>Ga0307302_10000001_pt1 | contig 129793 bp, 115 predicted proteins | sample ER_DNA_183_FD_194490 | JGI IMG/M metagenome (GOLD analysis project Ga0307302, IMG submission 194490) | Bulk soil microbial communities from the East River watershed near Crested Butte, Colorado, United States - ER_DNA_183 | ecosystem: Environmental > Terrestrial > Soil > Floodplain | place...
GCTGCAAACACTCGCGGGGTTGGCGCTGGCGTGGCAGCTGTACCGCCGCGTTGCCCCGCTTGCCGCGACGGAGAGCGCGCCCCCCCCCCCGGCACGCTTCAGGGACTTTTACATGGGCGACGGGTGGGTGTGGGGTATCGTCGCCTGGCTCGGTGTCCTGATTCTGCCGGTGTCGAGCTTCGTGCAGGTGGCGGGCACGAACCTGGGACTGGTGGCGAGTACGCTGTACGTGCTGCGCGGCGCCGCGATCGTCGTGACATTTGCCGAGGCGTTCGGCATCTCGGCGCTGACGCTGGTGATCGTCGCCGCCGTGGCGGCGGCACTCGCCGTGCCGTTGGTGTTCGTGCTCCCGGGGCTGTGTACGCTCGGCATCACCGATACGTGGTACCAATACCGGCGCCGGCTGGCGGAAGCCCGCGAGCGGCAGCGGTCCAATACAACGTGAGGGCTCAAGCGATGGAAATCATTCTTCGGGCGGACGTGCAGCATCTGGGCAAGATTGGCGAGGTCGTGAAGGTGAAGGACGGCTACGCCCGCAACTACCTTCTGCCCCAAGGGCTCGCCTATCCGGCGACCGAGGCGAACAAGAAGAAGATCACCTACGAGGGCGAGCGCCTGGCGAAGCAACAGGCCGCCGAGAAATCGGGCGCGGAGACGGAAGCCACCCGGCTCGCCGACGTCCACCTCACGTTTGAGGTGAAGGTCGGTGAAGAGGAGAAGCTGTACGGCTCCGTCACCTCGAGCGACATCCAGCGCAAGCTCGCGGAGCTGGGCATCCAGGTCGACAAGCGGAAGATCGATCTGGCGGAGCCGATCCGCGAGCTGGGAGAATACAAGGTCGGGATCAAGATCCATCCCGAAGTGCGGCCCGAGGTGCGCGTCACGGTGGTGAAGGAGTAACAATGTCTGGTGACGCCCATCACGCCGGTGATCGCCGCGTACGCCGGTATTGGAGTGTGGGGTGTCCTTTATCAGAATGAAGACTGAGCTCTCACAAGTTGTGGACGCGTTGGTGGACCGTAAGGCGGTAGATCCCGTAGTCTTGGATCTGCGCGGGTTGTGCACAGCCACGGATTACTTCGTGATCGTTTCTGGAACGTCGGCCGCCCACGTACGGGGAATGGCGGAGCATCTCGTGACGGCCCTCGCGCCGGGGGGGCTCGAGCCCCATCATGTGGAAGGACTGGCACAGGGGCGCTGGGTATTGCTCGACTATGTGGACTTCGTGGTCCATGTATTTCATCCGGAGCTGCGTGACTTTTACCAGCTCGAACGGCTGTGGGGAGATGCTCCCGTTGTAGCTGCAGGCGATTCATCGGGGAGCGCGAAAGGCTAGGCAGGTATGCGACGTACCGTGACACGTCTGATTGTCGTGCTGGGACTCAGCATCCTCGCAACGCCCGCGGCCGCCCAGTACTTCGGTCAGAACAAAGTGCAGTACCGCAACTTCAACTTCCAATCGATTCAGACCGAACACTTCGACATCTACTATTATCCCGATGAGCGCGGCGGTGCGCTGGATGCCGCGCGCATGGCCGAGCGAGCCTACGCCCGCCTGTCGCGCATCCTCCATCATCAGTTCCAGAGCCGCAAGCCGATCATCCTGTACGCCTCGCAGTCCGATTTCCAGCAGACGAACGTCGTCGATGCCACGGGCGAGGGACTCGGCGGCGTCACGGAGTTCTTCAAGCACCGCGCCGTGCTGCCGTTCACCGGCTCGTACGCGGAGTTCGAGCACGTGCTGCAGCACGAGATGGTGCACCAGTTCCAGTACGACGTGTACAGCCGCGGCCGTCCCGGCGCCGGCGTGCAGACGCTGGTGGCAGTCAATCCACCGCTCTGGTTCATGGAAGGAATGGCCGAGTACCTGTCCCGCGGACCGATCGACCCGGAAACGGCGATGTGGGTGCGCGACGCGGCGCTCGAGGGCCATCTCCCGTCGATCGAGGAGATGACGAACGATCCCTACATCTTCCCCTACCGGTACGGACACGCGCTGTGGGCGTATATCGGCGAGAAGTGGGGCGATGAGGTGATCGGGGAGATCCTGCAGAACTCGGCGACGTCCGGACTCGAGGCCGCCTTCAAGCGGGCGCTGGGGCGCTCGCTCGAGGATCTCTCGAACGACTGGCGCGACGCGATCCAGACGACGTTCCTGCCGCAGCTGGGCGATCACTATCGCGCGCGCCGCATCGCGCAGCCGACGTTGACGCGGCGGCGCTCGCGCGGGCGCATCTTCCTCGCCCCGGCCCTGACGCCCGACGGCAAGGACATCGCGTTCTTCGGAGACCAGGGCGGTTTCTTCGTCGATCTCTGGCTGGCGGACGGCGAGACGGGGCGCGTGAAACGCCGGCTCGTGAAATCGACGCAAAACAACAACTACGAGAGCCTGCGCTTCATCAATTCGGCGGGCGCGTTTTCTCCTGACGGGCACTACTTCGCAATCGCCGCCAAGCGCAAAGACCGCGACGACCTGGTGATTCTCGACGTGAAGCGCGGCCGGGAAGAGCGTCGCATCCACGTCGGCCTGAACGGGCTGCAGACGCCGCAGTGGTCACCCGACGGGCAGCAGCTCGTCTTCACGGGCTTCAGCAACGGCTTCACCGATCTCTACACGATCAATCGCGATGGCACCGGACTGCGGCGGCTCACCAACGACAAGTTTGCCGATCTCCATCCGGCGTGGTCGCCCGACGGCAAGACCATCGCGTTCGTGACGGACCGGGGTGGTGAGACGGATTTCGATCTGCTGCGCTTCGGAAATCTCCGGATCGCGCTGCTCCACCTCGAGACCGGCGCCATCGACGTGCTCGGGAACATGGATATCGGGAAGAACATCAATCCCCAGTGGGCTCCCGACGGCCGTTCCTTGGCGTTCGTCTCCGACCGCACCGGGATCAACAACGTCTTCCTGTACGACATGATCGACGGTCAGATCTACCAGCTCACGAACATGTTCACGGGGGTCCAGGGCATCACGCCGCTGTCGCCCGTGCTGACGTGGGCGCCACAGGCCGACCGCATGGCGTTCGTCTACTACGAGGACGGCCAGTACAGCGTGTACTCGCTGGAGAATCCGCGGTCGCTGCGCCGCTCGCCCTATCGCGGCCCCAGCGCGCAGCCGGTCGTGACGTTGTTGGAAGCGGAAGCTCCGCCGCCGGTGAACACGGCCGCCATGACCACCGCGCTGGGCGGCACGGGGGCAGCATCGACGCTGCCCGCGACGTCCGCGCCGGCGTCGATTTATCGGTCGGCGGCCGGATTCCGGCCATCGGCCCTGCCCCAGCCCGCTGAATCGTCGGCGGCGCCTCCGCCCGTGACCGTTCGCGCGTTGCTCGACTCCGTGACGCTCGCGCTACCCGATACGAACGAATTCACGTTCCGGCCCTACAAAGTGCGGTTTACCGCCGACTACATCGCGCGTCCGACGGTGGGGTACCAGCGAGACAACTTCGGCCGCGGTGTGTTCGGCGGTACGGCAGTCGCGCTCTCGGACATCCTGGGAAATCACACGATAGTGCTCGCCGGGTCGATCAACGGTCGCATCGCCGAAGCGCAGTTCCTCGGTCTCTACGTCAACCAGTCGCATCGCCTGAATTGGGCGAGCGGGTTCTCACAGGATCCGCTGTACTTCTACGGCGGCAGCGCCTGGACGCGCGTTGAAGATCAACGCCACCCCGGCGACAGCCTCGACGTTTTCTCGACGCGCATTCGACGCTTCGTCGTGCGCGATCTGTTTGCCGAATCGTCGTACCCGTTCAGCCGCTTCAACCGCATCGAGCTGGGCGTGCACGCGGTCAACATCGCCGAGGCCAGTCTGGATCTGCAGACGTTCTACGACTCGCTAGGCCCGTTCGATCAGCGGCTCGTTCAGGGTGGTGGTCCGTCCGCGACGTTCGTACAACCATCGATTGCGCACGTGCACGACAACACGCTGTTCGGCTACGTCGGGCCATTCGCCGGGGCTCGTTCGCGATTCTCCATCTCTCCGGCATTCGGCAGCTGGCAGTTCACCGCGGGGCTCGTCGATTTCCGGCGGTATATCTTCTTCCGGCCGTTTACGATCGCCTTTCGCGGCATGATGTTCGGACGCTTCGGGCGTGATGCCGACCGCTTCCCCGTATTCCTCGGCAGCACCGAGTTGATCCGGGGGTATACGTCCGGTTCGTTCCGCAATCACGAGTGCGTCGCCAACCCGCAGTCGAATTCCCAGACGGGATGCGCCCAGCTCGATCAGCTGATCGGATCGAAGATCGCGGTCGGCAACGTGGAGTTGCGCTTCCCGCTGACGCGCAGTCTGGTGCTCGGCTTCCTGCCGGTGGGCTTTCCACCGATTGAAGGCGCGCTGTTCTACGACATCGGGATGGCGTGGGATGATTCGAGTACGGTGAAGTGGAACCGCGCGTCGACTGACGACCCGGTGCTGGTTCGGACCCCGCTGCGAAGCTGGGGCGCCTCGATCCGCGCCAACGTTTTCGGCCTGCTGATCATGCGGTTCGACTACACCAAGCCGATGAACCGGCAGCTCAAGCGCTCGTATTGGACCATCAGTTTAGGTCCGACGTTCTAACTCCGCTTCAATAAAACAGTTGCAATGGCCTCGCCGGTTGTCTATTTTGTCCGGCGAGGCCATTTGCCCATCTCACGCTTCCTTCTATTCGCATCGCTCACGCTCTGGGGCTGTGGACCACGAGCGCCGGCAGCTGGATCGTCTCAACAGCAATCGCCGCAGCGAGTTAGCCAGCTCCAGATCCTGGCGCGCTCGCCCGGCGTCGCCATTCGACTGCCCGCCAAAGGCGGCACGCCGCAGCTCTATCGGTTGCCCCGGCTCACTGCGGTCGAGGGAGTGCTGAAAGGCAGACTGCCGCCCATCGAGCGTGTCATCGGTCTCGATCCCGAATCCGAGTTCCTGTTTGTAACGACGGCCAAACACGACCTGCTCGCCCTCGATCTTGGCAGCGGCCGCGTCGACACCGTGGGGACAAACATCAGTCAGGCCGCGCTCGGTCCGGACGGTACGCTCTACGCCGTCGATACGCTGCGGCGTGTGATCTCGCTTTCGCGCAGAACGCGATTCTCCTGGCCGCAGGTGCTCACGGCGCTGCCGCACGATCTGTTCGGCGCGGCCGATCAACATTTGGTCGGCGTGATTCCGCAAGATCGACTGCTCGTCGCCGCGGCCGATCAACCGGCCACGGTGCGGACCATCGCCGCCGGTGGTGACGTCGCCGCAACCCGCTGGGGCGACCTCGTCGCCGTCGCGAGCGACTCGGGCGTGACGTTCTATGATCCGCTCGCACGGCGCGATCCCGCATTCGTGCGGCTCAGCGATGTGCCGCGCGCGCTCGCGTTCTCACCATCCGGCCACCGGATCTACGTCGCGCGGCGCAACGTACCCGGACTCGCCGTCGTCGATCGCTACGAGAAAAAAGAGCTCGACGGCGTGGCACTGCCCGGTCCCGTCGCCGCGCTCCGGCTTGATCCGCTCGGCCGCTGGCTGCTGGCGCGCCCTGCCATCGGTGATTCGGCGTGGATCGTGGATCTGCCGATCAAACAGCACACCGGCATCGTGCCCACGGAATGGAAGTCCGACTTGCCGGCGATCTCGCCGGACGGGATGCTGATCTACCGGCACGGCAAGGACGTGGTGTCCGCACGACCCGATTCTTTGACCGCGATCGGCAAAGTGACGGGCGGCGCGTCCGATACCTGGGTGCTCACCACGTGGCTGCCTCGCGGCGTGCCGTCGAGTGCCGTGAGCTCCGCGACATCCGACAGCGCGGGCGTGGGCGCGGAAGGCCCGCTGTACGTGCAAGTGTCGACATCGCAGAACCCGGAGTGGTCGGGGCATCTCGCCGACGATCTCACGCGCGCCGGATTGGCCGCGCGCGTCCTGCCGCCGCAGCACCCCGACGACGGCTATCGCGTCGTGCTCGGCCCCTACGCGACGCGGGCGCAGGCAGAAGCCACGGGACGACGTCTGGGCCGACCCTTCTGGATCTATCAGCCCGGCCAGTGACCAGCGCCCGGCAGTTGCCGCTCTCGCGGCTCGGTCATCTGGTTCCGCCGCTCGTCGATAACGCGGCATTGGTCGCGCTCGTGGCCATCACGAATGATTCTCCGTGGGCGGCGAAGGCCGCGTGGGACATCGCTCGTATCGCCGCGCGCGACGGCCGGCGCGTCGCCCTGGTGGATCTATGCCTCGAGAATCCCGCGCTGCACGAGATGGTCGGGCTGCACGCCACGGAAGGAATTGTCGACGCGTTCGAATACGGTGTCTCGCTCAACAAGGCGGCGCATGAAGTGACGGGCGTGTTCATTATCCCCGCCGGCTCCGAGACCGCAAATCCGGCACAGGTCTATGCGCACCCCCGGTGGCCCAAGTTGCAGGCGGGGTTCCGTTCCGAGGGAGCCTTGCTCCTCGCGCTGTTGCCGCTCACCGGACTCGCACAGTTCTCGGCGGTGCCGGACGGCGTGCTCGTGCTCGCGCCCGAGGGCGTGGGTCCCGAGTTTGGGCTGCCGCAGGACGTGCCTTTGCTGGGTGTGGTCCGCGATCGGTGGCTACCGTCGGGTCCGCGGGTGTCACCGCCGACGATGACGGTACCGGTTGCGGACGAACCGCGCCCCGGTGTGCGACTGGCGTTTGTCGCGCTGGTGGTGGCGGCCCTCGCGGTCGGAGGATGGGCACTGCTTGCGCGAGCGCGCGAGTCGTTCGTCGCGCCGCCCACCGCTCCGCCTGCCCCGACTGCTCCGCCTGCTCCGCCTTCCTCGACAACCTCCACACCCTCCACCAACCTCCACCGTCAGCCCGTCGCGCGCCTCGATACGCTAGGATGGACCATTCAGCTCGCGGCGTACGCGTCGCTCGACAAGGCGCTGGCGCATGCCGATCGGCTCGCGGCGGATGCAGGTGTACCGGCGCTCGTGACGCCGGTCCCGCAGGGCGGCAATGGACCCGTCTGGTATCGGGTACTCGCGGGCTCGTACGCGACACGCAGCGCGGCCGGCAGCGCGCGGGCGGATCTGTGGCGTCGTGGGATCACATCCGAAGGCGTCGGTGATTTGCTGCTCGCGCCGTATTCGTATCACGCCCCGGCGGGCGCGTCGCTCGACACGTTGCGGCACCGCGGCCTTCCCGCCGTACGCTGGTCCAACGGCGTGATCCTGCTTGGCGCGTTCGTAGCACCGGAACAGGCAGCGTATACCCAAACCGCCCTCAAGCGCGCCGGTGTGCGCGCGAACCTACTCCCTCGCATGGGGAAACCATGAGACTGAGCAGGCTCGAGCTCTCCGGATTCAAGTCATTCGCCGGCTCGGTGGAGCTGCCCTTCGATCAAGGCGTGACCGCGATCGTCGGACCGAACGGCTGCGGCAAGTCCAACATCTCCGACGCGGTACGCTGGGTGCTCGGCGAGCAGTCGCCCCGCCTGCTGCGCGGCGGAAAAATGGAGGACGTGATCTTCCAGGGCTCGACCGGCCGCCGGCCCGTGAACGTGGCGGAAGTCTCGCTGGTCTTCGACAACTCCGACGGCAGCCTTCCGATCGCGTATCAGGAAGTCGTCGTGACGCGTCGCCTGTCGCGTTCCGGGCAGAGCGATTACCTGCTGAATGGCTCGCCGGTACGGCTGCGCGACATCCAGGACATGCTCCGCGGCACCGGCCTCGGCGCGGACGCCGCGGTGGTCATGGAAGCGAAGATGATCGAGGCGCTGTTGTCCGAAAAAGCCGAAGAGCGGCGAGCGCTGTTTGAGGAAGCGGCGGGAATTGGGCTGTATCGCGACCGCAAGAAGAGCACGGAGCGGCGACTCGAGGAGACGGCGGTCGATCTCGCCCGGCTCGAGGACCTGATCGCCGAGGTGCAGACCCAGGTCCGGAGCCTCGCGCGCCAGCGCGGCCGCGCCGAGCGCTACGGCAAGATGATTGAAGAACGTTTTGGGATCGCAATAACGCTGGTGCGCCGGGAGATCGAGGACTTCGATCTGTCACTCGGCGCACTGGGAGTCCGTGCGCGCGAGCTGGCCGGGCAGCTTCCCGCGGCCCGCACGCGACTCGAGGCTGCCGAGCATCAACGCGAAGCGCGGGTCCAGGCCCGGCATACGACCGAAGCGCGGCGCACCGAAGTCGAGCGCCGGTTCGGTGACGTCAAGCTCGAAGTGGGACGGCTCGAGAGCGACATCGCTCTCGCGGCCGAACGGCTGAGCAACGCGGGCCAGCGGCGCCAGACCGCCGCCGAGGAGCGCATCCAGGCCGAGCGGCGGGCGGCGCAGACCGAGCGTGAGCACCAGGCCGCGGCCGCGGAGCGCGCTGCCGCCGAGCGTGATCTCACCGCCGTGCATTTGGCGCTGGGCGCGCGGACTGGCGAAGAGGACAACGTCCGCGGGCGGCTCACGGCGGAGCGGCTCGCGGTGCGCGAGCTCGAGGAGGCGCTGCAGCGCCGTGCCGAGTCCGCGCGGGCGCTGGAAATCGAGGGCGGCGCGTTGGACCGCGAGCGGAGCGAGCTGCGCGAGCAGCTCGCGCTCGCGGCCGAAGAGCGCCGGGCGCGCGACGCCGCCGCAGAGGACGCCACCAGCGACGCGGCGGCGGCCGTGCAGCGCGTCAATCGCGACGCGCAAGCAGCAGTTCGGGCGGTGGAATCATTGCAACATGCGCGACGGCACGTCGGCACGCTGCATGAACAGGAGATGGGCGCCCGATCGGCCCGGCGCCAGACAGAAGCGGCGCTGGCGCAACTCGAGGCACGGCGGGACGCGCTCACCGAGCTCGACCGCGAGCACGTCGGTCTGGCGCCCGCCGCACAGGCACTGCTGAAAGCCCGGCTTCCGGGTGTTCTGGGGCCGCTCGCTGATTTCGTCCGCACCAGCCGGCGGGACGCCGAGCTGGCCGAGCGTCTGCTGGGCGAATGGCTGCATGCGGTCCTCGTCCAGGATGCGACCGTCATCGAGGCGATCAGCGCCTGGCACGCAGAGACTCAACCGGGCCCGCTGGTGCTCCTGCCCTGCGTCCCGGGGCCTCGGCTCGGGGCCGACGGCCACCCGCTCAAGGACGAGCTCCGTGTGGACGGTCCCGCGGCGGCCTGGGTTCGCGCGTTGCTCGCCGGCCACGAGGTGATCGGCGCGGGCGTGCTGCGCCGCGCGAATGGAGCGGTCTTCCTCGACAGCGGTACGCCGGCCGCCGGACCGCTGCAGCGCCGCGCCGAGCTCGAGACGCTGGAGAAGGACGCGCGTCAGGCGACGACGAATCTCAATCGCGCGCGTGCGACTGAAGAGTCCACGGTCAAGGAGCTCGCGGCGGCTGAAGCGGCGCTGACTGTAGCCGGTCAGGGCGCCGAGCAGGCGCGCCGCGTCGAGCTCGAGGCCGGCGCGGAAAAGGGCGAAGCGGATCGCGGTTTGATTCACGCCCGCCGCCAGGCGGAGGAAGCCGCCGCGCAGGTCGAGCGGCTGACCAAGCGGCTGGCGGAAGTCGCAGCGCGCCTCGGCGCGCTGCACGTCGAGCTACAGGAGCAGGACGTCGAGCGCCTGCGCTCCACCGAAGAGCTCAGCGCCGAGCGCGCCGTGCTGGCCGACCTCGAGGCGCAGCAGGACGCCGCGCGCGAGCAGCGGGTGCGCTGGCAGGTGGAAGCCGCGCAGGTGGAGGCGCGGCTCGCCGCGGCGTCAGAGCGCGCCGGCCGCGCCTCGGACGACACGAAAGCGTCGAGAGACCAGGCCGGGGCGCGCGCCGAGGAAATCGCGCGCATCGAGCACGAGACGGCGTCACTCACGACGCAGCGCGCGCAGTGGGAGGACACGTTGCAGGAGCGCCGTCTCGCAGTGACGAAGCTCGACGCCGCCGCGAAGGACGCCGAAGCGCAGGTGGGGATGGTCGACGCCGACGTCGGCCAGGCGGAAGGCGCGCTCGATCAGGCGCGCAAGGCGCTGGCCGCCCTGGGCGAAGAAGAGCACCGGCTGCAGCTCGAGCGCACGGAGATCGAAGGCCGCAAACGCGGGCTCGTTGAGCGCGTCGAAACCGAGTGGCGCAAGCCGCTCGACAAGTTGCTGGCCGACGCACCGGAGGTGGAAGGCGATCTCGCGTGGCTGCGAGAGGAAAACGACCGGCTGCGTGGCGCCATCGACGCCGTTGGACCGGTGAACGCACTCGCCGTCGAAGAGCACGCCGAAGAAACGAAGCGTCTCGATTTTCTGCAAACACAGCGCGACGATCTCGTCACCGCCCGCAACTCGCTGCAACAGGCGGCGCGGGAGATCGATCAGACCGCCAAGACGTTGTTCCTCGAGTCGTTCTCGAAAGTGAGGGAGCACTTCCGGTCGGTGTTCCAGACACTGTTCGGCGGCGGCGAATGCGACGTGCGCCTGGCGAACGAGGACGAGCCGCTGGAGAGTGAGATCGAGATTCACGCCGCGCCGCGGGGCAAACGCACCCAGCGGATCCACCTGCTCTCCTCGGGCGAACGCACGCTGGTCGCCGTGTCGCTGTTGTTCGCGATCTTCCTCGCCAAGCCGAGCCCGTTCTGCCTGCTCGACGAGGTGGATGCGCCGCTCGACGACGCGAACGTGGGCCGCTACGTCCGCCTGCTGGCCGAGTTCAAGGACCAGACGCAGTTTATCGTGATCACGCACAACCCACGGACCATGCAGGCCGCCGACGCGGTCTATGGCGTCACCATGCAGGAGCCGGGGGTCTCAACTATCGTTGGAGTCCGTCTCGGTCAAATGGAACCTGCCTAGGTTCCCCTAGCCCCCAAGCCCCTAGCCCCTAGCCCCTAGTGATGCGGCGGTTCATCTGGCTCGTCTTCCTGCCTGCTGGGTTGGCAGCGCAGCGGCCCGCCGCTTCCCCGGTCTTGCCGCGTCTCCTCGGTCGCGTGCAAGACACCACCGTTTCGGTCTGGTTGTTCGCGCGGCCGACCGCTTCCCTCGAAGCGATTAGCGCGCGAGCGACCGCCGCTGGGGCGCGGGTGCGTGTCCGCAGCCGCTGGCTGCACGCCGTCAGCGCCGATGTGCCCGCGGCTGCGCTCCGGCAGCTGCTGCAGGACCGCGACCTGCGACGGATCCAGCCGTTGGGCCGCTTCAAGCTCCGACACCCGAGCCCCGTCTCCCGCAGTATCACCGCACCGGCACTGGTACCGGGCGACACCTGCGGCTTCACGCCGGGGGACGATGCGGTTCTTGGTCCATCGGAGATGCCGTACCGCCAGCTCCATCTCCGGCCGCTCACCGATCAGGGGATCACAGGGACGGGGGTCCGGATCGGGATCTTCGATACCGGGTTTGATACAGCCAACCCGGCGTTCAGCGGCATCACGATCACCGCGCAGCACGACTTCGTGTTCAACGACGATGTCGTGAGGAACGAGCCCGCGGATGTCGCCGGCGCCCAGTCCCACGGCACCTCCACCTGGTCCCTGTTCGCAGGCGAGGTCACGGGCCGGCTGCATGGCATCGCGCGCGGCGCGAGCTTCCTGCTCGCCAAAACCGAGGACGTCCGCAGCGAGACACGGGTCGAGGAAGACAACTACGTTGCCGCGTTCGAGTGGGCCGATTCGATGGGGGTCGACATCGTCTCCTCGAGCCTCGGGTACCTGAGCTTCGACAACGGCTTCAGCTACACACCGTCACAGTTGAATGGTGATGTCGCGGTCACGACCGTCGCCGCCGACATGGCCGCGCAGCGGGGCATTTTGGTCGTCACCGCCGCCGGCAACGACGGACCGTTCCCGCGAACGCTCTCGACTCCGGCCGATGCCGATTCCGTCCTCTCGATCGGCGCGGAAGATTCGCTGGGAACGATCGCGATCTTTTCTTCCCGCGGTCCGACGGCCGATGGACGCATCAAGCCGGACTTCACCGCGCCGGGCGTCGCCGTCTGTGTGCTCACGGGAATCGATCGCGTCGCGCGCGAGGACGGCACGTCGTTCGCCACACCCTTGCTCGCCGCGAGCGCGGCGCTCGTGAAACAGATGCATCCCTCGCTGCTCCCCATGAACCTGCGCGCCGCGTTCCGGAGCACGGCCACGAAGCGCGCGGCACCTGACACGACCTATGGCTGGGGCCGCCCTGACGTCGCCGCGGCGGCAGTTTTCCCGAACGGCGTCACGCCGCTCGCCCCGCTGCCCGCCGGCGGTCCGTTGCCAACGATCACGCCGACGTTCTTGTGGACGGTGGGAACGGTGCCGTCGTTCGCCACCCCGGTGACGTACCGGCTGCGGATCGGTCGCGACACATCGCTGGCGGCCCCCATCATCGAGAGACTCACCACAGCACAGACGTTCGCGACTTCCCAAGCGCTCAAGGCGGGGAATCTGTTCTGGCAGGTGGATGCGACAGCGGCGAGCGGCGAGACCGGGACGAGCGGCGTGATTGGCCCGGTCGCTGTCCCTGCCTGGGCGACGCTCACGTCACTCAGCAATCCCGCGGGGATGGTCATCGATACGGCGCAGCCGACGTTCACCTGGAAGCGGGTTGGCGTGTCGTCGCCTCCAGGACCGTTGACGTACGACTTGCAGGTCCAGCGCGTAGCGACCGGCGTCATCGATTTCACGTTCCCCGGTCTCACCGATACGACCTTCGATCTCCCGCAGCCCCTCGAGCGCAATACCGCGTATCGCTGGCTGCTCGTGGTGCACGCCGGAGCCGATACCAGCATCATCCGAAGCCAGGGATCGTTTCTCGTCGTAGATCTGGGCATGCCGACGTCCACCCTGCTGTATCAGAATTTCCCGAACCCCTTCCCTGCCGTGGGCCGGGACTCCACGTGCCTGTGGTTCGACCTGGCAATCGCTGGAAACGTCCAGCTCGACATCCTGGACCTGCGCGGCAATCACGTGCGCCGTTTCGTCCCGGGCCCTGATTTCCCGGGCGTTTTGGGCCCCGGACGCTACGGCCGCGGCTCCGGGGGGGGGGGCGGCGGCATCTGTGATCCGCGGCTGATGTGGGATGGCCGCACCGATGATGGGCACCCGTTGCCGGCCGGCGTGTATCTCGCCAAGCTCAAGGCGCCGGGTTTGCTGGTTTTCAAGCGGATCGTCTTTCGCGGAAAGTGAGTATGGAACTCGTTACCGTCGGCACAGGCACAGTCGCACCGTCTGCCCGCCGCACTGCCGCCTGTCACTGGGTCCAGCGCGGCGATCTCCGCATCCTGCTCGATTGTGGCGCCGGGGCGCTGCACCGGCTCGCGGAGTTCGGGTTGCCCTGGCATCAGGTGTCGCACGTCATCCTGACGCACTTCCATCCCGACCACTGGGGCGAGCTGCCGATGCTCGTGTACGCCCTCAAGTACACGACCGACCCGCCGCGCCGCGAGCCGTTCGTGATCCTCGGCCCGCCGGGAGTCGTGCAGCTGCTGCGCACGCTGGCCGAAGGGTATGGCGACTGGCTGCTCGATCCCGGATTCCCGATCGGCATCCTCGACGTGCGCGACGGAGAGCCGTTTCCATTGAACGCCGACGTGAGCCTCGAGACCTTCCCGGTACCCCACACGACGGAGAGCGTGGCCGTCTCGCTCGTCGCGCCGGAGGGACGTCTCGTCTACACCGGTGATACCGGGCCGAGCAGCGAGCTGGCGCGCTGGGCGACCGGCTGCGACCTGCTGCTCGCGGAATGCTCGCTGCCAGAGTCGATGGCCATGGACAGCCACCTCACGCCCGAACGGGCCGGCGAGCTCGCCAAAGAAGCGGCGGCAAAGCGACTAGTCTTGACGCACTTCTATCCTCCGGTAGAGACTTCGGACCCGGCAAAACTTGCCGGTACCCGCTTTGGCGGACCGGTATCCGCGGCGAAGGACGGGGATCGCTTCACCATTGGAGACGGGAGACGCTAATCGTGCTGATCGTGATGCGGCATGGAGCCACGCCCGATGAAGTGCAGAAAGTCATCTCCGTCATCGAGGAGATGGGCTATCAGGCGCAGCCCATGCCCGGCAATCAGCGCACCGCCGTGGGACTCGTCGGCAATGACGGACGCGTCGACGCGTCGCGGCTCGAAGGCCTCCCGGGCGTGCACGAAGTCATTCACGTCTCCCAGCCGTACAAGCAGGTGAGCCGGGAGTGGAAGGCCGATCCCACCATCGTCCGGTTGCCCGGAGGAGTCGCGTTCGGCGGCACGGAGGTCGTTGTGATCGCCGGCCCCTGCTCGGTCGAAACCGAACGCCAGATCATCGAGGCGGCGCGCCAGGTGAAGGACGCGGGAGCGGTCGTCCTCCGCGGCGGCGCCTGGAAACCGCGCAGCTCCCCCTACTCGTTCCAGGGACTCGGCAAGCCGGGCCTGCGGCTCCTCGCCAAGGCGCGCGAAGAAACCGGCCTGCTGATCTGTACCGAGGCGATGGATGAGACCGGCCTCGGCTGGGTCGCCGAGATGGCCGACATCGTCCAGCTCGGCGCCCGCAACATGCAGAACTTCTCGCTGCTCAAGATCGCAGGCCGCTGCGGCAAGCCGATACTGCTCAAACGCGGGATCAGCGCGACCGTGCAGGAGCTGCTGCTCTCGGCGGAGTATCTGCTGGCCGAAGGCAACCACGACGTCATTCTGTGCGAGCGCGGCGTCCGCAGCTTCGACACGGCGACGCGCAACCTGTTCGATCTGACAGCCATCCCGGTCGTCCACAAGCTGTCGCATCTGCCGATCATCGCCGACCCGTCGCACGGCACCGGCCTGCGCGACAAGGTGATCCCGATGGCGCGCGCGGCGATCGCCGCCGGCGCCGACGGCATCATGGTCGAAGTCCATCCGAATCCCGAAGACGCCCTGTCCGACGGCGCGCAGTCGCTCTTCCCGGATCAGTTTGCCCAGCTCATGCGTGAGGTCCGAATCATCGCGGAAGCCATTGGGAGACGCGTCGCGGAGCCGGCAGCGGTGGGGGCGTGAAGATTCAGATGGGCCGATGGGCGGATGGGCGGATGGGCGGTCTTCCTGGACTCGTTCTGGTGATCGCCTTCACGGCCCATCTGCCCATCGGCCCGACCGCCCATCAAGATCCGACGCCGATTCTCGACCACGCATCCGCCTCCTTCGACACAGTCCGCACGCTCGCGGCCAACTTCGTGCAAATCGTCGACAACCCGATGCTCGGCGACCCGGACACGACGCGTGGCCGGCTGTTCCAGCGGCGGCCGAACTATTTTGCGATGCGATTCAGCGAGCCGAAGAACGACCGCATCGTCGCCGACGGCCGCCGCCTGTGGCTCTATACGCCGAGCACCACGCCTGGTCAGGTGATTCGCTCGACGATTCCGGGCACCGGAACTACCGGCCCCAATCTCATCGGGCAATTCGTCGAGCGCCCGCGCGAGCGCTACACCGTGCGGTACGTGCGGGCCGATTCCGTCGACGGCGTCCCGGTCGACGTGATCGCACTGACACCACGGAAGGGAGCGACCGATCTCCCCTACACCGACGCGACGGTCTGGATCGCGAAACAGGATGGATTGATACGGCGGATCGACATCGTCGAGAATTCGGGCCAGCGCCGCAGGATCACGCTGCAGCATCTCATGGTGAACGGGGCGATCCCCGCTCGGGAGTTTAGATTTTCCCCGACTTCCGGAGTACGGGTGGTCGATCAGTAGCCAGCGCCTCGGCGACCCGTTCCGCAGTCTGTTCGTCCATCCCCGTCTTCTGTGCCAGCTCGAGCGCCGCGCGCCCCAGCGCGCGGTACAACTTCGCATCGTCGACCGCCAGCGATTCGAGATGACGCACGATCGTCGCGGTGTCGCCGCGGACGAGCGGGCCCGTGAGCGCCTCGCGCGGCTCGTGGCGGCTCAGGTTTTCGAACGTTCCTTCCACCAGCGGCCGCAGCGCCGCCCACGCATCGGCATCGGACAATCCGGCGTGGCGTAACAAGCGCTGCGCGACTGCCTCCACCACCACCAGATAGTTCGAGGCGAACACCGCGCCCGCATGGTAGATCGCCTTCGATTTGGTCGCGATCCGGAACGGGCGCATTCCCAGGTCCTGCGCGATACGCTCGCCCGCTTCGATCGCGCGCGGCATGCCTTCGACGGCGGCCCAGGCGCCTTTGAGACGCCCCGGCGTCAACTCCGGCTCGACGATCGTTTGCAGTGGATGAAAGGAGCCAAGTGCCGCGCGGGTGGTGACGAGAGGGCCGAGCGCTTCTTGTCCCTGAACCCCGGATAGATGAAGGACGACGTGGCGCTCGGTGATCGCACGCGCCGTCGCGAGCGACGTCGCCAAAGGCGTGATGGCATCGTCCCGCACGGTGAGGATCACGGTGTCGACGTCGGCGATCCACGGCGGCGGCTTGCCGCCGTCGCCGACGGTGATGATCAGGGGTGCTGGTACGCTTTTTTTATTTCGCCCGTGGAGGCGGACGGAGTATCCCGCCTGGGCCAGAGCTAGAGCCAGTCCGACTCCCGCGCGACAGGGCCCGATGAGCCCGATCGCGCGGGAAGACTGTTGCGTCACCTATTGCGGACCGTCGACGGCGCGGGCTGTGTGGTGGCGAGGGTCAGCAGATCCTGCGGCGACTTGGCGCGATCGGCCAACGCGAGAGCCCGCTTGATCTGTTCGTCGTCCGCCATCCGGCGACGGAACTCTACGGAACGCCCGAAGACGTAGCGCGCCGCCTCGTATCCCAGCTCCTGCGTGATCAACGTCCGCGCACCCGCGATCACCGAATCCGGCAGCTCGGCACCCTTGGCACGCATGCGGCGCACGATCTCGTCCACCATGGCTTGCGTGACGCTGAAGTTCGGCGAGGGCAGCCGGTTGCCTTCCTTCAGCTCGATCGCATACACCGTCAGGGCGTCGCGGAAGGCCGGAGCCTTATCGCCGAGCGCCTTGATGAACGACCGTTCGGCAGTCGTGAAGGTGTCGGCGACGACGTAGATGTCGGGCCGAATCCCACCGCCGCCGAAGATCGTCCGGCCGGCATCGGTGTGGAACACCGCCGTCGAATCGATCTTCGTGTCCTGCCCACGCTGCGCCGCGATCACCTGCGCCTCCTGCTCCGCTTCGTTGCGCGTGACGCGTTGAATCGTGCGGCCGCTGGGCGTAAACCAGCGCGCCGTCGTCAGCTTGAGGCCTGTTTCGGGAGTGAGCCGCCAGAAGGATTGCACAAGTCCCTTGCCGAAGGTCGGCGTGCCGATCAGCACGGCGCGGTCGTGATCCTGGAGCGCGCCGGCGATGATCTCCGCCGCGCTCGCCGACCCGCCGTTCACGATGACGACGATGGGGAGCCGCGGCCACAGCTGCGGCTTGGTGTCGCTGAACTCGTGCGATGAACCGGGGGCGCGGCCGCGCGTCTCCACGATCGCCTTGCCGGGATCGAGGAAGAGATCCGACACCGCGACGCCCTGATCCAGCAGCCCACCGGGGTTGCCGCGGAGATCGAAGATGAGCGATTTCATCCCCTGCTTCAGCAGAGTGTCGATCGCCAGGCTGACGTCGCGGGTCGAGCTTTCGCTGACCGGCGAGAGCGCGATGTAGCCGACGCGGTCGTCCAGCATCATCGTGATGCGCGGGTCGACCGAACGGATGTGAATCGTCGCGCGCGTGAGCTTGTAGGTGATCGGCTTGTCGACACCGGTGCGCCGGATCAGCAGCTCAGCAGCCGTGCCGGCCGGTCCACGCAGCTCCTTCACCGCCTGATCCTGCTTCCACCCTTCCGTCGAACGGCCGTCGAGCTGGATGATGCGGTCGCCAGTCTGGACGCCGGCGCGCTCGGCCGGTGTATCGGGCAACGGCGCCACGACGGTGATCCAGCCGTCGCGCACGTCGATCTGAATACCTAGCCCCGAATAATTCCCGGTCGTCGCTTCGGAAAGCTGCCGGAAGTCCTCAGGCTTCAGGAAGACCGAGTAGGGATCGTGCAGCCGGTCGAGCATGCCGTCGATCGCCATCTGGTAGAGCTGGCGCTCGTCGAGCGAATCGACGTAGTAGTCGGCGACGTGCGCCAGCACGTCGTCGAACAGACGCGCCTGCTGGTAGACCGATCCGGCCGGCTCGGTTTCGCGCTGCAGGAACCAGGCGCCCGACATCAGCGCGGCTGAGATGACGGCGGCAACGACAAACCCTTTATGGCGAATCATCATGTACTCCTCAGTGAAAGCGCTCCTGTTGCCGCGGCGACTTCCCGCCAGGCGGCCTCCTGGACGGCCTTCTTCGACTGACTGGCATCAATATGAACAATCCCGGGCCCGGATGCGCTACGGTATGCGTCACGCACCCGTGTGTGAAACGTGTCATCCTCGCGCTCGATACGGTCTTTGACCTTGCCGGCGGTCCGCTGGCGCTCCCGCCCTACCGTGACGGGGATATCCAGGATCAGCGTGAGATCGGGGGTCAGGCCCCCTGTAGCCACCCGGAGGGCCGCCTCCACGTCGGCGCGCGGCAGCCCCCGGCCGGCGACCTGATATGCGATCGTCGACAACCCGAAACGGTCGGCAATGACGACCTGACCGTTGTCGAGGGCCGGCCGGATCACCCGCTCCACGAGATCGGCGCGGGCCGCGAGAAACAGAAACAGCTCGGCGCCAAACGCACGATCGTGGCGCGATTTGAGTGCCAGCTTCCGCGCAGCCTCCGCGATGGGTGTGCCGCCCGGCTCCCGGACCGTCAGCACGGCTCGCCCTTCGGCGCGCACCGTGGTGCCGAGCCACCGCACCAGCGTCGATTTGCCCGCGCCTTCGGGGCCCTCCACGACGACGAACGTCATCCGAGCGTGATGATAGAACTCGCGGCGCCCTTCTTGATGCCCTCGTAAATCCGGGCATTAATCCGGGCCATCAGCTTCTCGAAATTGGATTGCGCCACCACCATCTGCTGATACACCGGATTGGATTGTACGCTTTGGAGCGCCTGGTCGTATTGCTCGACCTGCTCCTTGGTCGGCTCTTTCCCCTGTTGCGCGACGCCCTCGATCTCCTGCGCCAGCCGCTCCGCTTCGGCGAGCACCTTTTGCACGGCCTGGTCCTCGCGCAGCCCTTCCGTCGCGCGGCGCAACGCCTTGTATTCGTCGGTCTGGCCGAGCACGCGCCCCAAGTCTTCCGCCTTCTCCTCGAGCACTATTCCTCCGATATATGAGCACCGGGGCCATGCCCCGGTGTTGCCAGCGCATAGCGCGGGCAACCGAACAGGTCGGCGTGAATTTCCACCTTCCACCCATACTCGCGACCCAGCGCGCGAATTGCATCGGCTCGCCGTTCGTCGATCTCGATGGCGAGCCGTCCGTCCGGCTCGAGCAGCGCGGCGGCGCCGGCAAACAGCCGGCGAGTAACCTCGAGACCGTCGATCCCGCTGACGAGGGCTTCGCGAGGCTCAAAATCTGCGACCGATCGGTCGAGATCTGCGTGATCTGCGGCCGAGAGATAAGGCGGATTCGCCACAATCGCGCGAAAGCGTTCCCCGTTGGTCAAGAGCGGTGCGAGCAGGTCTCCCTCGCGAATCTCGACCGGGGTCTCCGGGCCAATGCGTTTCACATTCTCACGCGCGAGCGCGGCTGCCGCCGGCGAATGTTCGACCGCGACGATCTTGTCGAATTGTCCTTCGACCGCGAGCGCGAGCGCGATGCAACCGGAGCCCGTCCCAATGTCCGCGACGCGTCCGATCACGCATCTCGCCAGCACGAGCCCGACGAGCCCTTCGGTCTCCGGTCGCGGAATCAACGCGCGCCGGTCAATTGCCAAATCGAGCGTGCGAAATCCGACGCGTCCCACGGCGTAGGCGAGGGGCACGCCACGCTCGATTTGCGCCACGGCCTCCCCATATCTCGCCAATAGCTCGGGCGACTTCGGTTCGTCCCGCCGCAGCCAGGCCTCTCCGACCGTCGTGCCAGTGAGCGCTGCCCAGACCGCCGTCGTCGTTTCTCGACCGCCGCATTGTCTTTTGACCGACGCAGTTGATTCTTGATCGCCCCAGTTGTCAGGCACTCAGCCGCTCCTTCTCCTGCACCTGTCTCACCGCAGCGATCAAATCATCGAGCTTCCCATCCAGCACCTGGTCTACGCTGTGCGTCGTGAAGTGGATCCGATGATCGGTCACACGATTCTGCGGAAAGTTGTACGTGCGGACTTTCTGCGAGCGGTCACCGGTGCCCACCTGCGCCCGCCGCTCGCGCGAGCGCTCCGCTTCCTGCTCCGACACCCTGCGGTCGAGCAGGCGCGAGCGCAGGATCTCCATCGCCTTGATCTTGTTTTGCAGCTGCGACTTTTGGTCCTGGCACTTCACCTCGAGGCCGGTGGGAAGGTGCGTGATGCGCACGGCGCTGTCGGTCGTGTTGACGCTCTGACCGCCGGGGCCACCCGAGCGAAAGACGTCGATGCGCAGATCCTTGTCTTCGATCTTGACGTCGACCTCTTCGGCCTCGGGTAAGACCGCGACGGTCGCCGCGGAGGTGTGGATGCGGCCCTGCTGCTCGGTGACAGGGACGCGCTGCACGCGGTGCACACCCGACTCGTAGCGCAGCGTCCCGTATGCTTTGGGACCGCGCGCCGCGAACACCGCCTCCTTGAGCCCGCCGAGCGTTCCTTCTGACAGGGAGAGGATGTCCACCTTCCACCCGCGACGTTCGCAAAAGCGGGTGTACATGCGAAACAGATCGGCGGCAAACAGCGCGGCCTCGTCGCCGCCGGTGCCGGCACGAATCTCCACGATCGCATCGCGGTCATCGAACGGATCGGCGGGAGTGAGCAGCTCGGCAAGCGCCGCCTGGAGCCGCTCGAGCTCGGGCTGCAGGCGCTCCAGATCGGCGCGCGCCAACTGGGAGAGCTCGGGGTCTTTGTCGGCGAGAACTTCGCGCGCCTGCGCCAGCTCGCCCTCCAGGCGCTCTATACGCTGGTGCGTCCGCTGGATGGCGTCGAGCTGGGCGTTTTCGCGACCGAGCTGTTTGAGTTTCGCCGGATTCCGCGCGGTGGCGGGGTCGGCCAGCTGCCGGGCGACCTCCTCCGCCCGCGCGAGCGCTTGGCGGAGTCGGGTCTCCACGGGATCAGCTCGCCTTGGTGGCGTACTTCTGGCGGAACCGCTCCACGCGGCCGGCCGTGTCAAGCAACTTCTGCTTGCCCGTAAAGAACGGGTGGCAGCTGGCGCAGACTTCGACGTGAATCACAGGCGTGGTCGAGCGCGTGACAAACGTATTGCCGCACGCGCATTGGACGGTCGCCCGCTGGTATTTGGGGTGAATCCCGGGTTTCACTGCACACATCCTTGCCTGAATGTCGGACGGAACGAAGTGGCGAAATATAATCGGGACAGCAACTTGGCTGCAAGGCTTGGGCTTTGCTTCGATTGACACCGTCACACCCAAGGCGTAAGCTGTTCGCGTGTCTGCCGCTGACGTGCTGCAAAAGGTCCCGCTGTTCAGCCAGCTCTCCCCCACCGACCTGCAGCGGGTGGTGGAAGTGGCGCGCGACCGCGCGTACCCCAAAAACTCCGTCATCCTGTTCGAGGACGATCCCGGCGACGCGCTCTACGTCGTCGCCAAGGGTCAGGTGAAAGTCGTCCTCATCGGCGAGGACGGACGCGAAGTCATTCTCTCGGTCCTCGGCGAGGGCGAGTTCTTCGGCGAGATGGCGTTGATCGACGACGAGCCGCGCTCGGCGCACGTCATCGCCATGGAAGACTCGACGCTGTACGTCCTGCGCCGCGAAGATTTCCAGGGCATTCTCGAACACTCACCCGGTATCGGGCTCGCGCTGCTGCGCGAGCTGTCGCGGCGGCTGCGCCGCGTGGATGAAAAAGTCGGCAGCCTCGTGCTGCTCGACGTGCATGGACGCGTCGCCCAGCTGTTGCTCGACCTCGCCGATGAAACGGACGGCCAGCGCATCACGCGCCGTCTCACCCACCATACCATCGCCCAGATGATCGGATCGTCCCGTGAAACGGTGTCGCGGACGATGCGCGAACTCGTTGATAAGGGCATGATTGACGTGAGTCGCAAGGATATTGTGATCAAGGACCGCGGCTCGCTCGAGCAGGCAGCCGGGCGGTCGTGACTCGCGTCACGGTTCTACGTCACTAATTACCAGTAACTTAGCCAGAGTATCGGCGTGCCGACACGCATGACATACACGGTGACCTTCTGGGGAACCCGGGGAAGCATTCCTACTCCGGGGCCCGCGACGTCGCGCTACGGTGGCAATACGCCGTGCGTCGCCGTTGAGGGCACCGCAGGCCAACTCGTCGTCCTCGATGCCGGCACCGGAATCCGGGCCCTGGGTCTGGATCTGGTCGCGAAACAAGACGGCGCCGCGAAAGTGGAGATTCTCCTGTCGCACGCGCATTGGGATCACATTCAAGGACTGCCGCACTTCAAGCCGTTTTTCGCGCCGGGCAATACCGTGCGCATATGGGGATCACGCCAGGGGACGGCATCCCTGGAAGCGATCCTGCGACAACAAATGGACCCGGCCGTGTTCCCGGTCCCGCTCGACGCGCTGTCGGCGTCGTTGACGGTGCAGCAGGTGGACGCGGACGAGTTCTCGATCGGTGAGTTCCGGGTCCGCACGATGAAGCTCAGGCACCCGGGCACGACGCTGGGATTCCGGCTCACACCCGCCAAGGCGCCGAGCGGGCCGAGCATGGCATACGTGACGGACAACGAGCTGGGCGGCGGCGGACAATACGAAGTCCCGGCGAGCTGGCGGCGAGACTTCGTGACGTTCCTCAAGGGCGTCGACCTGCTGATTCATGACGCGATGTATACGCCAAAGGAGCTCGAGCGGCACCGCGGCTGGGGACACTCGACATATGAAGAAGCGGTGACGCTCGCGCAGGATGCCGGTGCCAGGAAGCTCGTGCTGTTCCACCACGAGCCCGAGCACGGCGACAAGGAAATGGACGAACTGGTGGCCGCGGCGCGGAAGTTCGCCACAACGCGCGGCGGCTCGCTCGAAGTAGACGCAGCACAAGAAGGCATGAAGGTGACCCTGTGACCCAAGGAGTAGCTATGCGCGCGCGTGCAGTCATGACGACGGTGTTGAGCCTGGCTCCGGTGCTTCTGGGAGCGCAACAGCGCAACCAGGATACCCGCCCCGGCATCGCCGTTCTCCCGTTCAACAACGGCGGCTCCTACGGTCAGGGCAAAGAGGACTTCGACGCACTCGAGCGCGGCATTGCCGGCATGATGATCTCGGAGCTGTCGCAGAATCCTGCGGCGCGCGTGGTCGAGCGCCAGGAAATTCAGCGCCTGCTGGACGAGCAGAACCTCAGCGCGCAGGGACGCGTCGATCCCCAGACCGCGGCCAAAGTCGGCAAGCTGGTGGGCGCGCGGTACACGGTGCTCGGCACCTTCATCGATTTCTACGGCGATTTACGCGTGGACGTCCGCCTCGTGAACACCGAGACGGGTGAGATCGTGAAGACCGAGTCGGAGCGGATGCAGCGCGATCACATGTTCGACATCATCCGCAACATCGCGGCGCGGCTCATGAAGGATGCGAACCTGCCCGCGCTGCAGCGACAGGGGGGGGCATCGGACCAGCGCATGGGCCGTCAGGTCCCGACCGAAGCGCTGACCTATTACTCGCGCGCGCTCCTCTATTCCGATCACGGCCAGAAGGACAAGGCAGTGGAAATGTTCAACCGCGCGATCGAAATCTTCCCCGGGTACGCTGAGGCCAAGGACGGCCTCCAGCGGGTGCAGCGGTCCTAACGAATCCGATCACTCGCGGCAGCTCAATAACTTCGTCGACCAGATGTCGCGGCGCCCGTTCCGGGCGCTCACCGGCGTGAAGCCGCTACCTCCGCGCGACACCGTCCAAGCCGGATCGGTGGGCGCCAAGCCGTGAGATACATCCTACTCCATCCGCCGATGTGGCGCCCTGACGCCGTCGCGCCGGCGCTCGAGACGTCGCAGGTGGAGGCACGGCCGGTCCGACAGGCCCGGGAGGTGGCCGTCGTGGACGACCGCCCCACCGTCCTGCTGCTCGACGCGGAGAGCCGCTCCCTCTTTCCCGTCGATATCATGCGGGCATTTGTGGACGCGGGCGGCGCCATTGTGGCACTCGGACGGGAGGGCGAAAGCGACGTACCGGAAACGCTGCCGACGGAATTCCTGTCGGGGTTTCTCACGTATCCGACGAGTCCGCGGCGGCTGCTGGTCGCCATCCGCGCCGGATTCCGCGAAGCCGCGGCGCGCGCCGAGACCGCGCGCGCGCGGGGCGAGGCCGCGCAGCGCGCGCGGGAGATCGGCGAGCTGACGCGGATCGGCGTCGCGCTCGGCACCGAACGCGACATCAAAACGCTGCTCGAGTTGATTCTGACCCAGGCGCGGCGCATCACCCAGTCGGACGCCGGCAGCCTGTATCTCGTCGAGCTCAACGAGGAGGGTACGCAGCGCCTCCGGTTCCGGCTCGCTCAGACCTTCTCGAAGCCCGAAGCGCCATTCGTGGAATTCACGATTCCAGTGGATCGCACGAGCCTCGCCGGCTACTGCGCGGTCACCGGCGATCCGCTCGTCATCGATGACGCGTACTTTCTGCCGCCGGACGTCGAGTACACGATCAACCGGACCTTCGACGAGCGCTATGGCTATCGCACCAAGTCGATGCTCGTGATTCCCATGAAGGACCACAAGGACGAAATCATCGGCGTGCTGCAACTGATCAACCGCAAGCGCAACTTCGACGCGATTCTCTCCACCTCCGCCGACGTCGACCGGCAGGTGGTGCCATTCTCCAAGCGCACCGTCGAGCTGGTGACGGCACTCGCCGGCCAGGCGGGGGTCGCCATCGAGAACAGCCGGCTGTACGAAAACATCGAGAAGCTGTTCGAGGGCTTCGTGCTCGCAGCCGTGCACGCCATCGAGCAGCGCGATCCGACGACGTACGGTCACAGCGGGCGCGTGGCGGGGATGACGGTGGGGCTCGCGGAGATCGTCGACCGCGCCGGCGACGGTCCCTATCGCGACGTGACGTTCACGCGCGAACAGCTGAAAGAAATCCGCTATGCAGCGCTGCTGCACGACTTCGGCAAGGTGGGCGTGCGCGAGCAGGTCCTCATCAAGGCAAAGAAACTCTACCCGTCCGATCTGGGGCTCGTCCGCCATCGCCACGCATTCATTCGGCGCACGGCGGAGCGCGAGTTCTGGCGCCAGCGCGCCGAGTATCTCGAGTCGCACGGGCAGAAGGGCTACGACGGATTCATCAAAGAGCTCGAAACGTCTCACGGGCAGGAGCTCAAGGACCTCGATCGGTTCCTCGAGATCGTCCTGCGGGCCAATGAACCGAGCATCCTTCCCGATGGCCGCTTCGAAGAGCTCGAGGCCTGGGCGAAACGGACCTATCTCGCATTCGACGGGGCGACGGAGCCGTTTCTCTCTCCCGACGAGATGCGCTATCTCACGATCCGCAAAGGCAGCCTGGACGACGCCGAGCGGCACGAGATCGAGAGCCACGTCACGCACACCTATGAGTTTCTGCAGCGCATCCCGTGGACGCGGGAGCTGCAGCACATTCCCCTGATCGCGTACGCGCACCACGAGAAAATGGACGGGCGCGGCTATCCGCGGCGCATCACCGCCGAGGGGATTCCGATTCAGACGCGCATGATGACGATCAGCGACATCTACGACGCGCTGACGGCGCAGGACCGGCCGTACAAGCGCGCCGTCTCCATCGATCGCGCGCTCGATATCCTCACCACCGAAGTCAAAGAAGGACAGCTCGACCACGATCTGTTCAAGCTGTTCATCGACGGCAAAGTGTTCCAACGACAGATCGAGGACATCTAACTCAGCAAGAGCTTCGCCGAGATCAGCAGTAGAAACCCGCCGAACGCCTTCCGCAGCGTCACGTCAGAAATCGATCCGGCGAGCCGCGCTCCGAAATAGGCGCCGATCAGCAGGCCCACCGCGACGACTCCGGCGTAGGCCCAATGCACCTGCTGGCGTTTGGAGTACTCGAGCACGCCGAGCAACCCGACGGGCAGCAGTAGCGCCGCCAGCGACGTCCCATGCGCCGTGTGTTGCGGCAGCTTGGCGATCAGGACGAGACCCGGAATGATGACCACCGCGCCACCCACGCCGAACAACCCCGAGACGACGCCCGCCAGCAAGCCGAGCAACGAGACCAAAACCCACGTCATGGTTCGCGTCCTTTCCCCCAGCCGCCACCGCCCGGGGTCTCAATGCGGAGGACGTCCCCCGCGGCCAATCGCATAGTGGTCTTCGACGCCAGTCTCTGACCGTTGAGCAGATTCGCTCCCGCCTTGCCATCCTGTCCGCCCGCGCCACCGGCCGGCCCGTGCCGCCGGCGTTCGGTGAGCAGCGTCGTCTCCATCGGGGCGAGCGCCTCGAATTCGCGCACGACGCCTTCTCCCCCGTCCCACGTCCCAGCTCCCCCACTTTCACTGCGGAGCGCGTAGGTGCGGACCCGCAACGGATGCTCCATCTCCAGCACTTCGATCGGCGTGTTCAACGTGTTCGACATCCCGACATGCACGCCGGACGGTCCGTTGGCACCCTGACTCGCGCCTTGGCCTCCGCCAATCGTCTCGTAATAGGTCCACGGTGTACCCGTCCCCATTCCCTTTTCCCCCATCCCCCCGAATGTCACGTTGTTCATCGTCCCCTGCCCCTGCGCCGGCACGACACAGCCGCCCGCCGCGAGCGCGCGAAACACGGTATCCGCGATCCGCTGCGACGTTTCGACGTTTCCCGCGGCTACGGCGCTGGGCGGTCGCGCGTTCACCAGACATCCCGGTGGCGCGGTCACCTGGATCGCCCGCGGCACGCCGCCGTTCATCGGCACGTCCTCGGGTAACAGGGTCCGCACCACGAACAGCACCGCCGAACGGGTCACGGCGATCGGACAATTCACGTTGCCCGGCGCGGCCTCTCGCGTCCCCGTGAAGTCGGCGTGAAAGACTCCATTTTCGATCGCGATACTCACCCGAATCTCCAAGTCGTCATCAATGACGCCATCGCCTTCCAAATAGTCTGTGGCGGTCATCCTTGCTGATGGCAGACGGCTGAGGGCTGATTTCGTCCGGCGTTCGGCGTACTCGAGCAGCTCGCGCGCCGCATCGCTCAGCGCGGCCCAACCGTGGCGCCGGGCCAGCGCCCGAAACCCGCTCGCTCCGCGCTCGACCGCCGCCCGTTGCGCTGCCAGATCGCCGCGCCGCATCGCCGGCGTGCGCACGTTGGCGAGCACCAGGCGCTCGAGATCGGCCGTCAGCCGCGTCGGCGGAATGACGAGGCCCTCCTGGTATAGCTCGCGCGCGCCCGCCGGCATGCTTCCCGCCGTCATCCCGCCGATGTCGGAATGGTGGGCACGAACGACACTGTATCCTCCGACGCGCCCGTCGATGTCGATCGCGCCGATCAGCGTGAGATCGGGAAGATGGCTGCCGCCGGCGTACGGATCGTTGAGCAGGAACAGGTCGCCGGGACTCGGCTCGAGTTTGCGGATCGCCGCCACGGCGTCCGCCAGCGCACCAAGGTGCACGGGGATGTGCGCCGCCTGCGCGATCATCTCGCCCTCGGCGTCGAACAGCGCTGCGGAGGCGTCGCGCCGCTCGCGGATATTCGGCGACAGGGCACTGTGGACGAGCACGAGCCCCATCTCCTCCGCGATCGATGCGAACGCGTGCGCCATGACCTCGAGACCGACGGCGTCGAGTCTCATGTGCGCTCCAGGATTACCGCGCCCGATGCGTGCACCGTACCGCGCCATCCCGGCTCGATGAGCCCGGTAGCATCCGGACCCGCGAGGACCGCGGGGGCGTTGAGCTGACGCCCCGCGGGAAGGTCTCCCAGCGGCCACACATCGGCGCGGACGCGCTTCCCATCGCGCGTCACGATCATGCGCCGCCCCATCGACTCATCGCCGCCCCTTCGCCGACCTCTATCGGACACCGGAAGAGCCACGGGCCGCTCCGCAACGACGCGCAAATTGACGAGCTCGATCGGTTGATCCGAGTCTCCGTGACCGTGCCGCGCGCGATGCGCGGCGCGGAACGTGGCCGCGAGCGTCGACGGATCGTCGCGCGGCGCGGGAACGGTCACCTCATAGCCCTGACCCTGGTATCGGCAGTCGACGAACCGCGTGAGCCCGGCGTCTGGGAGCGCGGCCGCCGCCGCGGCGACGAGCGGCCGGAAAGCACCCGCCAGCTCGCCGTCGCCGATGCCGGCCAATGACCGGTGCAGCGACGCCAGGACGTCGACCCGCTCAGGCGCGGCCGCGAGTCCGAGCGCGCTCAGCACGCCCGGATGGGGCGGCACCACTACGCGCGACATCCCCAGGGAATCGGCGAGCGCACAGCCGAACAGCGGCCCCGCACCGCCGAACGGCAGCAGCGCCATGCCACGCGGATCGATGCCGCGCGCCACGCTCACCCGCTTCAGCGCCCGGGCCATCACCGCGGTGGCAACCTGGACGATGCCGGCCGCGATCACACAGACGTCGTGAGACAACGGCAGCGTCGACAGCGCCCGCTCGGCGGCGGCCCTGTCGAGGCGGACGGAATCCGCGAGTGGATATTGGGGATCGAGCCAGCCAAGTACGAGGCAGGCATCGGTCACCGTCGGCTCCGCACCGCCCCGTCCGTAAGACGCCGGCCCCGGCTCCGCCCCGGCACTGCGCGGGCCGACCCGGAGCGCGCCACCTTCGTCCACCGACGCGATACTGCCGCCGCCCGCGCTCACCGTCTCGATGAGGATCGCGGGAAGCGCGAGTGGCACCCCCGCGACCGATTCGGCCCCCTCGGTAAGCGCCACGCCGCCGCTGATGAGACTCGCGTCGGCGCTCGTGCCGCCCATATCGAGGGTGAGGAGATCGTGTGTCTCCACGGCCGCCCCGAGCAGCCGGGCCCCTACGACGCCACCGGCCGGGCCGGAGAGTGCCAGACTCGCAGCGCGGTTCGCAGCCTGCTCCGGCGACACGGTTCCCCCGCTCGACGTCATGATCCGCAGCGTCTTCACGCCGTGCTGCTCGACCATCATCGCGGTCTTCTGCAAATACGCCGCTACCTTCGGCCGCAGGTACGCTTCGGCGGTCGTCGTGCTCGTGCGCTCATATTCGCGAAACACGGGAAGGGCTTCGTGACTGGCGGTGACGGGAACGCCGGGCAACCCGGCGCGCAGGGCAGCGGCAAGACGGCGCTCGTGTTCGGGATGACGAAATGCAAACAGCAGCGCGATCGCGACCGACTCGGGCGCCAGCGAGCGGACACGATCCGTCATTCGAGACACCTCGCGCTCCGTGAGTGCCGCGATTGCGCCGTCGGGTCCCATGCGCTCCTGAACGCCGACCACGTCCCGGCGGGCGACGAGGGGGTCGGGATGGGCCTTGGCGAGGTCGTAGAGCGCTGCCCGATCCTGGCGCCGCAGCCATAACAGGTCCTCGAAGCCGGCCGTTGTGACGAGCACGACGCGCGCACCGCGGCGCTCGAGCAAGGCGTTGGTCGCGACGGTCGTGCCGTGGACCAGGACCTCCACGTCCCCTCCGAGCGCCTCCAAGGATCGCAGCAACCCCTGTGAGGGATCCTGCGGCGTGCTGGCGACCTTCCGAATCTCGAGCGTCCCGTCGGGCCTGACTACGACGAGATCGGTGAACGTCCCGCCGACGTCGACGCCGACGCGCGTCATGGACGGAAGCGCCGCTTGAGGAGCAGTCCCCCGCCGCCCAGGGTCAGCACGACGACCAGCGTCCCGACCCAGTCGCCGAGCCGGACGTACAGAGGGATCACGTCGGTGGTACGGAGGACGCCGGCCACGAAAGTCATTTCATCGAGCTTGGTGGCAAGATAGGGGCGGCCCATCGGGTCGACGAATTCCGAGATTCCCGAATTGGCCGCGCGCGCCACCCCCATGCGCGTTTCGATGGCGCGCAGGACGAGGTGGGAGGCATGCTGCTTGGGCGCGCTGGTGCGGCCGAACCACGCGTCGTTGGTGATATTGACCAGGAAATTCGCGCCCGCCGCGCGGTACTTACGCGGCAAGTCCTCGAAGGCCGACTCGTAGCAGATGATGACGCCGAAGCGGCCCAGCTCGGACGTGTACAGCGGCAGACCGCGGCCGGGTGTAAACCCGCCGGACCAATTCCGCAATCCGGGAATCGCCCGGAAAACCCCCACCGGCACGAACGGGACGCGCTCGGTCACCGGCACGAGATAATGCTTCGCGTAGACGGGATAGGGCCGCCAGTTCCCGGTGGTATCGATGAAAATGGCCGCGTTGTAGAAGGGATCGAGCCGGCTGCGCCATGTGGAATCGGCCCACATGACGCCGGTGAAGATCGGGACGTGGTTCCCCCGTACAAAGCTCCTTATGCGCGCGACCCACTCCGGCCGGCGCCACAGAAAATCGGGAATCGCCGCCTCCGGCCAGATGATCAGCGTCGGTCGCGGAAACTCAGCCGCGAGGTGCGTGGAGCCGTCGAGCAGCGTCCCGACCACGCTGTCGGCGTGCGCAGGGTCCCACTTCTCGCTGAACCCTTCGTTGGGTTGGACCATGCCGATCACGCCCACATCCCGCAGCGGGAGCGTCTTGATCCGCCAGGCGCCATACCCGAGGGCCAGCAGCAGCGTCACCAGCACGGTCGCGTACCCGCGCGCCGCATACCGCGCACCGCGGCTATCCGTTGCGGCGTCCACAATCGCGACGTTGCACCACGCGAGCCACAACGTCACGCCGCGGGCGCCGGCGATGTCCGCCCATTGCACGAGCACCGGGGCATCCGCGAGCGATGTGCCGAGGCCGAGCCAGGGAAAGCGACCGTCGCCGAGATGCCCGATGAGCCACTCCAGCGCCGTCCAGGCCACGGGTAGGACGACCCACAGCGGCACGCGGGGGACGCCCAGACGAATCCGGGTGACGAACCAGAACATGGAGCCGGTGAGCAACCCGAGGACGGCAATCGTCGCGAGATAGCCCAGCGCGGACAGCGGCGTGAAATGCCAGAGTGCGACGATCATCCAGTACAGTACGAACGCGTTGCTGACGAGGCCGTACCACCAACCCCACCGAAACGCGGCGCGCGGATTCGACTCCGCCACCGCCTGCTGCACGAGCAGGACCACGGGGATGATCGCGAAGAAACTGAGTGGCGGAATGAGGAACGGCGGATAGCTCAGTGTGAGCGCGATCGCGCCCAGGACGACGAGCACTACCAGGCGACGGCGACTCACAACAAGATGTCGCGCCCTTCGTCCGCCGAGCGATAGATCGCGTCCAGCACGCGTTGCAGCGCGAGCTGATCGCGGGGCGGCGGCGCGTTCACGTCGCCCTTGATCACCGCCAGGAAGTACATCCACTCGGCGCGGTACGACTGGATGAACTGCGTTTCGCGTCCCGTCGCGCCTGTGGGCGTGACGTCGACCGCGGCGCCGTGCTGCTCCTTGAAGATGCGCAGCGGCTGGATCATCGCAGAGCCCTTCGCTCCGACGATGTCGAACCAGAACCGCTCCCCTTCCCCCAGATGGCGCCAGCTCACATCCATGGTGATCGACACGCCGTTCTCACACACGATCAGCGCCGACCCCATGTCTTCGACCGCGTCTTTTCCCGATCTGGTCAGGTGCGCGGAGATACGCTTCGGCGTCGGCCAGCCCGCGAGCCACAACCCCAGGTCGATGAGCGGCAGGCCGAGGTCGAGCACCGCGCCGCCGCCCGCCTGCTCGCGCCGCAGCCGCCATCCCAGCATCTGCCGGCTCGGCTGAAACGTGTACCAGCCGCCCCGCACCGCCTGCAATGGCCCGAGGTCGCCGCCCGCGAGAAACCCCCGCACCGCCTGCACGTCGGAGCGGAACCGGTGGTTCATGCCGACCATCACGCGCTTGCCGAACTTGTCGCTCGCGGCGAGGACGCGCTCGACGCCGGCGAGCGTCAGGGCGAGCGGCCGCTCGCACAGCACGTGCACGCCGGCGGCGCGCGCCGACGTCACGTGGATTTCGTGCAGATGATTGGGCGTGCAGATCACGACGACGTCGACGTTGGCGTAGCGCAGGACTTCCTCGATGTCGTCGTAGGTGTCTTTCACCTCGAAGCGGGCAGCGAGCGCCTGCGCTTTCCCGACGTCATTGTCACAGATCGCCGCGACTTCGACGCCGGGGAGCTTCCTGAGAACCGGCAGATGCGCGACCTGGGCGATCCCGCCGGCGCCGAGCACCCCGACGCGGATGGGGTCGTTCACTTGGTGATCCTGCTCCCCGTTCCCGGCTCCCGGCTCCCGCGAAATCGGTACATGATGCCTGTCCGCAGACTGACGCTTCGCAGCCCACTCGACAGTACGCCGCGTCCATCCACGGTGAAGCGCCACGCGCGCGAGAGATTGAACTCGAATCCCATCGTGCCGTTCAACCCCGCCGTGATGACGTCGAGCGCATCCTCCATGAACGTGCCGTCGATGGCGGCGCCGCTGCCATTGCGGACGTGCACGCTGATGCCCGTGCCGAGATACGCGGTGACCCCGTGGCCCTGCGGGAAGACGAACTGGAAATCGATGTCGCCAACGAGGTCGCTGAGCGAGATCCGGCCGAGATTGATGCTATCGGGAGCGGATGGATTGACGATGCTATCGAGGCGCCGTTCGAACCGGTCGATCGCCCGCTGATCGAATCGCGAGTGGAAGTACGACAGACCCAGCAGCAGCCGCACTTTTGGCGCGATGCGGCCATAATCGAGGCGCAGTCCCCCGACGGTCGAACCGGTGAGGTCTGACGCTCCGAGCAACCCGGCGTCGAGCTGGATGCCCGACAAGCGCAGATTGTCGTAGGAGAACTGGTTCAAAACACCTTGGGCGGTTAAGCGGTTTGGCGGTTCGGCGGTTAGGAAGAGCGCGAGAGCGGCGGCAGTTCTAACCGCCCAACCGCCCAACCGCCCAACCGCCCTAGTAGATCCGTTCAATTTTGGTTCCCGGGAAATAAGTAGTCAGAATCGCTCGATAGTCCTGCCCCGCGCGCGCGCGACCGATCGCCCCCCACTGACACATCCCCACCGCGTGTCCGGAACCTGCTCCGGCGGCGACCACGCGCGAGACTTCACCATTGGTCTTGGTCACCGTCAGCTGAAACGCGGTGCTGGAGAGCAGGCGGTCCGCCTCGGGCCGCAGCACCGCACGCACGTCCGGCCCCGGAATCCGAATGTCTCCACGCTCGAACACGATCCGCAGCTCGCCAACTCGGCCCGACCGTGTCTTCCGGCTCACCGTGACGTCGGTGATGCGCTGCATCCCGTCGCCGGAGAGCGGCGTGACCGTGGGCAGCGTCCGCGACAATATAGCGCGCAGCTTGGAGCCATCCCATTCTTCGCGCCAGCGAAATCGCGGTGAGATGTCGCAGTAGTAATGCCCCCCCCCGTCGCCCCGGTCGTCGGACACCGGTCGCAAATAGGGACGCGTACGCGAGGTGGCGAAGCCCTCTTCCACGCCGGCGGTGCTGAAGCCGCACGTCGAGTGGAAATACGCGTCGATCACGTCGCCGCCGTACCGCAGGACCTGCCCCGCCGTTTTGCGCACGGCGTCCCAGGCCTGTTCCGTTTCCACGGCGACGCCCAGGTAGACCTGATCGCGCGTGTCGGCATACGCATCGAACCCGAATGCCTCCCACCGGCCACGGTTCTTGACGGCAAAGGTGCGAGAGACGACGGCCTGGGCGAGCACGGCAGCGACCTCGTCGGGCCGGCGCGCACCGATTTCGGGTGCGACGACGCCTGCGATGTAGCTCTCGGCGTTGACGCGATTCACCACGGTGAGCCCGCCACGACCTGACGTGATGGTGATGCGTCCGCGATAGCGCCGGCCGTTCGCAACTACGAACCGGCGCTCGGTGACGTTCACGACGGCGATGCCGCGCAGCGGGTCCGTTCGCGTGCTATCGGGCTTGACCAGACGGAGACGAAAGGGATCAGCCGAATCGGGCAACACGACCCACCGCACGCCGGCCGGAATCGATCCCACCGCCGTGCCGCTCGCGGCCTCGCTGACGAACAGCTCGCCGCTCTCGGCCCCGCCGATCGACGCATTGGGGAGTCCGACCGCGAGACCGATGCGCAACTCCGGCTCGCCCACGGTGGGCTGCGGAGCCCGCGATGGCCGCGGGCAGGCGGCCATCGCGATCAACGCGAGACTAGCGAGCGCGCGCTTCGGCCAGCGCTGCATCGAGCTGCTCGATAGTGAAGTCGATATCGGCGTCGGAGTGCGCGGACGAGACGAAGCCGGCCTCGAAAGCGGACGGCGCGAGGAACACACCCCGCGCGAGCGCGGCCTTGTGCCAGTGCGCGAACAGCGCGGTGTCGGTTCGCTTCGCGTCGGCATAGTTCCGAACGGGGCCTTCGGTGAAATAGACGCCCCACATCGACCCCGCATGTCCGATTGTGATTGCCACGCCATGGCGCTGCGCTGCACGCTCCAGTCCGGCCAGGAGCCGTTCGGTTTTTTGCTCGAGCGCTTCGTAGAAGCCGGGACGATTCGTCTCTCGCAGCGTCGCGAGACCCGCGGCCATCGCGACGGGATTGCCCGACAGCGTCCCCGCCTGGTACACCGGGCCTTCCGGTGCGATGCGGTTCATCAGATCGGCGCGGCCGCCGTACGCCCCGACTGGAAACCCGCCGCCCACGATCTTGCCCAGTGTGGTGAGGTCCGGCGCGACAGCCAGGCGCTCCTGGGCACCTCCCGCGGCTACACGGAATCCGGTCATCACTTCATCGAAGATCAACAGCGCCCCGTACTGGTCACACACATCCCGCAGGGCCGGATGAAAGTCGGAGTCCGGGCTGATGAACCCGGCATTCCCCACATACGGCTCGACGATGATGGCCGCGATGCGACCGGCGTGCTCACGAAACAGATCTGCGACGGCCCGCGCGTCATTGAACGGCGCCGTCAGCGTGAGACTCGCCAATGCCGCGGGCACACCCGGGCTGTCGGGCAGACCCAGCGTCGCCACACCGGAGCCCGCCTTCACGAGAAAGCCATCGGCGTGGCCGTGATAGCATCCCTCGAACTTCACGATGAGCTCACGTTCGGTCGCTGCGCGCGCCAACCGCACGGCCGCCATCGTCGCCTCGGTGCCGCTGTTCACGAACCGCATCATCTCGATGCTCGGCATGCGCCGCCGCACCTCCTCGGCGAGCTCGACTTCGGCTTCGCATGGTGCCCCGTAGGTCCAGCCGCGCTGCGCCGCCTGGCGGACTGCCTCGAGTACCGCGGGGTGCGCGTGGCCGAGAATCAGGGGACCCCAGGAGCAGACGTAGTCGATGTAGCGCGTGCCGTCGACGTCGATCAGCCGCGAGCCGTCGGCGTGCGCGACGAAAAAAGGCGTCCCGCCGACTGCCCGGAACGCCCGCACGGGTGAATTCACGCCACCGGGCAACACCCGTTTCGCCCGGTCGAAAAGCTCGCTCGATCGTGTCACGTCAGCGCGGCCGCCTGGAAATCGTAGTCTTCGCTCGCCGTGATCCGCGCCCGCACGAAGCCGCCCGGCTCGGCCCAGCCGCCGCGCTCGAGGTAGGTGACGCCGTCCACGTCGTCGGCCTGCCACTGCACCCGCCCGACCTTGATGCCCTCTTCCTCTTCCAGCCGGTCCACGAGGACGTCAACGTCGCGTCCGACGAACCGCGCCAACCGCTCGGCAGAAATCGCACGTTGTACCTCGACGATTTCTTCTAGACGATCTCGCTTGACGCCGTCTTCTACGTCGTCTTCGTATTGCATCGCCCGCGTGCCTTCCTGCGGCGAGTAGGCGAACGCGCCCATGCGATCGAACTGCGCTTCCTCGAGGAATGCCAGCAGCGCGCGGAAATCCTCGTCCGTCTCGCCGGGGAAGCCCACCAGGCAGGTCGTCCGGATTGCCAGGTCCGGAATTGCCCCGCGCAACCACGCGAGCTTCTCCCGCAACGTGCGCAGCCGCTCCGGGCGCCGCATCCGCTCGAGCATCCGGTCGGTCGCGTGTTGGATCGGCATGTCGATGTACGGCACGATCCTCGGATTCCGCGCCATCAGCTCGACCAAACGCTCGTTGATCCCCGCCGAGTAGACGTAGAGCAGCCGAAACCAGGGCACCGACGTTTCGCGCAGCAGCGCTTCGAGCAGGTCCGGGAGCTTAGGACCGCCGAGCCCCAAATCCCTACCCCAATGCCCCAAGTCTTGCGCCACCAGGTTGATCTCTTTCGCGCCCTGCGCCTCGAGCTGCTGCGCCTCGCGCACCAGGCGGACGAGCGGCTCGGAGCGATGCTTGCCGCGCATCAGCGGAATGGCGCAGAAGGCGCAGGTGTGGTCGCAGCCTTCCGAGATCTTGAGATAACGCACGTGCGGCTGATCGCCGAGGAATTGTCGTACGCCGGGATGCTCGGCGACGGGATCGGCGATCAGACCCCGCCGGGCAAGCTCGGGGATGAGATGATGGAGCTCCGAAAAGCCGAGAAACAGATCGACCTCCGGAATCTCCTGCTGCAGTTCCTGCTTGTATCGTTGAATGAGACAACCGACCGCGACGACCGCCTTCACGCCGCCTTCCTTCAGTTTGGCAGCTTCGAGCATCGCATCGATAGACTCCTGCTTGGCCGCATCGATAAAGCCGCAGGTATTGACCAGAATCACGTCGGCACCCGGCAGGTCGGGTGTAACGACGGCGCCGTGCCCGACCAGCTCGCCCACGAGCCGTTCCGAGTCGACCGTCGCTTTGTCGCAGCCGAGGGAGATGACGCCCAGCTTCATCCGCCCCCCCGGTAGTTCCCGAACCGGAGCTCGATGCCGAAGTCCTGCGCGCGCAAAAACGCGATGACTTCCTGGAGCTCGTCCTTCGACGGGGCCTGCACGCGGATCTCTTCGCCCTGAATCGACGCCTGGGCTTTCTTGAATCTCTTGTCCTTGATTGCTTTCACGATGGCCTTGGCTTTTTCCTGGGGGATGCCCTGCGTCAGCTTGATCTCGCGCCGCACGGTGTCGTTCGCCGCCGGGGTGACCGCGCCGAGCTCCATGTTTTTCACCGGCACGCCGCGCTTGATCATTTTCGACTGTAGCACGTCGAACAGCGCTTTCATCTTGAAGTCGTCGTCGGCGATCAACGTCAGGGTCGCCTTGGGACGATCAAACGCGATCGACGCCTTCGAGCCTTTGAAGTCGTAGCGCTGGATGATTTCTTTTTGCGCCTGATTGACGGCGTTGTCGACCTCTTGGAGGTCGGCGCCGGTGGAAACGTCAAACGATGCGGTAGCGGCCATAGGGCGGGAAATCTAAGCGGAGAACGGGGAATGGGGACTGGGAACGTCTCGTCCCAATCCCCATTCCCTATTCCCCGTTTTTTAGGACAGGAAGCTCTCCAGCGCTCGTGCTCTCGAGACGTGCCGCAATCTTGCCAGCGCTTTTTCTTTGAGCTGCCGGACCCGTTCCCGCGTGATGCCAAGCTGCGAGCCGATCTCCTCGAGCGTCATCGGCTCCTGGCCTTCGAGTCCGAAGTACAGCCTGAGGATCCTGGCCTCGCGCTCCTTGAGCGTTGCCAACACCGACTCGATCGACTCGGTGAGCGCGTGCTCGAAGATCTCGTCGTCGGGACCCGGATTCGTCGTGTCGGGCAGGTAGTCGAGCAGCTTGTTGTCTTCGCCGGGCGTGAGCGGGGCGTCGAGCGACAGATGCGCCTGCGAGATCGACAGCGTCTTCGCGACCTCTTCCTCGGAGATGTCCATCCCTTCGGCGATCTCTTCGACCGTCGGCTCGCGCCCCAGCTCCTGGAGCAGCGAGGCGGAGCGCTTACCGATGCGATGCAGCGTGCCGGCACGATTCAACGGCACGCGCACGATGCGCGACTGCTCGGCGAGCGCCTGCAGGATCGCCTGGCGGATCCACCAGACGGCGTAGGAGATGAACTTGATGCCTTTGGTCTCGTCGAACTTGTGGGCCGCGCGGATCAGGCCAAGGTTGCCCTCGTTGATCAGATCGGAGAGGGAGACGCCCTGGTTCTGATATTTCTTGGCGACGGACACCACGAACCGCAGGTTCGAGCGCACGAGCTTGTCGAGCGCCTCGGGATCCTGTTGCTTGATCCGCTGCGCGAGGGTGACCTCTTCCTCCCGCGTTATCAACGGATACTGGCTGATCTCCCGCAGATACTGATCCAGAGATCCCTCGTCAAATGATGCGCGCCTCGCCGTATTCAATTGCATTCGGTGGCCACTCCTCTCGTGGCGGAAGCTACCACTCTAATGAATCAGCGAACCGAGCCGGCTCCAGCGAATGTCCGTCAGCCAGGGAAGCGCATCGCTCGTCCCGCGATCGTAACTGAAATAGACGACGAGCGGGCGACCCTTCACCGCACTCGCATCGACAAAACCCCAATAGCGTGAATCGGCCGAATTGTCGCGATTGTCCCCCAGCACGAAGTACTTGTCGGCGGGAACACGCAACGGGCCCCACGTATCACGCGTGGGATGATAGCGGCGGCGCTGTTCGTCGGTGCCCCGCACCAGAAATTCGCGCTGCCAGTTGAACTCGGGATCAAAGCCGTCGTGCAGCGGATCCTTGCGCTGGACGTACGGCTCCTCGATCGCCCGGCCGTTCGCGTAGACCTGGCCCAACCGCATTTCGACGATGTCGCCCGGTCCGCCGATCACGCGCTTCACGTAGCTCAGCGTCGGATCCTTCGGGTAGGCGAATACGATCACGTCGCCGCGGCGCGGCGTATTGAAGCCGGGCAGGCGCGCGTTCGTGCCGGGAATCTGCGCACCGTAGACGGCTTTATTCACGAACAAAAAATCTCCAGCCAGGAGCGTGCGTTCCATGCTGCCGGAGGGGATTTGAAATGCTTCGAGGAGGAAGGTGCGAATGATGAGGAAGAGCACGAGCGCCATGCCCAACGACCGCATCCAGCTGTCAAACCAGCGGCCCAATACGGAGCGGCGATTTGGCGGGGGTGACAGGAGCCGTGGCGGTTCAGCGCCATGTCCGGTGACCGGGGCTCCCAAGTCAAGCATGTAACGTATCTTAGCAAGCCGGGCCGCACGGCGCAACAGTTACGCCCCAGCCACGAGCCGCACTCCATTGCCGGACTCTGACTCGGAACTCAGAAACTGGGTCCGGATGACGCACCTTGGCAGCGAGACAGGCTATCCTGCCCTCCCGCTCGACACGACACCAGGTGACGGTCGTCTCCGGCAACGCGTCGAGCGCGTCACGTTCGAGCGTCGCGCCACTCGTTGCGAGCACCACTAACACCGACTCGTAGGTCACCACCCCACGATGGTGGGTCAAACGTGAGGACCATCACCATTTCATCGCCGCGAGGACCGAATTCGGGCGTCTTCAATAGCGCGGCAGTGTCGGATCCACGTCCGCCTGCCAGCGCAGGATCCCGCCCGACAAATTCGCAACGCGCGCGAAGCCTGCATCGGCGAGGTGAGACGCGGCCGCCCGACTGCGACTCCCGCCCTTGCAGTAGACGACAACCTCGCGGTCGCGATCGAGTGTGTCGACGACGTCGGGTAGCGTCGCGAGCGGCACCAACCGGGCGCCGGGAATCCGCGCGATGTCCCATTCGAACTGCTCCCGCACGTCGATCAGCTGCAATTCCTCTGCGCGCGCGAGCCGCCCCTGCAGCTCGCGCGGGGTGACCTCCACGAACCCGCCGACCGCCCGCGGCTCCGCTTCCGCAGTCCGCACACCGCAGAACTGTTCGTAGTCGATGAGCGAGCGGATCTCACGCGTGCCGCAGGCCGGACATGTCGGGTCTTTTCGAACATTGACCGTGCGGAACTGCATTCCCAGCGTGTCGATGAGCAGCAGCCGGCCGGCGAGCGGCTCGCCCACGCCGACGATGAGCTTGATGGTCTCCGTCGCCTGAATCGTCCCGACCAGACCCGGTAGCACGCCGAGCACACCACCTTCGGCACAGCTCGGCACGAGGCCCGGCGGCGGCGGTTCCGGGAAGAGGCAGCGGTAACATGGTCCATCGGGCAAGGCGAAGACTGACGCCTGTCCCTCGAAGCGGAAAATGCTGCCGTACACGTTGGGTTTGCCCTGCAACACGCAGGCGTCATTGACGAGATAGCGCGTCGCGAAGTTGTCGGTGCCATCCACGACGATGTCGTACCCGCTCAGAATGTCGAGCGCGTTCTTCGACGTCAGCGCCGTCTCGTAGGTCTCGAGGAGCACATGCGGGTTCACATCGGCGATTCGCTCGCGTGCCGACACGAGCTTGGGCCGGCCGACGTCCTTGGTGCCGTGCAAGATTTGCCGCTGCAGGTTCGTGACGTCGACGTTGTCGAAGTCCACCAGACCGAGTGTGCCGACGCCGGCTGCGGCGAGATAGAGCGCGGCGGGTGATCCGAGCCCGCCCGCGCCGATGAGCAACACCCGAGCGGCCTTCAGCTTTTCCTGACCGGGAACGCCGACGTCGGGAAGGATGAGGTGCCGGCTGTAGCGCAGCAGCTCGGCCGGGGCGAGAGTCGTCATCGCTCAACCTCCTGCGATGGCCGGGACGACGATGATCTCATCGCCGTCGCGCACGCTCGCCGCGAATCCGCCCTGGAGTCTGGCGTCGTCGTCGTTCACGTAAAACGTCACGAAGGGATAGGGCTTGCCGGCGGCGTCGCGCAGCCGTGGTGCCAGCCCGGGGAATCGTGCCGCGACGTCGGCGACGACATCGCCCAACGTCGCACCCTGGGCTTGGAGAGAACGCTGGCCGTCCGCGAGCTTAGCGAGCACGGTGGGCAGTTGAAGAGTGACACTCATAGGATCTCCTTCATCACAGCTGACTCGTGAGTGGTACGTGGTGCGTGGTGCGCGCCTGCGGTCATGCGCCTTCCCCCTTCACCAAAGCGCGCACTTCCGCAACGCGTGGCGCGATAACCGGTGCCGCCGGCACGACGGGCGCAACGGCGTCCACAGTCTTCAGGCCATTTCCGGTGATACACAACACGACTTCGTCATCGGCTGAGAAGCGGCCTTCGGCCGCCAGTGCCAACGCCGCCGCGACGGTGACGCCGCCCGCCGTCTCGGTGAAGATCCCAACCTCCTCGGCGAGCAGCCGGATCGCCGCGACCAGCTCGTCATCCGAGACCGCGGCGGCCCAGCCGCCCGATTCGAGAATCGCGCGCTTGGCGAACAGCCCATCGGCGGGATTCCCGATCGCAATCGACCGGGCGATGGTGTGCGGCACGACCGGCACGACGGCGTCCGCGTTCTCGCGAACCAGGCGCACGATCGGCGCGCACCCCGCCGCCTGCGCGCCGAACATGCGTGGCGCACCTCCACTGACCAGACCGGCCGCGCTGAACTCCCGGAATCCTTTCCGCAGCTTGGTCACGAGCGAACCGCCCGCCATCGGCGCGACGACCGCCGTCGGCAACCGCCACCCCAGCTGCTCGGCGATCTCAAACGCCATCGTTTTTGACCCCTCGCCGTAATAGCCGCGCAGGTTGACGTTCACGATCCCCCAGCCGAAGAGGTCTGCCACCTGCGTGCAGAGCCGATTCACGTCGTCGTAGTGACCACGCACGCGCACCAACCGCGCGCCGTACACCGCGGTCCCGACGATCTTGGCGAGCTCGAGGTCTTCCGGAATGAAGATCCAGGCCTTGAGACCGGCGCGCGCGGCCTGCGCGGCGACGGCATTTGCCAGATTGCCCGTGGAGGCACAGCCGATCGTGTCCAGTCCGAACGCCGCGGCCGCGTTGATGGCCGTCGCGACGACGCGATCCTTGAACGACAACGATGGATGCGATACCGCGTCATTCTTCACCCAGGCCCGCGCCACGCCGAGCCGCGCCGCGAGTCGTGGTGCCTCGACGAGCGGCGTACCGCCCGTGTCGAGCGACAGCACGGGCTCACCATCGAAGGGCAGCCACTCGCGATAGCGCCACAGTGACCAGGGGCGGGCCGCGATCGCGTCACGCGTGGGAGTCACACGCGCGGCATCAAAGACGGGATCGAGCGGGCCGAGGCACTGCTCGCAGACCGCGATCGGGGCCGGCGCGTGTAGTGCCCCGCAGGCGCGGCACACCTGCGGCCGTGGTCGTAACGCCGGTGCCGCGACGCTGGTCGTCATGGCCGGACCTCCGCTGCCGCTGCCGCGACCGATCGTGGCGCCCCCGCCGGTCGAACCTTGCGGGTCTGACGGGCCGCGCGAATCAGGGCCTCATCGGCTGGATCGATCTGATAGCAGTGCTCGGGACTCGGGAAGGCACCGCTCCGCACGTCGCGCGCGTAGTCGCGGAAGGCGGATTCGACCGTGGCGCCGACATCGGCGTACCGTTTCACGAACCGGGGTGCGATGTCGCCGACGAAATTGCCGAGCATGTCGTGCGAGATGACGAGCTGCCCATCCACGTGGGGCCCCGCGCCGATGCCATAGACGAGCACACCAACGCGCTCTCGCACAAACGCCGCCGTCTCCGCGGGGACGGCCTCGAGCAGAATCGCGAACACACCCGCACGCTCCAGCGCCTCGGCATCGCGCAGCAGCCGCTCCGCCGCGGCTAGCGATTTTCCTTGGACCCGATAGCCGCCCAGCTGGCCGAGGTTTTGTGGCGTGAGGCCGAGGTGCCCCATGACGGCGATGCCGGCATCGACCATCGCGCGCACGCGCTGCGCGACACGCGCGCCGCCTTCGCATTTCACGGCGTCGCAGCCCGCGGCCACAAACGCGCCGGCGCTCCGAATCGCGGTCTCGTCGGATGGCTGGTACGACAGGAACGGCAGATCCCCGATCACGAACGCGTGCTGCGCCGCGCGTGTCACCGCCCGAATGAACACCAGCATTTCGTCGAGTCCGATCTGGAGCGTGCTCGGGAGTCCGAGCATCGTCATCGCCGCGGAGTCACCGACCAGAATCATGTCCACGCCCGCCCGGTCGGCGAACGTGGCCGTGGGGTAGTCGTAGGCCGTGACGAACACGGCCTTCTCGTTGCGCGCCTTCAACCCCGCCAGGGTGGCAACGGTGACTTTACGGATTGACATGGACGCCTCCATCGGTCAAAGACGCGACCGCGAGGTCGCTGACGCATTCGCGCAGCCGCTCGAGCGCGAGATCGAGATTCGCCGGCGATACGGCGAACGACAGACGCAGATGACCCGCCCCACCCGGCCCGAAACCGGTGCCCGGCAGGACCGCCACGCCGTACGTCTCGAGCAGGCGGGCGGCGAGTTGTTCCGTGGAGAGGCCTGCCCGCTCCTCGATTTGCCGCACGTCGGGGAACGCGTAGAACGCCCCGTCCGGTCGCGTGCAGCGGATGCCGGGCAGGCCATTCAGCCCGTCGACCAGCCAATCCCTGCGACGCTCGAGCTGCCCCACCGTCGCGGTCACCGCGTCCTGCGGTCCGGTGAGTGCGGCGAGCCCCGCGAGCTGGACGAACGGCGGCGTACAGGATGTGCCGTTGACCACCAGCGTCGTGACCCGCTCGACCAGCGGCGCGGGTAGCACCCCGAAGCCGAGCCGCCAGCCGGTCATCGCGTAGGATTTTGAGAAGCTGTCCACGATGACGGTGCGCTCGAGCATGCCCGGCAGCGCCGCGATGGTGTCTGTGGGCCGGTCGTACCGGATCCGGCCGTAGACCTCGTCTGAGATCACGATGAGATCATGACGCAGCGCGAGCTCGGCGATCGCGCGCAGCGCGTCCGGAGTCGCGACGCCACCCGTCGGATTGCCAGGAAGATTCACGACCAAGGCGCGAGTGCGCGGACCGATCAGGGCAGCGAGCCGCGCAACATCCACCGCGCCCGTTGCGTCGAGCGGGTAGCGAATGGGAACCGCCCCAGCGAATCGCACGACCGACGGGTAGATCGGGAAGCCGGGGTCCGGCACAAGGGCCTCATCACCCGCGTCGAGCACGGCGAGGAGGGCGTAGAACACCATTGGCTTTGCGCCCGGAACGACGACGACGTTGTCTGCCGAAGCTCCCCGGACGCCCCGCCAGGGGAGCGATGCGGCAATCGCATCGCGCAAGGCGGGCAAACCGGCCGGGTTCACATAGCGCGTGTGGCCATCGTGCAGGGCGCGGACGCCTGCCTCGACCACGTGGGGCGGCGTCGCCCAATCGGGCTCGCCGATCTCGAGATGGACCACATGGCGGCCGGCGTCCTCGAGGCGACGGGCCGCGACGAACACCTCGAACGCGCCTTCCCCGGAGAGAGTGGTGACTCGTTTGGCAGGCGCGACGGGCATGTGACACGCTCCGGGTGAAACGCAAAACGGCCACTCCAGTGAGCGGCCGCGGCGAAAGCGATTCCCTCTGAAATGCCAACGCCCGGACTAATAAAGCCGCGGGCGAGTCGCTTTTTAGCGCTTTGTTTAACGTGGCGGCAATACGCGGCAAATCACCACGAGTCTTCAGTTGTAACGGTAGTCTACCCTTCCGGATCCTACGCCGTCAAGGGCTGGATTCCGTGTCGATCTGCGCGCGTTGCAGGTGCCCCGAGAAATCGACGTAGATCGTCTTCGTCTCGGAGTAGAAGTCGTAGACCTCCCACCCTCCTTCGCGGTGCCCGTTGCCGGTCTGCTTGACACCGCCGAAGGGGAGGTGCGCCTCTGCCCCGATCGTCGGGGCGTTGACGTAGGTGATGCCCGTGTCGAGATCGGTCATGGCCTGGAACGCGCCGTTGATGTCCCGCGTGTACAGGGAGCTCGAGAGCCCGTACTTCACGTCGTTGTTGACGCGAATCGCCTCGGGCAGATCCTTCGCCTTGAGGACCGCGAGCACGGGGCCAAAGATTTCCTCCTGCTCGACCCGCATCCCCGGCTTTACGCCGGTGAGGACCGTGGGCTCGTAGAACCAGCCGCACTCGAGCCGCTTGTCGCCCTGCGGAATGCGCCCCCCCAGCGCGACGCTGGCGCCTTCCTTCTTGGCGATATCGACGTACTCCGCCACCTTCTGCCGGGCCTCTTCGTGGATCAACGGCCCGACGTCGGTCTTGGCGTCGAGTCCCGGACCGAGCCGCAGCTTGGCGGCGCGATCGGTCAGCATCTGCACGAACCGGTCGTGAATCTTGTCGTGCAGGATGAGACGGCTGGTCGCCGTGCAGCGCTGACCGGTCGTGCCGAACGCACCCCACAGCACACCCTCGAGCGCCAGATCCAGGTCGGCATCGTCCATCACGATCATCGCGTTCTTCCCGCCCATTTCGAGCGACAGCCGCTTGTGCATCTTCCCACAGGTCGCGCCGATCGCCGAGCCTGTTTCGGTCGACCCGGTGAACGAGATCACCGGCACCTCCGCGTGCTCGACGAGCGCCCGACCAACAACCGAGCCCTGTCCGTGGACGAGCTGCACGACCTCGGGCGGCAGGCCCGCCTCGAGCAGCACCTCGACGAGCAGATGCGCCGTGTGCGGCACGTCCTCTGCGGGCTTGAAGATCACCGCGTTTCCACACAGCAGAGCGGGAAACATTTTCCAGGTTGGGATCGCGAGCGGGAAATTGAACGGCGTGATGAGTCCCGCGATGCCGATCGGGCGGCGATAGCTCATCGCCCACTTGTTGCGCAGCTCGGAGGGGACGACCCGCCCGAAGAGCCGGCGGCCCTCGGTCGCCGCATAGAATGCCGTGTCGATGCCTTCCTGAACGTCGCCTCCCGTCTCGGCGACCACCTTCCCCATCTCGCGCGTCATCGCGCGCGCGATCGCATCTTTGCGCTCCACGAGCAGTTGGCCGACACGTTGCAGCACCTGCCCCCGAATTGGCGCGGGCGTCTTGGACCACTGAGCGAAGCCGCGCTTGGCCGACGCGATGGCGCGCTTTAAGTCGTCGGGTCCGGACCGCGGGAACCGGCCGATGACGTCGTTCCAATCCGCCGGATTTCGATTCTCGAAATACTCAGCCGTCGCGGGACTGACCCAATCGCCGGCAATGAAGTTCTTGAATTCAGGAGGTTGAGCCATGGCTTTCACGGTTCGGGACAGAAGAATGGGACAGGAGTCTTCCCGTACAGGCGCGGCAGCAGCTGGCGACCGGCCAGTCCGAGACCCCAGATGATCAGGATGATGGAGAGCGTGTGCGCAATGCCCAGCCGCCGTTTCCACGACGTCAGCGCGCTCCACACCCCGGCAATGGTCACGGTCGTCGCGCCAATAAGATAGAAGACCAGCTTGAGTCCGCAGGCATGCGAGTACGGCCATACGAGCATGCCGATGCCAAGCCCCAAACCGAGACCCACGCGCAGCCACGTGGTGAGCCACGCGCGCCCCCGTGCCGGGCCAGGCTGGAATCCTCCGGAACTCGCTACGCCGCCGGCCGGGCGAGGCGAGACCGGCACCGTGGGCACACCGCGGCCGAGGGTCGGCTCGGCGTCGGGCAGCTTCGCGAGCAGCTTGTCTACCTCGCGCATCTCGCGATCCCAATCGCGGTCTTTTTGATCTTTCTCTTTCACGAGACTGCTCCGTCTCCGCCGCGCGCCAGGCCGTAGCGCTCGATCTTTTTGTACAGGTTACTGCGCGGCATCTGCAATGTGCGCGCGGTCTCCGACACGTTCCAGTCGTGTTCCTGAAGTTTACCGAGCAGGAACGCCCGCTCGGCCGCTTGCTTGAATTCCTCGAACGTCGCCGCGCGCAGCCACGCGGCATCACCGCCGCCTGCTCCGACGCCAGACCCCTTCCCCCTTCCCCCTTCCCCCTTCCCCACTATTCGCTCGGCGTCTTGTTGGTTCACCGTGGGCCCGGACGCCAGAATAAGCAGTCGTTCCACTGCATTCTTGAGTTCACGAATGTTGCCGGGCCAGTCGTGCGCCGTGAGCCGCTCGACCGCGGCGTCGTCGAACTCCTTGGCTGGCAGCCCGCCGCGCTGCGTCAATTCATTGGTGAAGTGCGTGATCAGCTGCGCGATGTCGCCGCGACGCTCGCGCAACGGTGGCACGTGGATCGGAACCACGTTGAGCCGGTAGAGCAGGTCCTCGCGAAACCGGCCCTCCTCGATTTCCGTGCCGAGGTTCTTGTTGGTCGCCGCGATCACGCGCACGTCCACGGGCAGCACTTTTCCCGATCCGACCCGGGAGATCACACCTTCCTGCAGCGCGCGCAGCACTTTCGCCTGTGCGGAGAGGCTCATATCACCGATCTCATCGAGAAACAGCGTGCCGCCGTCCGCAAGCTCGAACTTGCCGGCGCGATCGGCAAACGCGCCGGTGAAACTGCCCTTCATGTGGCCAAACAGCTCGCTTTCGATCAGCTCGGTAGGGATTGCGGCACAATTGACCTCGATGAAGGGTCCCGAGGCGCGCCGGTTCAACGCGTGAATCGCGCGCGCGACCAGCTCCTTGCCGGTGCCGTTTTCTCCCGTGATCAGGACCCGCGCGGGCGTCGGGGCGACCTTTTCGATCAGGCCGATGACGTGCCGAATCGCCTTGCTCGACCCGACGATCTCGTATTGGGCGCGGACTTCCTGCTTGAGCCGCACGTTTTCGTTGACCAGCACGACGTGCTGCAGCGCGTTCCGCAACGTGAGCAGAATACGATCGGTATCGAGGGGCTTTTCGAGGAAATCGTACGCGCCGAGCTGGGTTGCTTCGACGGCGGTCTGGATCGTGCCATGGCCGGAGATCATGACGACCTGCGCCTCTGGGTCCAGCTCCCGCAAGCGCTTCAGCGTCTCGAGCCCGTCCATCCCTTCCATTTTCACGTCGAGGAACACCAGGTGCGGCTTGAAGTCGGGATAGACGCGGATCGCTTCGTGACCCGACGCGCAGGCCTGTACCTCGATTTCCTCGTACTCGAGGACCTGTTTCAGCGCCTCGCGGATCCCCTTTTCATCGTCGACGATCATCGCGCGGCGGGGACTCACGTGCCGGTGCTCCGGCGCTTGTACAACACCACGCCGGTCAAATGCACTTTCACGTCCGTGACCGCAGGATCGACTTTGACAGGCACCGCGCCGCTCGGCGACGCGCCGGCCATCTGTTTGGTGAGTTGCTTGACAAAGGGGCCGGGAATCTCGATGCCGCGTAAACTGATCTCGGTGATGTCGTAGAGCGCCGTGCCCGGCTTCCCGATCGAGACCGTGCCGGCCATCCGGAGCGGCTCGCGCTCGCCGAACATGCCCGCAAATGGTCCGAGCGTCCCCGGCGGGAGCGCGCGCGTATCGAGGCGGGCGTGCAGGATCAGCTTCCCCTCCTGGAGCTCGACCCGGAGCGAGTCGTACATCTTCCGCACGTTCCAATCGATTCCGGCACCGATCAGGGAGGCCATCTCGTTCGGCGTGAGCACTACCGAATCGGGGCCGGCGTTGGTCCGCAGATTGCCGACCTTGGCCTGGCCCGAGGCGGTCGCTTTCGGCGTCGGCGCGCCCACGGCCGTGTCGGCGACGGGCGGCAGGGCTGTCGAGCGCCCGAACCAGCTCGCGAAGGTGTGCATGATCGGCTGGCGAAACCACCAGGCGCCCGCGAGTGCGCCGATCACGAGGATGGCGCAGCCGAGCTTGAAGACGCCCTTAAGACAGCCGTCCATGGTATTTCACCTGATACACCGGCCCATCAGGTTTGAGGGTGCTCTGCATCAGGTCCACCTCGGCGACGGTGACTGTTTCGTCGAAATCTGTTCCCGCGAGAATCGCTTCGAGGCCTTTGAAATCGCGCGGCCGCGCATCGCGCGCGGCGCGTCCCAACGTCACGTGCGGCCGAAACGCCCGCGCTTCGGTCGGAAAGCCGAGCGGCGCGAACGCCTGCTCGACGCCATGCTGCAGCAACTCGAGCCCCGGATCGGGGGTCACGCCGGCCCACAGCACGTGCGGCCGCTGATAGTCCGGGAACACGCCGAATCCGGTGATCTGCAACGTGAGCGGGCGCGGTGCTGGCCCCGTCCCTGCGGCGCGCTGCAGCGCCTCGCGGAGCTCCGGCTCCCGCGTGTCCTCCACATCGCCCAGAAACTTGAGACTCAGATGAATGTTGTCGGGGCGAACCCATTTCACCGGCAGTTTCTCGGGTCGCCCGCGCAGCGGCGCGAGCACGTCCCACAGCTCGTGGCGCAGCTGATCTGGAAAGTTCAGGGCGACGAACGCTCTAACAGGCTCCCCCGTCGGTAGCCGCGCGGGTCGATCTCGACCTGCGCGAATCCCAAAGCCGCGAGATGTACGCTGATCTCCCCGCGACGCGCTTCCAACCATGGAACCCACGCCGGTTCGACTTCAATCCGTGCAAAATCGCCGAAGTGTCGAACACGCAGATCTCCACAGATGCCGAGCCTACGCAGATACGCTTCTCCCTCTTCAACCTGTTTCAAGCGCGATGGGGTGATCGAGAGTCCGTATTGCACCCGACTCGAAAGGCAGGGTGCCGCGGGTGCGTCCCAGGTCGGTAACCCGAGCTCACGGGACGCAGCGCGGATCTCGGCCTTGGTGAGTCCCACGTCCGCGAGCGGCGATCGCACACCGGCGGCGATACCCGCGGCCTTGCCCGGCCGGTGTTCGCGCAGATCGTCGGCGTTCGTTCCGTCGCATATGACGCTCAGCCCGCGTTCGCGGGCGAGCGGGATGAGCCGGTCCCACAATTCCGTCTTACAGTAGAAACAACGGTTGGTGGGGTTGGCGAGATAGTTCGCGTCTTCGAGCTCATGCGTTGCGATCTCGACGAGCGGAATGTCGAATCGAGCGGCGACATCCCGAGCCACCTGCCACTGGGCATCGGGGTAGGAGGCGCTCCGGCCAATGGCCGCCAGCATCCGATCCTTGCCGAGCTCCTGGCGCAGCACCACCGCGAGCAGGGCTGAATCCACTCCGCCCGAATACCCAAGCAGGACCGAGGGAAGCTCTCGGATCAGGGCGCGCAACGACTCCATGGCCGGAATAGTACCGCTGCCATTGTCCTAATCCAAGGACAATTCGAAAGTCAAAACCGGATATTCCGTCGGAGAGGAACTGGTTAGTCTTATGATGCGTTCACCGACAAAGCATTCCAGCGACGTATAGTCGGACAATCGCGTGGAGAGCCTCCCAAATGCCCGCAAAGACTGAACTCGACGCCACCGACCGACGAATTCTCCGCATTCTTGGCCAGGACGGACGCGCGAGCTACCAGGCGGTCGCAGATGAAGTCGGCCTGTCGCGGCCGGCGATCATGGAGCGCGTCAAACGCCTGGAAGAGTCCGGATACATCCGCGGCTATCGCGTACAGCTCGACCGTGGCAAAGTCGGCCTGCCGGTGACGGCGTTCGTGGCGGTGCGCTATGGCTCGAGTGACTACGTCGGCGACGAGCCCCGCATGCGCGAGATGGAAAAACATCCCGGCGTGCTCGAGTGCCATCATATCGCCGGCGACGACTGCTACATCCTCAAAGTGGTCGCGCACGATCTCGAAGGCGTGCAGGAGATTCTGCGCGATCTGCGCGGGCCGAATTCGCAAATGAACACGCGGACGACGATCGTGTTGTCCACGCTGTTCGAAAAGCCGGGCTTCATTCCCACGGAGCCCGACTGATGGCCGCGCTCAAAGGCAAGGCGCTCGTCGCGTATCTCGTCGTCTGTGTCTTGTGGGGCTCGACGTATCTCGCGATCAAGATCGGCGTCACCGACCTGCCGCCGTTCTTGTTTACGGGCCTGCGCTTCCTTGTCGCCGGCGTGATTCTGTTGGTGCTCGCGCGCGTCATCGGTGATTCGCTGCCGCGCCGGAACGATTGGAAGACGCTCGCCATTGTCGGCTTGCTCCTGCTCGCAGGCGGCGGAGTCCCCGTGGTTTGGGCGGAGCAGTACGTCGGCTCGGGTATCGCCAGCATCTTCATCGTGACGCAGGTGATGTGGACCGCGTTATTCGACGCGGTGATCCCGGGCGGTCAGCGCGAGCTGAACTGGCGCATCGTCACGGGCCTGCTGCTCGGTTTCATTGGCACGCTGCTGCTCGTCGGAGCGTCACCGGCTGAGATTCTGGCGGCTGACAAACGTGGGCCAATTGCCCTCACCATCGCGGCCGTCTCATGGGCACTCGGCTCGGTGTACGCGACCCGTCATCCGACCCAGACGGGCCCCTACATGGGCGCCGCGTTCCAGATGATTGTCGGCGGCGGTAGCGTGGCGCTCGTCGGCACGCTCCTGGGCGAGTGGCCTTCGTGGCATTTGAGTACGCGCGGTATCGGCGCGATTGCGTACCTCGTCGTGTTCGGGTCGATCCTCGGGTTTAGCGCGTATCTCTACGCGCTCCGACGGGCCTCTGCAACCATCGTCGGCACGTATGCCTACGTGAACCCGGTCATCGCCGTGCTGCTCGGCTGGCTGTTGCTACAGGAGCCCATCGGAGGGCGCACGTTTCTCGCGATGGCGATGATTCTGACGGCTGTGGTTTGGATGGCTGCTGAGCCACGGCCCATCCGCCGATCCGCCCATCAGCCCGTCGAGGCCGCCTAATGGCCGCGCTCAAGGGCAAGGCGCTCATCGCCTATCTGATCGTCTGCGTCTTCTGGGGCTCGACCTACCTCGCGATCAAGGTCGGCGTCACAGAGCTGCCGCCGTTCCTGTTCGGCGGCCTGCGGTTTCTGGTCGCAGGCCTCATCCTGCTCGCGGTCGCCCGCGCGCTCGGCGATCCACTCCCACGCAAAAGCGATTGGCGCACTCTGGCGATCGTGGGTTTGCTACTGCTCGCGGGTGGCAACGCGTTCGTCGTGTGGTCGGAGCAATACGTCGCGTCCGGCATCGCCAGCATTTTCGTCGTGACGGTCGCGATGTGGACCGCGTTGTTCGACGCGATCATCCCTGGCGGCTCGAGCGAGCTGAGCTGGCGAGTTGTCGCGGGATTGCTGCTGGGCTTCCTGGGGACTCTGCTGCTGGTCGGCGCTTCGCCCGCCGAGATCCTTGCGGCGGATAAGCGCGGCCCGCTCGCGCTCACGATGGCGAGTGCCTCATGGTCGCTCGGAACCGTATATGCCAAACGTCACCCCACGCAGGCGAGCCCGTACATGGGCGCCGCATTTCAAATGATCGTGGGCGGCGGCGCCGTCGCGCTCGTCGGAACGATGCTCGGCGAGTGGGCGTCGTGGCATCTGAGTACGCGCGGGATCGGGGCCATCGCGTATCTCGTGATCGTCGGATCGATCCTGGGCTACAGCGCCTATTCGTACGCGCTGCGCCACGCCTCAGCGACGATCGTCGGCACGTATGCCTACGTGAACCCCGTCATCGCCGTTCTGCTCGGCTGGCTGCTGCTGCACGAACCCGTGGGCCCGCGCACATTTATCGCGATGGGAATGATTCTGGTGGCGGTTGTGTGGATTCAGTTCTCGCTGAAACTGCGACGGGCTGATGGGCGGATGGGCGGATCGGCTGAAACAGCCCGGCCCATCGGCCCATCCGCCCGACCGCCCGTCGATCCCGAGCCCGAGGCCAGTACATGACTGCGCAACTTCCCCGTGATGCGGTGCTCTTGGTGGTAGACGTACAGAAAGGCATGGACGTCTACGCCGCGCAGTACAATCGGAACAATCCGGATCTCGAGAAGAACATCGCGCGGCTTCAGGCCGCCTGGCGCAAGAGCGGGCGGCCCATCATCCACGTCCAGCACCTCTCCACGGAGCCGAAGTCCCCGCTCCGACCGGGACAGCCGGGCGTCGACATCAAAGACGAAGTGCGGCCCCTCACCGGCGAGCCGGTGGTGCAAAAATCGGTCAGTAGTGCCTTCATCGGCACGAGCCTCGAAGCGGATCTCCGGCGCCGCGGGCTCACGACGCTTGTGGTGGTAGGCATGCAGACCAACATGTGTGTCTCGACCACCGCACGGATGGCGGGCAACCTCGGCTTTACGACCTATGTAGTGTCGGACGCCACCGCGACATTCGACAACACCGGGCCGAATGGGAAACGCTACGCGTCGGAGCTCGTCCACGACATTGCGCTCGCGGATCTGAACGGTGAATTCTCCACCGTCGTCGATACCAAAACCGTCCTGGAGCGCGCCTCATGAGCCCCCCCAGCCCGCCCAGCCCCGCCAGCCCCGCCAGCCCCGCCGTCCGCAAAGTCAATCTCACCGAGATGTTCGGCCGGTTTAAGGATCAGTGGAGTCCCAAAATCGTTGGCGAGGTAAACGACAGTCTCGTGAAGCTCACGAAACTCAAGGGCGAGTTCGTCTGGCATCATCATGAGCACGAGGACGAGTTGTTTCTGGTCGTGAAGGGCCGGCTGCGCATGAAGCTCCGGGACGGCGACCTCGTGATCGAGCCGGGCGAGTTCGTCATCATCCCGCACGGCGTCGAGCATCTGCCGGTGGCCGAGGAAGAAACGCACGTCCTCCTGTTCGAGCCCAATTCGACCCTGAACACCGGAAACGTCCGCAATGAACGCACCGTCGCCAGGCTCGACCGCCTCTAATCTGATCGCGCGCATCTGGCATGGCGTGACCGACGCCGCGCGCGCCGACGAGTACGCCGCCTATCTCGAGCGGACAGGCGCTCGGGAGTGCCGGGCGACACCCGGCAATCGGGGTGTCTACGTGCTGCGGCGCATCAAGCAGGATCGGGCCGAGTTCACGTTCATTTCGCTGTGGGATTCATTCGACGCAATCCGGCGCTTCGCCGGAGAGGATTATGAGAAAGCCCACTACTACCCGGAAGACCGTGACTTCCTCGTCGAGCTCGAACCCTTCGTCGACCACTACGAGGTCATCGCCGGAGATTAGCCTCGACCCCCAGGACGCGCGGGGGTGGGAGGAGCTCCGCCAGCTCGGCCACCGCATGGTGGACGAGATGCTCGAGTACCTGCGTACGGTGCGGGAGCGCCCCGTGTGGCAGCCCGTGCCCGCCGACGTGCGCCAACGCCTGTCCGGCACTCCCGCCCCGCGCAAGCCGACGGACGCCCGAGACGTGTACGAAGAATTCAAGCGCGATGTGCTTCCCTACCCGACCGGCAACATCCATCCCCGGTTTTGGGGCTGGGTCATCGGCACGGGAACGCCGTTCGCAATGCTGGCGGACATGCTGGCCTCCGGGATGAATCCGCAGGTCGCCGAGTTCGATGATGCGCCGGCGGTGGTCGAGAACCAGGTGATCGGGTGGCTGGTCGAGCTGCTGGGACTTCCCGCCGAGACGCATGGCCTGCTCGTCTCCGGCGGCTCCATGGCGAATTTCGTGGGACTCGCCGTCGCGCGAAACGCGCGCGCGGGGTTCGACGTTCGGGAGCGCGGCGTGCAGGGCGGACCGAAGCTCACGGTCTACGCCTCGAGCGAAACCCATTCCTCCGTGCGCAAGGCCGTCGAGCTGCTGGGGCTCGGTCACGACGCGCTACGCTCGATTCCGGTCACGGACGACTACGCGATCGACCTGAAGGCGCTGCGCCAGACGCTGGCTGCCGACAGGGCCAACGGTCTGCGACCGATCTGCATCGTCGGGAATGCCGGGACGGTGAACACCGGCGCGACGGACGATCTGCGCGCACTCGCGGCGCTGAGCCAGGAAGAAGGGACCTGGTTCCACGTCGATGGCGCGTTCGGTGCGCTCGCGGCGCTCGTCCCTGAGCTCCGCCCGCTGGTGCGAGGGCTCGAGCAAGCCGATTCGGTCGCGTTCGATCTGCATAAGTGGCTGTACATGCCCTACGAGGTGGGATGCACGCTCGTGCGCGACCAACAGGCACATCGCGCCACGTTCAACGTGACTCCGGCCTATCTCGCGTCGTTCGATCGTGGCATCGCGGCGGGTGGATTTCCGTTCGCCGAGCGTGGGGTCCAGCTGTCACGCGGATTCCGCGCCCTGAAGGTCTGGATGTCGTTCAAAACGCACGGCCTGGATGCGTTCAGCCAGTTGATCCACCAGAACGTGCGCCAGGCCCACTATCTCGCAGGGCTCGTCACGAAGCATCCGCGGCTCAAGCTGCTCGCGCCGGCGCCACTCAACGTGGTGTGCTTCCGCTTTGTCGTGCCGGGCGGCGATGATGCGGCACTGAATGCGCTGAACAAGGAGATTCTGCTGCGCATTCAGGAGAGCGGGCTGGCCATTCCCTCACAAACCGTTCTGAACGGCAAGTTTGCGCTGCGGGTCGCAATCACGAACCACCGCAGCCGGCGCGAGGACTTCGATCAGCTGGTCAGCGCTGTCGTCGAGACCGGTGCGGCACTGCGTTAGGCGTCGGGCGTGCCAATGATCTTGCCTTCGATGGGATTGCTGAACGACCGGACCGTGTGATAGGCGAGGTCGATATCCTTGGCCTTCCCGAATTCGGTGAGGATGTCGTCCCAGATCGCAGACACGGTGCCGCGGCGGCGGCGCGGCTCGATCAAATACCGGATTGTCAAAAGAATGCCGTAGGATGTCGAGTTGGTATAGACGATCGGCGTCAGCTTCTTGTAGTTGATGAGAAACTGTTGTGAAGCAGTCAGCAAGTCGCGCTCCGCGTCCGCAGTCAAATGTTCAGCGTGTTTGAACGCTATCGCGGTCAGAATCTCCTTCGCTTTTTTCCAGTTGCTCTCGAACGTCACCACGACCGGCACTTCGTTCCAGATGTACTTGAAGCCTTTGTCGTAGTTCGCGACCGGCTCGGTGAAGATCAGCTGATTCGGGATATGGACGATGCGGCCGGTGCTTTGGTCCGCGTCGACCCATACGCCGATTTCGTTCACCGTGAACTGGAAGAGGCGGATGTCGATGACGTCGCCTTTATGCTTGGTGATCTCGATGCGGTCACCGACTTCGAAGGGGCGCCGCCACACAATGAACGCCCACGCCGCGAGATTCGTCAGCGGATCCTTGAGCGAGATGGCGATGCCGGCCGAGACGAGGCCGAGGAATGTGGCGAGTGACTTGAAGCCCTCGAGCCATTCCCGCCCGACCACCAGGACGCCGATAACGAGCGTGATGTAGGTGATCGTTTTGCGCCAGCGGTAGCGCGTCCACGGGTCCGTGACCCGCCGGTATACCACCGCGAGGACGAGTCGCTCGATGATCCAGAGCCCCGCGATCACGAGGATCGTGACCAGCAGATGCATCTGTACCGCCGGGCTCAGCCCGATGCGTTGTTGGAGCCAGTCGCGCACGGTGGCCAAAGCTAGGGGTCGACCTAGCTTTAGGCCACCGTGGAACAGCTCCACATCCTTCGCGACCTCGCGGTCATCTTTGCCGGCTCGCTGCTGGTCATTCTGGTTTTTTACCGCCTCAAGCTTCCCGCCCTCCCGGGCTTCATCGTCGCCGGGATTCTGCTCGGCCCCAACGCACTCGGACTCGTGTCGGACCCGCGCGACGTGGAGGGACTCGCGGAAGTCGGTGTGATTCTCCTGTTGTTCACGATCGGCATCGAATTCTCATTGAGTCGACTGAAGGAGATGGGCCGCCAGATCCTCGTCGGCGGGTTCGCGCAGATGGGGTTCACCATCCTCGCGACGCTGGCAGTGGGACTCGCGTTTCTGGGTGGCTGGCGCGTCGCGCTGTTTCTCGGGTTTCTGATCGCGCTGTCGAGCACGGCGATCGTGTTGAAGGTGATGACGGACAAAGGCGAGATCGACGCGCCACACGGCCGGCTCGCGACCGGGATCCTGATCTTCCAGGACCTGTGTGTGGTGCCGATCATGCTGGTGCTCCCCTTCCTGGCGGGGAATGCGTCGGGCGGGGTGGGCGGGCTGCTCCTCGCGCTGGGCAAGGCGGCGCTTGTCGTCGTCGGTGTGATCATCGCTGCCCGGACCATCGTTCCTCGGGCGCTCTCGGAAATCCTGAAGACACGCAGCCGCGAGCTGTTTCTCATCGCGGTGATCCTCATCGGGACGCTGACGGCGCTCGGCACCGCCGCGGCCGGCGCATCGCTTGCGCTGGGGGCGTTTCTCGCAGGGTTGATCATCTCGGAATCCGATTACGGCCACCAGGCGCTCGCCGAGTTGATGCCGTTCCGCGACATCTTCATCTCGCTGTTCTTCGTCGCCGTCGGCATGCTCGTCCAGCTGGACATCATCCGAGAGCACATCGTGCTCACGCTCGTCGCCGTCGCGGTGATCATGGGCGGCAAGACGCTCTCCGCGGCGGTGGGGCCCGCGGTGTTGGGTTACTCCGGCCGCGTGGCGTTGCTGGCCGGTGTCGCCGTGTCGCAGATCGGGGAGTTCTCGTTCGTACTCGCGAAAGAGGGTCGCGTCGCGGGACTCTTGCCCGACCTCCTGTACCAGCAATTCCTCGGCGTGGCGGTGATCACGATGCTCGTGACGCCGTTCCTGCTGCAGGGAGGCCCGGCGATCCTCGACGCGATCGAGAAGGCGGTGCCGCTCGACCGGCTGTTGCCCGGCTTCCGACCCCGCGGCCTCGCTCCGGTCCACGAGCAAATCAAGGACCACGTCATTGTGGCGGGGTACGGGCTCAACGGCCGCAACCTCACGGCCGCACTGCGCTCGATCAGCGCGCCCTATCTCATCGTGGAGCTGAACGCGCAGACGGTGCGCAAGGCGCGCTCCGAGGGAGAGCCGGCTTTTTACGGCGACGCGACGCGAGAAGAGATACTCCGCGCGTTGGGCATCGAGCGCGCGCGCCTCTTCGTCATCGCGATTTCCGATCCGTCGGCGACGCGGCGCATGGTGCGCGTGGCGCGGGAGATCAACCCCAAGGTGTACATCATCGCGCGCACGCGATACGTCAGCGAGATCCCGGAGCTCACGCGCCTCGGCGCGAACGTCGTCATCCCCGAGGAATTCGAGACGTCGATCGAGATCTTCTCGAGGGTGTTGGCCCATTACAACGTCCCGCGCGATGAGATCGAGCGGTTGGTGGGCGAGATCCGCGCGTCGCACTACCAGGCGTTGCGGCCCGGTGCCCGCCCGCGGCTCACGCTCAGCGGGGCGCTTGGCGCCATGCCGCAGATGCACGTCGAGCGCATCGTACTTGGCGCCAATGCGCCGGCGGTGGGCCAGACGATCGCCGAGACGGCGCTCCGCTCGAAAACCGGCGCGCTGATTCTGGCGGTGCGGCGTGGGGAGAGCGACTTGGCAACGCCCGGCGCAGATTTCCAACTGGATGCGGGTGATGTGCTCGTTGTGGTGGGTCAACCGCAGCAGATCAAGAGCGCATATCAGCTCCTGACCGGCGGCCTGCCCACTCGCTAGCGGAGCAACAAGGTCATCAAGGGCTAGAATCCAACCGGTCCCATTTCTCCGAGGCAATGTATGCTCGCACTCATCGGCGCCCTTCTGGTCGCGCAGCAAACCGGACCGCTGACAATCGGATCGGTCACGGCGCGGCCTGGCCAGTCCGCGTCAGGTTTCATCGAGGTGCCGGCCGGCGTGGACGCCGCGACCCGAATTCCCATAACGATCGTTCGCGGAGCGCAATCCGGACCGACGCTGGCACTGATTGCGGGCACTCACGGCTCCGAGGTCGCGCCGATTGTCGCGCTGCAGCGGGTGCGTGCGATGATCGATCCTGCCGTGCTGCGTGGCACCGTGCTCATCGTCCACGTCGCGAACATGCCGTCGTTCCTCGCCCGCACGATCTACTACAGCCCGATCGACGGCAAGAACTTGAACCGCGTGTATCCGGGCAAACCCGACGGGAGCGTCTCCGAGCGGATCGCCTACGCGATCACCAACCAGATCATCGAGCGCGCCGACTTCCTTGTGGACATTCACTCGGGCGACGGCAATGAGTCGCTGCGGCCGTACAGCTATTGGAGTCCGCTCGGCCTCAACGCTCGGGCTGATTCGATCGCGCGCGACATGGCGCTGGCCTGGGGGAGCGACCACATCGTGATCGACACGATGCGGCCACGCGACGTGCGGGCGTCGGTGTATACGCAAAACACCGCGCAGCTGCGGGGCAAGCCGGCGATCACGACGGAGACCGGGTATCTCGGCATCGCCGCCGAAGACATGGTGCAGCGGAACGTGGACGGCGTCTTTCGGTTACTGCGGTATTTCCATATGGTGCCGGGTGACGTCGAGCTCGTTCGCCAGCCGCTGTTTTTCGAGCGCACCGAGGTGCTCCGCAGCCCCGCCACCGGCGTATGGCATGCGCGAGTCGAACGCGGGCAAAGCGTGCAGAAGGGAACCATCATCGGCGTGCTGACCGACTTCTTCGGCAACACACAAGCCGAGATCCGTGCACCCTTCGGCGGCATCATGTTGTATGTAGTCGCGACGCCCGCCATGTCGCAGGGCGAGCCGCTGGGGATGATCGGGGAGCCTCGGCTGGAACGGTGATAGGTAGAGCCGCCGTCAACCGCGACGACGTGTGCTCAAGGCGAGCACCGCCGCCAGCCACAGCCCGAGGGCGAGCATCGCATCTTCCCACCACGCCAACGACCTGCGCCTCATCAGAGCTCCCTTCGCCCTAGAGCTCCATTCGCCCTTATGTGAGGCAATTCGCGTGCCCAGAGCCCGCGGGGCGGCGGCTACGCCACCCCCCGCGGTCGAGGCTCCGGTATTGAATCGCTTCGCTCACATGCTTGGGCTCGAGCGCCGGGGCCTGATCGAGGTCGACGCGCGCCCGGTCACGGACAAAGCGTATTGCGCCGTCGACAGACGTCGTCCATGTTCAACGCCCTGCCGGTGGGGCCCGCCTAACCAACGCAAGAGCCGTTGTTCCGACTCCATTCCCGCCGACAAGGAGGAAGCATGTCCGGAAGTACGAAGGTCGCCTCGCTCGCGGTGTTCGCGGCAGCGGTCGTGGCGGGATGCGCCACAATCATGCACGGCACGTCCCAGCAGGTAGGCATCAATAGCCAGCCGGTTGGCGCGACGGTCGTCGTGGACAGTCAGACCGTCGGAGTGACGCCGGTCGCCGCCAAGCTGTCCCGGAAGCGTACCCATCGCGTCACCGTGACCATGGCCGGCTACGAGCCGTTCTCGATGGTGACCACCAGGAAAACCAGCGGCTGGGTTTGGGGCAACATCGTATTTGGCGGACTCATTGGACTGATCGTGGACGCGAGCACCGGCGGTCTCTACGAGGTGCGACCGGAACAGGTCAACGCTCAGTTGACGCGCACCGGGGCAATGGGAGAGGTGCGCGACGGGATGATCTACGTGCTCCTGGTTCGCGAAGTCGACCCGTCTTGGGTAAAGATCGGCCAGCTGAAGCCGGTCGAGCACTAACCAACGCGCGGCGGACGCGGGGTAGCCTGCGTCCGCTGCATTATGCGACTCCCCGCCGATCCAAACTCCGGTACTGGATCGCCTCGCCCACATGCTTCGGCTCGAGCGACGCCGCCTCATCGAGATCTGCAACCGTCCTGGCAATCTTGAGAATGCGGTGGTACGCGCGCGCCGATAGGCCCAGCCGTGTGATCGCCGTCTTGAGCAGCGCATCGGCGCCGTCGGAGACGCGGCAGTGCGCGCGGATGTCGCGCGGCGCCATGTGCGCGTTGGCATAAATGCCCGGCCGGTTGACGAATCGCTCGCGCTGCACCACCCGCGCCCGATCCACCCGCTCCCGCATCGCCTCACTCGGCTCGCCGCCGCTCTCGTCGGTCAGCGCCCTGTATTTCACCGCCGGCACTTCCAGATGAATGTCGATGCGATCGAGCAGCGGGCCCGACACGCGGGCCAGATACCGCTGCACGACGACCGTACCGCACGTGCACGTGTGGTGCGGATCGCCGAACCAGCCGCAGGGGCAAGGATTCATCGCCGCCGCCAACATGAAGCGCGCTGGATACGAGAGACTCATTGCCGCGCGCGCGATCGTCACGACGCCGTCCTCCATCGGCTGGCGCAGAACCTCGAGCACGTTCTTGCGGAACTCGGGCAACTCGTCCAAAAACAGCACCCCGCCGTGCGCGAGGCTGACTTCGCCCGGCCGGGGATACGACCCGCCGCCGATCAAGCCCGCATCCGAGATCGTGTGATGCGGCGCGCGAAACGGACGCCGTGCCACCAGGGACTCGCCGAGCGGCAGCGTCCCCGCGACCGAATGGATCTTGGTGGTCTCGAGCGCCTCATCCAGACTCATCTTGGGGAGGGTCGTCGGCAAGCGCCGGGCGAGCATCGTCTTCCCGCTCCCGGGTGGCCCAACCATCAAGATGTTGTGTCCGCCGGCGGCTGCGACTTCGAGCGCGCGCTTCGCGTGCGCCTGCCCCTTCACCTCGGCGAAGTCCACGTCGTCCTTGGCGCACTCGGCGAACAGCGCGGCGACATCTACGGCGGCGCCCGGCAGCTCGGTCCTGCCGTCCAGGTAATCCGCGATTTCAGCCAGGCATCCTGCGCCCAGGACTTGGAGCCCGTCCACGACGCCGGCTTCGGGAAGGTTCTCGCGCGGCAGGATCAATGCCTCGACGCCCGCCGCCCGCGCTGCCAACGCGACGGGCAGGGCTCCCCTGACCGGGCGAATCGCACCCTCCAAACCGAGCTCGCCGAGCACCACGATCTTTCCCAACCGTTCTCCGTTTATTTGTTCGGTTGCCGCAAGAATCCCGAGCGCGATCGGCAAGTCGAAAGCCGATCCCTCCTTTTTGATGTCGGCAGGTGCCAGGTTGATGGTCACGCGCTTGAGGGGGAACGTGTAGCCAGTATTGGCCATAGCGGCGGACACGCGGTCGCGCCCTTCCTTTACTGCGCCCTGCGGGAGCCCGACCGTCACGAAGGTCGGAAGGCCGTTCGCGATGTCGGTTTCGACCACCACCAGGTACGCATCGATCCCGAGGACGGCGGCGGAGCGGACGCGCGCAAGCATGGAGGAGGGTACGTTTAGCAGCGCCCCCCGGGGTAGCCAAAAAGCCGCCCACCGGGTCTAAATGACGCCATGAGGATGATATGCGTATAGATGTCGTGACTTTTCGAACCTTTTTGCCGGCGCTCGCACTCGCCGCGGCGGCCGGGTGTGGCCCGAGCCGGGGCGCTGCCGTTCCCAGGGTCCCGGTCAGCGTCGCGCGCGTCGAGCGCCGTGCCCTGCCCTACGAGCTCGAAGCCACCGGTTCCGTCGAGCCGATTCGCTCGGTCGACGTCCTCCCGCAGGTCAACGGTACGATCCTGCACGTCAATTTCGCCGAGGGCGACGAAGTCGCCGCCGGTCAAATTCTCTTCGAGATCGACCCGCGCCCCTACCGGGCCGCGTTGCAGCAGGCTGAAGGCGCGCTGCTCCGCGACATGACGCAGGCCCAGAGTGCCGCGCGCGAAGCCGCTCGCTACAAGACGCTGGCGGTGACGAATACCGTCACCCAGGAAGACTACGAAGCGAAGCAGTCCGCGGCCGACGCAGCCGCTGCCGCGGTTCGTTCCGACTCGGCCACCGCAGCGATCGCCCACCTGAACCTCGAGTACGCGACTGTCCGCGCCCCAATCGGTGGCCGCACCGGTCGTCTGCTGCTGCATGAGGGCAACCTGGTCCGGGCAGGCAGCGATCCCCTGGTGTCGATCGTGCAGATGCGGCCGATCCTGGTGCGCTTCCCGGTCCCCGCGACGAATCTCCCGGCGCTGCGCCAGCGGGCCGGTCAGCAGCTCAAGGTGATCGCGATGCCGGCCCGCGATTCTGCGTCCGCCGTGCAGGGCGTCCTCTCCTTCGTCGACAATCAGGTGGATACGACCACCGGCAGCGTGCTGCTCAAGGCCCGCTTCTCCAATCGCGACGGCGCGCTCTGGCCCGGCGAGTTCGTCGCCATCACACTCGTCTTGGGGATGCAGAACGACGCCGTCGTCGTGCCGAGTGCGGCGGTGATGCAGGGTCAGCAGGGCACATACGTGTTCGTCGTCAACAACGACGGCACGGCGGCAACCCAGCCGATCACTGTGGAGCGGACGGTCGACAGCCTCAGCGTGATCGCGGGCGTCCCCGCGGGCGCTCTGGTCGTCACCGACGGCCAGCTGCGCCTGACGCCGAATGCCAAGGTCGACATTCGCGGCGGACCGACGACTGAGACCGCGGGTGGGGGTGGCGTGCGGTGAGTATTTCGGGACTGTTCATTCGCCGTCCCGTCGCCACGACGTTGGTGATGCTGGGGATCCTCATGTTCGGGCTGATGTCGTATCGGCTGCTGCCGGTGAGCGACCTCCCCAACGTCGACTTCCCCACGATTTCCGTCTCAGCAGGATTGCCGGGCGCGAGCCCGCAGACGATGGCGGCCGCGGTCGCTACGCCGCTCGAGAAGCAGTTCTCGACGATCGCCGGGATCGACGCGATGACGTCGTCGAGCACGCTGGGCGGTACCAACATCACGCTGCAATTCTCGCTGTCCCGGAACATCGATGGCGCGGCGCAGGACGTGCAGGCCGCGATTTCCAAGACGCTCCGGCAGTTGCCGCCCGGCATCCAGCCGCCGTCGTACAACAAGTCGAACCCCGCCGATTCGCCGATCCTCTATTTGGCGCTGACGTCCGGGACGATGCCGCTCTCGGCCCTCGACGAGTACGCCGAGACGTTCCTCGCACAGCGGCTGTCGACTGTCGACGGCGTCGCCCAAGTGCAGGTGTTCGGCTCGGCGAAGTACGCGGTACGGATTCAGGTGGATCCGAAGGCGCTGCAGGCGCGCGGGATTGGATTGGATGAAGTCACGGCGGCCGTCTCGGCGGGCAATCCGAATCTGCCGACGGGGACGCTCTGGGGCCCGCAGCGCGCGTACACCGTGCTCGCCGACGGCTCGATTTCCAGCGCTCCCGAGTTCCGTAAGCTGGCCGTGACCTATCAGAACGGCGCACCGGTCCGGCTCGAAGACGTCGCCGAGGTGCTCGACGACGTGCAGGACTCGCGCAACGCAAGCTGGTACGACGGGAGGCGCGCGATCGTGCTCGCGATCCAGCGACAGCCCGGCACGAACACGGTCCAGGTCGCGGACGCCGTAAAGGCGACGGTCACCCGCCTCGGCGCGCAGCTGCCCGCGTCCGTGCAGGTGAACACGCTCTACGACCGCTCGGTCTCGATCCGGCAGTCCGTCAACGACGTCCAGCTCACGCTGCTCGTCACGCTGGCCCTCGTCGTCATGGTGATCTTCCTGTTCCTCAAGAATCTGTCGGCGACGGTCATCCCGAGTCTCGCGCTGCCGTTCTCCATCATCGGCACGTTCTCGGTGATGTACTTGATGGGCTACAGCCTGGACAACCTGTCGCTGATGGCGCTCACGCTGTCGGTGGGATTCGTCGTGGACGACGCGATCGTGATGCTCGAGAACATCGTCCGGCACATGGAGAAGGGGAAGCCGGCGATGCAAGCCGCGCTCGACGGCGCGCGCGAGATCGGCTTCACGATTCTCTCGATGACGCTGTCGCTGACCGCGGTGTTCATTCCCGTGCTGCTCATGGGTGGGATCCTCGGCCGCCTGTTCCACGAATTCGCCGTCACGATCGGCGTGGCGATTCTCGTCTCCGGCTTCGTGTCGCTCACTCTCACGCCGATGCTGTGCAGCCGGTTCCTCCGTCCGCCCAAGGAAGCCAAGCACGGCCGCTTCTACGAAGCCACGGAGCGCGTGTATCAACGGGGCCTGGCGTTCTACGAGCGCTCGCTCGCCTGGGTGATGGATCACCGTCCGGCGACCATGGTGTTCTCGAGCGGCATTCTGGCGGCGACGATTCTGCTCTTTCCGTTCGTGCCGAAGGGATTCATTCCGACTGAGGACCAGGGGCAGATCCAGGGCACCACCGAAACCCTCGAGGGCACGTCGTTCGAGAACATGCGCGACCATCAGCTCGCGGTCGCGGACATCGTCGGACGCGACCCCAACGTCGCGCACTACATGTCGACGGTCGGTGGCGGCACCATGAACCAGGGACGCCTGAGCATTCGTCTGAAACCGCGTGGGGAGCGTCTCCCGGCCGACCAGGTCGTTCGCGAGCTGAACGCCCAACTCAATTCGGTGACCGGGATCCGAACCTACCTGTCGCTGCCACAGTCGATCCGCATCGGCGGCCGCCCGACCAAGACCCTCTACCAATTCACCCTGCAGAGCGCCGACATCGACGCGCTGTATGAGAACGCCGCCAAGCTGGAGCGCGTGCTGCGCGGCATTCCCACCCTGCAGGATGTCACGACCGACCTGCAGATCAAGAATCCGCAGGTCAGCGTCCAGATCGACCGCGATCGCGCCACGAGCCTGGGCGTGACCGTGCAGCAGATCGAGCAGGGATTGTACGACGCCTACGGCTCGCGCCAGGTCTCGACGATCTACACGCCGAACAACCAGTACTGGGTGATCCTCGAGCTGCTGCCGGAATACCAGCGCGATCCGTCGGCGCTCGGGCTGCTCTACCTCCGCTCGCAAAGCGGCAGGCTGATTCCGCTCACGTCGGTCGCCTCAGCGTCCAACGATGTCGGGCCGTTGAGCGTGAACCACAGCGGGCAACTCCCCTCGGTAACGCTGTCGTTCAACCTGCCGCCGGGAGTGTCGCTGGGCACGGCGGTCAACGACGTCGAGAAGGCCGCGCGGCAGACGCTGCCGTCGACCATCAGCACGGGATTCTCCGGCACGGCGCAGGCGTTCCAGTCCAGCCAACAGGGCCTCTTCTTCCTGCTGCTGCTCGCCATCGTGGTGATCTACATCGTGCTGGGAATTCTATACGAGAGCTTCATTCACCCGCTGACGATCTTGTCCGGCCTGCCCTTCGCCGGATTCGGCGCGTTGCTGACGCTCTTCATCTTCCGCACCGAGCTGAGTATCTACGCGTTCGTGGGCATCATCATGCTGGTGGGACTCGTGAAGAAGAACGCGATCATGATGATCGACTTCGCACTCGAGGCGGAGCGCACGGAGGGCAAGTCACCGCGGGAGGCGATCATCGAGGCGTGCAGCGTGCGGTTCCGGCCCATCATGATGACGACGATGGCGGCTTTGATGGGAACGCTGCCGATCGCGATTGGCTTGGGGGCCGGCGGTGAGTCGCGGCGGCCGCTGGGTCTTGCGGTGGTCGGAGGGTTGGCCTTCTCTCAGCTCATCACGCTCTACGTCACGCCGGTCGTGTACACCTACCTCGACACCCTGCAGCACCGCCTGGGACGGCGGGCACGGCGCACGTCGGTCGCGGAGCCTGAAGCCGCCGACTGACGCTACAGCTTGGGAATCGCGTCGACCCGGACCCTGGCGGTGATGCCGCTCCCGATGACGAACTGGTAAGTCCCCGTCCGCACGGCCTTGAGCGTCACGACGACGGCTGAGTCGGCCGACTCGAGCGTGACCATCTGGAGATCCTGCTGCCGCACGTTGAGCCGCGCGCGACCAGCCCGCAACGCCTGACCGAGCCCATCGATCGATGTCTCGTTGCCGTACAAATCGCGAGCCCGGAGCCGCAAGGAGAACGGCACACCGACCTGCACCACGATGGCCCGCCCGTTTATCACCTCGCCATTGCGGTCGAGGATCAGCGAGTCGATGGGACCCGGCTCGGCCCGCAACGTCACAACGCGCTCGACGGAGTCGATGGTCGCAAATACCGCCGCCTCCCCTGCGCGGACACCCATCACCACATCCAGGCGGACCCGACCCAGCGAGTCGAGCACCGCGATTTCTGGCGTGACGCGCGCATTGAGGGCACGGAATCGAACGGTGCGGCCTGCGGCCGGCGTCCCCTGAACCGTGCGCGCGCGAAAAATCAACGAGTCGCCCAGCGGATTGCCGACCGGACTGTACGGCGACGCGATCGGGAGAAAGCCGGTGTTGACGCCCGAGAGGCCGGCGGGTGCCGAGATCTCCAGGTCGACAGGGGCCAGCCCCCGCACACGGACCTGGACGGTGCCGCCGCGTGAGACCGCGGTCGACAGGAGCGTGAACGTGGCGCGTCCCGCGGAATCCGTGACTCCGCTGAGCGGTACGCGGATGCCACCATTCAGATCCACGGGCTCGCCCGACACCGGATTCCCGAGCGAGTCCGTGACCGCGGCGACCAGGGTCGCGGTCGAGTCGGTGCCACGGAACGCGACATAGTCGGGCGTTATACGCAGACGGTTGGGCCGCGCCGATCTGACGGACAGCAGCACCCCGGGTTGGCCGGGCAACGTCGCGCCAGCGCCGGTGCGGATTTCGAACTGATGCGTGCCCACGCGGGAGACGACCGGGAGCCGGAACACAGCGATGCCGCTGTCGTCGGTCACCGCGGAGGCATCGCGCGGCAGACCGAGGGCCGTCGTTCCGCGCAGCGCCAGCGTGGTGCGCCGGAGCGGCGTACGTCCGCGGCTCAGACGAACTCGCACGCTTGGCGCGGTTCCCGCGGTCATCACGATCTCGGCGGGCTGCGCGACGGCGGTGATGGGCTGAGGAGCTTCCTCGCGCACCGCGGTGTTGCCGGCCGACGTGGTCGTGCGACGCGTGTCGCATGCGGCTGCGCTGGCGATCACCTCACCACCGGCGCCCGCGCTCCGCAGATCGGCCCAGTCCCGCTCCGTAGGATGAAACGTGAGACAGCTGCGGCGCACGACATCCGCCACCTCGGTCTGCGCAAAGAGCGGGTTCGTGAGCAGCCGGATCAGCTCCGTCTTGTCGAGGGGCAGGGGCGACTGCGCGGCCAGCGGTGCGACGAACGACGCGAGGACGAGAAGCCCGAGGCCGGATCGCACGCTACGGCCGGGCACAGGACGAACGTTCGAACCGCACTTCCACCGCCCGCACATCCGCATACAGGCTCTTGTCGCGGGCGTCGCGCGCGGGATCCGAAGCCGCCATCAGGTCCTTGCGTGCAATGTTGTACGACAGCCAGCCATCTTCCACCTGCTGGAGACCACGGGCCAAAGCCGGGCACCCCATCCGGCGCGTATCGAACATGCGGGCCCGCAGATCGAACGCGGACAACGCGAGCGCCAGCGTGTCGGCCCGGCGGTCCAACACAGCCATGTCGTTCACTGGCGAGCCCGGTGCGGAATCGGCGCCGGCCCGACTTCCGAGCGCACCCGGGCGAGACCCGATGAGCCCGTATATCGCGGTCACCAGTACAGCACCGGCAAGAGCGCACGCGACATACGCGACGGGGCGCCTGAAACGCTGGAGACCACGCTGTTTTTGCGAGGGGTGCGGCGCATCATCCGGATCCGTTTCGGGGAAGAGCACCGCACGGACCTCCCGGCCGCTCACACTTGCGGGCGGGGGTGACGGGAACCGGCCGGCGGGCTCGAATGCCTGCGCGCCGACCGATCGCACCCCGAGGCTCGGACTCGACTCCGACATGGCGTCCACGGTTGCGAAGCGGTCGCAAGTCCCGTACCCTGCAACTCGCCGATCCGCTACGGGAACCTTGCCTCCCCGCTGGCTTGTCCCTCGGGGACCTGTAGCAGTTCTGTTACACTCGTTCGAGGCGACTCATTCCAGTCCGGTATCTTTGAACCTGTGACCGCGACGCACCTGGCATCCATCAGTCGCCGCCGCGGCGACGACGACGCCTTTCCGTTCACCGTCCCCGCCATCCGGTCATTGGATCGGCTCCAGCTGGACGCCTGGGTGACGTTCTTCGTCGGCGAGAACGGATCCGGAAAATCGACCCTGCTCGAGGGCATCGCGGCCGCCGCCCGGCTGCCGGCCATCGGGAGCGCCGACCTGCCCCGCGACGAGACACTGGCGGCGCAGCGCCGCCTCGGCACAGCGCTGCGGCTCAGCTGGAGCAAGAAAGCCACGCGCGGCTTCTTTCTGCGCGCCGAGGATTTCTTCGGCTTCACGAAACGGCTGGCGCGCGAGCGGGCGGAGCTACTGATAGAGATGAAGGAGGTCAGCGCGCAGTACCGCGCGCAGGATCGATCGAAGTACGCCGAGGGACTCGCCCAGGGCCCGCTCGCAGGCTCGCTCGCGGCGATGGAGCAGCGCTATGGCGCCGATCTCGATGCGAATTCACACGGTCAGAGTTTTCTGAAGCTCTTTCAGTCGCGGTTCGTGCCCGGTGGCTTGTACCTGCTGGACGAGCCCGAGGCGCCGCTCTCGCCACAGAGCCAGCTCGCGTTGCTCGCGATGATCGGGGACATGGTGAGCCAGAAGGCCCAGTTCATCATCGCGACGCATTCGCCGATGCTGCTCGCCTTCCCCGACGCGCAGATCTACAGCTTCGACAGGATACCAATCGAGGTTGTGGCGTACGAGCAATTGGATCACGTGCGCATCACGCGTGATTTTCTTAACGCACCGGAGCGGTATCTCAGCCAGATCCTGTCCTCAGCCCTGGTGCACGACGGTCGTTCCCCCTCTCCGGGACGGAGAGGGGTCAGGGGGTGAGGACAAACAAGAAGAAGCCCCCTCTCCGAAACTGAGAAAGGGGGCCGAAGAGTGAAGTCGGGGACGGCAGGGGAGGTTACCGAATCCCGATCGACACTCCGATCTGATACACACGCATGTCCACCGGCGTGGTGACTTGCCGCGCGGTGAAGGTCCCGTCAGAGTTCTGCGTCAGCCCGCCGGCCGGCACGTACGTCACGCGATCGTGCCGCACACCGCGAGCGCCAATGTCGATCGCGATGGGGGTGTGACCGGCCGTAATGGCGAGCAGCACGCCGCCTCCCGCGGATCGCATCCAGGTCGTGTGACCGTCGAGCCAATCGCTGGCGGAGCAGCCACAGCTGTTGTAGCTGGCATTACTCCAGAACAGGGATCCGCCCATCATCGCAAACCCGTAGAACCGCAATGCGCCCCCGCCCAACGTCAGTTGCGGGCCGGCGCCAAGGGTGCCGATCTGTGAAGTGGTAGAAACACCGTAGCCCTGGTAGGACACGTCATACGCCATCCAGGCGCCCTCAACACGAAGCGCGAGCGCGCCGCCACTCGTCACGCCGAAGATCGAAAGCCCGGCGGCGACATCGCCATTCCGGCTGAATTCACCGAGCGGCTCAGCGACGACGAAGTCGGCCCCGAAGCTCCCGTTGCCGCCGCGGTGGACTTCACGCAGCGCCGAGCGCTGGGCCGTCAGGGGACTCGTAACGACCGTCAGGCCCAGCACCGCCATGCCGATCCGCCGCATAATCGCCGTCCTGTAGGAGTGGAGTGGTCTACGCCGTGGCGGAAAGGCAATGCCCGTGCCAACCTTCCCCCGCACGCGCCGCAGCGATGCCCGACCTCAAAAGGGGACATCCAGGGTAGGCTATGGACCAGATCAGCTACGACGATTTTGCCAAGATCGATATCCGCGTCGGCCGGATCGTCCAGGCCGAGCTCTTTCCGCAGGCGCGTAAGCCGGCGTACAAGCTACGAATCGATTTCGGGCCGACGATCGGCGTGAAGAATTCGAGCGCGCAAATCACGAAGTACTACGAGCCGCAGGACCTCGTGGGAAAGCAGGTGCTGGGCGTCGTGAACTTCCCGCCCCGCCAGATTGCGACGTTTTTTTCGGAGGTGTTGACGCTAGGCGTGATTCTTGGGGAGGGTGACATCTGTCTGATCCACCCCGATCGCGACGTGCCGCTGGGCGCTCCCATTCGCTGAGCCCCCCCGCCCCCCCCCGCTAAAGCGCTTCTCGACGTAGTCGTCGAGAATTCGCAGAAAATCGGCCACGATCGTATCACCTTTCAGCGTCACCCGCAGCGCGCCGTCGACATACACCGGCGCGCGGGGCTCCTCGGCGGTGCCTGGCAAGGAAATGCCGATGTCAGCGTGCTTCGACTCTCCCGGCCCGTTGACGACGCACCCCATGACGGCAACGCGGAGCTCCTCCGAACCGGGATAGCGGGCCTGCCAGGCGGGCCGTTGATCGCGCAGATAGGTCTGGATTTGCTCAGCCATCTCCTGAAAAAACGTCGACGTGGTGCGACCGCAGCCCGGGCACGCGGTCACCTGGGGCGTGAAGCTGCGGATTCCGAGCGATTGGAGCACCTGCTGGGCAACCTGCACTTCCTCGGTACGATCGCCGCCGGGGCGCGGCGTCAGCGAAACACGAATCGTGTCCCCGATCCCCTCCTGCAGCAGAATCGACAGCCCGGCCGTGCTCGCCACGACGCCCTTCGTTCCCATCCCCGCCTCGGTGAGGCCGAGGTGCAGTGGATAGTCGGACCGCTCGGCGAGCATCCGATAGACAGCGACGAGATCCTGAACGCCTGAGACCTTGGCGGAGAGGATGATGTGATCGTGCGGGAGCCCGGATTCCTCCGCCAGCTCGGCCGAGCGCATGGCGCTTTCGACCATCGCATCCATGGTCACGTCGCGCGCGTCTCGCGGCTCGGCGAGGGCCGCGTTGGCGTCCATCATTTCGGTTAGCAGCTGCTGATCGAGGCTGCCCCAGTTCACGCCGATGCGGACCGGCTTCCCTGCGTCGATGGCGACCTGAACGATCGTGCGGAAGTTATCGTCGCGGCGCTTGGTGCCGACGTTGCCGGGATTGATGCGGTACTTGGCGAGCGCTCGCGCACAGTCCGGATATTTGGTGAGGAGCAGATGGCCGTTGTAATGAAAGTCGCCGATGACCGGGACATCGACATCGGCCACGATCGCGGGAACCGCGCGCGCCGCCTCATCTGTGTTTACCGTGACGCGCACCAGCTCGCTGCCGGCCGCGTGCAACGCGCGCACCTGCGCGGCCGTGGCGGCGGGGGCGGCAGTATCGGTGTTGGTCATCGACTGGACGACGATCGGATGGGCACTGCCCACCAGCACGCCGCCCACGCTGACCGTGACCGTGGAACGTCGGATGCTCACGGTCAGGAATATAGCGCGAGGCTAGAAGATCTTGTCCTGGAGCACGACGCGGATCACGAGCGCCGTCAGAGCACCTTGACCGGTTACCGGCGTGACGCCGGCATTCGTGCCGGTGGCGGTGATTCGCATCCACACCGTGTCCTTCGCGAACAACGTACTGACGGAGCTCAAGTCGCCGGAGATCGCCACGGGAACGGTCTGGACGCCCGTCACAGTGGTTGAATCGATGCTGAGTGCCGCGGGTGCCGTGGTCGTGCCGACTGAATCGGCGGCAAAGTAAAGAGCAAAGCCGATCGTCCCCGTACCGGCGCTGTTGATGAGATTGGCGTTGCCGGTCGTGATTCTCACGGAGTCGACAATGGACCCCCCGAATCCCGGAGGCAGCAGGATTCGCTGGAACGTCGACGCAGAGGCCGACGAGGCCGGAGGGATGAAATACGGAATCGTGTCTTTCCCGCTTCCCGCCATGAAGCTTTGGACGTCGACGTTGAAGATGGCTTTCCCCTGGCCACAGGCCGCGACGAACACCAGGAGAGCGGCAGCAAGAGCTTTCATGGGTCGCCCCTCAATAGATCGAAATCGCCGTGGCCATTGTGATGGCCCGTTGCGTCGATAGTGAATTGCTGTGTGTGAAGAATCCGACGTCCAGGCCGATCGGTCCGAGCCGCAGACCTCCGCCAAAGCCGAATTGCATTTTCTTGCGCTGATCGCGCGATACACCGCCGCGAATGGCGAACGGGCCGGTGCGTTGCTCGATCCCGACATGGATGATCGTGCCGCGTCCCGAGTTGACCACGTCGCCGCCGACGGTCGTGCCGGTGCCCATGCGCAGCGCCGCGTTCGCGATGTACGTGATGGGCAGCTTTGTCTTCGACTCGACGTGATTGGTGTCGAGCGTCGAGACGAGCTTACCCGTCGTGGTCACATACGAAACGTGTTGCACCTTCGTATCGGACCATGTCAGCTCCGCACCGATGTCGTTCACACCCAGACCAACCTCGAAGGGGCCGTTGACCCATACGATGCCCACGTCACCACCGATCCCTCTGCCATTGGCCTTGTTGGAGGTGCGTAATGTGTCGTTGACCCCCGCGGCCGGCGTGGTCCCGAAGATCGGATTGCCGACCAGGATTTGCGCCGGACCCGTGAGGCGCCCGTATGTCGCGCCCAGGTAGTAGTGCACGGCGCCGCCGAGGTAGAAGCCGTCGTCTGACGCCGGATCGGCACCATGAGTCAGGCGTCCGGCGAAACCGACCGTCGGAGCCAGTCCTGCCTGTGCGACCGCGTCGCTCAAGAGCGAGAGCGTGTCTCCCGGCAGGATCCCCGTCACCGTGTCGGTAAGCGCACGCCGCAGCGCGCTGTCGAGCGTGAATGACACGTTGTACTGCAGGAAGCCCATCACGCCGAAATGGAAGCCCCCGAATCCAGCGCCCGCGTCAAACAGCCGGCTCGTGCTGCCAAGCCCGAAGTCCTGTTCGGGAATCAGCACGCGCGATCCGCCGAGGTTCATGATCAGCTGATTCTTGCCGATCGTGAATTCGACGTTGTTGGTCGGAGTGGGAGACTTCTTCACTTCATAGAAGATCGGCGGATTGAAGATGAGGTTCGTCAGTGCGAACGGGTTGAACGCCGTTGATCTCGGATCGAACATCGGGTCGCTGCCCAGCTGATTGATCGGGTGATCTTTGAAGAATTTGATCAGCCCGATCGGGATCGGGATCGAGAACTTCGGCGTTCCCGAAGTCCGGCTGTTGGCTTTCAGGGCGCGATATGCGGGATTGAAGCGACGGGCGTTGCCGTCACGGCTGAGCGAGACCCCTCCCATGCCATAGCGCCGCGCGTCGAACGAGAATTGCGCGTGTGCCGCCCGGGCGGGAGCGAGAACGAGCACGGCGAGCGTAAGAGCGACGACTCCAGTTCGCACAGGGCACCTCGGACGGGGGAAAGGCCGCCACAACTTTGCACATTGTGCCCGATTTTTCCATTGTTTGGTGTGAGGAAGGTCACCCCAAACCCGCTTCAGGGTGCGGTCTGGAGCGTCAGAGTGACCCGTGTCCCTTTGCCGGGGTCGCTTTCGAGCGTGATTACGCCGCCCCAGCTCTCCACCAGCCGGCGCGAGATCGCCAGTCCCAGCCCGGCGCCGCTCGAGGTCGTCGAGAACGTCGGCTCGAATACCCGTGGCAGGACCTCCGCCGGAATCCCGCGACCATCGTCGGCGACCACCAGCTGCCGGCCGCTTGCGGCGACTTGCACGGTCACCCGCTTCGCATCGGCGTTGCGGGCGTTCTCCAGCAGATTCACGAGCACTTCCTTCACTTCATCCTTCCGCGCGAGTGCCGGCGGAGGCGCACCGTTGCTCGTCTGCACTTCGAACCGCGGCGTCGCGCCGAGGTCGTAGAGCTGCACAACCTCGCGCGCGGTGGCGGCGAGATCCACCGGCTCGAGCGGCAGCTGCTCGGCGCCCGACGGCGCGCCGAACCGCGAAAACGCGCGCGCGATGCCGTCCAGCCGGTCGATCTCCGCGAGGATGCGCTCTGAGGTTTCCTTGAGCGTCGCCTCGAACGTCGTGGACTGACCCTTCCCGCGAACCCGCTGCAGATGCTGGATCCCGAGGCGAATCGGCGTGAGCGGATTCTTGATCTCGTGCGCGACCTGACGCGCCATTTCGCCCCAGGCGAGCACCCGGGCGGCGCGCGTCAATGCCGTCGCATCGTCGAGCGCGATCACGCAACCGTCGGGCGCCGCGCCCAGCAGCGCGAGCTGCACGCGAATCTGCCGCCCCGCGACTTCGAACTCGCGCTCCTGAATCACGTCGCGGTTCGCGGCAATGAACTCCGCGACCGCCTGCCACACCGGCGCCCATCCCGCCGCTGTCGCCTGGGGGAGCACGTTGCCCGGAGCCAGCGTCTCGGTCCCTCCCAGCACCAGCTCGGACGCGCGGGGGTTCGCCATGGTAACTCGCAGCCCGTCATCCACGGCGATCACGCCCGTGGCGACGTTGGCCAGCACGCGCGCGGTTCGCAGTCGCGCTTCCTCGAGTGCCGCCTGGCTGCGGCGCACGTCGGTCGCCATGCGATCGAAGGCGCTGAACACAGGTTCGAACTCGCGCGGCGTGCCGCGAGGAAATGCTGGAGGCTCCGTCCCCCGCCCCACGGCCAGCGCGGCCTCTCGCAACGCGGCGAACGGTTTGGCCAGGCGGCGGGCGGCGAAGCCGGCGAGATACATGGCCGCAAACAGACCGATGACGGTGCCGAGGACGAGCGCGAGCGCGAGATCCTCCTGCTGCTGTCGCACGCTTTCGTCATCCAGCAGCTGCGGCACTGCGAGCACCGCTTGCTCGCCGGGGGCGCCTGGACCGACCACCTTGTACCCAATCCGCGTCCGGCGACCGGCCGCCCGCGCGTCCGTCGTCAACTCGAGCTCATCCGTGCGGATCGCCCGGAACGCCGTGGTCGCGAGGAATGGATCGACGAGTCCCAACTCCGCCAGCACGGGCGAGGAAGTCCCGATCAAGACGCCGCCGCGGTACAGCCACAACTCGGCATCGAGGCGGCGGCCCAGCTCCGCCAGCGACTGCCGCACCGCGTCGGGGCTCTCGAGGGCAACACTCGCGGCGCCGCCCGCGGCGTCCCGGAGGGTCTGGCGAATCAAGAGATCACCCGCCCGGCGCGATTCGTCGGCGAGGCGCGCGAAACTCCACGCGGCAAACGCGAGCACCGGCAGAACGAGAAACACGCTGAGCACCGCGGTGAGTTGCGCGCGATAGCTCGTGCGCAACGTGGTGATGACCGTCGCAATCCGGGGTCGCCACCCTTCGGCAATCACTAACCCGAATAGCCAGACGCCGGCCAGCACCGCGACGTCGAGCGCAACCACCAAGACGCCACGGACCAGGAGCGTCCACGGTCCACGGAGGTCCACGCGCAGGTGCACGTGGCTGCCACCCTCAGGCAACTCAATCCGCCGCTCACCGCGCGCGGACCACTGCTCTCGGCGCCACTGCACGGCGTCGCTGATGCGGTATGTCTCCGTCTGGGTGGGAACCGAAAGCGTAATGGTGTAGGGCGGCTCGACAACCGGTGCTCCGCGCAGAAACCTCGCGACCCGGTCCGGTGGCAAGTACCGTGTGCGCGGGCCGACACCGACGGTCAGGACGGTGCCATTGGCGAGCGTATCCAGGAGGACATAGTGAATGCCGGGGCTCCGCGCGAAACTCTCGACGCACGGCCCTTCGGCCGTCCGTGCCAGCGTCGATAACAGCCCCGGGGAAAGTTCGAGCGACGCCAGCCGCAGCTCGGCTAGGAGCGCGCCGTCACGACTCCACAACCCCAGCATCGCCGGATAGTCCTCAGCGACGAAGGGCGATGTCGCCCACAGCGCATACAGATCGCCCGCGCTGCGCGGCGGCGGGTGCGAGGGATCGGTGACCTGCTGGCTCAGCCGCTCGAGCAACGCGACGGTGACCGCATCGCCCTCCTGCCCGAGCCGCTGCCCGTCGCGGGTGGCGAGCGCGAGCCGGCCTTCAACGGCGGCGCCCCATGCCAGCAGCGCGCCCGCGGTCCCCGCCACCACCGCCATCCCGACCAGCGCCCAGCGACTCGGTGCCGGAAGAATTACGCCGACCAACGCGGGCAACCACAGAAACGTGTACCACTCCGGCCAAGCGCCATGGGGGTCCCACAACCAGAGCCCGCCGATGGCCGCGAGCGCACCCCACGCACACGCCGCCGGCAGCGCCCAGCTCACGCGCGTGGGCTCTGTCGAACCGCGAACCAAGGCCGCCGCCAGCAGGATGATGGCCATCGCCGTCACCGCGAGGGCGGTTTGCCAGGACAACCAGAGACCGAGACTCACGCCGGCCGCCGGCGGGGCGATGCCCCGGCCGAAATAGCGCACGACATACGGCGCGTACAGGACGAGCAGCGTCGCGGCCGCAATTCCCCACCAACGCCGCGGCACCCCCCGCCGCCATAACCAGCCCGCGGCGAGCAAGAGGAGCACGCCGGAGACGAAGAGCGAGCCGGCGGACGTCCCGATAACTCCGGCGATGGGGCGATAGAATGTGGCGGGTGAAAACCAGGCGGCGGGCCCCATCGGCGCTCGCACCACCGTCCACGCGGCCATCAGGGCGACAGCCCAGCGACCTCGGCCCGGAGGGGCGGTGACGAGCAGGAGCACCAGCAATGCACCGAGCGTCAGGCGCGCGAACCACGCGGTGCGCGCGAGGGCAGCGAGCTTCGCGTCCCCCTGCGACGGCGGAGTTGTCTGCACCGAAAACAGCGTGTCGCCATGCTCGCAACCGCTCGGCGGCGGGCAAATCTCGAATACACTCGAATCGCGTGGTCCAAGCCCGGCCGGGAAAAACCGCAGCGCGACATCGTGTTCGCGCGCGAAGGCCGCGGCGATCGAGCGATCGCCGTCGGCAATTTCCGGCGCCGCCCACAGGAGCACGTCGCCGACCGCCACGCCGTTATGCGTCTGGCGGCGTGCCTCGAGGATCACGTAGAATGGAGTCATGACTGCCTGCAGCTCAGTCGTGTCCGGCATTGGCCTGGGAATCATGCGGTGCCGCCCCAACCAGGCGATGGGAGACGCGTTGGGATCTGCCGGCAGTATGGCGACCCCTCGCTCGATCGCCTGCCTCCCACCTACGTCCTCGCGCAGTTGGTCAAACACCTCAGTCCTCGGGAGCGCTGCCGCCGTCGCCGCGCGTTCCGCCAGGCGGCGAGCTTCGGCGATCGCGGATCCGAGGGCGTGCTGCAGGGCGCGCGATGTCGCCGGCACGCGTGACTCCTCCAATGCCGGCCAGCAACACTCGATACGCCACACACGCAAGGCACCGCCGCCAAGCACCACACCGAGCACCAAGCTGGCCAGCGCGGCCGCCATGCTCATCTTGTGCCGGGGCAGCGACTGCGTGACGGCGAGCACGACCGCGACGAGGCCCGCCACGCCCGCGAGCGCCGCCCACACCGGAGCGTCGCCGCGCAGCCATTCGGCCGTCGCCAGACTCGCGAAGCAGCCGGCGATTACGACGTGAGCTTGCCGCTGCACCTGAGCGTTCTCACCCCCGACGCGGTGCGCGCCGCCCTCGCGCGCGACTCGCGATTGTTGGTGCCGGTAGGCACCTGCGAACAGCACGGGCCCCATCTGCCGCTGGGCTGTGATACGTTAATCGTCGAGCGGCTGGCCGATGACCTTTCCGCAGGCTTCGGCATCCTGCGCGCGCCCACCGTCCCGTACGGCGTCAACACGGCCACGAAGCGACCCTACCCCGGCAACGCCGCGGTGCGCCGCAAGACGTTGCACCGCTGGATGAATGACGTGCTGGCCTCCTGGGAGCTGGGTGGCGTAGATACCTTCATTATTCTTACCGCGCACGGGCACGATCCCCACCAGGAAGCCCTTTCGACGCTGCGTACCGGGCGGGCTCGCGTATTCACCGTGGACATCTTCGCGCTCGACTTCACCGACTATCTGGAAGATCCCGGCGGCCCCGTACACGGTGGAGAGCTCGATACCTCACTCATGCTGTATCTCGCGCCCGAGCTGGTCCGCATGGAGCTGGCGCAGGACTATCCCCTGACCGAGCGTCAGGTCGAGCGGTACTGGCGGCGCGCCGCCGGCCCCGTCCCCGCCCTGTCCCCCGGCTCCGTAGGGCGGCCCAGCCTCGCGTCTGCCGAAAAGGGCGCACGCCTGTATAAGATGATTCATGACCGTATCGCGACGCGAGTCTTGGGAGCGGTAGCCGCATGACCGCGTGTCTTCTCGCCCTTGCAATGTTGCAAGCGGCACCCGGAACCCCCGTCGACGACGGCGTGCTCATCGTGCGCGTCGACACGGTCGAGGTCGCGCGCGAGTCGTTCCGCTTGCGCCACGGGCGGTTGTCACGCGGCGCCGCCGGATGGACGCTCGCGACGACGATCCGCTACGATCGCGCGCGACCGGTCGTAGTCCTCGCCCCCATCCTCGAGGTGAACGGCGACACCATGCCGTCGACGCTGCAGTACGACGTCGCCGATCCGCGCCAGCCGTCGCGCATCCTCGGCGAGCTGGGCCGGGGACGGTTCACCGTGCGGCTCATCGCCCGCGACACCGAGCGCGCGCGCGAATTCCCGACCGGACCCCGAGCGGTCATGCTCGACGACTCGGTCTTTGCCCTGTATGTGTTCGCGGCGTGGCGGGCGGGCGCGGAGCCCGGCACGCTGACGGCGATCTTCCCGCGGGGTCTCCGGCGCGACGTCGTCCAGATCCGCGATCTCGGAGTTGCCCCGACCACCCTGAATCGGGACCCTGCCCGCTTGCGGCACATCACGTTAGGAGAGGGCCAGGAGGCGGTCCATCTCTGGCTGGATGAGGGCGGCCGTCTCATGAAAGTCGAAATTCCCGCTCGCCACCTCACCGCCGAGCGCTCCACCGGCGGCTGACCTTGCTGCGGTAGTCGGCCCGACTAGGTTCTCTGTCGCAGGCCGAAACCGCTTCAGGTGCTCTCGCGTATGGCGCTTCGACCTCACGACATATCTTTTCAAGGACGACCATGATACAGATGTTGATCGTGGCAGGCCTCCTGTTTGGCCCCGCCGCCGTTGCCGTTGCTCAGCAGCCCACACCTTCCAGCAAGCCGGTCACGACCGCAGGGCTGTCGCTCAGCGACGCCATCGCCGTCGCGCGCGAGAAGAACCCCGCGTTCCGGCAGGCCCAGAATAATCGAGCACCGGCGGCCTGGGGCGTGCGAGGCGCCTATTCCAGCCTGCTCATCCCGTCGATCACCGCGTCGGGCGGGATGAGCTACACGGGTCCCGGCTCGCAGACGTTCCTGTCCTCCAGCTTCACGCAGAGCGTCTCGACGGTCTCTTCATTCTATGATGTGGGACTGTCGTGGCAGCTCTCGGGCACTACGCTGTCCCAGCCGGGACTCGCCAAAGCCCAGCAGCGCGCCGCCGATGCCGATGTCGCCGGGGCCGAGAACCTGCTCGTCACCGGGATAAAGCAGCAGTACCTCACGGTGCTGCAGGCGCGCGCGCAGGCGGACCTGGCGCAGAAGACGCTGCAGCGCAATGAAGAGTTCTTGAAGCTCGCACAGGCGCGCTACGGCGTGGGCCAAGCGACGCTCATCGACGTGCGCCAGGCGCAGGTCGCGCGCGGCCAAGCGGAAGTCGGTCTGCTGCGCTCGCAGACGCTCGTCAGCGTGGAGAAGCTGCGGTTGTTCGAGCAGATGGGTGTGACGCCGCCGCTCAACGTGGCGGAGGTGCAACTCACCGACTCCTTCAGTGTGCAGACGCCGCAGTGGCAGCTCCCCGATCTGCTGACGATGGCCGAGCAGCAGAACCCCGCGCTCGCGGCCCTGCGCGCGCGCGAGGGCGCGGCCGCGTGGAACGTGCGGGCGGCGACGTCCAGTTACGGACCCGCGGTCTCGCTCTCGGCGGGATGGTCGGGCTTCACGCAACAGTTCACGAACGTCGATCCGATCATCTTCAGCCAGCAGGCGGCGTTCGCGAGTCAGTACACGGAGTGCCAGGACAACAACACGATCCGCTCCAGCGCGGGACTGCCGCCGAACGATTGCAGCGGCTTCATCTGGGGTGCGTCCAGCGAACAGGCGCTGCGGAACCGGAATTCCGTCTTCCCATTCGATTTCACGCGCCAGCCGTTCCAGGCACGTCTGACGGTGACGCTGCCGATCTTCAACAACTTTTCGCGCGAGCTCATGGTGTCCAATGCGCGGGCGCAGCACGGGAACCTCGAAGAATCAGTGCGGGCGCGCGGCCTCGCCGTGCAGACCGATGTCAGCCAGGCATTCCTCACGCTGCAGACCGCGTTCCGGACGGTCGGGCTGCAGGACACGAATCGCAGCGCCGCCCGCGAGCAGCTGCAGCTGGCCACCGAGCGCTACCGCGTCGGCTCGGGCACGTTCTTCGAGCTGTTGGACGCGCAGGTCGCTGCGCTCCGTGCCGAGAGCGACGCCGTGAACGCGACATACGACTATCACAAGGCCCTGGCGGCGTTGGAAGCAGCCGTCGGCCGCAGCTTGCGTTAACCGAGAGGATCGAGCCGCCATGTCTAAGCGGAACAAGGTGCTGTTGGGAGGCGGAGGGGCCGTTCTCCTGATCATTCTGGTGATGGTGAGTGCCAGTGCCAAGGGGGAGAAAGGGATCGAGGTGCGCTTCGAGCAGGTCGGACGGCGCGACCTCGTCGCCGCCGTCACCGCCAGCGGGAAGATTCAGCCCAAGAAGAAGGTGGACATCAGCGCCGACATCACGGGCCGCATCACGCGGATCGCCGTACGTGAAGGCGATTTCGTCCAGAAAGGGCAGTTCCTGCTGCAGATCGATCCCACGATCTACCAGGCGAACATGCAGCGCGCTCAGGCGGCGATGTCGCAGGCTGAGGCCGGCGCCGTCCAGGCGCGCGCCACGCGCGACCAATCAACGCGCGCCCTGACGCGCACCAAGGAGCTGCACGAGCAGAACCCGAACCTCATCTCGCAGGAACAGCTCGAGCAGGCCCAGACGGCGTCCGATATCGCCGAGGCCAACCTGACGGCGTCGCAACACCTCGTGGAGCAGGCGCGCGCCGGCCTGCGGGAGGCACGCGACCAGCTCGCGAAGACCCATCTCGTCGCTCCCATGCCGGGGCGCGTCACGCGGCTCGCCGTCGAGGAGGGCGAGGTCGCGGTGCCGGGAACGTTCTCGCGCGAGACCGGTTTGCTGCTCACGATCTCGGATCTCTCGGTCATTCAGACCGAGGTGCAGGTCGACGAGACCGACGTCGTGCGGTTGCATCTGGGCGATTCGGTCGAGGTCACGATCGACGCGTTTCCGGACACGACGTTCGTCGGGCGCGTCACCAAGGTCTCTAACAGCGCGATCCTGACGGCCGCGTCGGCCGTGGGCGGCTCGCAGAGTGACCGCGCCGTGGACTACGAAGTCGAAATCACGCTCGTAAATCCGCCGGCCGAGGTGCGCCCCGACCTGTCGGCCACTGCCCGGATCGTGACGGATACGCGCAAACAGGCGCTGGCGATTCCGATCATCGCGCTGACCGTGCGCGAGAACACGCCGATCTCGACCGAGCAGCGGCCGGCGCGCGGAACGGCCGAGGCCGCGACACCGCGAGACACGAGCCATCGGGGCGCGCAGGGCGCAAATAAGAAGGAAACGGAAGGCGTGTTCCTCATCCACAGCGGGGTGGCGACGTTCCATCCCGTCAAGGTGGGCATCGCCGGCGAGGAGCACTTCGAGGTCGTCGAAGGCGTGCATCAGGGCGACACGATCGTCGCGGGCCCGTATCAGGCGATCCGCGATCTGAAGGAAGGCGCACGCGTGCGGCCCAGCCGGGAATCGGGCGACACGACGAGCCGGCGCCGCTCGTGAGCACCGTCCAGCTGTTTCGTACGGGTGATACGCCGCTCCCCGACGTCATCATCCTGACGCACAAGCTGACGCGGGAATACGACATGGGCTCCGAGCTGGTGCGGGCACTGCGCGGCGTCAGCGTGCAAATCCAGAAGAACGAATACGTGGCCGTCATGGGCCCGTCTGGATCGGGGAAGTCCACGCTGATGAATCTCATCGGCTGCCTCGATACGCCGACGAGCGGGGAGTACTGGCTGAACGGACAGAAGGTGAGCGATCTGGCCGACGATGAGCTGGCCCGCATCCGCAACAAGGAAATCGGGTTCGTCTTCCAGACGTTCAACCTGCTGCCGCGCGCCGACGCGCTGCACAACGTCGAGCTGCCCCTGATCTACGCGGGGATGTCGGCGCGCCAGCGCCGGGAGCGCGCGGCCCACGCCCTCCAGCGCGTCGGCCTGGGCGACCGCATGGACCACAAGCCCAACGAGCTGTCGGGCGGCCAGCGCCAGCGCGTCGCGATCGCGCGCGCGCTCGTGAACGAGCCCAGCATTCTGCTCGCCGACGAGCCGACGGGAAATCTCGATTCCACGACGAGCTCCGAAATCATGGACGTCTTCCGGGAGCTGCACCATCAGGGCCAGACCGTGGTGATGGTCACGCACGAGCAGGACATCGCGGCGCATGCCGCGCGCGTGATCACGCTGCGCGACGGCGTGGTGGCGACCGACCAGGCCCGGGCGGCCTGACGTGCCGTTTTTCGAAGCGTTCCGTCTCGCGATTCAGACTATTCGGGCGCAGAAGCTGAAGAGCGGCTTCTCGCTCCTCGGCGTGTTCATCGGGGTCGCATCCCTGATCGGCGCGTGGTCCATCGTCAACGGCGTGAACCGCTACATGACGGAAAAATTCGCGCAGACGCTGTACGGGGTGAACACGTTCCAGCTGCGGCGCCGGCCGATGTTCACACCCAACGTGCCCGACTCCGTCTGGCGGGCGTGGGCACGGCGTCCGCGCATCCGGTTCAGCGATGCGGAGGCGGTGAGTGCGGGCCTGACGGTCCCGGTGATCACCGCCTGGCAGTCGAGCGACCGTGTCACGGTCGCCTACCGTAATAAGGAAGCGCGGGACATCGAGCTGACTACGGCGAGCGAGCGCTACTTCGAGATCAAAAACCTGGGCTTCGCGATCGGCCGGCCGTTCACCGGCGAGGAAAACCGCTCCGGCGCGCCGGTCGTCGTGCTTGGCGATGCGGTCGCACAGCGGCTGTTCGCGGAACGTGCGCCGCTCGGAAAAAGCGTTCGGATTGGCGGCGTTCCCTATCGGGTCATCGGCGTCGTGACGAAGCAGGGCAGCATTCTCGGCTTCCCGCTCGATCGCTTCGTGGTCGTGCCCGCCCTGTCGCCGGCCCAGAACCTGGTGAATCCGCCGGGCATCCTCGATGCCTTTCTCGTGAAGGCCCATTCCGAGCTCGAGATGCGCGAAGCGATCTCGCAAGCGGAAGGGATCATGCGCGGCCGGCGCCACCTGCGGCCCAGGCAGGACAACAACTTCGTCCTCGAAACATCCGAAGGCGTGCAACAATTCTGGGCCGGGATCAGCCGGATCCTCGTCGTGCTGCTCCCGGGCGTGGTGGTGATCTCACTCGTCATCGGCGGCATCGTGATCATGAACATCATGCTGATGGCAGTCGCGGAGCGCACGCGCGAGATCGGGCTGCGGAAGTCACTGGGCGCCCGGCGCCGCGACGTGCTGCGCCAGTTTCTGGCGGAGTCGACGGCGATCGCGACGGTGGGCGCGGGGTTCGGCATCGTCGCCGGAATCGGCCTCACGCTGCTGATCGATAAGATCTCTCCACTCCCCGCCAGCGTGTCACCGATGTCGATCGTGCTCGGCGTCATCATGGGCGCGGGCGTCGGCGTCGCCGCCGGCGTCTATCCCGCGAGCCGCGCGGCGCGACTCGATCCGATCACCGCGCTGCGGCAGGAGTAGCGCATGACCCAGCTCTTCGAAGGCGTCGGCATCGCCCTCACGTCGCTGCGCGCCCACAAGATGCGCGCGGCGCTCACGATTCTCGGCGTCGCGATCGGCGTCACGGTCGTGATGGTCATCGGGGCGCTGATCAGCGGCTTCAACAAAGGCATCACCGACATGCTCGCCTCTCTGGGACCGAAGACGTTCTGGGTGGGGCGCTATTGGGGAGGCCAGGGCGACGAGGACCCGGAAGATCCCAATCCGTGGCGCCGCCGGCCGCCGATCACCGTCGAGGAGGCAAACCGGCTGGCGCAGCTCCCCTCGATCGCGTTCGTGGTCGTGGACGAGGGCACATCCGCCGACGTCGAGTTCGAGGGCCGCCGCATTGCCGCGGTCCGGATCCGTGGCCGGAATGCCGATTGGCCCAAGATCGAGGGCGGGCACATCAACGTGGGCCGGTCGTTCACGCACCTCGAGGACGCGGCCAACAGTCACGTGGTGGTGGTGAACACGAAGCTCGCGGAGAATCTGTTCGGGCAACGCGATCCGATGGATCGGCGCGTCAAGATCAGCGGGCTCCCCTACGACATCGTGGGCGTGTACGAGCCGCCGCCCCGCCTGTTCGGCGAGGGCGACCAGCCGGAAGTCATGATTCCCCACGGCACCTTCATCAAGGACCTGCAGTACTGGCCGGGATGGATGGACATGTTCGTGGTGCCGCAGGACTCGGTGCCCCTCGATCGCGCGATCGACGATGTGACCATGGCGATGCGAACGATGCGCGGGCTGCGGCCCGGCCAGAAGAACAACTTCGACGCGATCACGCAGGAAGTGTACGTCCAGGCCATCAACAGTTTCACGCTCGTGGCGCGGGTGTTGATGATCGCGCTCTCGCTGGTGGGCTTGATGGTCGGCGGGATCGGCGTGGTGGCGATCATGATGATTTCCGTCACCGAGCGCACGCGCGAGATCGGCGTACGAAAAGCGCTGGGGGCGACGAAGCGAGAAGTCATGTGGCAATTCCTCGTCGAGGCATCGACGTTGACGCTCGTCGGAGGGATCGTCGGCATGGTCATCGGCTGGGGGATCGCGATCATGCTGCACAGCTTTACGCCGGTGCCTGCCTATGTGCCGCTGGGATCGATCATCCTCGCGCTCACCGCCGCGGCGGTGACGGGGCTGCTGTTCGGGATTTATCCCGCGAGTAAGGCGGCGCGCCTGGATCCTGTCGAGGCGCTGCGTTACGAGTAACGGTGTCCTTTCTCGACGCCGTTCGCCTCGCCTTCCAGACAATCCGGGCACAGAAGCTCAAGAGCAGCTTCTCGATCATCGGCGTTTTCATCGGCGTGATGTTCCTCATCGCCGTCGTGTCGGTTGTGGAAGGCATGAACCGCTACATGACCGACAAATTCGCCGGCACGATCCTCGGCGTGAACACCTTCCGGTTGCGGCAGTTTCCCGACGTGGCGCTCGGCAACGTGACGGACTCGATGTGGCGGTCGTGGGAGCGCCGCCCGCGCGTCAGCTACGAGGACGCGCAGGCGGTCATGCGGGGTGTCACCGTCCCGGTGCTCGCGGCGTGGGAATCAAGCACGCGCGGCACGCTCACGGCTGGACGCAGAACAGCCAAGGATGTCCAGGTCACGGCGGCGACCGAGCTCTATTTCGACATTCGCGCACTCGCGATCGAGCAGGGGCGCGCGTTCACCGGCCAGGAGGTCCAGGCCGGCGCGCCCGTCCTCGTGCTGGGACACGACCTCGCCGATAAGCTGTTCGAAGGGCGGGATCCGCTCGGCAGCGAGGTGAAGATCTTCGATATCCCCTACCGCGTCATCGGGGTCGTCGAGAAGCAGGGCAATCTCTTCGGACTGTCGCTCGACAAGTTCGTCGTCGCGCCCGCTAGCGCGCCGCTCCGGCGCTACGTCAACCCGCCACGCGTGGTTGACGCCCTGGCCATGAAGGCCAACTCCCAGGCAGAAATGCGGGAAGCGATGTCGCAGGCAGAGGCGGTAATGCGCAGCCGGCGACACCTGCGCCCCCGCCAGGCAGACGACTTTGCCATGGAGACGGCCGACGAAGTCCTCGAGTTCTGGAGCAAGATCAGCGGCATCCTACGCTTCGCGCTGCCCTTCCTCCCGGGAATTTCGCTCGTCGTGGGCGGCATCGTCATCATGAACATCATGCTGATGGCGGTGGCGGAGCGAACTCGCGAAATCGGCATTCGCAAATCATTGGGCGCGCGGCGTGGCGACATCCTGCGACAGTTCCTGGTAGAGGCCACCACGCTGGCGACGGTGGGCGCGAGCGCCGGGGTCGGAATCGGCATCGCGCTGGCCGCCGTGGTCGCCGCCGTCTCGCCGCTGCCCGCGGCCGTGGCGCCGTGGTCCATCGTCGTCGGCGTCATTCTGGGCGCCGGCGTCGGCATCATCGCCGGCGTGTACCCGGCGACGCGGGCGGCCCGACTCGACCCGATCACCGCACTGCGGGCCGAAACGTGACCGGGGGGGGCCTGTTCGAAGGTGTGGGCATCGCGCTCGCGTCGCTGCGTGCCAGCAAGGCCCGCGCGGCGCTGACGATTCTCGGCGTCGCCATCGGCGTGATGGTCGTGATGCTGATGGCCGCGATGATCAGCGGGATCAACAAAAGCGTCGCTGGTGTCTTCGAGTCGATCGCGCCGCGCACCTTCCTGGTGTGGCGCTTCTTCCAGGCCGGCATCAACGTTTCGGACGGCTCGGACGAATCCAGCCCCTGGCGCCGCAACCCCGCAATCAACGACCTCGAGGCCGACCGGATCCGGCTGTTGCCGTCCGTACGATTCGTCACGCGCCGCGAGGAGAGCTCCGCAAACGTGGAGTTCGGGAGTCTGCGGCTCGAGTCTGTGCAAATCTCCGGGCTTTCGGCGGAATGGGTGGAGGTGAACGGCGGCGACGTCTATCCGGGCCGCACGTTCACGCGGCTCGAGGATGTCTCCAACAGCGCCGTGGCGGTGATCAATCGCAAGCTCGAGGATCAACTGTTTCGCGGGCGGGACCCGATCGGCCAGACGATCCACATCGCCGGCGCGCCCTTCACCGTGATCGGTGTGTACGCGCAGCCGCCGAGTCTCTTCAGCGGAGCCGCCCCGCCCTTCGTCGGGATTCCGCACGGCTCGTTCGTCAAGCACGTGCCGTACTTCAAGGGCTGGATGCGGCTCGCCGTCGCGCCGGCGCCCGGATACACGCAACAGGAGTCGATGGACGAAGTCATCGCGACGCTGCGCTCGATCCGCGGGCTCAAGCCCGGCCAGGAGAACACCTTCTCGATCGTCACGCAGGACAAGCTGCTCGACTCCTGGCACCAGGTGAGCGGAATGTTTTTCTTCGTGATGCTGGTCCTGTCGGCGATCGGATTGATCGTGGGCGGCGTCGGCGTCGTCGCGATCATGATGATCTCGGTGACCGAGCGGACGCGCGAGATCGGCGTGCGCAAGGCTCTGGGAGCGACGAAGCGCGCGATCCTGTGGCAATTCCTGGTCGAGGCGTCGACGCTCACCCTGGTGGGCGGTGCGGTCGGTATGCTGTGCGGAGGAGCGCTCGCATTCCTCATCTCGACCCTCACGCCCATCCCGGCGAACGTGCCGCTGTGGTCGATCGTGGCGGCACTGCTCGCCTCGGCGCTCACGGGCGTTGGATTCGGACTCTATCCCGCGAGCCGCGCGGCGAAGCTCGATCCCATAGAGGCGTTGCGATACGAGTAACTTTGTAGTCCATGCCGCTGTACGAAGCACTCCGTCTCGCGCTCCAGACGGTCTGGAGCCACAAACTCCGATCCTTCTTTACGCTGCTCGGCATCATCGTCTCCGTCGCCTTTCTGGTCGCGGTGGTCGCCGTCATCCAGGGGATGAACGCCTACGTCCGCGAGCGGCTGGCCGGCGCGATTGTCGGCGTCAATGCCTTCCAGGTCCGCCGCGATCCGATTCAGGTGGGATTCATCGACGACGAGGCGTGGAAACAGATCCAGCGCCGGCCGATCATCGCCGAGGAGGACGTCGGCTTCATCACGCGCGCCGTCCCCGATGCGGAGGCGATCGCCCTGCAGTCGGGTTGGCCGACGCCGATGGCGGACGTGCAATGGCGCAACCGCACGACCGGCGACGTCTTCATCTTCGGCGTCACCGCGCCATATGTGGTCGTGCAGGACTACACGTTCGCCGCGGGGCAGCCGCTCACCGACGTCGATCTGCAGCAGCGCCGCTACGTCGCGGTCCTGGGCTACGACGTCGCCGACAAGCTCTTCGGGAATGTCGAGGCCGCGATTGGCCGGAGCATCCGGGTCCGCGGCATTCAGCTGGTCGTGAAGGGCGTGATCGCGAAGAAGGGTACGGTGCTGGGGCAATCGTGGGACGGGTTTGTGATGCTGCCGCTATCCACGTTCGAATCGATGTACGGGCGGCGCCAGACGATGGTGATTTCGGTGAAGATGCCGACGGCTGATGGCGTCGCGCCCGCGATGTTGCGTGCCGAGGAGGCGATGCGCATCGCGCACCGGCTGCGCCCGGGGACGGATAACGACTTCACCATCGACACCGGGGAAGGACTGATCGCGTTCTGGGGCAAGCTCACGCGCGTGATTTTCACCGTCGTGCCCGCCGTAGTCGTCATCGGCATCGTCGTCGGCGGCATCGTCATCATGAACATCATGCTCATGAGTGTCACCGAGCGCACGCGCGAAATCGGGATTCGCAAGGCGCTCGGGGCCGCACGCCGCGACATCCGGCGCCAATTCTTTGCCGAAGCGCTGACGCTGTCGCTGCTCGGCGGAATCGCCGGCCTCGCGGTCGGCGCGGGCCTCGCCGGACTCGTGCAGGTCCTATCGCCGCTCCCGGCGCGCGTCACGGCGTGGTCCATCGGCCTGGCGCTGCTGCTTGGCGTGGTCGTGGGCGTGGCCTTCGGCGTGTATCCCGCGCACCGTGCGTCGCTCCTCGATCCGATCGAAGCGCTCCGCCAGGAATAGATGAAGCTCCATTCGGCCCGCGAAGGCTGGCGCATTGCGCTCGACCAGCTGCGGGCCAACAAGCTGCGCTCGGCCCTTACGGTGCTCGGGGTCGTGATCGGCATCGCCACGGTCATGGCGATGGCATCCATCGTCGCCGGGTTCCGCGAACAGATCGTCAATACGCTCGAGGTCGTGGGGCCGACGACGTTCCGTGTGCTCCGCTACTTCTCCACGACCGGCGTCAATCCGGACGCGGTGCCGCGCGAGATCCGCGTCCGACCGAAGCTGATCCCCCAGGACGCCGAAGCCATCGCCCGCCTCCCCGAGATCCACTATGCGGCGATCTGGACGCAGGTCTTTCAACGGTTCGAATACGGCGGCAACCACACGCGGATTCTGGGCGTGTTCGGCGCGGATGACCGGTTCATGGAAATCCTCGGCGGCGGGATCACGAGTGGCCGCTCGTTCACCGCGGCGGAGCTGCGAGGCGGGGCGCCGATCGCGATCGTCGAGCAGCGGACCATCGACCGGCTGTTCGGCGCCGTCAACCCGCTCGGGCGCCTCTTACGGATCGGGGGCCATCCGTTCAAAGTCCTCGGGGTCTGGCAACGACCGACGAACATTTTCGAGGTACCAGGCGCGCCCGAAATCGCGGCGGTGGTGCCGTTCGAAGCGGCGCGCCGCAGCTTCATCATCGACGAGTGGAACAGCCTCATCATTCTCGTAAAGCCGAAGCCCGAGGTCAGCGTCAACCAGGCGATGGATGCCGCCACCGTGACCTTACGGCGGCTGCGCGGCCTGCGCGTCGGCGATCCCAACACCTTTGATTTGCTCACCTCCGATCAGGTCCTGAGTATCTTCGACAGCCTGACGTTCGCGTTCTTCTTCGTGATGCTGGTGCTCTCCAGCATCGCGCTGATGGTCGGAGGCATCGGAGTCATGGCGATCATGATGGTGTCGGTGACGAGCCGGACCCGCGAGATCGGCCTGCGCAAAGCGCTCGGCGCCACACGCCGCGCGATTCTGTGGCAGTTCCTCGTCGAGGCCGCTACGCTCACGCTGCTTGGCGGCATCATCGGCATCGCCCTCGGGGTGGGCGTCGGCGAGCTACTGAAGTGGCTACTTGCGTTCAACACGACGATTCCCATCGTGCCCGCGGCGATTGCCACCGTTGCCTCGATCCTGGTCGGCCTGGTGTTCGGGATCGCACCGGCAGCGCGAGCGGCGAAGCTGGATCCTGTTGAGGCATTGCGCTACGAATAGACGCCAATGGCGGCAATGGCGGCAAAGCCGTGCCGCCCCTGCCGCCCCTGCCGCCATTCGAGAAAGGAGCCTGTGACGGAAACCGTGGATCTCCTCGCCATCGCCGCGCATCGCGATGACGTCGAGCTCACCTGCGGCGGCACGCTCGCCAAGGCTGTAAAGGCCGGTCACCGCGTGGGGATTCTCGACCTCACGCAGGGCGAAATGGGAACGCGCGGTGATGCCGCCACGCGCGCCGCGGAGGCCGAGCGCGCGGCCGCGACGCTCGGCGTCGCGTTGCGGCTGAACGCCAACATGCCGGATGCACACCTGCAAAACGATGAAGCGTCGAGAAAACAAATCGTCGAGATGATACGTCGAGCAAAACCCCGGGTCGTCATTCTTCCCTACTCGATCGGGCGCCATCCCGACCATCGCATCGCGTCAGAGCTGGGTCGTGACGCCTGCTATCTGGCCGGTCTCGCGAAGTACGCACCGGGCAAAGGCGGCGACGCGTACCGCCCCTTCAAGGTGCTGTACGCCCTCGCCTATCGAGAGGACCCGGTGAAGCCGTCATTCGTCGTCGATATCACGGATGTGTTCGACATGAAGATGGAGGCAATCCGCTGTTATGCGTCGCAGTTCACGGGCGCCAAGGCCGCCGGAGAGATTCATCCCACTGGACAGGACCTCTACGAGCTGATCCGTGTGCAGGCCGCGCACTATGGCTCGCTCATCCGGCGGCGCTATGGCGAGCCGTTCTACACGCTGGAGACGATGCAGGTCGATGATGTGCTGCAGCTTGGCGTCCAGTCCATGTAGTTGGTAGATTGCGCCTTGCATGACCAAGCGCATCACCTATCTCGACAACGCCGCGACGACTCCGGTGCGGCCGGAGGTGCTGGAGGCGATGCTTCCCTATCTCGGGAAGGAAGCCTTCGGCAACCCGTCCTCCGCCCATCGGTTCGGGCGGGCGGCGCGCGCGGGCCTCGAAGAGGCGAAGCGCGCGGTCGCCGGGGCGATCGGCGCCGAGCCCAATCAGGTGGTCTTCACCTCCGGCGGCACAGAAGCGGACAACCTCGCGATCATCGGCGCTGCGCTCGCGGCCAAGGACCGCGGCGGTCCCTTCCGCGTCGCTGTCTCCGCCACGGAGCACAAGGCGGGGCTCGCCGCGGCGCATGCCGTGAAGCACCTGGGCGGCGACGAGATCATTCTCCCGGTCACCGCCTCGGGGCAGGTCGACGGCGCAGCGCTCGCCAAGGCACTGGAGCACGGCGTCGCGATCGTGAGCGTGATGTGGGTCAACAACGAAGTCGGCACGGTGCAGCCCGTGGCCGACCTGGCCGCGCGATGTCGCGAGGCCGGCGTCCTGTTTCACTCGGACGCCGTCCAGGCATTCGGAAAGGTTCCGGTATCGCTCCGCGACGTCGATTGCACTCTCCTCACCATCTCCGGCCATAAGATCGGCGCTCCCAAGGGCGTCGGCGCGCTGATCGTGCGCGACCGCAAGGCGGTCGAGGCGATCATCCACGGCGGCGGTCAGCAGTTTGGGATTCGGCCCGGGACTGAGAATGTGCCCGGGATCATCGGGTTGGGCGTCGCGGCTCGTTTGGCCGCCGAGGAGCAGCAAAGCCTGGCTGCACGGCTGCACGAGCTACGCGACGAGCTGGAGCGGCGCCTGGTTGCGATCGTTCCGGATTCGTTGATCAACGGCTGGCAGGGGCAGCGCGCACCCCACATTTCGAACGTGTCGATTCCCGGAACCGACAGCGAAGCGCTGCTGATGCACCTGGACCTCGCCGGGATCGCCTGCTCTTCCGGATCCGCCTGCAGCACCGGGACCGTCGAGCCGTCGCATGTGCTCACGGCGATGGGGGTGCCGCGCGAGCTGGGCGTCGCGGCGCTGCGATTCTCGTTCGGGAAGGACAGCACCCTCGAGGACTTGGATGCGGTGTCGACGGCACTTCCCAAGATTGTCGAGAAGGTGCGTTCACTCTCCACCGTCCTGCATCGATGAGAGTCCTGGTCGCGATGTCGGGCGGCGTCGACTCCTCGGTCGCCGCGGCGCTGCTCGTCGAGCAAGGTCACGACGTCATCGGTGCGACGATGAAGCTGTTCTGTTACGGCGATACCGTGCCGGATCGTCCCTGCTGCTCCCTCGACTCGATCACCGACGCGAAGCTGGTCGCGCACAAGCTCGGCATTCCACATTACGTCCTCAATCTCGAGGACCGGTTCGGGCACGACGTGATCGACAACTTCGTGTCCGAGTATGCGCGCGGGCGGACGCCGATCCCCTGCGTGCGCTGTAATTCCTTCACCAAGTTCCGCGACTTCCTCTATCACGCGGATGCCCTCGACTGCGATGCGATTGCGACCGGGCACTACGCGATTGCGGACCGGGGCGCGCTGTTTCGCGGCCGCGACCGGCAGAAGGATCAGTCGTATTTTCTGTGGGGAATCGATCGTGCCGTGGTGCGCCGCATGCTGACGCCCGTCGGCGATCTCACCAAGGAACAGACGCGGGCCGTCGCCCGGCAACTGGGATTGGTGACCGCGGACAAGCAGGAATCGGTGGAGATCTGCTTCGTCCCGGACGACAATTACGTAGCGGTGCTCGAGCAACATCTTCCCGCCGATGCGCCGGCGCTGGTGCCCGGCCCGCTTGTCACCACGAGCGGCGAAGTGATCGGCGAACACGACGGCTTCGCGCGCTACACCATCGGCCAGCGTCGCGGGCTCCCCGGCGGCTCCCGTGAGCCGCTCTACGTCGTCGCGATCCGCCCCGAGACGCGCGAGGTCGTCGTCGGTCCCGGCACGGAGTTGTTCGGACACGACGTGTCACTCGAAGAGGTCAACTGGCTCGCCGATCCGCTCTCGCCAGGTGACGCTGTGTGGGTGCAATGCCGCTATCGCGCGCGTGCCGTGCCCGGCACGATTGCTGCGCAGGCGGACGACCGCATCGCGCTCCGGCTCGCCGAGCCGGTCCGGGCGATCGCACCAGGGCAATCGGGCGTGCTGTACGACGCCAACGATCGATTGCTCGGCGGTGGCGTAATCGCCTAGCCTGGTGAAGCGTGCGGGAGGTCACAGCACCTCCGGCCGTTGCGCGTGCAGAATTCAGGTTCGCCCCCACAATTCCTCTTGGAGGTAGTATGCGGTTGCTCCTTCGTGCCGGAGTCGTGCTCGGCTTGGCGGCGGCGGCAGCGTGCGGTAAAGACGCGCCGTCCCCGGTCGACTTCAACGATCCGGCTGCGGTTTCGGCCAATCTCTCATCGGTTGACTCCGCCTTTGATAGCGACGTCTTCCGCAGCTTCTCCACTGCTTCGACCATGCTCGATATCGCGACCGCACCGGCGTTTCGTCCAGCGGCGACGCTGACCGAGACCTTGCAGCCCAAGTTGGGGCGGACCGGCGCCCGCATGTTCCTCCCGAACCTGCGGCAGGCGCAGAAGCTGCAGGCGATGGTGCCGAATCTCAGCATATCCGCCGCGCAAGGCCGGATCATCCCCGACACGATGTACGGTCGGGTGTTCGAATGGGATACCGCCGCCAATCAGTACTCCTGGGACAGCGTAACCGTAGTCGGCCTGAACGGCGTACGGTTCATCCTCTACGCAACCGGCCTCGACGGCCAAGTCGTCGAGCCGGTGAGCGCAATCGGCACGCTCGACATCATCGATCAGAGCACGCCGACCAAGCTGCAGTTGCAAATTCTGGTCAAAGGTGGGGCGACGACGTATGTCGACTACACGGCGTCGTTCACCAGCGGTGTGAACTCCGCCAGCGCAACCGTTTCGGGCACGATCACGAACGGGCTGAGCGGGGGCGATAACAAGACGCTCTCGTTCGATGAGACACTTTCGGTCAACGTCGGTGGTGCCAATGTCCAAGCGACGTTCGCGCTGAACAACCCGGCAATCACGTTGATGCTCAACGAGTCGGTTGCGTTCGACGATCCGAACATCATCATCAACGCCGACTTCCGCCTGATTCAGAATGGCGAAACGATTCGGGCCGTGGGCCACATCACGATCAACAATCTGAGCGGCGCGGTCACCGTCAGCGTCACGGTGTCCGTGGACGGCCACCCCGTGGCGACGTTCAACGGCGATCCGGCGACTGCTGACTGGGTCGACGCGGGCGGTGAGCCGCTGTCCGCCGCGGACCTCGTGGCGCTCCACGCTCTGTTCGACGCGTTCGAGAACTTCGGGGATACCGTCTACAACCTATTCGCCCCGGCCGCCATATTCGCGGGCCTGTAAGCGCGCGATAGCAATCCCGACTCCCCGTCCGGCTCTGGCCGGGCGGGGAGTTTTGCTTTATTACCTACGGGTACTCCGTCGACTCACCAGCTCCTGAGGCTCGCCATGTCCACTCGCCGCCGCTTTCTCGGTTCGCTGTTCGCCGCTACGGCCACGCTTCCCGCCCTCAAAAGTGACGCGCTGGCACGCATCCTCCCGGCCACCCGGCACGTCGATGGCCGTGGTCCCGAGGACGTCGCGCAGGACGAGGACTTCTGGCGTGAGATCCAGGCGGCGTTCGACATCGATCGTGGGATGATCAACCTGAACAACGGCGGCGTCGCGCCGTCGCCGCGCGCCGTGAACGCCGCATTCCAGCGCTACCTCGCCGTCTCGAACCAGGCGCCTGCGATCACGATGTGGGCCTGGATCGAACCCGAGATCGAAGCGGTGCGCCGCCGGCTGGCGGCGAACTTCGGGTGCGATCCCGAAGAAATGGCGATCACGCGCAATGCGAGCGAGGCGCTCGAAATCGTGCAGCTCGGCTTACCGCTGCAGCGCGGCGACGAAGTCCTGACGACCACGCAGGACTACCCGCGCATGATCACTACGTGGAAGCAGCGCGAGCGGCGGGACGGCATCGTGCTGAAGCAGATCACCTTTCCGGTGCCGCCGCCATCGCAGGAGGATCTGGCGCGACGAATCGAAGCCGCGATCACCCCGCGCACCAAAGTGATCCACGTCTGCCATATCACGAACCTCACCGGGCAGATCTTCCCGGTGAAGCAGATCTGCCAGCTGGGCCGCGCCCGCGGCATCGAAGTGATCGTGGATGGAGCGCACGCGTACGCGCATTTCCCGTTCAACCGCGACGAGCTGGACTGCGATTACTACGGGACGAGTCTCCACAAGTGGCTCACCGCACCGATCGGCACGGGGTTCCTGTACGTGCGCCGAGCGAAGATTGCGAAGCTCTGGCCGATGATGGCGGCCCCGCCGGAGATGAACGACAACATCCGCAAGTTCGAGGAGATCGGTACGCACCCCGCGGCCAATCACAACGCGATCGTCGAAGCGCTCGATTTTCTGGACGGCATCGGCCCCGAGCGAAAGGCGGCGCGGCTGCGCTTCCTGCGCGACCGCTGGGCCAAACGGCTGGAGCGCGTGCCCGGCGTGAAGCTGCTCACCCCGTACGATCCGGCGCAGTCGTGCGGTCTCGCCTCGTTTACGCCGGGCCAGCTCGACGTCGGCAAGCTCGCGGGCTTCATGTTCGACCGGCACCGCATCATCGTCACTCCGATCGCGCACCCCGAGTTCAACTGCCTGCGGATCACGCCGAACGTCTACACGACGCTCGCGGAGGTCGACCGCTTTGCGGACGTGATGGAGGACGTCCTCCGCAAAGGACTGCCGACGTCCTAGGGCAGCAGCGCCACGATGCGCAGCGGCCCGCCGCTGCCCCCTGTGATTTTCATCGGCAGCGCGATGACGAACGCGCCCGTCACCGGCAGCTCGTCCATGTGGGCGACGTTCTCGAATGCCGGGATGTTCGCGGCGAACAGGCGGCGATGCACACCGTAGTTCTTCGATTGGCCATAATCGATGCTCGGCGTATCGATCCCCACCGCACCCACGCGACGCCGCGCCAGCTCGCGCGACGCATCGAGGCTCAGACCCGGGAAGTGCAGCTCCGGAACGGCCGTCGCGCCCGTCTTTGTCGTGCCGAGGTAGCGAGCGCGATCGGCCCAGCGAGTCCCCCAGCCCGTCCGAATCAACACGATGGTACCCTCCGGGATCGCGCCGTGCGCGCTCTCCCATGCCCTGATATCGGACGGGAGCACGCGGTAATCCCTGCTCGAGTCCGCCTGGTGGCTCACGTCGATAACGACCGCGCGTCCCATGAGCTGTGAGAGCGGGATCTGATCGGTCGTGTGCTTGCCTTGGCCGAAATGGGCCGGCGCATCGAGATGTGTGCCCCCGTGCTCAGCGGCCGCGAAGTTGTTGGCGGCGTAGTACCAGCCGCCCGGCATGCGCTGCGCTGAGACGACGGTGAGGTGAAACGGTTGAGCCGTGGGCCAGTAGATGGTGGTCGAGTCGAAGGAGTACGTGAGATCGACCCATGTGCCTTCGGAGAGACGCGAGGCGAGGGATGGCTGCTGGCACGCCGCGACGAGCAGCAGCAGGGGAAGAACGATCGACAGGCGACGCATGTGGTCTCCGGAGAGCCAAGTTGGGTTGCAAGTGTACGCCGGTTCGTTAAAGTTGCCAGCATGAAATCCATTCTCTTGGTCGTTCCGCTTTGCTTCATGGCCGCGTGTGGCTCGGACAAGTCCGGCCAGACCGTGGATCGCGACACGCTCACCCAGCGTCAGAAAGACAGTATCCTGGCGAACTCGAAGATCCCCAACGCGCGCGCGGTGGGACGCGCGATGAACGCGGCCGACTCGATGAGCGCGCGCATCCGGGCCAGCGACACCGTCGCGAGGGATACCACGGAGTTCTAATGCGCGCCGTGATGTGCGGCGTGGTCCTCGTGGTCGCGGCGTGTGGACCTCCCAACCCCTGCTCCGGTCATCAGTTCGACCGTCTGCGCCGCTACTCCCTGCCCTACGCCGGCCACTGGGTGGTCGCGCGCGGCGACACGCTGACGTTCCCCGCCGCACCCGGCATGAGCGATCGCTTCCGGCTGGGCGACATCACGCTCGATACCGCCACCGTGGTCGTCGGCCGCGAGTGCGTGTTCCGCGGCCGGATCGTGTTTCGCGCGCCGCGTGCCGACTCACTCACCGTGACCTGGTTTGGCCAGCCGGAGCAGGCGATCGTCAGCGGCTGGCCCGCCGACGTCGGGCCCTTTGCGGGTCTGTCCCTCGCCTGGGCGGGGCGGGATTCGCTGAGCGGATCGATTCTGCTCGACTCCAAGCTAGGCATACAGGCGCGTCCCGGAATGACCGCCCGGTTCGTCGCGGGGCGCGCCCAGCGGTTATCTTCCGCTCCATGAGAGGCTTCCTTGTCCGACTGCTGATCACCGCCCTGGGACTGTGGGTCGCCGATCAACTGCTCCCCGGCATCGTGATCACAGGTACCGGTGCCCTGATCGTGTCCGCCTTGCTGCTTGGCGTCGTGAACGCCGTCATCCGGCCGATTCTCCTGATCCTCACGCTGCCGCTGACGGTGCTGACACTCGGGCTCTTCATCCTGATCGTGAACGGCATCTCGCTGGGACTCGTCGCCTGGCTCGTGCCGGGCTTTCACATCGCCGGATTGTGGTCGGCGACGCTCGGCGCCGTCATCGTCGGCCTGACGAGCTGGGCGGCTTCGGCGTTCGTCGGCGGGTCGGGACGGATCGAGCGCATGAAACGGGTGGAGGTCACGGGCCGCCGCATCGATGGATAGGGCGTTCGTGCGATAGCCATGATCGACGTTGAAACACCGGCGCTGCTGCTCTATCGCGATGTGATGGAGCAGAACCTCAAGAGTATGGCCGCCCGGGCGAAGAAGCTCGGCGTCTCCCTGCGACCGCACATCAAGACGCACAAGTGCCTCGAGCTGGGGCGTCGCCAGCTGGAGCACGGCGCACACGGCATCACCGTGTCGACCCTGTCCGAGGCGCAGAACTTCGCGCGCGGCGGCTTCACGGACGTGACGTGGGCATTCCCGCTCGATCCGTCCCACATTCCACACGTGCGGCGCATCGCGCAGGACGGCGTGACGCTCCGCGTGATGCTCGACGATCTCGACACCGCTAAAGCACTGGCAGGCACCGGGCTCCATGTCTGGCTCAAGGTGGATTGCGGCTATCACCGGGCGGGGGTCGACCCGTCGTCCCGCTACGCGCTCGATGTGGCGCGGGAATTGGGGGCGGAGCGGGGCCTCACGTTTGACGGGGTTCTCAGTCATTCGGGTCACGCGTATCGCACCAAAAACAAGGATGAGGCGGCGCAGATCGCCGAGCAGGAGCGGCAGGTGATGGTCTGGTTTGCGGAACTGCTGCGGAAGGACGGGTTACCAATCCGCGCAGTCAGTGTCGGCTCGACACCCGCGATGGCGGCCGTAAAAGACTTGACTGGCGTCACAGAAGCCAGGCCCGGGAACTACATCTTCTATGACCGGACCATGGTCCTGATCGGTTGTTGCGAACCGCGCGATGTCGCGGTCTCAGTGTTGGCGACCGTCGTATCGCACCAGCCGGGCGCAGCGCATTTCGTCGTCGATGCCGGCGCGTTGTCGCTGTCGAAGGACCTGGGACCGACGCATCTGGGACTCGAGACGGCGTTCGGCGCGGTGAAGGATCACCCGGAGCTGACGGTCGCGTCCGTCTCACAGGAGCACGGCGTGATCCGCGCGGCCGCGCCCACGGCGATCGAAGGCAAATTCAAGGTGGGACAGCAAGTCGAGATCGTACCGAATCACTCCTGCCTGACCGAAGCACACTTCGATGAATACGTGGTCATCGACGGAGGTCGCGTCATGGATCGCTGGCACATCGAGCGTGGCCGATGATTCTGCTGCGCCATTTCTTCGTCGCGCTCCTGCCCTTGGTCTTTGGACTCGCTGCGAGCTGGGGTTTTGCCTTCTCGCAAAACACATGCGGGCGACTGGTCGGGCCGATTTTCGCCCCCAAGTGCCATTGGATTCAGCTCGAGTATCAGTTGGGATTTCAGATGGCGGGCACGCTGTTGGGCTGTCTCATTGCCATCTTTCTGGGCGCCTGGTTGGAACGTCGCAGCCGGCGCCGCGTAGAACGACCAACCCTCAATCAGGGAGCGTCCGCATGAAAGCGCTGCTTACGCTGGTACTGCTCGTGGGCGTTGCGCTGCCCGCTGCGGCCCAGGACACGACGAAGGCTGCAGCTCCCCCGGCCCCGCCTCCGGCGGCCGCGCCGAGCACCGCGACGGTCGAAGCCGTCCTGGCGCGCTCGGTCGTGGACCGTGCACCGCAAGATACCGGCACCGCATTTCCCGACAGCGTCGGTACCGTCGTGCTGTGGATGCGCGTGACCGACGGCAATGGCCAGACGCTGCATCACGTGTGGTTTCACGGTGGCGACCAGGTGGGCGATGTGTCGCTGACGATCGGCGGATCGCCGTGGAGGTCGTGGAGCCGCAAGACGATCCCGGCCGATGCGACGGGAGCATGGCACGTTGAGATCCGCGACGAAACCGGGAATGTGATCAAGAGAATCGATTTCACTGTAGGCCAGTAAAAAACGCGGACCTGCCAAAGCTAGGCATCGGTCAACGGGACAATCCTCGCAAGGGTTGTCCCGTTGACGTTTGACCAATCCCCGCTGTGCATCCTCAGGCTGCCTTGGGGCCTGGCTGCTGCTGCTGCTCGACGAGCAGCGCCCGGGCGGCCTCAGGGTCGAGCGGCTTCGCGAACAGGAACCCCTGCCCGAGCTCGCATCCGAACGCGATGAGCCGCTCGCGCTGCGAGGCCGTCTCGACGCCCGCCGCGATCACCGTCAGCCCGAGGTGCTCCGCCAAGTCGACGATCGAGCGTACGATCTCTAGGTCGGTGCGGCGCCCGCCCATGCGGTGCACGAACGTCCGGCCGACTTTGATGCCCTGCAGGGGAAAGCGCGGGAGATAGCTCAGAGACGAGTAGCCGGAGCCGAAATCGTCCATGTACAGTTGGACGTTCAACTCCCGCAGCCGATGCAGAAGGGCAATGCGCGAGTCGACGCTCTCCATGAGCACGCTCTCGGTGACTTCGAGGCTCAGTGAAGCTGGCGCGAGTCCGGCATCCTGGAGAGCCGCCCCCACGTCGTCCACGAGGCGAGGGTCCGCGAGTTGCTTCGCCGAGAGGTTCACACTGATCCGCACCGGGCCCGCGCCCGGGACTGCGTTCTGCCAGGTGCGCGCGTAGCGACACGCCTCCCCCAGGACCCAGGTGCCGATCGATACCATGAGGCCGGTCTGCTCGGCCAGCGGCAGGAATTCGTGCGGCAAGAGGACCCGGCGCTTTCCGTGGTGCCAGCGTAGGAGGGCTTCGAACGCGTACACTCGGCCGGTCTCGATCTCCACGATCGGCTGGAACACGAGCCGGAACTCCTTGCGCCCGAGTGCCTCCCGCAGATCGGCCTCCATTCCCGACCGCGCGTGGGCCCAGTTTCGCATCTCGACATCGAAGACCTGGAAGCACGCGCGCCCCCGCTCCTTGGCGCGATACATGGCGAGGTCCGCGTCCCGCAGCATGTCCTGGGCCTGCTCGTAGTGCGGCTCGCTCAGCACGACGCCGATGCTGGCGCTGGCATTCACCTCGCGCCCTTCCAACAAGAAGGGTGCAGCCAGGCTGTCGAGGACACGCCGCGCCACCTGCTCGACTCGAGGGAGCCCCGCAACGTCTTCGAGCAGCAGCGTGAACTCATCACCTCCGAGCCGTGCGACGATGTCCCCGGGCCGCACGCTCTCCTGCAGCCGCTTGGCGATTTCCACCAGAAGGCGGTCGCCGGCGGCGTGCCCGAGGCGGTCGTTCACCACCTTGAAGTGGTCGCAGTCGACGAACAGGACACCGAACCGATAGTCGGAGTCCCGCCGCGCGCGCGCCAGCGCCTGCGACAAGCGCTCGACGAAGGAGGCGCGGTTCGGCAGATCGGTGACCGCGTCGTGCAGCGCCCCGCGCAGCAGCTGCCGCTCGGCTTGCCGGCGGTACGTGATATCCCGGGTGATCGTGGTGGCGCCAACAGGATGACCCTCTGCGTCGAGAATCGGCGAGATGCTGATCGACACCTCCACGCGCGTGCCGTCCTTGCGCATGCGCGTGGTCTCGTAGTGCTCAATGTGCTCGCCGCGCCGCAGGCTCTCGAAGACGCCGGTCAGCTCGTCACGGTGGTCCGGTGGAACGATCAGCGTGATCGGCTTTCCGATCGCCTCCTCGGCCGTGTAGCCGTAGAGGCGCGTCGCGGCCGGGTTCCATGTCGTGATCACTCCGTCGAGGGTCTTGCTGACGATGGAATCGTCGGCTGATTCCACCATGGCCTTGAAGTACGCGACGGCGGACTCGGCCCGCTTGAGCTCCGTGACGTCGCGCGTGACGCAGCGGGCGTGCACGAACTGCCCGTGCTCCAGTCGAGCGTTGGCACTGAGCAGCACGTAGCGGATCGATCCATTGCGGTGCCGCAGCCGCGTCTCGACATTGCGGACGGTCTCTCCCGCGTGCAGCCGCCGCAGGACATCGTCAACGATTTGCGGGTCGACGTGGAACTGGCGCACGTCCCGACCGACATACTCGTCGCGTCCATAGCCCACGAGGTCCAGCTCGGCGGGGTTGGCCCGCACGATGGTGCCGTCCGGCCCGAGCCAGCACAGACCGACCGTCGCGTGCTCAAAAAAGTCCTCGAGATCGAGGGGTGCCGGGGCGCGATCGCGCACGTCTACCGCCACACCGACCACGCCCACAATCGCGCCCGCCTTGTTTCGCAGTGGCTCCACGTGCGCGTCGTAGCAGCGGCCCTCGAGCCGAATCTCGTAGGAGACCGACTTACCCGTGAGCGCCCGCCGATGCGCATTGATCGACTCGGCGCTCACTGCTTGCTTGGAGAACTGATCAAAGAGGGATGCGCCTACGACGCGCTCTGGCAGGATGTCCGACGTGAGGCCCGCGCCCGACCGCGCCGTGATCCGCAGCTCGGCGTTGGTCGTCCAGAGAATCGCGGGGACTTGTTCGACGGTCAGGGCGAGTCGCGCCATGTTTTCTACGTCACCCGAGGGCGTGCCGCGGCGCTCTGGGTCGCCGAGCAACCCGATGCACATGCCCGCCAGCTCGAGTGCCATCCGCTCTCGCCCGCGCCGCTCGACACCGGGGGGAGGCGGTCGGGGCAGCTCGCGGCGGACCCGCGCGATGCACCAGCGCTGTTCCTCTAGGCGGCTCGCGACCCAGCGACACGGCGGTGGGCGCGCTGCGGGCAACTCGCCCAGCGTGCGCAGCGCCGCCTCCAGCTCGCCGGCGAGAGGGTCGAGGTCCTCGGAGCTCGAAGCAAGGAGATGCAGTCGACCGCCCGCGTCGGCTTCCCACACACCCACCGCTCGCCCCCCGAGGGTGACCGCGGCCCGTCGCAGGACCTCCTGCCACAGCGGCTCTCGTCCCCGCGAGCGCGCGGAGCTCATAGAATTGCGGAAGTTGCTGGTCGTACCGCCACAGCCGATGTCCTCAAGGGTATTCCACTTCTTACCCTATTGGTCATCCCGCGGCCAGTCACCTGCTATTCAGGACTAGCTCCAACGGGGTAGGCGCGCAGAACTTGGTAGCGGATCAAAGACCGGATGTCTTCCAGCCGAGCGCCAGCAACAACAACATCGCACCGATGGTGATGCCCATGTCGGCGACGTTGAACGTCCAGAACCGCACGTCGGCAACGCCCACATCGATAAAATCGACCACGCCCGCGGACGATCGGAGCCGGTCCACGAGGTTGCCCAGGGCACCACCCGCGACGAGGGCGACGCCGATCAGGCGGAGACGCTCCGAGGGCCGGGTGCGGTGGTACAACACGCCGAGGACCAGCAGCGCTGCGACGGTGAGCGCCGAGAGAACGAGCCGGCTCGAGTTTCCACCGAGTGGAATGCCCGTCGCGGCATTGCGGTTGTAGGAGAGCGTGAATCGCACCACCTGGCCCACGACTGGTCGCGTTTCCCCGACAGCCAGGCGGTGCTCGACGGCGCGTTTCGTGGCGCAATCGGTGAAGAGCAGCGTGAGGGCGAGCGGCCAGAACCAGCGGGCTTTGCTCGTCACATGCCGCCCAATGCGCGGAAGACCCAGCGCGTCAGCAGAATCCCCAGCGCGAGCAATCCGAGCGCCATACCAGCCACGCCACAGATCACGAGCAAAACGAACGAGCGGTCCGCGCGTTCTGCCCGATTCGGCGCCGCCAGATGCCGTTCCAGGAGGGCGACGTTCCGAAGATTGGCTTTCCATGCGAAGTCGAAGATGTCCCCGAGTAGCGGAACGGCGCCGACCGCCGCGTCGAGCGCCACGTTGCCCGCGATCCGAAGCACCGTGGCGCGGGATGCACCCAGGCGGATCGCTTCGACGAGAATCCAACCGGCGAGCACGGCGCCCGCCGCGTCACCGGCGCCCGGGACCAATCCGAGGATGGGATCGAGGCCAAACCGCAGGTTGGTGCCCGGAATCCGAATCCCGGCATCGAGCCAGTACGCGAATTTCGAGACGGCGGCGATACTAGCCGACGAGGTCCCGCCCTCGGTAGAAACATCGCTGGCGCTCACGTAGCTGGAAAATAGCCCTGAATACGCCCGCCAGGCGCTCGATGTTCGAGCTCCACCCGGCCCCTTTGCCTCGGGCCGACTACGCCACAGCTTATGCGCTGACCGAGACACCCGAGGCGAATATCCTTCCCACACTGCAGACGTGACCGCGGCCTCACTGCTCCTGCCCCGCGCGCCGACCCTCCGCGCCGCCGTCGCCCGGCTGGGGCCCGCGCTCGCCCTGGTGCTGGTGATCGCGGTGTTCGCCCTGCTCACGGACGCGCCGGCGCGCTACCTCTCGCCATTCAATCTCCGCATCGTCCTCACGCAGACGGTGATCGTCGCGCTCGGGGCGATCGGGATGACGTTGATCATCATCGGCGGCGGGATCGATCTGTCCGTCGGCGCGACGATCGCGCTCACCGGCGTGGTGGCAGCGCTCGCGATTGGGGCCGGCTGGCCTCCTGCGCTGGCCGTCGTCGCCGCGGTGCTCGCCGGCGGACTCGTGGGGCTGGGCAACGGCCTGCTCATCACCGGGCTGCGGGTGGTACCGTTCATCGCGACGCTGGGCATGCTCGGCATCGCGCGCGGCATCGCGAAGTGGCTGGCGCACGAGCAGACGGTGAACGTGCCGCCCACGTGGGTGAACGATCTCCTCGTCACGTTCCCGCGCCAGGCATGGATGGTGCTTCCGCCCGGCGTGTGGATCACGCTGGCACTGGCCGTGCTCACGGCGACCGTGCTGCGCCGTACTGTCTTCGGGCGGCGCGTGTTCGCGCTCGGGTCGAACGAGTTGGCTGCGCGCGCCTGCGGCATTGCGACCGAGCGTCTCAAGCTCACGATTTATGGATCGGCAGGTCTGTTCTTCGGACTCGCCGGCGTGATGCAGCTGTCGCGCCTGCGGCAGGGCGATCCCACAGTCGCGATCGGAACGGAGCTGGACATCATTGCCGCGGTCGTGATCGGCGGGGGCAGCCTGCAGGGGGGCGAGGGGAGCGTGTTCGGCTCGGTGGTCGGCGCGCTGATCATGGCGTTCCTGCGCAACGGATGCCAGCAGATGGGGTGGCCGAATTACATTCAGGAGATCATCATCGGCGCGATCATCGTGCTTGCCGTGGCGCTCGATCGCCTCCGCGCCGGCTGGAGCACGCCGTAATGGTGGACGCCCACGTGCATTTCTGGGATCCCGGTGCCCTCCATTACCCCTGGCTGGACGAGATTCCCTCGCTCCGCCGGGCGTTTCTCCCGCACGACTACCGGGCGGCGACGGGCGAGGTCCCAATCTCGCGGATCGTTTTCGTCGAGGCGAACTGCCGGCCCGACGAGACGCAGCGCGAGGTCGCACTCGTCCAACGACTCGCAGAGGATGAGCCGCGCATCGCCGGCATCGTGGCGTTCGCGGACCTGGGGGCTGGGGGCTCGGCACTGGGGCGAACGCTGGACCTGTTGGCGCCCTCACCCTTGGTCAAGGGCATCCGACAGAACATCCAAGGGCAGCCGGGCGGGTTCTGCGTGGAGCCGGGGTTCGTGGAGGGCGTGCGCGAGGTCGGACGGCGGGGATTGACCTTCGACCTGTGCGCGACGCACGACCAGCTGGGCGACGTAGTCCAACTGGTGCGGCTGTGCCCCGGTACGCGTTTCGTGCTCGATCACTGCGGGAAACCGGCTATTAAGGAAGGGCGCGCCGAGCGGTGGCGCACAGATATTGCCGCGCTCGCCGTGTACGAGAACGTGGCGTGCAAGGTGTCGGGCCTCTTGACCCAGGCCGCACCGCAAGCCTGGAGCGACGAGGATCTCGTCCCGTACGCCGACTGGGTGACACGCTGCTTCGGGACGCAGCGTGTCCTGTACGGCAGCGATTGGCCGGTGCTGACCCTCGCGGGCAGCTACTGCGATTGGTACGGATTCACGGAGCGCTTCACGGCGAGGTGGACCGCGGCCGAGCGCGACCGCTTCTATGGAGGCAACGCGGTGGCGGTGTACGACCTATGACGGCGCTCGCGGGGAAGGTCGCGATTGTCACTGGGGGAGGTTCGGGGATCGGGAAGGCGATCGCGCTGCGATTTGCGAACGCGGGCGCGCGCGTCGCCGTGGTCGACATCGCCGAGGGCGCCGCGTTCCGCTGCGACGTGAGCCGGCAGCCCGACGTCGTGCGCGCGTTTCAGGCCATCCAGGAGCAGCTCGGCCCGCCCGACATCCTCGTCAACAGCGCCGGCGTGGCACACGTGGGGAACGTGGAAGCAACCTCCGAGGAAGAGTTCGACCGGCTCTACGCTGTGAACGTGAAGGGGGTCTACAACTGCATGAAGGCCGCCGTGCCAGTGATGAAGGATCGCGGCGGCGTCATCCTCAATCTCGCCTCGGTGGCGGCGACCGTCGGCCTCGCCGACCGATTCGCCTACTCGATGACCAAGGGCGCGGTCTTGACAATGACGTACTCGGTCGCGCGCGATTACGTGGCCCACAAGATTCGCTGCAACGCGATATCGCCGGGCCGCGTCCACACGCCGTTCGTCGACGGGTTTCTGGCCCAGAACTACGCGGGCCGGGAGCGCGAAATGTTCGAGGAGCTGTCGCGCAGTCAGCCGATCGGCCGGATGGGCAGGCCGGAGGAGATCGCCGAGCTCGCCCTGTTCCTCAGCTCGGATGCCGCTGCTTTCATCACGGGCAGCAACTACGCGATCGACGGCGGTTTCGTCACCCTCAAGATGTGAGCGATGAAACTCATTCGATTTGGTGAATCGGGAAACGAGCGACCCGGGTTGATCCTGCCCGATGGCCGACGTGTCGACGTCTCTGGTTTCGGAGCGGACTACGACGAAGCGTTCTTCGGATCGGGCGGCCTGGGGCGCCTGGCCGACTGGCTCGCGATGGACGGCCGCGCGGCACCCGCGGTGCGGGACGGTGTCCGGCTGGGCCCGCCGGTCTGCCGGCCAAGCAAGATCGTGTGCATCGGCCTCAATTACCGCGATCACGCCCGGGAGACGGGGCAGGCACTCCCGGCGGAGCCCGTCGTCTTCTTTAAAGCGACCACCGCGTTGAGCGGGCCTAACGACGACGTCATTATTCCTAAAGGGAGCACCAAGACCGACTGGGAAGTCGAGCTGGCCGTCGTGATCGGCCGGCGGGCGAGCTACGTGGAGCGGGACGCCGTCCTCGCCGGCGGCCACGTCGCGGGGTATGTGCTACACAACGACTATTCAGAGCGCGCTTTCCAGCTCGAACGCGGCGGGCAGTGGGTGAAAGGCAAGAGCTGCGACACCTTCGCACCCCTGGGGCCGTTTCTCGCCACTCCGGACGAAATCCCGGACGTACACAACCTGCGAATGTGGCTCAAGGTGAACGACGAGACCAAGCAATCGGGCTCGACCAAAGACCTCGTCTTCGACGTCCCGGCACTCGTCAGCTACGTCAGCCAGTTCATGACTCTCCTCCCCGGCGACGTCATCTCCACGGGGACGCCGGCCGGCGTCGGACTCGGCCAGAAACCTCCACGCTTCCTCGTCGCGGGCGACGTGGTGGAGCTCGGCATCGAGGGACTCGGCTCGTCGCGGCAGCAGCTCCGTGCCTACCGTTAAGGAAGGGCGCCTCGCCGGCAAGGCGGCCGTCATCACCGGCGCCGCGAGCGGCATCGGCCGAGCGAGCGCACTGCGCTTCGCAGCGGAAGGCGCGCGACTGATTCTCGCCGACTCTCAAGAACCGGACGCCGAGACGCTGAAAACTGGCTGCTTCGTCCGCACCGACGTGAGCCGGCGCCCGGACAACGAGCGCATGATCGACGAGTGCGTCGAGCGGTATGGCCGCATCGACATCTTGTACTGCAACGCGGGTGTGACGCTCCCCAAGCTGCTCCCGGACAGCGCCGACGCAGAGATCGACCGCCTCCTGGACGTGAATGTGAAGGGCCCGCTCTACGCCGCGCGCCATGCGATCCCGATCATGCTCGGCCAGCCAGGCCGCGGAGTGATCCTATTCACGGCGAGTAAGACGGGGCTCGTAGCGCAATCCGATTCTCCCGTGTATTGCGCCTCGAAGGGCGCGATCGTAATCCTGGCAAAGGCGCTCGCCCTGGACTACGCCGCGCGCGGCATCCGGGTGAACGCCCTGTGCCCCGGGATCATCGACACGCCAATGCTGCACCGCTTCGCCGACGCGATGCCCGACCCCGCGGCCGCCTGGACGGCCTACGGCGCCGCGCAGCCGATGGGGCGCCTGGGAACACCGGAGGAGTGCGCCGCCGCCGCGCTTTGGTTGGTGTCGAGCGACGCGTCGTTCGTCACGGGAGTCGCGCTCCCGGTGGACGGCGGGTTCACCGCCATGTGACGCGTATGCCGACCACTATCACCGCCCTCGACACCTTCGACATCCGCTTCCCCACCTCGCGCGAGCGCGACGGGTCCGACGCCATGAACCCGGACCCGGACTACTCGGCCGCCTACGTCATCCTGCGAACCGACACCGGGCTCGAGGGCCACGGCCTCACGTTCACGATCGGCCGGGGCAACGAGTTGTGCGTCGCGGCGATCCGCGCGCTCGCGCCCCTCGTCCGGGGACTGACCCTCGAGGAGATCAAGGCTGACATGGCACGCTTCTGGCGCCGCCTGACCGGCGACTCGCAGCTCCGCTGGGTCGGCCCCGAGAAGGGCGTCCTCCACCTCGCGACGGCCGCTGTCGTGAACGCCGTCTGGGATCTCTACGCCAAGGCGGAGGGCAAGCCGCTGTGGCAGCTGCTCGCGGGCTTCTCGCCCGAGGAGCTGGTCCGGTGCATCGACTTCCGCTACCTGACCGACGCGCTGACGCGACAGGAGGCGCTCGACATTCTGAGAAGGCACGTGCCTACGCGCGCCGAGCGAGAAGCGGAGCTGCGCACGTTCGGGTACCCCGCCTATACGACGTCGGCGGGGTGGCTCGGCTACCCGGACGAGAAAATCCGTCGCCTTTGCCGCGAGGGCGTCCGGCAGGGTTGGTCGCACTTCAAGATCAAGGTGGGACGCGACCTGCAGGATGACGTGCGGCGGGCGGCGCTCGTGCGCGCGGAAATCGGGCCTGACCGGAAGCTCATGCTGGACGCGAACCAGGTCTGGGACGTCCCGGAGGCGATCACGTGGATGCGCGAGCTGGCACGTTTCGATCCGTGGTGGATCGAGGAGCCGACGAGCCCGGACGACATCCTGGGGCACGCGGCGATCGCGCAGGCCGTCGCGCCTATCGGCGTCGCGACGGGGGAGCATTGCCACAACCGCGTGATGTTCAAGCAGCTGATGCAGGCGGGCGCGATCCGCTTCTGCCAGATCGATAGCTGCCGGCTGGGCGGCGTGAACGAGGTGCTGGCGGTCCTGCTGCTCGCCGCCAAGTTCGGCATCCCCGTGTGCCCGCACGCTGGCGGCGTCGGCCTGTGCGAGTATGTGCAGCACCTCGCGATTTTCGATTACATCTGCGTCTCGGGCTCGCTCGAAGATCGCGTCGTCGAATATGTGGACCACCTCCACGAGCATTTCGTGGACCCGGTGGTGATCCGCGGCGGGCGGTACATGCCGCCCACGGCCCCCGGCTACAGCATCACGATGCGACCAGAGAGTCTCGTGACCTACGCCTATCACGGAGACCAAACATGAACACGCAACGCGTCGTCGTTTTCGCCCTCCTGCTCCTTCTCCCCGCGGCACGCGGCGCCCCGGCCCAGGACTTCACGCAGGAAACCGCGGCGCAGCGCGACGCCCGCATGGCCTGGTGGCGCGATGCGCAGTTCGGGATGTTCATCCACTGGGGAGCGTACGCCGTCCCCGCCGGCACCTACAACGGCGAGCGCATCGCCGGGATAGGCGAGTGGATCATGAGCCGGGCGCACATCCCGATCCCCGACTACGAGCAGTACGTGCACCGCTTCAACCCGGCCCAGTTCGACGCCGACGAGTGGGTGCGCATCGCCAAGGACGGCGGGATGAAGTACATCATCATCACCTCGAAGCATCACGACGGCTTCGCCATCTTTGACTCGAAAGTCTCGAGCTACGACATCGTCGACGCGACCCCGTACCAGCGCGACGCCATCAGGGCGCTCTCGGAGGCGGCCCACCGGGCCGGCCTCAAGTTCGGGGTTTATTACTCGATCATGGACTGGCACCACCTCGACGCGCAGGGTCCGAACTTTCCCGAATACAATTCGCGCACGTGGAGCAATCCGAATTTCGGGCGCTACGTCGAGACGTACATGAAGCCGCAGCTGCAGGAGCTGCTCACCCAGTATCCGTACATCGACGTCCTCTGGTTCGACGGGGAATGGGTCGCCGACTGGAATGACGATCGGGGCCGCGATCTGTACAACTTCGTCCGTCGCATCCGGCCCAGTCTCATCGTGAACAACCGCGTGGGGCACACGCGGCAGGGGCTCTCCGGGCTCAATCAGCAGGGCCAGATCGGGCTGGGCGACTTCGGCACGCCGGAGCAGCGCGTGCCTCCCGAGGGGCTGCCGGGTGTCGACTGGGAAACGTGCATGACGATGAACGACACCTGGGGCTACAAGTCGTACGACGACGACTGGAAGGACACGCGCACCCTGCTCCGCACGCTGATCGACGTCGCCTCGAAGGGCGGCAACTTCCTGCTGAACGTCGGGCCGACGGCCGAGGGCTTGATTCCCCAGCCGATCGTGTGGCGCCTGCACGAAATGGGCGATTGGATGCGCATGAACGGCGAGGCGATCTACGGCACGACGGTGAGCACGTACGGAATGCCGGACTGGGGTCGTTACACCGCCAAGCGCGGCAAGGCGTACGCCATCGTGTTCGACTGGCCGAAGGATGGGCGCCTCGCGCTGACCGGCGTAAAAGACCGGCCGCTGCGCGCTTACCTTCTCACCGACGGCAAGCCGATCAAGGTGGAGCAAGCCGACTCAGGGTTCGTCGTGCAGCTGCCCAAAGTGCCTCCCAGCAGCATCGCGTCGGTCCTGGTGCTCGAGACAACGAGTCAGGGAGCCCAGTGATCGAGCAGGCGGTGCGGATGCGCGCCGCAGTACTCGTCGGCGTGGACCGGATCGACGTGCGTGAGGTCGCCTGTGAGAGTCCGGCGCCCCGCGAGATCCTCGTGCGCGTCACGGCCGTCGGCCTGTGCGGCACCGACTTCCATATCGTCGCCGGGCACGCCAATTACAACCGCGACGCCCGGGGACGCCCCGTCCCACTCGCCGATGCCCCGCAGATCCTGGGGCACGAGATCGCCGGCGTCGTCGAGGCGGTGGGCACGGACGTGCGTGACCTCACCACCGGGGACCGCGTCGTGGTCGATCAGGGACGGAACTGTGTGAGCGAAGCGCGCTCACCGCTGTGCGAGTACTGCGCCGGCGGCGACTCGCATCAATGCGAGCTCTACCGCGAGCACGGCATCACCGGCCTCCCCGGAGGACTCGCCGAGTTCCTGACGATCCCGGCGGTGAATGCCGTGCGCGTCACGTCCGACCTGGAGCCGGCCGTCCTCGCCCTCACCGAGCCTCTCGGCTGCGTCGTGCACTCGTCGGACGTGTTGGCGCGAGCGCCGGCGCGATATGCCCGGCCGCGAAGCATCGTGATCCTCGGCGCCGGTCCCGCGGGCCTGTTGTTCGTCCAGTATCTGCGCCAGGTGCTCGGCTTCGATGGCATTCTGCTAGTCAGCGAGCCCAATGCCAGGAAGCGCGCGCTCGCCGAGCGGTTTGGCGCGGAGACGATCGACGCAAAGACCGATGTGGAGTTTGTGGAGGTTGTGGCGGAAAAGACACATGGGCGGCGGGCAGAGTTGCTGATCGAGGCCACCGGATCGGGGCCGGCGTTCGCGACGATTCCGGGCCTCATTCGCAAGCAAGCGACGGTGCTGCTGTACGGACACGGTCACGCGGGGGTGGACTTGAGCGTCTTAAACGCGCTGCAGTTCCTCGAGCCTACCCTGCTCTCCCCCGTCGGTGCCTCGGGGGGGCACGTGGCCGACGGCCGGCCGTCCACGTACGTGCGCGCGTTGCGACTCATTGAGCAAGGACAGGTGGACGTCGCCGCCATGATCACCCATCGCTACACCTCGCTCGACGCGGTCGCCCGCGTGTTCGCGGGCGAGCACCGCGCACCCGACTACGTGAAGGGCGTGGTCACGCTCTGATGCGGGTCTCCCTGTTCGTCACGTGCCTCGCCGACCAGATCTGGCCCTCGGCGGCGATCGGCGCGGTGCGCGTGCTGCGACGGGTCGGCTGCAGTGTCGAGTTCGACGACCGCCAGACGTGCTGCGGGCAACCCGCGTTCAACACCGGGTACCGCGCGGAGGCGCGCGCGTTGGCCCGGCGATTCATCGAGATCTTCGAGGCGGCAGATGCGGACGCGATCGTCAGCCCGTCGGGCTCCTGTACGGCGATGGTGCATCACTACCACGATCTGTTCGAGGACGTCGCCTGGCGCGCCCGCGCCAAGGCCGTCGCCGAGCGCACGTACGAGTTGAGCACGTTTCTCGTGAACCGGTTGGGGGTCGCGGACGTCGGGGCGAGCTTTGCCGGACGGCTCACGTGGCACGACGCCTGCCACGGCCTGCGCGACCTCGGGTTGAAGAGCGAGCCACGGCGCCTGTTGCGCCACGTGCGCGGCGCCGAGCTGGTCGAGCTGCCGAATGCCGAATCGTGTTGCGGGTTCGGAGGAACGTTCTCGGTGAAGCACCCGGAGATCTCGGTCGCGATGCTCGACGAGAAGGTCGAGGCGATCGAGGCGGCGGGAGTCGACGCCGTGGTCTCGGGCGACGCCAGCTGTCTCATGCAGATCGGCGGCCGGCTGTCGCGCCGCGGGTCGTCGGTCCGCGCGCTGCATCTCGCGGACGTGCTGGCGTCCACCGCATGACGTTTGAAGGCGGCGTGCGCGCCGCGCTGGCCGACGTGCAGCTGCGCGGCGCCCTGCGTCAAGCCACGACGCTGTTCGGCGACCGGCGCGGAACAGCGCTCGCCTCCGTCCCCGACTGGGAGGGTGCGCGCGAACGGGCCCGAGCGATCAAAGACGAAACGCTGCTGCATCTCGATCGGTACCTGGAACAGTTCACGTCAAGCGCTGAGCGCGCCGGTGCGCGCATGCACTGGGCGCGGGACGCGGGGGAAGCCTGCGAGATCATCGGCCGGATCGGCGAGGTGCTGGGCGCGCGCACCGTCGTCAAGAGCAAGAGCATGGCGACGGAGGAGATTCACCTCAACGCGGCGCTCGCGCGCCGCGGCATCGAGCCGATCGAAACGGACCTGGGGGAGTACATCATCCAGCTCGCCGGCGAGACGCCCTCCCACATCGTCGTGCCCGCGATTCACAAAACGAAGGCGCAGATCGCCGCGCTCTTCGCCGAGAAGCTCGGCATCGCGCCGACGGACGACGCCGCAGCGCTAACCGCCGCGGCCCGGCAGGCGTTGCGGCGACGCTTCGCCGAGGCGGACATCGGGATCAGCGGCGTCAATTTCGCCGTGGCTGAGACGGGAACGATCCTGATTCTCGAGAACGAGGGGAACGCGCGACTCACGACCAGTCTCCCGCGCACGCACATCGCGCTCATGGGGATCGAAAAGGTCATCCCGCGGTTCGCCGATCTCGAGGTTTTTCTCCAACTGCTCCCACGATCCGGAACGGGTCAGGTGCTGACGGCCTACCAGTCCTTGCTCACGGGCGTCAAGCGCCGGCCAGAAGATGAGGGACCGGACGAGCTGCACATCGTACTGCTCGACAACGGGCGCTCCCGCATGCTCGCCTCGCCCGTCACGCGCCAGTCACTCGCCTGCATTCGCTGCGGCGCGTGCCTCAACGCCTGCCCGGTGTACCGTCAGATCGGGGGCCACGCCTACGACTCGGTCTATCCCGGTCCGATCGGCGCGATCTTGACGCCGCAGCTGATCGGGATCGAGCGAGCGGCCCATCTGCCCTACGCCTCGAGCCTGTGCGGCGCGTGCCGCGACGTCTGCCCCGTCAAGATCGACATCCCGGCGCTGCTGCTCCACCTGCGTGCTCAGGTGATCGAGCAGCGCGCGGGCAAAAGTCGCCTCCTCGAGCGCGTGGCATTTCGTTGCTACGCCGCCGTCATGGCACGGCCTCGCCTATACGAGTGGACGATGCGCGTCGCCCGCATCTTGCGGATCGTGCCGCCGCTCCCTGCGTGGACCAAGTGGCGCGATCTGCGCCCGCTCGCGCCGCGGAGCTTCCGGGAGGAATGGCGGGTGGGCCTGCGCGACGAGGGAGTATCGTGATCCGAACGGACGACGCGCGCGGGCAGATCCTGCGTTCGATTCGCGAGAGCCTCGCCGCGAGCGTTCCCCTCGATGCGATGGCGCACGCCCCACGGCGGCACTCGACTCACGTGCCCCCAGGCCCCAGCCTCCAGGCACCGGATTTAGTGCCCCGCTTCACCGAGCAGCTGAGCGCCGTCGGCGCCCAGTGGACGCTCGTGCGCGGCGAGGTCGAAGCGGCGCGTGCCTTGCGACGGATCTTGTCCGACGCCGGAGCAAAGCGGGTGGCGGGATCAGACGCGCCCCTCGTCGCGCGACTCCTCCCGGAACGCCTCACGGACCTCTCGCGCGACGAGCTGTTCATCTGCGATGCCGGCGTGACCACCGCACAATGGGGAATCGCCGAGACGGGCACGCTCGTGCTCGAGTCGGCGCGGGAGCGGAGCCGGCTCGCCTCGCTCGTGCCGCCGATGCATGTGGCGCTCCTGTCCACGAGCCGCATCTGCGCGTCGCTGGCGGACGCGCTCGCCCGCGTGGACGTCGCGAGCCACGCCGTCACGTTGATCACCGGACCCTCGCGGACCTCGGACATCGAGCTTACGCTGGTGGTGGGCGTGCACGGTCCCCAGGTGGTTCACATCCTGCTGCTCGAGGAGGAAGCGCAATGAACAAGGCTCTCGCCGTCCTCGCGACCGCGCTCTGCATCGCTGCCTGCAGCAAGTCCGGCTCACGCGCCAACGGTCTCACGATCGCGGTGATCCCCAAGGGCACGACGCACGAGTTCTGGAAAAGCATCCACGCCGGCGCCGTCCAGGCCTCGCAGGAGCTGTCGGCGCAGGGGCAGCCGGTCACGATCATCTGGAAGGGACCGCTGCGCGAGGACGACCGCGAGCAGCAGGTCCAGGTCGTGGAAGGGTTCTTGAGCCAGGGGGTTCAGGGCATCGTGCTCGCCCCGCTCGACAACGTGGCGCTGGTGCGCCCGGTCGAGGAAGCGCGGCGCGCCGGCGTGCCCACGGTGATCATCGACTCGGGGCTCGAAACCGATTCCACCGTCAGCTTCGTCGCGACCGACAATTACAAGGGCGGGCAGATGGCCGCCGACCGCCTGGGTGTCCTCCTCAATAACCGCGGCGCGGTCCTGCTTCTGCGATACGCCGAGGGATCGGCGAGCACCACGGAGCGCGAGCGCGGCTTTCTCGAGCAGCTCAAGGCGAAGTATCCCGGGATTCGCGTCGTGTCGTCGGACCAGTACGCCGGTCCCACGCGCGAGACGGCCAAACGGGCGTCCGAGAATCTCCTCAATCGCTTCGGTAGCGGTCTGCAGGGCATCTTCACGGTGAACGAGTCCTCGACGATCGGGATGCTCCTCGCGTTGCAGGACATCGGCCTCGCCGGCAAGATTCGCTTCGTCGGATTCGATGCCAGCGCCATCCTGCTCGACGCGATCAAAGCCCGGCAGCTCGACGGCATCGTGGTGCAGAACCCGATGCGCATGGGGTACCTCGGCGTGAAAACGATGGCCGACTACCTGCGCGGCAAGCCGGTCGAGCGCCGCATTGACACGGGGGTCATGCTCGTCACCGGTGCGAATCTGGACTCCGCGGCCACGCAGGAGGTCATCCACCCGCCAATCGCGCGGTATCTCACCGAGCAATGAGTCTGCTCGAGATCCGAGGCGTCGCCAAGCGGTTCGGCGCGACCGTCGCGCTCGATGGCGTCGACTTGACGCTGGAGCCGGGCGAGGTCCACGCGCTGGTCGGCGAGAACGGCGCCGGCAAGAGCACCCTCATGAATATCCTGGCCGGTGCCGTGCGCGCCGACCGGGGCGAGATGGAGATCGAGGGACGGCTGTACGCCCCCAACTCGCCGCTGGACGCGCGGCGCCGGGGCATCGCCCTGATTCATCAAGAGCTTTCGCTGTGCCCCCACCTCACGGTAGCCGAGAACATCCTGCTCGGCATCGAGCCGTCGCGCTGGGGGTGGATCGACGGAGACGCGGCGCGGCGGCGGGCGCTGGCACTGCTCGAGCACTTCGGTCACCCGGACCTCCATCCGGACCGGCGCGTCGGCGCGCTCCCAATCGCCGCGCAGCAGGTAGTCGAGATCTGCCGCGCCCTGGCGGCGGACGCGCGCATTCTCCTCATGGACGAGCCGACGAGCAGGTTCCAGCGCGAGGATGTGGATCGCCTGTTCGAGCTGATACGGGGCCTCGCCGCTCACGGGATGGCGGTGATCTACATCAGCCATTTCCTCGAGGAAGTGCGGGAGATCGCCGGCCGATACACCGTGCTGCGCGACGGTCGGAGCGTGGACGCGGGCGATATCGCCCAAGCGACGAGCGAGCACCTGATCGCACAGATGGTGGGCCGCGAAATGGGCGGGCTGTTCCCCATTCGCGCCCGCGCACCAGGTGGCGAGGTGATCCTCGCCGTGCAGGACGTCGCCGCGCCGCCGGCATTGAAGGAAGCCAGCTTCGAGCTGCGGCGCGGCGAGATCCTCGGGATCGCGGGGCTGATGGGATCGGGCCGGACGGAGCTGGTGCGCGCATTGTTCGGTCTTGAGTCTGGCGCGTCGGGGCGCATCGCGCTGTTGGGCCGCGCGCTCGCCGTCCAGCGCGCCACGGCCGGCCAGCGCCTGAATCAGGGATTCGGCTACCTGAGCGAGGACCGAAAGCGCGAAGGGCTCGCGTTGCCGCTCTCGATCGCCGACAACCTGACGGCGACGCGGCTCTCGGCGGTGTCGCCTGGCTGGGGGTGGCTCGACCTGCGCCGCCAATGGGCGGTGGCGCGGCGGTGGATGGACGCGCTGCGGATTCGGGCCGAGGATCCCGTGCAGCCGGTGCGTGCGCTGTCGGGCGGGAATCAGCAGAAGGTGGCGGTCGGGAGGCTGCTCAATCAGGATGCAGAGGTCCTGCTGCTTGACGAGCCCACACGCGGAATCGACATTGGCAGCAAGGCGCAGATCTACGAGACGATCGCACGCTGTGCCGAGGATGGGAAGGCGGTGCTCCTTGTCAGCTCCTACCTACCCGAGCTGTTCGGGCTGTGCGACCGCTTGGCGGTGATGAGCCGGGGGCGGCTGTCGGCGGCGAGGCCCATCGAGGAATGGACGCCGCAGACGGTGTTGGCGACGGCGATTGGGGAGCCAGGTCCGTGACCGGCGCTATACTGGAACGGGTGGATGCCCTCCGCAACCACGAGCGCGACTACGACGCGCTCGCCGAGCGGCTCGCTCGCCGCGGGCAGCGCGCCGAGACGGTGGTGCAGGCAGTCGGCCGCTTCGCAGTCGCCGTGCCCTCCTGGGCGCTCGGCACCGGCGGCACCCGGTTCGGGCGCTTCCCCGGCCCCGGCGAGCCACGCACGCTCGCAGAGAAGCTGGCGGACGTTGCTGTGGTCCACCGCCTAACCGGGGCCGCCCCACGCGTCTCGCTCCACATCCCCTGGGACGAGCCCGATGACGTCCCTGCGCTGCGCGCTCTCGCCGCCGAGGTCGGCCTCGGATTCGACGCCGTCAACTCGAACACGTTCCAGGACCAGCCGGGCCAGCCGCTGAGCTACAAGCTCGGCTCCTTTAGCCACCCCGATGCTGCTGTGAGGCGTCAGGCGGTGGAGCACCATCGGCACGTCATCGAAGTGGGGCAGGTGCTCGGCGCCGACGCGATCACCGTTTGGCTCGCCGACGGCTCGAATTACCCGGGGCAAATGTCGCTGCGCCAGAGTTTCGACCGCGTCCTGGACTGCCTCCGAGATGTCTATGCCGCACTCCCCGCCGGATGGCGGCTGTTCACGGAGCACAAGCCGTACGAGCCCGCCTTCTACGCCACGGTCGTGCAGGATTGGGGCAGCTCGCTGCTACTCGCGCAGGCCCTGGGCGAGCGGGCGCAGTGCCTCGTCGACCTCGGGCACCATCTGCCCAACACCAACATCGAGCTGGTGGTCGCGCGGCTGCTCGGCGCGGGGAAGCTCGGCGGCTTCCACTTCAACGACTCGAAGTACGGTGACGACGACCTCACGGCCGGCTCCATCAAGCCGTACGGACTGTTCCTCATCTTTCACGAGCTGGTGCTCGCCGAGCGCGAGCGGCTCGCCGGGTTTCGGCCGGCGTACACGATCGACCAGAGCCACAACATCAAGGACCCGATCGAGGACCTGCTGCAGACGGTGGACCAGCTCCAGCTTGCATACGCGAAGGCGCAGCTGGTCGATCACGCGGCGCTCACCGAGTACCAGGAGTCCGGCGATGTGCTGCTGGCGGAGCGCGCCCTCAAGGACGCGTTCGAGACGGATGCGCGCCCGCTGGTGGCGGAAGCGCGCCGCCGCGCCGGCGCCGCGCTCGACCCGGTGCTCGCGTTCCGCGCGTCGGGCTACCGGGCGCGCGTGACGGCACAACGCAGCGGCGGCGGGTATGTCCCGCCGCAGAGCCTCTAGGCCGTGGCGCCGGCGCCGCCCAGCTATCTGGCGATCGACCTCGGCGCGTCGAGCGGCCGGGCGGTGCTCGGGACGCTCGAGCGACGGCCGGAGGGATGGCGGGTCGCGACCCGTGAGGTGCACCGCTTCCGCATCCCGATGATCGAGCAGGCGGGGCACCTCTACTGGGATGTCCACGCGCTGTGGGACGAAGTGCGCACCGCGCTCGCTGCGGCGCTCGAATTAGCGCCTGCGCTCCTGTCGGTGTCCGTCGACAGTTGGGCGGTGGACTACGTCCCGCTCGGCGCGGACGGCGCGCCGCTCCGGCTTCCCTACGCGTACCGCGACCCACGTACCCGGGGGCGGTTGGCCGAGGTGCTGCGTCGCATCGACGGCGACGTGTTGTACGCCGTGACCGGGATCCAATTCCTGGAATTCAACACACTCGCCCAGGTCGTGTCGGATCTGATCGACGAGCCGGAGGTCGTGGCACAGACGCACTCACGGCTGCTCGTCGCCGACTACTTCCTCTACCGTCTGAGCGGCCGCCCCGTCGCCGAACGGACGATGGCGAGCACGACGCAGCTATGCGACGTGCGGGCCGGCGCGTGGTCGCAAGATGTGATCCGGGCGGCCGGTGACGATCCCGCGCGCTGGCCTCCGATCGTGAACCCGGGCACGGTCCTCGGTCCGGTGCTGCCGGATGTGCTGCCTGCCGCGGTCCGCGGCACGGGGCACCCACCCCTGGTGGTGGCGTCGTGTTCGCACGACACGGCCGCCGCCGTCGCGGCGGTGCCGGCGTCGGGCGATGAGCCGTGGGCGTACATCAGCTCCGGCACGTGGTCGCTCGTGGGCGCCGAATTGCGCGCCCCTGTGTTGACGGCGGCGGCGCGCCGGGCGGGGTTCACGAACGAGGCCGGGCTCGACGGGACGATCCGCTTCTTGAAGAACCGCACCGGCATGTGGGTGCTCGAGGAGTGCCTGCGCGAGTGGGCGGCTGATGATTCCCGGCTGGCGTGGGAAACGCTATTCGCCGAAGCTGCGGTCTCTTCCTCGGGCCAGGCGATCGATCTCGATGCGCCTCAGTTCGCCGAGCGCGGTGGCATGGTCGCGAAGGTGACCGCCGCCTGCCGCGACAGCGGGGCCCCGGCGCCGGCCACCCGCGGCGAGGTTTCCCGCCTCGTGCTCGAGAGCCTGGCCGACGGGTATCGACGCACCTTGGACGAGCTCGAGGCGCTCACCGGCGCCCGCGCCCGGGTCGTGCACATCGTGGGCGGCGGCGCCCGCAACCGGCTCTTGAACCAGCTCGCGGCTGACGCGTGCGGACGCCGGGTGGTGGCCGGTCCCGAAGAGGCCACCGCCCTGGGGAATCTCCTCGTGCAGGCGCGCGCACTCGGCGACCTGCCGCGCGGCGTGGCGATCCGCGACGTGGCTCGCGCCAGCGTTACGCTGAGCGAGTTTCTACCCGTCCCGGTTCCGACCCGATGACGACGACTCCGCCCCGCTCCGTCGCCCGCAGCGCTGCCGACTACCTCCGCAGCCGCTGGGACGACGCCGTCGCCGCGGCGCTCGACCCGGTCGCGCGGCTGATCTACCGATCGAACCTGCTCGGCGCCGACGCGCGCATCACCAACACCGGCGGCGGCAACACGTCGTCGAAGATCGCGGCGACCGACCCGCTCACCGGCAAGCCGGTGCCGGTGCTCTGGGTGAAGGGGTCGGGCGGCGACCTGCGCACGGCCACGCGTGCGAACTTCGCGTCGCTCTACTTGGACCAGGTAATGAGTCTCCGCGATATGTACGCGGGCTTCCTCGAGCGGGGGCCCAAGACTCCGGCGGAGGACGCGATGGTGGGGTTGTACCCGCACACCACGTTCGACCGGAACCCGACCCCCGCGAGCATCGACACCCCGCTGCATGGCTTCATCCCGCACGCGCACGTCGACCACCTGCACCCCGTCGCGGTGATGGCGATCGCGGCCGCCGCCGACGGGCCGGCGCTCACTCGCGAAGTGTATGGGGACGACGTGCTCTGGACCGACTGGCAGCGCCCCGGCTTCGACCTCGGCTTGAAGCTCGAGCGGATCTGTCGCGAGCATCCGAACGCGCAGGGCGTGGTCCTGGGCGGCCACGGCCTGATCTGCTGGGCTGACGATGACCGGGAGTGTTACGAGCGGACGCTCGGATTGATCCGTCGCGCGGAGGACTTCCTGAACGCGCGTGATGACGGCGAGCCGGCGTTCGGCGGTCCGCGCGTGCGGCCGCTCCCCGAGGCCGACCGCCGGCGGATCCTCGTGGAGGTGCTGCCGTGGCTGCGCGGGCGCGTGAGCCGCGACGGCACCACCGCCGCGCCCGGCGGCGCCCTCCGGCAGATCGCGACGGTCGAGATGCGCGACGCGGTGCTCGAGTTCGTGAACTCGCGCGACGCCCAGCGACTCGCGGAGCTCGGGACGAGCTGCCCCGACCATTTTCTCCGTACCAAGATCAAGCCGCTCTACGTCGACTGGGATCCGCAAGCGGAGGACGCGGCCGCTCTCAAGACCAAGCTCGAGGCCGGTCTCGCGCAGTACCGGAGGGACTACGCCGAGTACTACGCGAGGCACAAGCGGGAGAACTCGCCGGCGATGCGCCGCTCGTCCCCGAGCGTCATCCTGATTCCCGGCGTCGGACTCGTCGCGTGGGGCAAGTCCAAGTCCGAAGCCCGCGTGACGGCCGAGTTCTACAGCGCCGCGATCGGCGTCATGCGCGGCGCGGAGCGCGTGAGCCGCTACACGGCGCTCGACCCCCAGGAGGCGTTCGACATCGAGTACTGGCTGCTCGAGGACGCGAAGCTCAAGCGGTTGCCTCCGGAGCGGCCCCTCGACCGTACCGTCGCAGTGGTCGTCGGCGCGGGCAGCGGGATCGGGCGGGCGCTCGTGAGCGAGTTGATCGGCCAGGGCGCCGCCGTGGCCGCGGTCGATCTGCGCGCCGACCAGGCTCAGGCGGTCGCGGAGGAGGCACAGCAGAAGGTGGGGATGGGCATCGGTGTGGCCGGAACGGGTATCTCCGGCGCGGGGCAGGTCGTCGGGCTGGGCGCCGACGTCACCGATCGAGCGGCGATGCGGCGCGCGCTCGACGACGTCGTCCTCGCCTACGGCGGTCTGGACCACGTCGTCGTCACCGCCGGCTACTACCCGAGCCCCGACGAGCACGGCAACGTCGCCGATGAGGAATGGGAGAAGACATTCGCGATCAATGTCACGGGCCCGTTCCTCGTCGCGGACGAAGCCTGGCGGGTGTGGCAGGCACAGGGGGAACTCGACGGCAGCCTGGTGATCACGACGAGCGTCAACGCGGTGGTGCCGAAAGCGGGGTCATTCGCGTACGACACGAGCAAGGCGGCGACGAACCACCTCGTGCGAGAGCTCGCGGTGGCGTTCGCGCCGCTCGTGCGGGTCAACGGCGTTGCGCCCGCGACGGTGCTCGAGGGGTCGTCGATGTTCCCGCGTGAGCGCGTCATCGCGTCGCTCGCCAAGTACGGGTTGCCGTACGACGTCGCGGAGAGCACGGAGGTGCTGCGCGACCGGCTCGCGGAATTCTACGCCAAGCGCACGCTCACCGGCCGACCGATCACGCTGGCCGACCAGGTCAAGGCGATCGCTGCGCTCCTCGGCGGCGGCTTCAGCAAGACGACGGGCCAGATCGTCAACATCGACGGAGGCCTCACGGCGGCCTTCCTGCGATGACCGTAACGGCCTCGAGCAGCTCGCTGGCGGATCGCCTCGACGCCATCAACGAGTTCGACCGCGAACCCGTGCCGCCGGACCGGCTGCAGGGGCCCGGCAGTTTCATGGGGCTGTACGCCGGCGAGCACCTCGCCGGGACGGAGTTCGTGATCGGGCCACTGTTCGTGGCGCACGGTGTGTCTGCTCTCGACCTGGTGCTGGGACTGCTCATCGGCAACCTGCTCGCCGTCCTCAGTTGGGCTTTCATCACGGCGCCGATCGCCACGCGCACGCGGCTCAACCTGTACTGGCACCTGCGGAAGATCACCGGGCCGAACCTGTTGTTCGTCTACAACATCGTCAACGCGCTGATGTTCTGTTTTCTGGCGGGAAGCATGATTTCGGTGGCCGCTACGGCGGTGGGTCTCCCGTTCGGGATGACGATGCCGAAGCTGAACGATGTGTATCCCAACTCGGTGGGCTGGGTGCTGGTGGTGTTTCTCGTCGGGGCCGCGGTCAGCGCGCTGGCGATTCTCGGGTTCCAGAAGATCGCTGCCGCCGGCCAGGTCGCGTCCCCGTGGATGTTCATGGTATTCGTGGCGGCGGCCGTGGCCGTGCTGCCCAAGCTCGGCGTCACATCCGTGGGGGACTTCTGGCGCGTTGCCAGCGAGCGCATCTGGACCGGCGTGCCGGCGCACGGCGTCGCCAAGTTCAACTTCTGGCACATCATGTTTTTCGCGTGGTTTTGCAACATGGCCATGCACATCGGGATGGCGGACATGACCGTGCTCCGCTACGCGAAGCGGTGGCAATACGGCTTCTTGAGCGCGTGCGGCATGTATCTGGGGCATTTCGTGGCCTGGATCGCGTCCGGCATCCTGTGCGCTGCCGCGCTGGGTGACGTCGCCCCGGGGCCCATCGCCTACCTGGGAGCCGGAGTGACCGGGATCGTCACCGTGGTGATCGCGTCGTGGACCACGGCGAACCCCACCTTGTACCGCGCCGGCATGGCGCTGCAGACGATCTCGCCCAACTGGAAGCGCTGGAAGGTGACGCTCGCGGCCGGAGCGGTGACCACGGCCGCGGCGATCTTCCCCGCCCTGATGATGCGGCTGCTTGACTTCGTGGCGCTATACGGGCTGATCCTGATGCCGATGGGCGCGGTGATCGTCGCGGATTTCTGGCTGCTGCCGAGGCTCGGTTTGCGGCAGCGCTATGCCGAATGGAAGAGTCTGTTGTTCAGTTGGCCGGCCGCATTGACCTGGGTCGTCACCCTCGTCGCGTGCTGGGTGATCAACGCCATATGGGGCCTCGAGATCTTCTTCCTCGGGCTGCCCGGCTGGTTCATCGCGACCGTTCTCTACCTCGGCCTGAGCGCCTTGCAACAGCCAGCCCGGGTCCGAGCGGCGCAGGAGACGTAGCCGACCATGCGGACCCTGCTCAAACTGATCTCCTTCGCCGGCCTCGGGCTCACGGTGGTTCCGTCCTTCCTGGTGTTCGCCGGGAGGATCGCCTGGGCGACCCACGCGACGCTGATGCTCGTGGGTACGGTGCTGTGGTTCGCGAGCGCGCCATTTTGGATGCTCAAGACCAAGCCCCACGCGTGAAGCAGCGGCTCTCGCGGGCGCTTCTTCCGCTGTTTCTCCTGGCCCAAGTCGCCGTGGGACAGTCCGCGAACTTGGCGTGGCCCGCGACGACGTCCGAAGCCAAGCCGTGGACCCGCTGGTGGTGGATGGGCAGCTCGATCGATAGCGCGAATCTTACTGCCGAGCTCGAGACCCTGGCCGCTGCCGGCATCGGCGGAGTGGAAGTAACGAGCATCTACGGTGTGCACGGATACGAACACGCATTCGTTCCTTACCTGTCCGACCGCTGGATCAAGCTGTTGCTCCATGCCGCCACCGAGGCCCGGCGCCTTGGCATGGGCCTCGACATGCCGCCCGGATCGGGGTGGCGCCTCGGCGGACCCGGAGTGCGTTTGGAGGATGCCGTCGCGTCGTTACGCATCGCGATCGATACCGCGCGCGGCACATACGTAGCGACAGTGCGTCCCGCCGGCGACAAAGTGAAGCGGGCGGCGCCGGGTGGCGAGGGAAACGCCATCGATCCATTCTCGCGCGTCGCGGTGCAGCGCTATCTGGATGCCTATGGCGATCGCATCAAGGCCGTGCCCCGCGGCACGGTGCGCGCGTTCTTCCACGACTCGTTCGAGTACACCGGGAACGGCTCGGCCGAATTGCTCGAGGAATTCCTGCGGCGGCGCGGTTACGACTTGAGGGGCTACCTCCCTGCCCTGCGCGGCGAGGGCGATCCGGACGTCGTGGCGCGCGTGAAGTCAGACTACCGGGAGACGCTCGACGCGATGCTGCTCGAGCATCTGCTCCGCCCGTTCGCCACCTGGGCGCACGCGCGCGGCAGTCTCAGCCGCAACCAGGCGCACGGTTCGCCCGGCAACCTGCTCGACCTCTACGCCGCCAGCGACATTCCGGAGACGGAAATCTTCGGACCGCTGGGCGACTCCGGCAGCGATCCCCTCATCAGCAAGTTCGCCTCTTCGGCCGCGCACGTCGCCGGGAGACGACTCACGTCCGCCGAGACCGGCACGTGGCTCGGCGAGCACTTCACAGTCACGCTGGAGCAGCTGAAGCAGGAAGTCGACCAGCTGTTCGTCAGCGGCGTGAATCACGTGATTTATCACGGCACGGCGTATTCGCCGCAGGATGCCGCCTGGCCGGGCTGGCAGTTTTACGCCTCGACCGAGCTGAATCCGCGCAACGCGATCTGGCGCGATCTGCCGGCATTGAACCGATACGTCGCACGCGTCCAATCGATCCTGCAGTCCGGCCGGCCCGACAATGACGTGCTCCTCTACTGGCCGCTTTACGACAATTGGCACGACACGACCGGTCTGCGGTCGGACTTCGAGGTGCAGCAACCGGGTTGGTTGCACAAGAAACCCGTCGGTGCGGTCGCCCGGTTGCTGTGGCAGCGGGGCTATGGCTTCGACTACGTATCGGACCGGCTGCTCCAGACTAGCGTCGCGACGCCTGACTACCGCGCCATCGTCGTACCGCCCACCGACCACATGCCGGACGAAACCTTCGGGCGGCTACTCGCTCTCGCGCGCGCCGGCGCCACCGTCATCTTCGTCGACCGGCTCCCGCCGGATGTGCCGGGTTTGGGCCGGCTGGCTGAGCGACGGCGCCGACTCGAGGACGCGAGGCGACGACTCGCGCTGGGCGTGGCGGACGGGAACGGCGTGCGCCGGAGCGTGGTCGGAAAGGGACGCGTGTTGCTGGGACATGACGTGGAGCGACTGCTCGACGCCGCAGGCGTCCGTCGCGAGAGTATGGTGGATCACGCGGGAGTGCGGTTCATTCGCCGGAGACAAGCGGGTGGCCGCCACTATTTCATCAGCTACAGCGAGGCGACTCCCCTGGACGGCTGGATACCGTTGGCCGTGCCCGCCGCCGCGGTAGCGATCATGGACGCCATGAGCGAGCGGACCGGCCTCGCGCAGCTGCGCACCGGGACGGACGGCCAGGCGGAGGTGTACCTCAAGCTCGAGCCGGGCGCGTCCCTCATCCTGCGCGCGTTCGACCGCGCGGTGACCGGTGCGCCCTGGCCTTACGTGCAGCCGGTCGGAGTGCCGGTGGAGTTGCGGGGGAACTGGTCGGTGGCCTTTCTCGCCGGTGGGCCGGTGCTGCCAGCCTCGTTCCGCACAGATACCCTCGTCTCCTGGACGGAGCGCGGCGATGAGGAGGCCAAGCGGTTCGCCGGCACCGCACGCTACTCGATTCGTTTCGACGCGCCCGGGGAAGCAAGCTCGTACCTGCTCGACCTGGGCAGAGTCGCCGAGAGCGCGCGCGTGCGGCTCAACGGAAAGGAGTTGGGTGTGCTCTTCGCCAGCCCGTTCCGGGTGGAGACGGGGCCGCTGCGGCGCACCGGCAACGTGCTGGAGATCGAGGTGACGAACCTCTCGGCGAACCGCATCCGCGATTGGGATGTGCGGCGCGTGCCGTGGAAGGTGTTCGAGGATATCAACTTCGTGGGCATCGACTACAAGCCGTTCGACGCGTCAGGCTGGTCCCTCAAACCGTCCGGCCTGTTGGGTCCCGTGCGCTTCGAGCCACTCGCGTCCCCGGACCGATGACGATCCTCAGCGGAATCGCTTCGTCGTAATGATGATGACGCCATTGGCGCCGCGTGAGCCGTAAACGGCCGTGGCGCCCGCGTCCTTCAGGACGTCGATCCGGGCCACGTCGTGTGGCGCGATACCGGCGAGCGCGCTGGCGAAGGACCCCGGTGGAACCGTGATGTCGTCGATCACGAGGAGCGGCTCGTCGTCCCCACCGCCCTGGCGCAGGGTCTTGAAGCCGCGAATCCGCAGCGTGAAGTCGCCCGCCTGCGGGATGACCTCCAGTCCGGGGATGTGGCCCTGAAGCATGGTCTCGACGCGCGCGATGTGCGCGTCGGCCTCGGTCGGGATGTAGGACGACACCGCGCCCGTGATATGGCGCCGTGACTGGGTGCCGTAGCCCACCGAGACGATGTCGTCTTCAGGCGTGGGTCTCCGCCCCGTTCCGGCGCACGCCACCGCTGCGACCGCCAGGCCGCAAAGCATTGCTCGCCACATGTCTTCCTCCTACGGGCGCAGCTAGGGCGTGTGTCAGGTACCGCATGGACGCACCAAGATAGTAGGTAATGAAAGAATGAGCCCCGCAACGACTTAGGTCGCTGCGGGGCTCTTGATTGCAGCACCTACGGGAGCGGATCGAACGTCCCGTTCGGCCACCCCATCGTCTGCTGCAAGTGCGGGTTCAGGTTGATGTGATCCTTGAGGATCGCGTAGAAGTAGTACTCCGGGTGCCAGTTGATGGAGAACGTCCGGTCCAGATCGATCACCTCGTGCGTGAAGAACCCCGCGTAGCGCGAATCGAGGTCCACGGTATCGCGAATCGAAGCGAACAGCGCCGCGCTATCCGGGTTCAAGGTGATCAACAACCCGTGCCGTTTCTTGCCGTTGAGCAGGCTCTCGAACAGCATGTTCCGCCGCAGGTCCCAGGAACGTTTCGCCTCGTACGCCAGCTCGATCTGCCGCTCGAGCATGATCGCGTCCTGCATCTGCGCTCCGGTCATCCCCGGATCGAGACCGTAGAGGCCGGTGCCGGGATCCACCCGCGCCCGCGCGCGCAGCGCGGTGAGCTGGTCGTACGCTTCCTGCGTATTGCCGATCGCATTCGCCGCCTCCGCCAGGTTCAAGAGCACCTCGGCGAAGCGGATCTCGATCCACTGCGTCACGCCTCGCGACGCGTCGAACGCACTGACCGCCGGAGCCACCGCCTTGCGCGTGTAGAAGCCTGACGGCGTGGGATTGTTCGACTCGGCGCCGTTGTAGGTCCACTGCCGCCGCCCCGTCTTGCCGGAGAGCTCCCAGAGCACCCCATTATAGGCGATCGTGGCGGAGAAGCGGGGATCGCGGTCCTTCCAGAAGTACAGCGTGTCGTACCCGGCGCTGGGGTCGGTGATCGGCCGCCCGGTCCACATCGGGAACGCTTGGACCATTTCCCACGTCGGCCGATTGGCACCGCTCGACCCCTGGGACTCGGACAGCGGCCGCGTCGCCGCCGCCCACGTGTGCGTGCTGAACGGAAACTGATAGCGACGCACGAAGATCGCTTCCTTGTTCATGTCTACGAACCAGAGCCCCGCGAAGTCCGGATAGAGGCCGAAGCCCCAGCTCACGAGGGAGTCGCGCGCGGCGCGATTGGCGTCGTACGCGTTCTGCCACCGCGTCAGATCGCCCGTCCGGTTGAATTGGGGACTGGCGTAGTACAACAAGATCCGGCCCTTGAGCGCCATGGCCACCCCCTTGTGCAGGTGGCCGTCGTTGTCCCCTGACGTGGCACGAATGACCGGAAGGAGAGCGATGGCGCTGTCCAGATCCGCCAGGATCTGGCGCATGACCTTCGACGTCGAGTCTCGTGTCACGAACAGTGAGTCCGTCAGCGCCTGGGGCCTGAGGATCAAAGGCACGCCGCCGTAGCGCTTGACCAACTCCCAGTAGTCCCAGGCCCTGAAGAAGTAGCCTTCGCCCTTCATCCGCTTTGTGACGACCGTGTCAATGGTACCCTGATCGATTTCAGTCAACAGGATGTTGATCCGCCTGATTCGGTCATAGGGTGGGTTGGGGCAGTTGTTTGATGACCGGATACACCAATAGTTGACGGAATTCTCGGTGAGCTGACCATACATGTACGAATCACCGCCGGGAGACTCATCCGAGACGCCCGCATCCCCGGTCGACCAGCCGGGGAGATTGTCGTCGTAGATCTTGTTGACGTAGGCCTCCGCCAACGCGGCGTCGTTCCAGACGTCCGTTTCGTCGATCGATTCCACGTCTTTGAGATCGAGGATCGAGTCGCAGCCGCAGAGCGCGAGGCTCAATGCGGCGACCCATGCCGCTCTCGAGACGCTCATTGGACGCCCCCCTTCAGCGACACATCCATGCCGACTGCGAAGGTCCGCATGAGGGGATACGCCCGGATGTTGTTCATCTCCGGATCGAACCCCCAATCGCCGATGTGATCGTTCAGGATGAGCAGGTTCGCGCCCGTGAAGTGGAGCGTGGCGCTGCTCAGGCCGATGGCGTTCGTGATCCGCGCGGGCAGGGCATACGAAATGGTCACATTCTTCAGGCGCAGGAAGGAGCCGTCCCGCAGCCAGAACGTGGATTCGGGGAACCGCGTGCGGTAGTTACTCCCTCCCGTGAATGGAATCCGGTATCCGGGATACCTGCCGTCGGGGTTCTCGGGTGACCAGCTGTCCGCCCAGTAGCCGTACGACGACTCTTCGGCGCGCGCCTGGAGGTCTCGCCCGTTGGTCTGCATCAGAAGCTTGTTGCCGGCCGCGCCCTGCAACAGCGCGGCGAACCGCAAGCCGCGCCACGAGGCGCCGAGGCTGATGCCGTAACCGACGGGTGGGCTGGTGTACTTGCAGTACCACGCGCGATCGGCCGACGTGATCTTTCCGTCGGGGACATCGCTCGTGTCGCCTCGTATGTCCTTGTAGTTGAGCATGCCGAGCTGGGGGGGGGCGCCGAGGATCGTGTAGCCGGAAGGGAGCGCGTCAATGTCCCCCTGGGTGCGGAGCATCCCGCTGTAGATATAGCCCAGACAGGCGCTGGCTGTCGCCGTGGTCCGGCCGAGGCGCCGCTGCCATGCCGGCAGATTGGCCGCTTCGTCGAGCTGTACGATCTTGTTGGTGGCGTACCCGAAGTTGCCGTGCACGGAATACTTCAACGGACTTGCCGCGTCACCGGTGCTGCCGTCGTAGCCCAGCTCGATCTCGAAGCCGTGCGAGTTGATCTTCGCATAGTTCTCGTCCGGCAGAGTGGCGCCGAATGTGCTCGGAATCGCCTCATCTCGCGAGCCGAGAATGTCATAGGTGTTGCGGAAGAACACGTCCAGCGTCAGGCTCATGCGGTTGTCCCAGAACCGCGAGTCCATGCCCACGTTGTACGACCGTGATTTCTCCCACGTGATGGTGCGGTTGGCGAGGGTGGGGGCAAGTCCGACCGTGACGCTGTCGAACACGCCCCCCATATCGATCGCGTACTTCGGGAGCCATTGAAACCGGCCCACGTCGTCGTTCCCGACCAGGCCGACCGACCCGCGCAACTTCAGCTCATTGAAGAAGGGAACCCTGTCCTTGAAGAACGGCTCCTCGGTGAGGCGCCAACCTGCGGAAATAGATGGAAAGAGGCCCCAGCGGTACTCCGGCGCGAAGATCACGGAGCCGTCGTAACGGAACGACGCCTGAAGGAAGTACTTGCGGGCGTAGTCGTAGCCGACCGACCCGACGTAGGAGATCCGAGCGTCCTGTCGTTGCCGGCCGTCCGCCAGCGCCCCCACCGGGCTGCCGCCGATGAATTGGTCGATGGCGGGAGAGATGAAGTCGGTGCGCTGGCCCGAGAACCACCCGGTGTCGCTTTCCGTCTGCTCGTAGACCATGAAGGCGTCCACATGATGGTCGCCGAACGAGCGAACAAAGTTGACCTGGCCGTTCAGCTGGTAGTAGTTGCCGCGGCCGTTGTTGTTGTACAGGAACTCCCCATCGTTCCGCTGCTTGGTGCCGACGACCTGATCGCCGAGGATATGGTTGTGCGTCCCGAGGGTATTAAAGAGCGCCATGTCGTACGGCGTGCCGAACCGCTTTTGGTAGGTCTCGACGAATCCCTTGTGGTAAGCCAGGTTCGCGGACAGCCCCT
>Ga0307302_10000002_pt1 | contig 100540 bp, 109 predicted proteins | sample ER_DNA_183_FD_194490 | JGI IMG/M metagenome (GOLD analysis project Ga0307302, IMG submission 194490) | Bulk soil microbial communities from the East River watershed near Crested Butte, Colorado, United States - ER_DNA_183 | ecosystem: Environmental > Terrestrial > Soil > Floodplain | place...
CGTGACCGGGCTCGCGACGCAGGAGATGATCTCGCTCGTCGGGATCGCAGCAGCGACCGAGTCTCGCGTGCGTCGCATCGTCGGGGTCGAGGCAACGGGGATCAACGCTTGCCCGTGCGCGCAAGGACTCGTGCGCGACAAGGCGTCGGAGCGACTGCTCGAGGCTGGGTTCGAGGCGTTGGACGTCGCACGGATCCTGGAGCTCGTCCCCATCGCGACACACAACCAGCGTGGCCGCGGCACGCTTTACGTCGGTAGCGACCTGCCCGTGAACGCGGAGCAGCTCGCCGCCATCGTCGAAGGCTCGATGAGCTCCCCGATCTACGAGTTGCTCAAGCGGCCGGATGAGCTCTTCGTCGTCGAGCATGCACACCTCCAGCCGCGATTCGTCGAGGACTCTGTCCGGATCTCGCTGCAGTCGACGCTCGAGCGCTACCCGCACCTGAAGGACGAGGACTTCGTGCTCGCGCGCCAGCTCAACTTCGAGACGATCCATTCGCACGAGGTCCTGGCAGAGCGTTACGGAACCGTCGGCGAGCTCCGCGGCGAGCTACGAGACAGCGAGCCGGCAGCTCGGCACACCGAGTTACGCGACTGGCTCGCGTCCTAGACGCCGGAACTTGAAGCGGTTCTCGGTGCCGGCGCGCAGGCGGGCGATGTTGGCGCGGTGCAGCACCAGGACCGCCGCGGCTGCGCCGGACGCGAAGGCGATCACCGGCCAGGGCTCTCCCAGTAAGACGGCCGCGACAGGCACTGAGAGCGCCGCGGCGATCGAAGCCAGCGAGGCGTAACGAAAGACGAGGAAGACGACGATCCAGACACCCGCGCCCACGGCACCGACGACCGGTGCAACGCCGAGGAATGCACCGCCGGCCGTCGCCACCACCTTCCCGCCGCGCTGCCAGCGCAGGAACAAAGGGCGCCAGTGTCCGAGCATTGCTGCCGAGCCCGCGAGCACTCCGGCGAGAGGCGACACCATGAGCGTCGCGACGAGCGCCGGCGCGAAGCCCTTCAACGTGTCCAGCAGCACGACGGGCAGGCCGAGGCGCCAGCCGAAGACGCGCCAGACGTTGGTGCCGCCGATGTTGCCGCTCCCGTGGCGCCGGATGTCGTCGTGCTTGAAGAGCCAGGGGAGCCAGTAGCCCCACGGCATCGAGCCGAGCAGGTAGCCGGCAGCGACGAGGAGCAGGGTTGTCATCTGGCGTTTACTTCTGGATCTGGTACTTCGACACCCAGTCGTTGACCGTCGACCAGTCGAGGTTGTCGAAGAACGCGTCGATGTACGAAGCGCGATCGGTCTGATAGTCGAGGAAGTACGCATGCTCGTAGACGTCGAGCGCGATCAGCGGCGTCGCGTTCCAGATCGGGTACGTGTTCTGTGCGTCGCCCACGTAGTTGAAGAGGCGGCCCTCGTCCCAGTCGTATGCCGTCCAGGCCCAGCCGCGGCCGGCCATCCCGGTGGCCTTCAGGTCGGTGCGCCAGTTCTGCACCGAGCCGAAGTCACGCTCGATCAGATCGCCGATCAGCCCGCTGGGGTCACCTCCACCACCCCCGAGGTGCTCGAAGTAGATCTCGTGGTTCTTGATCCCGCCGATCGCGAAGCTGAACTCGACCTTGAGCGCGCGGATATCCGAATAGACCTGGTTCGCATCCGCGGGATCGACGGCGTCGAGTCTCGCGAGGATCTCGTTCCGCTTGTTCACGTAGCCCTCGTAGAGCTTGTAGTGGGCCTCGATGGTGGCACGCGAGATGCCGTCGAGCTCGTAGAGCTCGGGCTTCAGCTCCCTGGCGGTGATCTCCTCGAACTTGAACGCGAGCGACGTCATCTCTCCCTCTCCTCGACTAGACCGGCGCGCGGAGCATATCCTCGGTCCAGAAGCCACTGAAGGGAGCTATCAATGCCGTATGAGGTCCCGCCTCTTCCGTACGACTACGCCGCGCTCGAGCCGCATATCGACGAGCAGACGATGCGCCTCCACCACGACAAGCACCACCAGGCCTACGTGGACAACGCCAACAAGGCACTGGCCGGCACCGAGTGGGAGAACCAGCCCGTAGACCACGTGCTCGCCAACCTGGAGATCCTGCCGGACGACATTCGCACCGCCGTCCGCAACAACGCCGGCGGCCACGCCAACCACAGCCTCTTCTGGGAGATCATGAGCCCGGACGGCGGCGGCGAGCCGAGCGGTTCGCTCGCCGCTGCCATCAACGACACCTTCGACAGCCTGGACGAGCTGAAGAAGCTCCTGAACGACACCGGCGTGAAGCGATTCGGCTCGGGCTGGAGCTGGCTCGTCTACGACGGCACCGGTCTCGCGGTCTACTCCACCGCGAACCAGGACTCACCGATCTCGAACTCCGACGTCCCGCTCCTCGGCATCGACGTCTGGGAGCACGCCTACTACCTGAAGTACCAGAACCGCAGGCCCGAGTACCTCGAGGCCTGGTGGAACGTCGTCAACTGGGACAGCGTTCAGCAGAGGTTGGAGAGCGCGGACAAGTAGTCCGCGCTCTCACGAACAACTAGCGTCGCTTCACGACCGGCTGCGTTCCGCTCCACGAGTCGATGTAACCGCTCGGCATCTCGCTCGCCGGCATGTAGATCCGGATCGACCAGCGCCCGCGTGGGATCACCGAGCGGACGAACTTCATCCCCATGATCCGGCCCGACTGCTGGCCGAGCTGAAGTCGGCGCACGTTGATCCAGGTCCGCGCGAGTGTGAACCGCTGCAGGTAGACGAATCGTCCTGCGAACGATTCGCCGGCCGTAGCGTAGAAGTGGAAGTAGCCCGACCGGGAGACGAACGGCAACTTGATCGTCGGCTGCACCTGGACGATGACCGAGCTCTCTGCCCCCTTCCACTGAGCCTGGTACTGCGTGTTGACTTGAGGCGTGACGCTGAACGAGAACGCACCCCCACTCGTTGTCTGAAGCGTCGCAACGACCTGCTTCGTGGTCTGATTGGCGGGCAGCGCGGCCAGCGTCACCGTCTCGCCGGTCCGCTTGCTGTTCACAACGCCGGTGAGCGTCACCTGCGTTCCGAACTTCACGACGGGCGCCGAGGTTGCCAGCGTCACCACCGGCGGCGCTCCCCGAACGGTGACCGTACCCTTCAACGCCGGGTGGAGGCCGTCGTGGTAGCGAAACGTTCCCCCGCCGTGAAACGCGTGCGTGTAACTCTTGCCCTTCGCCAGGATCGGCGAGGCGAACGAGCCTCCGTTCGCCACGACCTGATGATCCTTCGTGTCCGCGTTCGTCCAGGTAACGGAATCATCCTGGTTGATCGTCACCGTGGCCGGGACGAATCCCGTGCTCTTGATCTGAATCGTGGTCGTCGCCGTGGACGCGGGTGCGGCCAGCACCAGTGCAATCCCCGCCACGGCGATCGGAATGAACCTGCGCATCCTGGAACCCCCTGGTGTTTGGCTCTGTCTTTCCCTTCAGACGTACGGGGCCCGTAAGGGGTTTTTAAGCTTTCGGTATGGCTCTTAGTTGTGCAGGAAGCCCCCGGTCTGCTCCAATCCAGCAGACGTGAAATCCCGTAGAGACCCCGAGAAGATGGGCATGAGCATAGCCTTGCCTGCTGCCATGCCCCGTGGCAGCAGCCCGGAAACGACCCTCGAGAGCCCGTTGCACGAGCGTGGGCTGACCGACGGCGACCTGATCCGCCGCGTGGCCCGGCGGGACGCCGACGCCTTCGAGCTGCTGTATCAGCGCTACGCGCGGCCGGTCTTCGGCCTTGCCCTTCGTCGCCTCGGTGACCGGATGCGCGCAGAGGATGCCGTGCAGGAGACATTCGCAGCCATCTGGCGCTCCGCGAAGACCTACCGGCCCGAGCGTGGCGCGGGTGCGCCCTGGCTCTACACCGTTGCTCGCAATGCGATCGTCGACCGGAGCAGGAACCGCAGTGAGCCACCCGCCGAGGTGCCCGAGACAGCCTCTACCGAGCCGGGGCCGGCCGAACGTGCCGAGACCTCCTACGTGGCGTGGCGTGTGCACCGCGCCCTCGAAGGACTTGGCGGCAACGAGCGCGACGTGATCGAGCTCGCTTACTACGGGGAGCTCTCGCAGAGCGAGATCGCCGATTTCCTAGGCATCCCGCTCGGTACGGTCAAGACGCGCACGCGCGCAGGTCTCAGCCACCTTGCCGATCTGCTCGAAGGAGAGTTGCAATGAGCCGAACGCCGGACTTCGACGATCTGGTTGGTTCGGACGTGCCCGAGGAGGAGCGGCAGCGCCTGCGCCGCACGCACGAGTTGCTCGTCCAGGCCGGGCCTCCGCCTGAGCTCTCCCCCGAGATGGACACCGTGCCCTGGCCGGATGAATCCCAACGGCCGCCTCGCAAGCCGATGCAGCACCGGACGCTCTTGCTCGCCGCCGCGCTCGCGACGGCGGCGGTGCTCGGGTTCGTGCTCGGCCAGTCCTCAGGCCCCAGCTCGAGCTCGACCTCCATCGACCCGGTGCGAGTCGTGAAGCTCGCGGGGACGAACCTCGATCGCAATGCGCGGGGGACCCTCGAGCTCGGCCAGGCCGACCAGGGCGGCAACTGGCCCATGCTTCTCCATGCGACCGGCCTGCGACAGCTGCCCGAAGGCGGCTACTACGACCTCTACCTGACGAAGGGTGGGAAGCCGGTCGTGCTCTGCGGCAGTTTCAACGTGCGGGGCGGCGAAGCGATCGTGCGCTTCAGCGCGGCGTACGACCTCAGCCACTTCGACCGAGACGGCTGGGTGATCACACGCCAGCTACCGAGTAACCACCAGCCGACCGAGATCGTCCTGAAGCCGTCGGTTGCCTAGGGCGCGATCCGGCCACGCTTGACGAAAGCGGCGTGGGTTATAGGCATGAGCCGTTCGAGGAACGACTCGGCGGCGGCCGCGTACTGCTGGATCTCGAACTGGGCCGCCTCGTGGTTTCGAAGTGAGCAGAAGTGCATGAGGCTCCGCGGATTGCAGCTCCAGTAGTACTTCGTGTACGTGGAGAGCGGCAGGACTGCACGAGCAACTTCTTTCGCGACTCCCTGCTCGAGCATTCGCTCATACGCCTGGAAAGCGCGCGTCGCGTTCTCCTCGATCTCGCGACGTGCGGCCTCGCGCGTGACGTCGTCGACGGGCTCGAATGAGTAAGAGCCCGGCTTCCCGACTTGACTGCGGACGTAGTCCGGCACGTAGAACTCGGGCTCCATCTTCGAGTAGCGCCCGCTCCATTCGTTGTAGGAGTGGCCCGCCCGGTGTCGATGGTGCTCGCGAACGACGAACAGCGGCGCTTTGACGATGAATCTGAAGTAGCCATGCTCGAAAGGACTTCCGTGCCCCTCACGCATCAGGAATCCGATGAGGCCGGCGTCGCGCTCGCCCAGCTCGTCTGACGCTTGGTTGAACGAGACGCGTGCACCGTTCACGACTGCGAGGTCGGAGGCAAGCGCCCCGTCGAGCGCTACGAAGCCATGGTCGAGGACGGGGGTCGTATTCTCCGATAACACTTCGGGCATGACGGTCACGGGGGCGAGTCTAGCCGGGGTGCATGTCGGCACCTCGGGCTGGTCCTATCCCTCCTGGAAGCCGGCGTTCTACCCTGCTGGTACCGACTCGAAGGAGTTCCTCAGCTTCTACGCGGAGCGCTTCTCCACCGTCGAACTGAACACCACCGGCTACCGGCTCCCGGCCCAGGATCAGTTCGAGCGCTGGGCCGAGCAGACGCCGGCGGGATTCACCTTCGCGCCGAAGCTGGCCGGCAACCGCCCGAGCTTGCTCGCGGAGTTCGGACCGCGCGTGCGCGGACTCGGGGACCGGCTCGGGCCGATCCGCGTCCAGCTGATCAGCGCCCGGGACGAGGGGATGATCGAGCTGATCCTGGGGTCGCTCGATCCGGGGTTGGGCATCGCCTTCGATCTGGCGCACCCGTCCTGGGACGGCATCGAGCCCCGGCTGGCCGCGGCGGGCGCGGTGCGCGTCAATGATCTCGACTACGAGGCGCCGTTCCGTTACGTGCGATTTCGCGACCCGCCGTACGACGACGGGGCGTTGCGTGAATGGGCCGACCGCCTACGCTCCGTCGACGTGCCGCTCCATGCGTACTTCCGGCACGAGGACGCGCCGACTGCGCCGGCGTACGCCCTGCGCTTGCTCGAACTGCTCGGTCAATGAACGCGGCACTTCTTGCCGACTCCGGCGATGGAGTCCTGCAAGGCGTTCTGCTGGTGCTCGTACGCGACGTCTCCGGAGCTGTTCGGGTCGTAGTCGTGGAGGCCCGGGATCGTGATGCTCACGTCGGGCGTGACGCCGGGGCCGATCGCGGTCAGGCGGTACTTCGCGCCGTTGCCCGGGCCGCGTGGCGTGAATCGGTAGAAGCCGTAACAGAAGACTCCGGTCGGCCGATGAGCGAGGAAGGCGTTCTCCCGTCGCCAGCCTTTCCCGTAGCGCGAGTCGAACGTGTCGACGTAGATGTTACGGCCATAACTGTCGAACGGCGAGCCGACGCGCGACGCCGAGAAGCCGTACACCGGCCGGCCGTCGTAGGTGAGTCGCCCGAAGAGGTGGTGGTAGCGGCCGCCGTAGACCCAGTCAGTCCATGCCTCCAGCGTCGCAACCGCGCCCGACCAGTGGGAGAGGTGAAGCTCCCAGGCGCCCAGCCCGCTGGGCCGGGGGCCGTCGAAGTTCGGAAGCGTCCTACGCCAGGATTGGAGCGACCAGTACGAACCGTCCGGCGCAGCGCAGGCAGCGACCTTGAACGCGAGCTTCGGCCCGTCGTACGCGCGGCACTGGTTTCTGAAGGAGGTCCAGTCCCGACCCGAGTAGTCCTTCCGGAAGCGGACTTGCGGCCGGCCCGTCGTCGGTTGCCGCGCGTCGACCGCGCCCCAGACGCGGACGTGCATGACGCGACCGCCGGCCTTGTAGGTGACCAGCGCCTGACCGCTCGCATTGACGCCGAGCCTGACGTTCTGCGGGTTCCGGTCGATGATCTCCGAGGCGCGCGCTGAGCCGGCGGCAGCGAGCAAGGCGAATGCTGCCGCGATGATGACGACGGCGATCTTCATCAGTCTCAACGTACCCGTCGTGCCCTTCAGCAAGCTCCCTCAGATGAGGGGTTCCCAGCCTCAGAAACGGGCCGTGGCGCCCAGATGGCGCTCGTAAGAGCCGGTCTCCACGATCTCGGCGATCTGGGCGACGGTGTCGCGAAGCTCGTCGTCCGTGTTGTAGTAGTGCGGGCCGAGCCGCAGTCCGGCGTCGGGACGGAAGTCGCAGAGGATCCGGCGCTCGCTCAGCTCCTTGTGGACCGCCTCGAACTCGGGTGTGCGCACCGTGACGGTGCCGCCGCGGCGAGCCGGGTCGCGCGGGCTGCCGACCTCGAAGCCGGCATCGTCGAGCAGGTCGATGAGGAGCTGCGTCTGGCGGACCGAGTTGGCGCGGATGCGATCGACGCCGATCTCCTCGATCAGGTCGTAGCCCGCGGTCGCCGCGTAGAGCGCCGGGACATTGGGCGTGCCGGTGAGGAAGCGCGCTGCGCCGTCCGCGTAGTCGAGCTCCGGCTCGAAGCCGAAGGGACGTGCGTGCGCCTGCCAGCCGACGAAGGTCGGTTCGAGCACGTCGGGGAGATCGGGCCGGACGTAAAGCCAACCATTGCCCGGCCCGCCGCAGAGCCACTTGACGCTGCCGCCGACTGCGAAGTCGACGTTCAGCTCTGCGACGTCGAGTGGGACGATCCCGGCGGACTGGTACGCGTCGAGCACGACGTGCGCGCCGACCTCGTGCGCACGGCGGACGATCGCGGCGACATCCTGGATCGCCGCCGTTTTGAAGAGAACGTGCGTGATCGGAACGAGCAGGGTGCGTTCGTCGATCGCCTCGACGATGGCCGCGTCGTCCTCGACGACCACGACGTCGAGCTCCGGCTGCGCCTGGTACAGGTAGCGGACGCTCGGGAAGTTGCCCTCTTCGTAGACGACGCGGTTGCGGTGTGGATCGACCGGCCGGAAGCAGGACACGATGATCGCCTCGGCGACCGCGACGTTCTGATGCATGACGGTCGAGCCGGGCGGAGCACCGATGATGCGGCCGACCTGATCCCCGACGGTCATGGACATCTCCCACCAGCCCTCGCCCCAGGCGCGGATGCCGCGCTCCTTCCACATCCGCGCGTACTCGAGCATGCGCTCCTCTGCGGCCGCAGGCATCGCCCCGAGCGAGTGGTTGATGAGATACGTCGTGTCGCGGAGGATCGGGAACCGTTGGCGGTACTCGGTCAGCTCCATGCGCCGCACCCTAGTCCGAAGTAGAGACGACTCGTCGAGCCACGTCCTGGTGTCGGACACCGTGCCGTGGATGTAGCCCCGATGTAACGGAACGCGCTCCGGCTCTCAGTCCAAGCCGATTTGCTGACGTCCAACCGGGACACGGCCTGGTGTCGGACACCGTGACGCAGATGTGACGCACTGGGCACAGCCGGGCGGGAACCGACCTCGCCGAAAACGGGAGCTCAGCTCAGGCTGAGGTCGCGCTCGGCGGGACCGACGTAGCGCGCGGAAGGGCGGAAAAGGCGGCCCGTCTTCTTTTGCTCGAGAATGTGCGCGGACCAGCCCGCGACGCGCGAGCAGGCGAACATCGCCGGTGCGAGGGGCGGCGGAATCTCGGCGATGTCGAGGACGACGGCCGAGTAGTACTCGACGTTCGTGGCGAGGACACGGTCGGGGGAGCGCTTCTGCAGTGCTGCGAGCGCGGCGCCCTCGAGCTCCTCGGCCACCTCGACGTACGGAGACCCGAGCTCCTTCGCCGTCCGCTTCAGGATGCGTGAGCGCGGATCCTCCGCGCGGTAGACGCGATGGCCGAAGCCCATGATGCGCTTCCCTTGCGCGAGGGTCTCCTCCACCCATTGCGCGGCATCGCCCGTCCCCTTGACCTCGTCGAGCATCGGCTTCACGTAGGCCGGAGCGCCACCGTGCAAGGGGCCGGAGAGCGCGCCGACGGCTGAAGAGAGTGCGGCGCCGCAATCCGCGCCGGTCGACGCGACGACACGCGCGGTGAACGTCGAAGCGTTCAACCCGTGCTCGGCCGTGCAGATCCAGTACGTGTCGATCGCCTTGACGTGGCGAGGGTCGGCCTCGCCGCGCCACCTGAGCAGAAACTTCTCTGCGGCCGTCTTGCCGCGCGAGACCACGTCGTCCGGGACGACGTCGGTCTTGCCGTCTGCGAGACGCGCCGAGCGAGCGACGATCGACATCATCTGCGCTGACAGCCGCCCGAGGTCCTGGCGCGCCTGCTCGTCCGAGATCTCGTTGAGCTTTCCGAGCTTCCACTCGCCGGAGAGCCGCGCCGTCTCCGCTTGGAGGTCCGCGGGAGCATTGCCGGTGAGACGAGCCGGCTCGTACGGTTCCGGGTCCGGCATCTTCGAGCTCAGGTCGTTGTCGACGAGCAGGCCCCAGACGTTCTCGTAGGGAACTTGCCCGACGAGCGGCTCGACGTCGACACCCCGGTAGCGGAGCGACCCGCCCTCGCGGTCGGGCTCCATGATCTCCGTCTCGACGGCGACGACGCCCTCGAGCCCCGGTTTGAAGTCGTTGTTGCTGCTCATGTCAGTTCCTCCAGCTCAATCGCCCGCCCGACCGACCGTCCCTTCGCGGCCGCGAGCACGAGAGCCGCTGCGGCGACATCCTGGACGGCGACACCGACTGACTTATACAGGGTGATCTGATCCCGGGAGCTGCGTCCTGGCCGCGAGCCCGAGACCAGCTCGCCGAGCTCCACGACCTCGCCGTGATCGCCGTCTGCGAACTCCGGTGCGCCCGCGGGAGGCGGAGCAAGCGTCGAAGCTCTGGACTCCACGGCGACCAGAGCGTCGGCGATCGTCGCGGCATCGACCTCGCCGCGGCCGGATGGATTCGCTCCGACCGAGTTGACGTGAACACCCGGGGTCAGCCACTCACGGCGCACGATCGGCTCCGTGGCATGCGTTGTCGCAGCGACGACATCGGCGCCGAGCAGCGCCTCCTCCCAGGAATCGACGGCCTGCCCGCCGATCTCCTCTGCGAGCTCCTCCGCGCGCGCACGATCGCGGCTCGCAATCCGGATCTCCGTGAACTCACGCACGCGCCGGAGTGCCTCGGCGTGCGTGCGTGCTTGTACGCCCGCGCCGAGGATCGCGAGCACGCGAGTGTCCTCGCGCGCGAGCAGGCGCGTCGCGAGTGCCGAGCCTGCCGCGGTGCGCGTCGCTGTGATGTACGTGCCGTCCATGAGGGCGAGGGGCATTCCGTTCTCCGCGTCGAACACGCAGATCAGCGCCTGGTGTGTGTGGCGGTCGCGATTCTCGGGAAAGAGCGTGACCAGCTTGCATGCCAGGCCGGCAGAGGGCAGGTATGCAGGCATGGCGCCGAGTAGACCATCGTGCCGCGCAAACGCTGCGATCCGAGGCGGCATCGATGCCTCACCGGCGCTGAGCTCCTTGTGTGCGTCGGCCAGCGCATCCACGAGCTGATCGAGGTCGAGCAGCTCCCGGACCTCGTTTTCCGAGAGAACGATCACGACAGGCGCTTGAGGAGGCCGAGAGCCTGCTGGTTCCAGGGGACGCGATGCGTGACTCCTGCTTCGCCCACGCGCCCGCGGTTCGCGAGGTACCAGTCGTAGGTCTCAATCAACGCGTCGCGATTCGACAATCGGGGCTGCCAGCCCAGCAATCGCTGCGCCTTCGTGACGTCGACGAAGGAGTCCTTGTGCGCTGTTTTGTAGTGCCATTCCGCGAGCGGCGAGACACGCAACAGCTCGAGGCCGCGCAGCGCTAGCTCCGCCGGTTTCACGGGAATGGGCTGTAGGCGGGACGACGAGCCGGCGTGGTCAATCAGCGCCTGCAGGTCGGAGCGCACCGTGCCGAACTCGGTCGCACCGACGTTGAACGTCTCACGCGCCGCCTTCGGCTCGTCCCCGGCTCGTACGATCGCGTCGACGAGATCCTCGACCGCGAGCAGCTGGTAGCGGTTGTCGCCCTTCCCGAGCGTGTAGATCCGGCGCCCCTCCCGGATCCAGTCGAAGAGGATCTCGAACACGCCCAGCCGTTCCGGCCCGATGAAGGTCTTGGGGCGAACGATCGTCGTCTCGACCGCGGCGACGCGGCACAGTCCCTCGGCGTCGATCTTCGACTCGCCGTACCAGCCCACGCCGACGAGGGGATCGTCCTCCTCGATCGGATGCTTCTCCGGCACTCCGTAGACAGCGGTCGACGAGATGAACACCACGCGTCGCACACCGGCGTCGTCCCCGGCACGAAGGACGTTCTCGGTGCCGCCGACGTTGACGGAGCGGATCGAATCACGAGACGCCTGAATCGGCAGCGCCGCAGCGGCGTGCACGACCACGTCGGCCCCGTCCACCAGCCTGCGAACGCTTTCGCGATTCCGGACGTCGCCGCGCACCTCCTCGACGGTGCGCTCGAGCTCGGCGTCGTCCAGCGGGACGACGTCGAGAGTACGCACGTCGTGGCCGTCGTCAAGCAGCCGTCGAGAGAGGTGCAGGCCGAGAAAGCCCGCGCCACCGGAGATCGCCCAGAGCATTAGTGGTTCGTCTCGTCCTGTTGCTGGATGCCTGGGTCGCGAGCACCAAGCCAGAGGCCGCACTCGTTCGAAGCCAAGGCTGTCAGCCTTGGTAAGAACGAGGGTGGGCTCTGGCGCCGCGTGATCGCGGGCCAGGCGCCAGCAGGCAGGGCGGGACGAGCCACTACTTCTGAACGCTACTCGCCGCAGGCGGCGTGGGCGCCGGCTGAACCGGCGGCTTCGCGTCCACGAGGACTGCAGCGGCGAGCAGCACTGCCATCCCGACCATGCTCTCACCGAGCAAGCTCCCGCGGAGCCGCGGAAGCACACTCTCATTCCCACCCGCGACGGCAGGAACGGCGAGCAGCTTGTGCAAGCCACCCCAGGCGAACGCAAGCGAGACGAGCCCGATCTTGACGAGCAGGATCTCGCCGTAGCCGGTCGTCCAAAGGTCGTTCAGCCGTGGCAGGCGAAGGATGGCCAGGTAGATGCCGGCGAGTAGCAACACGCCCACGCACACGGTCGCGAGCCGGGAGAAGGCCAGAAACGCCTCGCGCCTCAGATCGGGCATGAGCGGCCAGACGACGAGCACGAGCTGGATCAGCCCACCGATCCAGAGACAGGCGGCAGAGAGGTGAGCCCAGTCGGCGAGCTGCGACTTCCACGATGCCCCGGCGTCGACGGCGGAATGTCCGGAGAGCGAGAGCCCGGACGCAAAAGCGAGCGCCAGGCCGAAGGCCGGCCAGAGCAGAACCGTGCGATCGCTCAGCCAGGCCAGGAAGACGAGTGCCGCCACGAGCGCGAAGCCGAGCGTCATCGCAATGAATGCATCGCCGAACCGCGACCGGGCAATCGGCGCGAGATCGCCGTATAGGAGGCGACCGAACGGGAGCTGCAACGCATCCTCTGCACGGAGAAGGAAGGCAGCGATGCCGACGTCGATTGCTGCGAGGACGCCGATCCCGACCGTTGCATAGAAGCGCTTCTCCGCACGGGGCGTCAGCGGACGCCACCGCAGGACGAGCAACCGGAATCCCAGACCGCCGACGACGAGCGCGAGCGAAAGGAAGTACAACCAGCGCACGACATGCTCGCTGCGGGTGGGGCCCGATGCGCCGAATGCTTCCGTCGGCGGCGGCGCCTTCGCACGCACGCCGAAGGTGAAGACGCCGGAGACGACATGACCGTCGCCCGAGAGTGCATGCCAGCGCACGGTGTAAGGGCCTTTCGGCAACCGCGGCACCGATGCCTTGAGCGTCAAGCCGTCGCTCCAGACCCGCTTCAGCGGCACGGCGTGCTTGGCGGAGAAGAGCTGCACCGAGCCGGGGAGCATCTTGATGTACTGGTCGAAGCTCAACGTGATGACCGGCGGCGACGAGACAAGCCGCTCCCGGAATCCCGGAGACGCGTGCTCGAGCGTCGCGTGCGCGAACGCCTGCGCGGGAAACACGAGCGCCGTAACAGCGGCCGCCAACGCGGCCGCTACCAGTGCTCCCGAGCGAAGCGATGGGACAAATCCGACCCGCGGGAAATGCGCACCATTTTTCGCGGACATCATCGATGAGGTGTCCCGGCTAGCTCGGAGATGTGGCCGAAGATCGGCGCGACGTCGCGATCGCAATACAGCATCACGGCGGCGACGACGAACGTCAGGGCGAATCCCGTGGCGGCCACCTGCGAGCGTGGCTTGACGGCGCGCGCAAAGGGGAAGACCGCCGCGACGACGATCGTCCAACCCATCAGGTGGTGAAGGAAGGCCGAGCGCTGGAAGAGCCAGGCGTTCTGCTCGTGCACCAGTAACGCGCTCCCGGAGACGAGGAAGCCCGCCGTCACGGCAAGCCGCCACCACTGGCTCTGTAGCTTGCCGCGTGCGAGCCCCAGCTCTGCAGCGCCCGCGATCATCAACATCTGAGCCCAGGCCCCGTGCGCGAGCATGTGGATCGCCGAGTTCGTATAGAAGGTCATCACCGGCCACATCAAGATGCCCAGCGCGAACGCGAGCCCGGGCCACAGGTACGCGCGCCACGCACGCCGCCGCCACACCTCTGTTCCGACGATCGCTTCGCCGAGCAGGCAGAGGCCGAGCAGGAGGAATCCCGTCGCGAACAGCCAGTGAACGTGCTCACTGGGCGGTTGCATGTTCTCCCTCCAGGTCCTCCAGCAGTCCCGGCACGACGACGAAGTGGAAGAACAAGCCCACGGCGATCACGAGCAGCGGCGGCTCGACGAAAAGCCACCAGAACCCTTGCCCCCGCGGATGCAACAAGGTGATGCGGTACGGCTGGACGAGCGCCCAGGCGACACCGGCGAGCATGGTCGCCGGCCCGACCGTGGAGACGATCCGCGCACGCGTGACGGTGCGTCGTAGAGGTGCTTTCAGTTCGCTGACGAGCTCTGCGTTCACGACGTCCTCCTCCCGTAGTCGAGGTCAATGCACACACGGACCCGGGGACGCCGAAAGCGCCCCAGGGTTACGCGGGCGCGGGAGGAGGTCTGACTTCGAAGGCGAGCCCGAACAGGCTGCGTGGAGAGACGAGCTCACCGACGGTCGGATGAGGCGAGGGGAGACTCTCGCGCAGAAGACGTGACGCGCACGCGGCCGTGTCACGGGCGTAGTTCTCGTAATCGGACAGCCAGTTCTCGACCGCGCGGTAGACGAGGGCGACCACGACGGAGAGAACTGCGAAGACCGGCAGCGCGGCGGTGTGCAGCCAGGGCGCCAACAACGGCCAGCGCCCGGCCGAGATGCCCTCCCCATCGACCTGCAGGAGATAGATCAGTGAGGTGACGAGGAATGATCCGAGCCAGAGCCGCGGAGAGAGCTCGATCCGGACGCGCGGCGCGGACCGCGCGGGCGGCGATCCGTTCGCGGCGAGCAGCCGGCGTGCGGCGCGTGCGACGGTGCGGGCTTTGACGAAACGCCATGCGACGCGCGCCAGCATCAACGCGACCGCGACCTTCACGACCGCGAGCAGGATCGGGTAGTACTGGGCGCCCGAATACGGCGTCTCGACATGGCGGCCGAAGTCGAGCCGCTGCGCCAGGCTACGGCCGCTGAGCTCGGCTACGAGTGCAAGCAGCAGGAGCGCGAGCCGCGCGAGACCACGCTGGTGACGCCGTGCACGCTCCATCCCCACAGTAGTGTGCGCCTTCCGGCACACCCAGCGCAACCGACGCTAGGGACCCCGCGGTTACGCGACTACGGTCAACATCCACTCGTTGCTACAGCGATCTTCGAAGGCCACGAGGAAGATCCGCTGATAATGGCCGAGGCAGAGCGAACCATCGCTGAAGGGGATCTGCTCGGTCCGAGGGCCGAGCAGCATCGATACGAGCCGTGTCCGCTCTTCGGCCTCGAGCGGGACGAGCCGTTCGAGCAGGCCCTCGAGATCGGAGAAGAAGCCCGTCTCGCGTTCCTGCACGCGGATCAGCGAGGGGTCGCCGTTCGGCGACACGAACGCGATGCCGCTGCCTCCAGTCGACGCGACCTCGCGCCGGACGTCGTTCGTGATGTCGAGCACGGTGAGGTTCGGCAGCGCAGCCGCGATCGAGACGGGGATCTCGACGGACGTCATGCGGATGCAACCTCTCGGGGCAGGCGGAAGTGCACGTCCTCGCGCGCGACCGTCACCTCGACCACCTCGCCGTGGCCCAGCGCGGCGAGCCGCTCGATGGTCGCAGCCACGAGCTCGCCCGGAGTGGACGCGCCGGCCGTCAAACCAACCACGTCGTGGCGGGAGATGAGGTCTTCGGCGAGCGGGCTCTCTCCGTCGATCAGTTCCGCCTCCGCTCCGGCGTTACGCGCAACCTCCACGAGGCGCTGCGCATTCGAGCTCGTCTGCGAGCCGATCACGAGGATGAGCGTTGCCTCTTCTGCGAGCCGTTTGACGGCGTCCTGGCGGTTCTGAGTCGCGTAACAGATGTCATTCGCGCCGGGACGCGTGAGCGTACCGAAGCGCTGCTCGAGAGCGTCCACGGTCGCGCGAACGTCGTCGAGCGAGAGCGTCGTCTGGCTGATGACGGCGACCGGCCTGCCGTCCGACTCGAGCTCGGCAGCTGCCTCCGGGGACTCGACGACCACCGTCGAGTCCGGGCGCTCGCCATGCGTACCGATTACCTCGACATGGTCGGCGTGGCCCACGAGCGCCACGAGGTGGCCCGAGTCCGCGTAGCGCCGCGCCTCCGCATGAACCTTGGAGACGAGCGGACAGACGGCGTCCACGACACGAAGTCCGCGCTTCTCGCAGTTCTCGCGCACGGCAGGCGCAACACCGTGCGCGGAGAGCACGCAGATCTCACCCGACGGGATGTCGTCCTCGTGGTCGACGAAGACAGCACCAAGACGCTCGAGACGGCGGACGACATGGTCGTTGTGCACGATCTCGTGCCGGACGTAGATCGGCGGGCCGTGCTCGGCGAGCAGGCGCTCGACGATCTCGATCGCGCGGTCCACACCCGCGCAAAACGATCTCGGTGCAGCAAGAAGGACACGCTTTCTCACGCGATCGCCTCGAGCCCCTTGAGTGCCCGCCGGGCTGCGACCGCAGCGCGCAGTGTCACGAGTGGCTGCCGTGCGAAGCCGCGCAGGAACCCCAGATAGTCGACCTCGCCGTCTGCGGTCGCGCCCTCGGCGACCCCGCCCAGCCGGTGCGTCGGTGTATCGCTGATCGAGCGCAGGCAGCCGACGAGGCGGCCGCTCCGCGCGAGTGCGCCCGATTCCATGTCCACCGCGTCGGCCCCGGTCCGGGCGTGGAGCCGCGCGCGCTCGGCGGGATCGTCGACGATCCGGGTTGCACCGAGGATCGTCCCCGTTCGTGCCGGCGACGCGCCGAGCGGACCGCCCTCCCACAGGACCGCTCCCGATTCGTCGACAACGCGCGTCGCGTCGATGACCGTGCCGACCGGCAGCTCGCCGGAAAGCGCGCCGGCGATCCCGAACGAGACCAGCCGTCCCTCGGGCACGCCCTTCGACGCCCCGAGTCCCACCACCGCCGTCCGTCCCAACCGTCGCGCGATGCGCTCCTCGACGGTCATGGCGCACGCAAACGTCAGCCCGTCAGCGTCCAAGCCATGCTCCTCGCGCTCTCCTTGACCGAGCCGGCGGCCTCGTAAGCGGCCGAAGGCTCGAAACCGGAATGGATCGCACAGTGCTCACAGCGAGGATCATTCCCCGGTCCGTAGTCATCCCACTCCATGCCCTCGAGGAGCGCGTCGTAGGTCGGGAAGATCCCGTCGGTGAGCAGGTAGCACGGCCCTTTCCAGCCGTACGGATTACGATTGATCGAGCCCCACGGTGCGCACTTGAGCTTCCGCTCGCCGGTGAGGAACTCCTGGTAGATGGGAGTCGCGAGCCAGCGGTAGCTCCGCTGGCGCGCCACCTTCCGGATGATCCTGAACTTCTCTTCGTGCTCGGCGCGAGTCATCGTCAACGCCGGATCGATCTGGGAGTACTGGTAGCCGGGCGCGATCAGCATGCCGTCGATGCCGACTTCGTTCGTGAGGTAGCCCATCATCTCGAGCACGTCGTCGACCTTGGTCTCCTTGAAGATCGTCGTGTTGGTCGTGACGCGGAAGCCCGCCTCGCGCGCCTTACTGATCGCGTCGACTGCGACGTCCCACAGGCCCGGGTAGTCGCAGATGTAATCGTGGATCTCGCGCATGCCGTCGAGATGGACGACGAACGTCATGCGATGGCTCGGCTTGAACACGTCCAGGTACTGCTCGAGCCGCAGCGCGTTCGTGCAGAGGTCGATGTTCTTACCGAGGTCGAGCATGCCGGCCACGACGTCCTCGATGCCTTTGTAGACGAGTGGCTCGCCTCCGCAGATAGAAACGACCGGCGCGGGACACTGTGCACCGGCGTCGATGCACTCCTCGACGGTCAGCCTGGCCTTGTTCGACTCGTACTCGCGGATCTTTCCGCAGCCGATGCAGGCGATGTTGCACGCGAGCGTCGGCTCCAGCATGAGGACGAGCGGGTACCGCTCTCCCTTGCGCTGCTGACTGGCGACGTACTTGCCGATCTGGACGGTTGAGCGGAGGGGGAACTTCATCCGTTGAGCCTTTCTCTCAGGCGCCCGAGGGCGAGGAGCGGGAACGTCAGTCTGTACAGGTGGTAGCGGATCATGAAATCGAGGGGAAAGCCAGTACCCGTGTAGTGCTGCTCGTCCCAGTCGCCGTCCCGGCGCTGAGACTGGCAAAGATACTCGGCCGTACGTCGCGTAGACAAGCCTTTTGCGGACCCGCCGGCGATATAGGCAAGGAGCGCCCAAGCGGTCTGCGATGGGGTCGCCGCGCCGCGGCCGCGGGCCGCCGCGTCCCGGTAGGAGAGGATGTCCTCACCGAAGGCACCGCTTGGTTGCTGCACCGAGTCGAGCCACGCGAGAGCACGACGGATCGCCGGATGTTCGGGCGGGAGCCCGCAGGCCTCGAGAGCCGGGACTGCAGCGCCCGTTCCGTAGAGGTGATTCACGCCCCAGCGGCCGAACCAGGAGCCGTCGGCCTCCTGCTCGGCGAGGAGCCAATCGAGGCCGGACGCGAGCGAAGACCCATACGAGTCCTCGTGCCCGAGCGCCTCGAGCGCATGGGCGGTCACGTCGGCACTCGGCTCGTCGGTGACCTTGCCGAAATCACAGATCGGGAGCTTGTAGAGCCACAACGCCTCGTTGTCGGCGTCGAAGGCCCCCCAGCCGCCGCTGCGCGACTGCAGGCCCACCATCCAGTCGAGCCCGCGCCGAACGGCGTCGTCGCCCAGGTCGAGCTCGCGGAGCGCCAGGGCGACCACCGCGGTGTCATCGACGTCCGGATACAGATCGTTGTCGAACTCGAACGACCAGCCTCCAGGAGCCAGGGCGGGCCGGCGGATCGCCCAGTCACCGCGGACGGTGACCTCCTCGGCGAGCAGCCACGCGCCGGCGGTCCGCAGCCGGGGGTCGTCCGCCGGAACCCCCGCCGCACGCAGGGCGAGCACGGCGAGCGCCGTATCCCAGATCGGGGACTGGCACGCCTCCGGCCGAAGGCGATCGGAGTCGCGCACCATGAACCGCTCCCAGCCGGCGAGGCCACGGGCGAACGTCTCGTCCTCGAAGCCGTGCCCGAGCGCGGCGAGCATGATCAGCGACCACACCCAGGGCGGCTGGATCCCACCCCACGAGCCGTCCGCCTCCTGCCGCGCGCGCACCCAGTGCTCCGCGACGGCGATCGCGCGCCGGCGGCGCTCTGAAAGACGCGGCATTCCGTGCGCCGCGGTCTTCCGGCCGCCGATCTCGCTCAGGTCGATCGCACTCGGCCTGACGGGCTGCAGCGCCTCGACGACCGAGAGCGACACCATCGTCTGACGGGCCCAGCACGCAAAGTCGTAGACGGACAGCGGGCCGTTCGCCGGGAGCAGGATCAGCTCGACCGGAACGTGCGCCAGCCGCCGCCAGGGCCACTGTCCGATCACGGCCAGGAACGCACGAGTGAAGATGCGCGTCCGTGCCACACCGCCGCTGCGCCGGATGTACTCGCGCGTCGCGTCGCCGGCGTCGACACCCGCGAGCTTCAGCGCCGCGTACGCCTCCACCGTCACGGAGAGGTCCGCCGGCCCCTCGAACCAGATCGACCAGGTCCCGTCGGCGCGGCGGTGCGCGAGCAGCTCGTTGGCGAGAAGCCGGTCGGTCTCCGCGTCGCGAAGGCCCAGGAAGTGGAGCAGGAAGAGATGCTCCGCGATCATCGTCGCGTTCGACTCGAGCTCGCCCTTCCACCAGCCGTCGGGATGCTGGAGCGACAGCAGCCGTTCAGCGCCGCGCTCGACGGCTGTGTCCAGCCCGGTGAGCTCCTGCACGACAGTCACACTGCAACCTTAGTTGTCATGCCGGACAACATTCGTGCTGCCACTCTTCCGGAACGAACCGCGCTCTCCATCGTCGCCGGCCAGCCGGTCGCGGTCCACGCGCCTGCGCGTGTGACGTTGGGGTGCGAGGTGTGCGGCCCGGGACGCAACGCGGCCGTTCCCGGGCGGAGCGCGACGGTGGCCTGCGGCTCGCGGCTGACGCGCGACCACACGAGCTCGGCAGGACCGAGACGCTCGTTGATCTGTGCGCCGATGTGGTCGACGAGCTCGCGGCCCCGGATCTCCATCAGCTCCGGCACGCCGCTCGACACGACCGTCAGGTACTGCCCCTGCTCGGGCCGATGCCCGATGAGCGCGCCGCGGTCGAAGACCCAATGCGCATCCGACCCCAGGAGTGCGGCCAGCGGCGTGCGCAGAAGCGGACGGTCGAACAGAAGGTGGACGCTGACGATCGGCGACGGGTCGAGGCCGGGCTCAGTCTCGCCCAGCAGCCGCGCCGATTCCGCGGGCGGCGTCGCGACGACGATCGCGTCGGCGTCGAGGTCGTCGAGATCCTCGACTCGAACGCCCGTCTCGACGCTCGCGCCGCCGCGCTCGAGTGTCCGCCGTGCGGCGTCGCCGTGCATCCAACCGAGCGGCTTCACCGGCAGCACGAGCTCGCCGGCACGACGGCCCGCCAGCAGCGCCGTCTGCACCGTGAAGAGGCCCATCGCCGCGCTCGCTTCCGAGGACGGAAGGTTGAGCGCGGGCCGGATGAAGACGTCCCAGAACCGCTCGATCGCAAGCGGTGACTGACCCCTCCTCAGCAGAAGATCTGCGAACGTCTCGTCATCGTGCGTAGCGGGATCCAGTCCGCGGAGCGCGAGCAGCTGCCAGATGAGTGGACGCTCCCGTAGCGGCAGATGCCCGTAACGCGCGAGCAGGATCGAGCCCGGAGAGATCCGAGACCAGCGGCGGCCCTCGTCCACGACGGGCAGGCTCAGGCGCATGCGGCGGATGGAGCCCGACTCACCGATCCGCTCGAGAAACGCGAGGTACTCCGTGAAGCAGCCGAGCGCGATGTGCTGGCCGTTGTCGGGCGGCGGCGGCGGATCGCCGTCGCGCTCGGGGAGCGTCTGCACCGCACCACCTAGCGTCGGCCGTGCCTCGAGCAGCGTGACGTCGTGTCCCGCGTCGAGCAGCTCGAACGCGGCGGTGCAACCGGCCAGCCCGCCGCCGACGACGGCCGCCTTCACCGGCGCAGCCCTTCGCCGACGATCCGCAGCTTCGTCAGCGCGGACAGTTGTGGCGGGCCGTCGAAGACGTCGTAGCCGCGTGCCTCGATCCGTTCGAGCGTGGCCCGGTAGAGCCCGGCGAACGTCGAGACGCAGAGCGCGCTGCGACGGTCGAGCGAGCGCAGCAACCCGAGGCCGTCCTGCAGATGCACACGCGCGCGCTCGGCCTGGTACGTGAGCAGCGCACGCCACGCGGATGACGCACGGCCTTTCGCGATGTCGTCCTCCGACACCCCGAACGATGCGAGCTCGTCCTGCGGAAGGTAGACGCGACCGAGCTCCCAGTCTTCGCGGACGTCGCGAATGATGTTGATCAGCTGCAAGGCGATTCCGAGCGTCTCCGCCCGCTCGACGTCGTCGGAGCCGTAGACGGCGACGCACGCAACCCCGACGGCGCCCGCCACCTTCGTGCAGTACCCGCGCAGCTCCTCGAAGTCGGCGTACCGCGTCTGATCGAGATCCTGCAGCCCGCCGTCGACGAGCGCGCGCAGCGCACGGTCGGGAATCGGGAAGCGGCTGCGCGCGTCGGTGAGCGCGATCGACATCGCGTCGCTTCCCGGCGAGGACAGCGCCGCTCGCAGCTGCTCGAGCTGGACCCGCTTCTCGTCGACCGGCAGCTCACCGTCCGCGACATCGTCGACGCGGCGTGCGAACGCGTAGATCGCGGCGATGGCCCGGCGCTTGTCACGCGGCAGCACCATGATCCCGTAAGCGAAGTTGCGCGCCCGGCGGCGCGTCAGGCGCTCTACCTCCGCGTATGCCTGTGCGGCCGTCACCGTTGCCATGGCGTCCACCGCGCCTGACGTGCCGTGGGGAAGGGGCCGCCGGGGGAAACCGGGAGGTTTCCCCTTGCCTTCTCCTCACCGTTCGCGGCGATCTCAGCGGCGCGAACGGCGAGGCGTAACTCGAAAGAAGGGGGCTCGTGGGGGAAACATGGTTTCCCCCACGCGACGGAGCCGTAGGCGAGGGAGGGCGCGTCAATGCGCTCGACCTCCGCGTATGCCTGTTCGGCAGTCATCGTGCGAACACTGCCAGTGCGAGCCGGGTGCGCGACGGACGCGGCCGCCGCGTGAACACGTCCCAGTGCGCAGACTCGAGCGCATCGAGCGCTGCAAGTCCGCCGCGTGCGAAAAGGCCGACTGCCCGTCCCGTCCGGCCGCCGATCCGCTCCTGGAGGACGCGTCCCGCGGCGAGTAGGCTCCGAGCCCGCGCCCCCTCGTAACGGAGCAACTCGAGCAGCTCGAGGCTCGGACGGTCGAGCACCGTTACACCGAACGTGCGGCGGTCCTCGAGCGGCAGGTAGACACGGCCGAGCTCGAGATCGCGCGGTACGTCTTGCAAGAAGTTGACGAGCTGCAGCCCCGTGCAGACGTCGTCGCTCGCGGTGACGAGGTCGGGCTCACCGTCGAGGCGCAGCAGCCCGAGCACGAGGCGGCCGACCGGGTCGGCGGAATGGCGGCAGTACTCCTTCAGGTCGTCCCAGCTCTCGTACTCCGCAATGCTCTGGTCCATCCGGTTCGCCTCGATCAGTCTCAGGAACGGCTCGCGTGACAGGGAGAACTCGTGGATGGTCGGCGCGAGGGCCCGCATGACCGGCCACGAGGGCTCTCCGGAGTAGCAGGCGTCGAGCTCGTGCTCGAGCTCGTCGAGCGCCGCCGGCCGATCTCCGTCCAGCTCGTCGCCGAGGATGTCCACGAGGCGGGCGAAGCCGTAGACAGCCCGCAGGTGCGGACGCAGGCGGCGAGGGAACAGCACTGAGGCAACGGGGAAGTTCTCCGTCCGAGCGCGGCGGGCTACGACGGCCACATCCATTCGTAGAAGACTCACTGGCCCGGCCCTGCTGGTCAACCGGGTCACGTTTGCGCCGGGACCCTCTCGGTGGTTCAATCGACTGGCGCTGGCCTGCCCAGACCCTGCCGCAGGCGCTTCATGAAGCCAATTCAGGAGGGGGCGCTTGAGCGACGACCGGGGGAATATCGGCGGAGACGGCCTGCGCAAGCACCCTGTGCTGGGCGTGGAGAAGGTGGGCACCGCCTACGTCGTTCGCCTGGGTGGCGAGCTCGATCTCTACAACGCGGCTCAGGTCCGTGCTGCGCTCGTGGACGCCTGCGCCCAGGCCCCCGAGCGGATCGTCGTCGACCTCGGCGAGGTCGAGTTCCTCGACTCGACCGCACTCTCCGTGTTGATCGAGACGCGCGCGAGGATGAACAATCGCGGCGGGCTAATGCTCGCAGCGCCCGGCCTCGAGACGCGGCGCGCACTGCAGATCTCCGGGCTGGACAAGCTCTTCGCCGTGCACGACACCGTGGCCGAAGCGCTCGGCGCGAAGGTCTAGCTACTCGGCAGGCACCGTGGACGGTGCCTTCGACATTTCCTCGCCGCGGATCAGCGTGACCGCCGCAATGAACGCCAGGACGCCGAACACGGCCAGGCCCCAGAAGGCCCAGGCGTAGCCGCCGGTGAGGGCAACCGGAAGCGACTTGCCCTGCGAAACAAGTGACTTGAAATGAGTCGTGAAGATCGTCGAGGCGACCGCCGTGCCGATCGCGCCGCCGATCTGCTGTGACGTGTTGATGAGCCCGGAGGCCAGTCCCGCCTCGCGCTCGACGACTCCCGCAAGCGCGGCGATCGAGACGGGAACGAACGCGAACGCGATCCCGACTCCGACCATCAGGTAGCCGGGCAGCAGGTCGGAGACGTAGCTCCCGTGCACGGGAATTTGCGCGTACCAGATCATCCCTGCGGTCAGCAGGGCGAGGCCGATCGCAATGATCGGCTTGGGTCCGAACCTCGTCGTCAGAGCCTGCGCCACCCCTGCGGCGACGACCGCGGTTCCAGCGGTCGCGACGAAGGTCACGCCCGTCTTCAACGCCGAATAGCCGAGGACGTTCTGTACATAGAGGGTGAGCAGGAAGAAGTTGGCGAAGATCACCGCGCCGAGGAGCGCGCCGACGACGTTTGCGCCGGCGACCGTTCGCACGCGGAAGATGTGGAAGGGCATCAGCGGGTCGTGGACACGACGCTCGTTGACGAGGAACCCGACGAGAAGCGCACCCGAGGCGACGAGCAGCAGAATCGTCCGTGCGGTCGCCCAACCGACGTCCGGCGCCCTCGAGATCGTGTAGACGAACAACGCCAGCCCGCCGCTGACGAGTATCGCGCCCAGGACGTCGTAGCTCCGTTCGGCGCCTTCACGCCGACTTTCCGGGACGATGCGAGGCGTCAGGACGAGCACGAGCGCACCGACCGGCACGTTGACGAAGAAGATCCATTCCCAGCCCAGGTACTTCGTCAGCACGCCCCCGGCGAGGACGCCCACAGCCGCGCCGCTGCCGCCTAGTGCACCCCAGATTCCCAGGGCCTTGTTTCGCTCCGCGCCCTCCTCGAAGCTCGTCATCACGATCGACAGCGCGGCCGGCGTGATGATCGCTCCGCCGAGTCCCTGCACCGCGCGCGCCACGATCAGCATCCCCTCGGATTGCGCGAGCCCGCAGACGAGCGAGGCGATCGAGAAGAGCGCCACTCCGGCTATGAACACACGACGCCGGCCGAGCAGATCGGCGGCGCGCCCTGCCAGGAGCAGGAAGCCGCCGAAGGCGATCGAGTACGCCGTGATGACCCACTGCAGGTTCTCGCGCGAGAAATGGAGCGCGCGGCTGATCGACGGGAGCGCGACGTTCACTATCGAGACGTCGAGGATCGTCATGAAGAAGGCCGTCGCGACCACGGCGAGGATCCTCCAGCGGTGCGGGTTCGAGCTCATGAAGCGCTTAGGCTATTACGAGCGGAACACGAACGGGGGAGCTGAGTGCTCCCCCGTTCACATTTCGGCTAGATCTTGCCGAGCTTGCGCCACTTCGCGTAGATGTCCTTCATCTCCTTGTCGGCGGCGCTGACCGCATCGGCAGCGCTCATCTTGCCCTGGGAGACCTGGGCGAACATCTTCGGGATCAGGAACTTGCCGAACACCTCCGAGAACGCCGCGTTCGTGTAGCCCGGAAAGCCCGGATTGACGGTGTACTTCTGCGCGATTGTGGTGAGCACCTGGTACTTGCCGCGCGGCCTATGCGTGTCTGCCGCCGCAAGCTTCTGGATCCTCTTGAACGGAAGGGCGCCCGGGAACGTCGGGAAGTTGTAGAACTTCGACGCCATGAAGGCGTCCTTGTAATTGATCTCGAGGTCCGCCATGAACTTCTTGGCCGCCGGGATGTTCTGGGCGAACTTCCAGATCGAGTAGCAGCCCATCACGTGCTCGAGCCCGAGCCGTTGCACCGGGCCCTTGGGGATCGGATAGATGTAGAGCTGATCCGCGAACGGCAGGCCGAGGTCCTCCGGCGTCCTCGTGGCCGAGATGGCGTTGAGGATCATCGATCCTTTCCCGGAGTAGATGAAGTTGTTGTTCGAGGCCGGCGTCCAGCCGAAGACCTCGTCGGTCTCGCCGTTCTTGAAGATGTCGGCCATGAACTTCACGGCCTCTACCGTGCGCTTCGACTTGATCGTGACGCGGTGCTTCGCGTCCTGGAGATAGGCGCCGAAGCACATCAGGAAGGCCATCAGGGCCATGTTCGAGTCGAGCTCGGCCGACTGGCCGATCCCGATCGGATGGCCGGCCGCCTTCAGCTTCGGCGCAGCCTTACGCACGTTCTCCCAGGTCGAGGGTGCGATGCCGACGCCGTTCCAGAGGTCGTGGCGCCAGACCACGGGGTCCGGAACGTAATTGTCGGCGAAGGCGAACCACTTCTTCGTCTTCGGGTTGTACGTCGCCCGTTTGCCCAGGCCGCCGATCTTCCCGACCTTGCGCTGAACCTCCTGCACGATCTCGGCATGGTTGATGACCTGGTCCTCGAACTGCGCCTGGGGTGAGAGGTTGAAGAACAGGTCGTGCCCCGAGCCGGCCGCGGCCTCGGCCGCCGCACGTGCGGGCAGCAGCGTGTTGAGGATGAGGTCGACGTGGACCTGGACATCGTTCTTCTGTCCCCAGTTCTTCGACCACACGTCTGTGAACCACTTGTCGTAGGCCGGCACGAAGTGCGCCCACTGGATGATGTTCAGGTCGCCCTTGAGCCAGCGGCCCTTGAATCGGAGCGGCCCGTAGAACGCCTGCCCGAAGCCCGAGCCAGCAACGCCGATCGAGATGCCGGCCGCCCCGGCCCGGCGGATCAGCTCGCGACGGTCGTACCTCCCTTCGCGTCGGCTGGGATCGTCTGAACTTGCCACTACCCCTCCTTTCTCGGCCCTACCGGAATGCTCCCCCGGTGAAGCCTGCGATGAACCGGTCGAGGAACGTGTTGTAGAGGAGCGCGAGCGGAATGCTCGGTATGAGCGAGGCGACCATGATCGCTCCCCACTGCGGCAGGTCGCCGCGGATCAGATCCGTGTAGACACCCGTCGACAGCGTGCGATGAGCCGACGCGGAGATGAAAGTGAACGCGTAGACGAACTCGTTCACAACCAGAGAGAACGAGAAGATCACGACCGTCAAGATGCCCGGAACGGAGATAGGGAAAACGATGCGGACCAGAGTTCCGAGCCGTGAAGCCCCGTCGATCAGCGCCGCGTCCTCGAGCTCGCGTGGAATGGTTTTGAAGAACCCCATCAAGAGCCACGTCGCGAACGGCACGGTGAACGAGGGATAGACCAGGACGAGCGACCAGATCGACCCCCGCAGGTGGAAGTGCAAGAGGTGACTGGTCTGCCTGTCGAGCTGCGTGATCACCGAGAACATCGGTAGAAACAGAAGCGTGGGCGGGACGAGGTAGGTCAGGAAGATGCCGACGCCGACGCTCTGGCCGACCTTCCCCGAAAGCCGCGCGAGGGCGTAGCCCGCCGGGACCGCGAGCACGAGCGTGATCAGCACGACGACGACGCCGATGATCGCCGTGTTCCGCAGCCAGGTCGTGTACTGCGTCTCGTTGAAAAGGAAGCGGGCGTTGGAGAGCGTCGGTCCCTTGTGGAACCAGTACGGCGTATGGCTGAGGTCGTAGAAGTCGCGCTGCTGCTTGAAGGCGGTGATCACCATGACGTAGAACGGGAAGGCGAGCACGATCGCGAACGGGCCGACGATCAGGTACGACAGCCCCTTCTCGCGGAACCCCCGGAGCACGGCATCCATCGCTAGGTCACCTCCGCGCGGCGCGCGAAGATCAGCATTCCGATCGCTACGACGGCGAGCACGGGTAAGAGGAACAAGGAGATCGCAGCGCCCGCGCCGAGCGAACCGGACTCGATCCCGGTCTTGTACGCCCAGGTCGTGACCATCTCCGTCGCGTTCGAAGGCGGCGGGCCCCCGTTGGTGAGGATGTAGACGACGGCCATGTCCGTCGCGGTGAAGACGATCCCGAACAGCAGAGCGACGGTCGCGATCGGCAGCTGCAGCGGCAGGGAGACCGACCAGAACTTGCGGAATCCGGTTGCGCCGTCGATCGCAGCGGCGTCGTCCACCTCCTTGGGAATCGAGGCGAGACCTGCGAGGAAGATCACGGTCGCGAAGGGAATGATCCGCCATGCATGCACGGCGATCACGGAGCCCATGGCCAGCCTGGGCTGCGCGAGCCACTGCGGCGGAGACACCGTGCTTGCGAGGTGCAGGTGCTGCAGCGTCCAGTTGATGATCGAGTAGGTCGTGTCGAAGATCCAGGTCCAGCCCATGAGGCTGAGCGGCAGCGGCGCCGCCCACGGCAGGAGGATCAGGAAGCGAAGGAACCACTTGCCGGGGAAGTTCTTGAGTAGGGCATGAGCCAGCAGCCCTGCGACGACGAGCACGACGGCCTGCGAGATGACCGTGAAGAGGAACGTGTGCCAGACCGCGTCCTGAAAGGCCGGGTTCGTCCATTCGTGGCGGAAGTTGCCGAGGCCGATCCACTTGCCGTGCAGCGAGCCGCCGATGGCGTTCGTGAAGCTCAGATAGACCGCGAGCGCGAGTGGCCCGCCGACGAGCGCGAGGATGAAGACGACCGCCGGCGAGATTAGGACGGAAGCAAGGACGCTGGGACGCTCGAGGACGTTCCTCCAGCGCCTCCCCCGCGGCCGTGCAGCGGCGAGTGCCTCCACCCGGCGGCGATCCTACTAAGCCGCGCGCGACGGGGCGGAACAGGCCAGGACATGTCCACGTTAAGCTCGTGAGGGCAGCGCATGGCCGAGATCACGCTGGACAAGCTGACGAAGGTCTACGGCGACGGGACCCGGGCGGTCTCGGAGCTGGACCTCGAGATCGGCGACGGTGAGTTCGTCGTCCTCGTCGGGCCGAGCGGCTGCGGGAAGACGAGCGCGCTCCGGATGGTCGCCGGGCTCGAGCCGATCACCGAGGGGCGGGTCGTGATCGGCGGCGAGGTCGTGAACAAGCTGCCGCCGAAGGATCGCGACATCGCGATGATCTTCCAGAACTACGCGCTCTACCCGCACATGAGCGCGTTCGAGAACATGGCCTTCGGGCTGAAGCTCCGCGGCATGAAGAAGGACCGCCGCGGCGAGCGTGTGAACAGCACCGCGAAGACGCTCGGCCTCGACGAGGTGCTCCCGAAGAAGCCGCGAACGCTGTCCGGGGGCCAGCGCCAGCGCGTGGCGATGGGACGCGCGATCGTGCGGGAGCCCCGCGCGTTCCTGATGGACGAGCCGCTCTCCAACCTCGACGCGAAGCTGCGCGTCGAGATGCGTGCCGAGATCGCCCGGCTTCAGCGCGAGCTGAACGTCACGACGATCTACGTGACGCACGACCAGGTCGAGGCGATGACGCTCGGCGACCGCGTTGCGATCATGCGCGGCGGCCTGTTGCAGCAGGTGGCGAAGCCGCAGGAGCTCTACGACCGGCCGCGCAACCTCTTCGTCGCCGAGTTCATCGGCTCACCCGCGATGAACCTGATCGGTGTCGACCTGGAGCGCTCGAACGGCGGTTTCGTGGTGAAATTCGCGGGCACGGACCATGCGCTGACGGTCGACGATCAGGTGGTCGGCCGCCGTCCCACCCTCATGCACTTTGAGGGCAAGCGAATCATCCTCGGCGTCCGCCCGGAGGACATCGAGGATGCTGAGTTCGACGGCGGCGCGCCGGACGGCCGGCGACTGTCAGCAACAGTGGACATCCGCGAAGACATGGGCTCGGAGGTGTTCATCCACTTCGGCGTCGGCGGCAAGGCAGTGCGCGGCGCCGATGTGAAGGCAGCCGTCGGCGAAGAGGCCGCGGAGGTGGCGGAGTTCAAGGGCAACATCTGGGTAGCCCGGGTCGACCGGGACACCAGAGTGGAAGAGCAGGGAAACGTCGAGCTCGTCGTGGACACGACGCGGCTCCACTTCTTCGACCCGGAGAGCGGTGAAGCGATCTACTGAGTCGCTGAGCCTCGGTGAATCAGCACAGGACAGGCGGCGTGCTGCGCGCACTCGAGGCTGACCGAGCCCAAGAGCAAACCGCTCAGTCCATGACCGTGGGAGCCGACAACGAGCAGGTCGGCGTCGCGAGACGCGTCGAGCAAGGCCCTTGCAGGTTCGTCCTCGACGGCGATCGGCGCGACGTTCACCGTCACGGCGTTGCCCACGACTTCGTCGACGACCTCCGTGACGAACCGCAGAGCGCCTTCGTGAAACTCGGTGACGAGCCCAGGCAGGTCGATCGGCGCAGCGGGGGCCGCGTCGGCCCCCGGCATCGGCGCCTCGTAGGCGTGCAGCGCGACCACCTCTGCACCGCGGACGCGCGCGTCCTCGACCGCCCAACGAAGTGCATTCTTCGATGCCTCCGAGCCATCTATGCCGACGACGATCTTCTCCATCACGGGTGGTACTGCTGCTCGAGCGCGTAGACCGTGTCGTTTCTGATGGTGATCCAGAAGCCGGTCGAGATCGGCTCGAACAGCGACTTTGGAAACGGATTTCGGCCGTCGACGAGTTGCGCGAGCTGGGCCACGGTGGCCGGGCTCCCGTTCACACCATCTTTGAGCAACGTCACGTGCGCGTCCGGCGCAACGACGTAGGTGTACGCGCGCGGGCTCTCGTTGACGACGTAGTTGTCGTTCGGAACGTCACTCGACCCGGTGTCCTCGAGAGCCGCCTGGTTCGCCGTCTTCCCCGTGAGCAGCCAGGCAGGATCGAAACGCATCCGGTAGGCGCCGCCTCTGGGTTTGAGCGACTTGATGTACCCGTACTCGACGACCTGGCGCGGCGACCCAACGTCAGTCTTCGCCGTTCGGGACACGGTCACAGTCTTCGTGACGGTCTTGGTGCTCCCGCATCCAGTCGCGAGAACCAGAACCGTCAGGGCGGGGAGACCTAAAAGGAAAAAGGCCGGCTGCGGCAAGGCTTCAGTCTAGGCCGGAATCCCCCGTTTGGAGGAGGCGCCAAGACGGAGCACGCCTACGGTTCGCGCGAAGGGCCTGGAGTGCCCTCTTTGTCATGACTGCGGCGATTGCACACCTGGTGCGACCCTCCCGGCGCGCTTCCCTGCACGGCGGCATGGCGCGCGCCCTCGCGGTTCTCACGCTAGTGCTGCCGGTTCCATTCTGCGCTGCTCTGGGTCTCTCTCTGCCGCTGCCGGCAAGCGTCGCCCGGATCGCGGCCAAGATTGTGCCTTTTTCCAACTCTGCTCTCCTCGATGTGAAGGAGGAGCAGGTCCTGGGCGCGCGAGGCAGCATCGTCCGGATTGCAGGAGAACTGCCGGCCGTCAGTGCCGGCAGCGCAATCGATCGAGGCGGATCCCCGACTGCCCATGGTCCGCGCGGGGCCGGCGCACCGAGCCGCACCATCGGCGGAACGACGACGGCGAGCCCGAACGACACGGCCACGACACCGGCGAGCCCGAACGACACGGCCGCGACGCCGGCGGCGGCGCAGGAGCACGGCGCGTCCACTCCGCGGCAGACCGACCCCAGTTCCAGCATCTCAGCCACGACGCCGCCGGGGGGTTCGACATCAAGTCCCGGCACCGAAAGCACACCGCCACCGGGAGGCGGCGGGCCCGTGCCTCCGAGCGGCACGCCCACGAGCGTGGACACGGCAGCCGCAGCAGTCGCCCCGGTTGTGGGCACCGTCAACAACGCAGTGACAACGGCCATACCGACTGTCACCAACGCCGCTCCAGCAGTGGGGACAGCAGGCGCCGTAGTCACCGGCGCGGTCGCTCCCCTCCTTCCCAAGAAACCGTGAGCAGAGAGAATCCGCCGCGGCTCGTGCTCCGCTTCGCGGTGTGCACATGCGTCGCGCTCGCGCTCGCAGCTGCCGCCATTCTCATGGTCGTGCGGCATCTCGTCACGGTCCAGGCCGAGCGTTCCGCAACCACGTACGCGCGGGTGATCGCGAACTCGACGCTGCACGATTCCCTTCTCGCTTCTGATTTCCAGCATCCGCCGACGCCCTCTCGTCAGGCAGCGCTCGACAGGATCTTCCAGTCGCGCGTGTTGGACGAAGGCGTTTTGCTCGCCGAGCTCTACGACAAGAACGGTCGGGTCACCTACAGCACCGATCATCGCCGGGTGGGCCGCAACTCGAGTGCGGAGATCGGACACATGACCGAGGCGTTGAACGGGACCGTCAGGGGCGATGCGACGAAACTTTCGAACACCGGTGCGCATCCACGCAAAGCCCTTCGCACCTACGCCCCGGTGGCGGTGACGGGCGACGTCGGAGTCGTTGCACTGTTCCAGGACTACGCTCCGATCGCGACGGCCGCGGCCACGACCTTCCTCCCCACCGCCGGCGTCTTCGAAGCGGTGCTCATCCTCCTTTTCATCGTGCTGGTCCCGATGCTGCGTCGCGTGACCGTACGACTTCGACGTCAGGTCGAGGAGATAGAGCACCGCGCGCTCTACGACCAACTCACGGGCCTGCCGAACAGGAACCTGTTCCGAGACCGCGTCGAGCACTCGATCCTCACGTCACAACGGGAGGTGACCTCCTCCAATGTGATGTTTCTCGACGTCGACCACTTCAAGGAGATCAACGACACCCTCGGCCACGAGGCGGGTGACGCCCTTCTCCAGGTTCTGACAGAACGGCTGCGTGCCGAGATGCGCGCGAGCGACACGCTCGCTCGGCTCGGCGGGGATGAGTTCGCGATCCTCTGCGAGGGTTCGGCGACCGACGCGTGCCTGCTTGCGGAACGCCTACACAGTGCATTACACGGAACGGTCACCGTACGCGAGTTTCACCTCGAGATCACGATGAGCATCGGTGTCGCCACGTTTCCTGACCATGGCGAGAACGCCGACACCGTGCTGCGCCACGCCGACGTCGCGATGTACCAGGCCAAGGAAACCCGCGCCGGGACGGCCGTTTACGACCCCGAGCAAGATCTGAACGACGAAGCCCGCCTAACCCTTGCGGGCGAGCTGCGGCGGGCGATCCACAACGAGGAGCTGGTGCTGCACTTCCAACCCAAGGCGGAGCTCGCCACCGGGCAGATCGTCGGCGTCGAGGCGCTCGTGCGCTGGCAGCATCCGGAGCGCGGGTTCATCCCGCCGAATGAGTTCGTCCCGATCGCCGAGCGCACGGGGCTGATCAAGCAGCTGAGTCGCTACGTCCTCGCCCGTGCACTTCGACAGTGCAGCGAGTGGCGTGATTCGGGCCTCGATCTTCATGTCGCAGTCAATCTCACGATTCCCGATCTCCTCGACCTCGAGCTGCCCGACCTGATCGAGACGCTCCTTCACAAGACCGGCGTGCGCCCCGATCAGCTCGAGCTCGAGATCACGGAGACGACGATCCTCGCCGACCCCTTCCGCGTCGCACAGGTGCTGGCGCGACTGAACGAGATGGGCCTGCGGCTCGCAATCGACGACTTCGGCACAGGCTATTCCTCTTTGGCCTATCTCAGGCGTCTCCCGGTGCAAACGATCAAGATCGATCGCTCCTTCGTCATGGACATGTGCGAGAACGCAAGCGACGCGACAATCGTCCGTTCCACGATCGATCTAGGGAGGAATCTCGGACTCGAAGTCGTCGCGGAAGGCGTCGAGACGCAGGAAGCTTTTGACGCGCTGCGCGGGCTCGGTTGCACATTGGCGCAGGGCTATTTGATCAGCCGTCCCGTTCCTGCCGCGGAGCTTGCTCAGCTGCTCGCGGACCGCGCGGCGACAGAGCTCACCATCACGCGCTCGGCCTAGGCGATCCCGATCGCACCTGCGAGCTCGAGGGAGATCGCGTGCTCTCCAGCGTCCGTGCGAACCGTCACCGGGCCGCCGAAGGGCGCATGGGCCGCGACCTCGATCCTGCTGCCGGGGACGAGTCCAAGGCCGTTCAGGTATCGCAAGAGCTCCGCGTCGCCGTCGGGTACGTGGGCGACCAGCGCCGCCTCGCCCGGCTCGAGCGAGACGATCGTCCGGTAGTTGTTGGCCGTGGCGAGTCGCAGCTCCGCGTCGGGGATCGGGTGGCCATGTGGATCGTGGGTCGGGTAACCGAGCGACGCATCGATGCGTTTCTCGACTTCTTCGGACAGTGCATGCTCGAGCCGGTCGGCTTCCGCATGGACCTGGTCGAGTGGGACACCGAGCCGCTCGGCGAGGTATTGCTCGAGCAGGCGATGGTGGCGGATGACCTCGAGCGCCACACGGCGTCCGTCATCGGTCAGCGCCACACCCCGATAGGGGGCGTGTTCCACCAACTCGAGAGCTGCGAGCCGCTTCAGCATCGCGCTCGCCGAGGCGGCGCTGACCCCCATCGCCTCGGCGACACTGGTGGTGGTCGCTCGGGCGCCGGCGGCCTCGAGCTTGTAGACCTCGCGCAGGTAGTGCTGGACCGCCTCGGTCAGAGGCTCTGTGAGGTTTGCGCCCACTCCGGCGACTTAGTTTAGTATGCGACCCAGATTTAGTGCTACCTAAAAAGCTGACCAGGAAGGGCCTGATCGCAGGCGCCGCGCCGCTCATGGTGGCAGGCCCGCTGGCCAAGCTCGCCCTCGCCGACAACAGTGGGGAGCACGACCACCTTCAACTCGCCTCTCACGAGGGACACGGACATGCCACGCAGGGGCACGCCGCGATGATCGGCGAGCAGGCTCCCGCGGTCGGCGGCGCACGCGATCTCGATGCGCTTCTCTACCCGCCCGAGCCCCTGCCCTACCGGCCCGGCCGCGTGCGCGAGTACTTCCTGACGGCGATCGACAAGGAGATCGAGATCGCGCCCGGACTCTTCTTCCCGGCCTGGACCTACAACGGGACGGTGCCGGGGCCGGTGATCCGCGCCACGGAAGGCGACCTGCTCCGCGTCCACTTCGGCAACGGCGGTTCGCACCCGCACACGATCCACTTCCACGGCATCCACCCGGCGAACATGGACGGCGTGTTCGAGATCGTGCCGTCAGGCGGCGAGTTCACATACGAGTTCGAGGCGCGACCCGCCGGCCTCCAGCTCTATCACTGCCACTCGACGCCGCTGAAGAAGCACATCCACAAGGGCCTCTACGGCGCGTTCATCATCGACCCGAAAGAGCCGCGACCTCCGGCGCAGGAGTTGGTGATGGTCATGAATGGCTACGACACGGACGGCGACGGCAGCAACAACTTCTACACGGTCAACGGCCGCAGTTTCTACTACGCCAAGTACCCGATCACGGTCAAGCGCTCGCGCCTCGTGCGCCTCTACCTCGCGAATCTGACCGAGTTCGACCTGATCAACAGCCTCCACCTTCACGGCAGCTTCTTCCGGCACCAGCCGACCGGCACCGGCGACCACTGGGAGTACACGGACACCGTTGTGCAATGCCAGGGGCAGCGCGGCGTGATCGAGATCGAGTTCGCCGACACCGGGCACTTCATGTTCCACGCTCACCAGTCCGAGTTCGCCGAGCTCGGCTGGATGGGCTTCTTCAACGTCACCGATTGATGGTTGCGCGCGCCGATACCGCCCCAGGGGGCGCGCGATGGAGGCTCTGGGCCCTCGGGCCCCTGCTGCTCCTCATTGCAGTTGTCGCCGCATTCTCGGCGTGGGGCGACTCGGTCACCAACCTGCTCGGCCGCAACCCACCGCCGGCAGACCAGGTCGACGTCCGCCGCGTCGAGTTCAAGCCGGGCGAGATCCGGATCAAGGTGACCAATCCCCAGCGCGACGACCTCACGGTCGCGTCGGTCACGGTTGACGACGCCATCGTCCCATTCACCCTGGACGGGCCCGCAACTCTGCGCCGGCTTCGCTCGAGCACGATCGTCGTCCCGTACGACTGGGTCGAAGACGACCCGATCACCGTCGGGGTCACGAGTTCGACCGGCATCGAAACGATCAAGGAGATCCCCGCCGCGGTCGAAACTCCCGGGCCCTCGATCGAGCGCGCCACCGGTTATGCCGCGATCGGGTTCCTGGTAGGCGTCGTGCCCATCGCGCTTGGCCTCCTCTGGCTGCCGTCGCTTCGCCGCGCCGCACCGAGGTGGCTCGCCGCGTTCATGGCGCTGACCGCCGGGCTCCTCACCTTCCTCGCCGTCGAGGCGCTCTCCGAGGCGCTCCAGCTCCAGGCCGCCCTTCCCACCGGGCTCGGCGGCGCGGGCATCGTGTTGCTCGGCGTCGCGACTAGCTGGCTCACCCTCACTGCGATCTCGCACACGCTGTCGAGGCGCGGCGCGCGTAGCAGCGGCGGCGGAGCGCTCGGTGGACTCGCACTCGCGACGTTGGTGGCGATCGGGATCGGGCTGCACAACTTCGGGGAAGGGCTCGCAATCGGCACGTCGTTCGCGCTCAGCGAGTTGGCGCTCGGCAGCTTTTTGATCGTCGGCTTCATGATCCACAACATCACCGAGGGCCTCGGCATCGCCGCACCGATCGCCGACGGCGCCAAGACATCCGTTGCGCGACTCGCGACGCTGACGCTCGTTGCGGGCGGGCCCGCGATCCTAGGCGCGTGGCTCGGCGGTTTCATCACCAGCGATGTTCTCGCCGTCGTCTTCTTCGCAGCGGCCGCCGGCGCCGCCTTCGAGGTCGTGACCGAAGTCGTCCGCTACGTCGCCCGAAAAGCGCCGGGAGGGATCACGTCCCCGCACGTTCTAGGTGGATTTCTTGCCGGGATCGCCGTGATGTACATCACGGGCTTGGTCGCGGGCTAGCTACGGAACCTCGTGGTGGCCCCGGTTGGGCCACCACGGTGGACGTCCTAGGAGGCGACTTTCGACCCGACTCTGCGGAGCCCGAGCCCGGCTGCAAGCATCGCGGAGCCGATCAGGGCAAGAGCCCAAGCGGGGAACCCGGTGAAAGGCAGCTCTCCAGGCTTGGTGCTCGCCCCTGCGACACCGCTCGCCCGTACACGCTTCACCTTCTTCGCCGGCTTGCTCTGGACCGCCGGCGTGCTGACCGCCGGCTCCGACGCCGAGGAAGCTCCCGGCGCTCCGGATGACCCGCCGTTGGCAGGAGGCGATGAACTCGTGGTCGTCGGCGTGCTGGTCCCCGTCTCGGTTTTCGTAACCGTTGTCGTAGGTTCGTTCGTTGTCGTGGTCTGGTTCGTAGACGTGGTCTCGTTCGTGGTCGTGGTTTCGTTCGTAGACGTGGTCTCGTTCGTAGACGTGGTCTCGTTCGTAGACGTGGTCTCGTTCGTAGACGTGGTCTCGTTCGTAGACGTGGTCTCGTTCGTAGACGTGGTCTCGTTCGTAGACGTGGTCTCGTTCGTGGTCGTGGTCTCGTTCGTAGTCGTGGGAACCGTCGTCGTCGTTTCGGCTTGATCGCAGTGATCTTCGTTGCCCCTCGCGTTCCCGTGATCCTCGCAGTCCTTACCGTTCTGGTTTGGATCGGGACGGCAATCAGTGCCGGAGTTGCCGTGCGAGCAGTCGTCGCCCGGGGATCCAGGGACTGTCGTGGGAGGACCGTTCCCATTCCCGGTCCCGTTCCCGTTGCCGGAATCGGCGAGGGCAGCCGACACGCCGATGCCGGCGATCAGCAGGCCCACCATTGCTACGACCTTCGCGGCCTTCAGCGTCCATCCAGTCATGCCAGTCCCCTCGTCTCCGTGGATGGGGCTAGCCACCGGACGCCCTTGGCCACACAAGCCCGGAAAGCGTTCCCCCCTGTGGCACACATTGGGAAAAGTCAGAGGCAGGGGCGCGCCACGAAGGTCCTGATGTGACTGGACCTAGAGGGTGGGGTCGGTCGCCATCCCAAATGGGCCCACCTAAAGCCGCCCAGAGAGGAAGCCGACGCCCGGACGCGAACCGGGGACCCCTTCTACAGAAGCGCGCAAGTGCGGACTTCCAGGGGACGAAAACGGCCTTAGAGAAAGCAAAGTCGGTGTGCTAACCGGCGTGGCCGGGATTGCCTACGTCGCGGTAGAGCGCCTCGACGTTGTTTCCGTCGGGGTCGAGAAGGTACGCGGCGTAGTAGCCCGGAGCGTAATCGCGGTAGCCCGGCGCTCCGTTCGAGCGGAAGCCCGCTTCCACACCAAGACGGTGAAACGCATCGACCTCCTCCTTCGAGCGGGCGTAGAAGCAGAGATGCAGCTCCTTCGTCGGAGGCGTTTCAGCGACGACGTTGACGTGTGTGAAGCAGGCCGCGCCGTCACGCTCGTACAACTTCGGGATCGCGAGCGGGGCGAGGATTGTTTCGTAGAATCGAACGCTCTCCGAGAAGTCGCTCGCGTGGAGGTCGAGGTGGTCGACTACCGTCCGCGACCAATCCCACTCCTGGGCCTGCACGAGCATGAGTCTCGCAACCCGGCCTATCTAAGGCAAGAAGCGTCTTCGGCTACAACTCGTGAACCCAGCCTAGCTCCCGATGGCTCACCGGCTGCACCCCTTGGTCCGCCGGAGGGAAGCATCGCGCGCATTCGACCTGTCGGTGCGCGTCACTCCAGCCCGGCGGTACTTGCCAATCGACTTGCCAACGCTCCTGCACGTAATGCCGTACGTCAGTAGAAATCGCTCGGAAAGGGAAGCCGACGCCCGGACTCGAACCGGGGACCCCTTCATTACGAGTGAAGTGCTCTACCAGCTGAGCTACGTCGGCCGACGGCTCAGTCTAGCGCCTGCTTTTCCCGGTCTTTTCGAACTACTTGTCCTTGCCGTTCCTCTTGTCGTCCGCTTTGGCCTTGGCGTCAGCGTTGGCGTTTGAGTTCGCGTTGGCGTCGGCCCTGGCGTCGGCGTTGGCGTTTGAATTCGCGCTGGTGTTCGCGTTGGCCCTGGCGTCGGCGTTGTTATCGGACCTCTCATTGCCGGAGCCCTCGCCGGATTGCTGCGCGGGCTGGTCTGCGGGCGGCGCGGGGGTCGTCTCGGTGGGGAGTGTTGTCGCCTGCGGCGTGCGGTCGTCCTTGTTCCCCTTCCTGTTCTCATCGCCATGGCCGGTTTCGGCGGGGACGGGCGGTGGCGGCGTCGTAGCCTGAGCCTGCGGGAGCGACGGCTGCGAGCTCGGCGCAGCTGCGGGCGGTGCTTCCGTGGAGGAGGGCGCCGCGGGGGCCGGTGCGCTGGTCGTCTCTTCGGGCGCGGACGCCGGCAGCGCGACCGGCTTCGGCAGGTTGCGCTTGGCGTCCACGCTGGTGCGGCCGAGCCTCGAGTTCAGGTGGCCAAGTGGCGCAGTCGCCGGGGCGATCGAGGTCGTCGCGGTCGTGTGCCGCGTGACGTGTCGGGTCGCAACGGGAGCGGGCTTCGCAGCGTGTACCTGGTGAGTAGGTCGGGGCCCTTCGGTCGCGGCGGTCACCGCAGTTGCGGCTACCGCGATCGCGGTGGCCGTAACTTTGACGGCTGCCGCGCCGCCGCCGCCGAGCAGCGCTTTCACAAATGCGATAGCGCCACCGACGTCGGCGCCGCGGCGCAGCCGTCTCTTCCACGTGTCTGCGTCTTGCTCCAGGCCCTGAGCGAGCGCACGACGTGCGCGGAAGATCAGCGTCTCGACTGCAGCCTGGGAGAGTCCCAGCTCGGTCGAGATCTCGCGGTAGGTGAGCCCCTGCCACTCCCGCAAGAGAATTGCGCGCCTCTGGCTCTCCGGCATCTGCTCGAGGACGTCCTGCAGACCGATCAGCTCGTCGGAGACCTGCTCGCGCCCGGGAATGACTTCCTGGAGCACCTCGAAGTTGTTCGGTGCCTCGACCTTGCCGCGGCGCCAGGAGGAGCGCCGGCGAGAGAGGCACACGTTGTGGGCGATCTTGAAGAGCCAGGCGGATTCGAGCTCGGGGACGATCCCACGCGAGAGCCCGCGGAAGGCGTTCATGAACGTCGTCTGGACGGCGTCCTCAGCCTCCTCGCGCGAGCCGAGTTGATGGAGGCAGTAGCCAAGGATCTGAGCGGAGTAGCGCTCGTAGAGGTCGCCTGCGGCATCCGCCCCGGGAGCGAACGGTCGCTCGACGCGGGTTGCCCTGCCTATAGATGGTTCTGCGGCCACCTGTCCTCCTGCTGCGGGTGCGAGCACTCCTGCGGGGAGCGCCCGTAGTCCGAGTGTCGGCAGCCCTCAGAAGGGGGACGACCCTAGAACGAGGGTCGCTAGGAGCACTAGGCGAGAACGGGCGTGGTGCCGAGCTCGCGGCGGAGCTTGATGAAGAGCGCTTCCAGCGCGAGCGGCGGGCTGAGATTGAACTCTTCGAAAGCGCGCCAGGTCTCTCGGACGAGCTCGCAGGAACGCTCGGCGCCCGCGAGGCGATCGGTCGTCGCGTCCTGTTCGAGGACCTCGCGCCGATCGGCGTGCACGACGGCGCGCTCGGCCCCGACCGCCACGACGACCAGGTCGCGGTACCAGGAGGCGAGCTCCTCGAGAGATGCGAGCAGCTCTTCCCGTTCTGCGCCCCGGGCAGCACGTCGTACTCGCTGCTCCGCTTCGCGGGTCGGGAGGTCGAGCAGCTCGAGCCCTTCTTCGGCCTTCCGCTTCGCCTCGGCACCGCATTCTTTGGCGCCGTCGAGGATCCGTTGCGCCGCCTCGCCCGGCTCGAACTCCGGATCGGTGTACACGGAGCGCGCGACCTCGAGCAATGCTTCGCGCCTGCGGGCGCTCTCGGGATCCAGCAACCGTGCCGCGCGGTCGAGCCGCCCGGCTGCGAGCCGCGCAAGTGACGCTGCCGCATTCGGCTCGAGCCCCGGCGCGCGCGCGTCGATCTCCTCGCGGATCGCCCGCTCCGAGAGTCGCGTGAACGGGACGAGCTGGCAGCGCGAGCGGATCGTCTCCGGCAGTGGCCCGAGATCGTCGGCGACAAGGACGATGACCGCGTACGGCGGCGGCTCTTCGAGATCCTTGAGCAGCGCGTCGGCGGCGTCCTCGTTCATCGTCTCCGCGGAGTACACGAGATAGACGCGGCGGTCGGCCTCGAAGGGCCGCATGTGCAGGTCGCGGCGCAGCTCGCGGATGTCGTCGATTCGGATCTGGTCCCCGACCGGCTCGACGAGGTAGAGGTCGGGATGCGAGCCGCGCTCGACGCGCCCACGGTCCCCGATCAGCTCGCCGGCGAACGCGACTGCGGTCGCACGCTTGCCGACTCCGGGTGGTCCATAGAAGAGGTACGCGTGCGCGGGGCCTTCGTCGGCGAGCGCGGCACGCAGCAACCGCTTCGCCTCGGCCTGCTCAGGAATGTTCTCGAAGACGTCCACGGATCTCCTCGTGCAGTTCAGCAGGCGGCCGCGTGCCGTCGATGAGCAGCACGCGGTTCGGGTACCTCCCGGCGACTATGCGGTATCCGTCGAGCACGCGCTGACGGAACTCCCGTCCCTCCCGCTCGATGCGGTCGGGGCTCTGTCCGACACGTGCCGCGGAGGTGTCCGGATCCACCTCGAGGACGAACGTGACGTCCGGCAGGAGGCCGCGCGTCGCGACCCGGTTCAACTCGTAGACCTCGTCGATGCCGAGATCGCGCGCGTGACCCTGATACGCGAGCGACGAGTCGACGTAACGGTCCGAAACGACGTCGTTGCCGGCGTCGAGCGCCGGTGCGATCACGCGCTCGACGAGCTCGGCCCGGGCCGCCGCGAAGAGGGCGGCCTCGGCCCAGGAGCTCATCTCCATCCCCTCGAGGAGCAGGCGCCGCACCTCCTCCCCGAGCGGCGTGCCGCCCGGTTCCCGGGTGGCGACGACGTCGCGTCCCTCGGCGTGGAGCGCTTCGGCGAGGAGCTCCGCCTGCGTGGTCTTGCCGGACCCATCAAGGCCTTCGAAGGTGACGAACACCGCCGTCCGTACGATACGGCGCGTGCGGGCGGTCGTGACAGGAGGCGCGGGCTTCATCGGCTCGCACGTGGTGGACGCGCTGAATGCGCGCGGGGACGAGGTGCACGTGCTCGACGACTTCTCCAGGGGAAAGCCCGAGAACGTCGCGAAAGGCGTGCGAGTTCACGGGGCCGACATCCGCAGAGATTCCGGACGCGTCTTCGATGAGGTGCGGCCGGAGGTCTGCTTCCACCTGGCGGCCCAGGTGGACGTCCGCGTGTCGGTCGAGCGGCCGGACTTCGACGCCGACGTGAACGTCGTCGGCGCGCTGCACGTCCTCGAGGCGTCGCGCACGTACGGTACGAAGATCGTTTTCAGCTCGACGGGCGGCGCAATCTACGGGGAGTGCGAGGGACCCGCGCGCGAGGACCATCCACGGGCGCCGCTGGCTCCTTATGGGGTGTCGAAGCTCGCGGGTGAGGAGTACATCGCCGCGTACAACCGTCTGTACGGGACCGGGCACGTGTCGCTGCGCTACGGGAACGTCTACGGGCCGCGCCAGGATCCAAAGGGCGAAGCGGGCGTCGTCGCGATCTTCATGAACCGGCTGCGTGCGGGAGGGACTCCGAAGATCTTCGGGGATGGAACGCAGACGCGCGACTACGTATACGTGAGCGATGTCGTGGCAGCGACCTTGGCGGCGGCCGGGCACGCGGGCGGCGTCCTGAACGTCGGGACGGGCGTCGAGACGTCGGTGCTCGAGCTGTACGAGCGGATCCAACGGGTTGCCGGCTTCGAGCGCGACCCGGAGTTCGCGGAAGCCCGGCCGGGAGAGCTGCAGCGCAGTGTCCTCGACGCGTCGCTCGCGAAACGAGAGCTCGGCTGGGAGCCGCGGCATTCGCTGGACGAGGGCCTCGCGGAGACGTGGGCCTGGATCTCTTCGACCTAAGGGACGTGTCACTCGACGCGGGACCGCGGCGTGCCGTCCTCGAACATATGCGCCCTTCGGGCGGAAAGCCGTGTCCCCTACCGTCGGGTGTGGAAGAAAAGTCACACAACCGTCACACCCATCCCGTCCGAATCAGCTCATCCGCGGACCTGGCTCGGCGAGACGTGGTGGGGACAGCCCCCGGCGTGGCTACCAAGATCAGGTCCGGAGGCGATACGACCGTCGGTCCGTCGACTTGAAGGAGCACGCGCGCGCGGGACGAACTCGCTCCGGGCGATGCAGCACGCACAAGACCTCGATCTCGACATCGACGTCGACCTCGACGCGATCCGGCCCTGGCGCCGGGCGACGATCGCCGTCAGCGCCGTCGCGACGATCGAGCTCGTCGCCCTCGCCGCGATCGCCGTCGCCCTGCTTGGGAATCCGCTCGCCAAGCACCTAAACGAAACAACTGCCGCCGCGGCCGGGACTCCTCGCGTTCGCACCGCCCAGCCCGCGCCAGCGAAGAAGGCGGCCCTCCCCCGCACCGACACCTCCGTGATGGTGCTGAACGGCGGCGGCCGGGCCGGTGCCGCACACGCGGCCGCCGACCGGGTCAGCGCACACGGCTACCAGCTCGGACAGGTCGGCAACGCCCCCGGCGACACGCCCCGCACGCTGATCATGTACCGCGCCGGCTACGCAGCCGAGGGAGTGCGGCTCGGACGCGACCTGCACGTCCGCATCGTCCGGCCGCTCGACGGGATGCGCCCCACACAGCTGCTGGGCGCGCACCTCGTCCTGATCATGGGCAGGTAGCCGGGTCGATCTTGCAGCGCGCCTGGTCGAGCGGGCCGCCCTTCAGGCTGGCCGGGCCGTAGCTGTCGAGCGTATAGGAGTGGTTCAGATCGCGATACGCATCCCGCGGCCGGTTGATGTACAGCTCGAACGCGCCGAGCTGATACCAGGTCTCCGGGTTCGTGGGCTCCAGGTCACGCGCGCGTCGGTAGAGCTGGAGCGCCTTCGCGTCGTTTGGCTCGACGAGTGCCTCGACCCACAATGCATCCACCGAGAGCGGATTGAACGCGTGCGCGGAGCGCGCCTCGGTCAAGGCCTGTCCAGGGTTGTTGTGGTCGATGGCATCGTTGGCGGCCGCAACGCGATTCACCGACAGCCAGGGTGACGTCACCGAATACAGCGCGGCGAGCGCACAGACTGCGACAGCTCCGGAGACAAGCCACCGGCGCGGGGGGACGGGAGTGGCAGGACCGGACACGAGTGCCCCCACGGTAAGGAAGAGCGGCCCCTGCACGGCGATGAAGTCCCAGTCGATGTCGACCCACGAGTGCACGAGACAGAGCGCCGCTGCGAGCGCAAGAGCGAGCCAAGCCCGTGACCGCTCGCGCCGGAGGATTCCGATCACGGCTGCGGCGACAACCGCCGTATAGAGCAGGAAGCCGACGATCCCGGTCTCGCTGAGGAACTGCAGCGGCACCGAATGCGGCTCCGTCGTCGCCAGCGTCGAGTTGCGCTCGACGCGGTCGATGAGCTCGAACGTCCCCGCACCCTTTCCCTGCAGAGGCTTGTCCGTGAACGCGTTCCACGCCTCCTTCCACCAGCGCCACCGGTTGCTCGAGCTGGTGCTGAGGAGGTGCCCCCGTGTGTCCGGCACCTGTGCGCTGATCTTGTTCGAGAACTCGTGCCACCGCGCGTTGACGAAGTCCGCGGGCCCGCCGGCGCTGACGACAGCGCCAGCCAGCGCTGCGAGCAACAGCACGACGAGCGCCACGGCCGCGACACGTGCGACACGCCGGTCGACGACGCGCGTCAGGACGAACCGCGACGCGAGGGTCACGACCACCGCGCCGACCACGAGCACCGCGCCGAACACGAGCCCGTCCCGCACGAGGACGTGATGAGACTGCCCGTCCGAGCTGACACCGGAAAGGAGCAATCCAACTCCGGCGACAGCCGCGCCGACGATCCACGCCAGCGCGAGCGGCCCGAGCGCCGCTAGCCGCTCGTGGTCGAGCCAGAGCCACACGAGCGCCGCGACGACCGTCAGCACGATCCCGACGCGCGAGTACGTCAGGACCGTGACGACAAGAGACGCATACAACAACAGGGCGCCGCCCACGCGGGCCCGGCGGTCATGCCGCGGGCCGCCCGCCCACAATCCGAGCGGCACGGACGCGGCCGCGAGCAACGCGAGCTCGTTCCAGTACTCGACCGGATATCGCAACCGCGCCAGCCGCTGGTAGTCGGGATAGAGCCCGGGAATCACCTTCGCGGCCAGCGCCCACGCGAACAGCGCGCCGAGCAACGCGCAAGCCGCCGCCGCGAATCGCCGCAGCGGCACGCCGCCGACGAGCGCCCCGACTGCGGCGAACGCGAAGTACACGAGCCCGCGGTTCGTGTAGTCCCACGACCGGCTCGGCTCGATCGACCAGGCGATGGACACGCCCTGCCAGACCACGAACGCCCCCAAACAAGCAAAGAACACCGAGCCCCACAGCGGCAGCCGAGGCGCTCGCCAGGCCCAGCCGACCGCCGCCAGGACGACCGCCGGCGCTCCGATCCAGAAGATCCGTGACTGGCTCGACCCCTCGCTGAAGAAGAGCGCCGCGAAGGCCAGCCCGCCGGCCGCGGCTCCCCAAACGACGGGCCAGCGCATCGCGCGCGAAGCTAACAGAGCCGCAGGCCGCATCCGCGAAGCGTGCCCGACGTTCGAACGACGATGGAGGGGAGCCGTGGAAGGAGCCGAACGCCACTTACAAAGCGCTTACAAGTGACTCATCGCACCCATACTCCCATCCGGCAAGGTGGGCAAGATCCTCGTTAGAGTCTCGCAAGCCGCAGCCCGGCACCCGCATGCCCCGGTTCTGGAAGCCCCTCATCCTCCTTCTCGCAGCGCTAGCCGTGGGCGCGGCGCTCGGCACCGCGCAGCCGGCGCAGGCGCGATCGATGAGCAACTGCTCCGCGGCGCTGATTCACGACTGGTACGTCGACGGTCGCGTCGACAACACGTATCCGGTCCACTGCTACCGCGAGGCGCTGAAGAACATCCCGGAGGATCAGATCGTCTACGGGTCGCTGCGCCAGGATCTGACGCGTGCACTCCAGGCCACCATCCGCCAGCACGGCGGACATGTGACGAGCGACACGCTGGTCGTGCCCATCGGCGGCAGCGGCGGCGACGGCCCGAACGGCAGCGGCTCGACGGGTAGCGGCGGCGTCTTCCACTGGCTCGCGCAGAAGCTCGGCCCGAGCACGGCGGACTCGATTCCGATCCCGCTTCTCGTCCTCGGTGGGCTCGCCTTCGCCCTGATGGCGGCCGCCGGAGTGAGCTTGATCGCGCGGCGGATGCAGGCCCGTCGGGCGGCGGCCGATCCACCGCCCGCAGGCCCCTCCTTCTAGACGCTCAGGCGCGTGCGCGCACGGGCTGTGAAGCCCGTGGCGACGAGGGTCAACCCGAGCAGGACGAACAGCAGCAGGCCGAGCCCCGTGAACGGGAGCTGACCCAGCGTCCGCGGTCCGCCGGTCGGCGTCTTCGTGGCGCCGAAGGTGTTGCGATCCTGGCGTGGCGCGCCCTCGGACGTACGCGTGCCGGGTGACGGCGCTCCGGCTGCGGACGCCGGTGCCGGTGTCGACGCCGACGCTGCCGGAGTTGACGCCGCTGTTGCGGTCGGACCGGAACCGACCGATGGAGTCCCACCGACCGGACCGGACTGAACCGTCCCGGTCGAGCCGGTCGCGGTGTTCCCACCACCGACCTGTGCGGTGCCGACCGAATCAGTGGCGGAGTTCGTACCACCACCACCACCACCACCGCCGACCGTCACGGGCGCCGACGTCGTCGTATCGCCCGCGCCTGCAGTCGTGCCGGCCGTCACTGCACCGGACTGCGCTGCGAGGAACGAACGCGTGACCGTGTTACCGCCGCCGACTTGAGCTGCTCCGACCGAGTCGGCAGCGCTGTTGCCACTACCTGCGACGCCCACCGGGGCGGACGCCGAGACCGCCTCGCCGACGATGGACGCACCGACGGTGGGACTCGCCTGCGGCGACCCTGACTGCAGCACACCGGCCGAGCCACTGGACGAGTTGCCGCCGCCGATCTGAACACCACCGGTCGAGCTCGACGCGGTGTTGTTCCCACTGCCGCCGACCGTCACCGGGACGCTCGCGCTCGCACTCGAGCCCGACGCGCCGGCGGACGCCGACGGCGACGCACTCACGGAGCTGACCTGCACGCTGCCGGTGGAGTCGTTCGAGCTGTTGCCACCACCCGCCTGCACAGCGCCCACGGAGTTCGTCGCGGTGTTGTTGCCTGAGCCACCTACTGCAACCGGGACGGAAGCGGCGGCTGTCGCGCCCGCTTGACTCACGTCCGCTGTCGGTGTGACTCCGACCGGTCCGGTCTGCACTGCTCCGACCGTGCCGGTCGCGTTGTTGTCGGCCAGCGCGGTTTGCGCCGTGCCGAGCGTGACTGCCATGACTGCGGCGATCACGAGCAACCACTTGGCTCTCATATCCCCTTCTTTCGTAGCCGTCGTTCGAGTTGACTACGCCGCTCCGCAGCACTTGCGCCGAATCACTCCATCGAGGGATGCCACGCACTAGGCCACGTAGGTCACGGCGAGGACGAACCACGTCTTCGCTCCGGCCCCGCTGACGCGCAGCGAGAAGGTCCCGGCTGTCGAGGTTCCGTTCAGCTGAAGAGGACTGCGGCCCGCGATCCGACCGAACGGCGTGGAGAGCGTCAACCGCTTGCCGCCCGTGAAGCGCAGCACCGCGGTGAACGGGCCCGCCCCGAGGTCGAGGCTGTAGGTCCGCGCGCGAACCTTGGGGCCGACCACTCCTCGGAAGACGGCGCTTTTCGCCGTGGTCGGACGCAGGAGCGCGAGCGTCTTCCCCGCGTCGATGCGGCCGTATTGCACGAATGCCGGAAGAGGAACCGCGGCGCGCACAAGCGCGTCCTCCACTTCACTCGCAGTCGCAGCCGGCTGCGCGCTCAGCTCGAGCGCGACGAGACCCGCGACGACCGGCGTCGCCGACGACGTGCCGCAGAAGGTGCCGTAGCCGTCGCCGAGAATCGGCGCGACGTTGCAACCGGGAGCGGCGAGCCGAACCCACGAGCCGAAGTTCGACCACGAGTAACGCCGATCGGTAACGGTCGTCGCCGCGACGCTGACGGCATGGGGATCGGCGGCCGGGTAGAACTGCGTCGTGACGCCCGCGTTGCCGGCCGCGGCGACGACGACAACGCCCTTCGCATTCGCGTACGCCAAGGCGTTCGCCAGCTCGACGCTCGATCCGGGCCCGCCGAGGCTGAGGTTGATCACCCGCGCACCGTGGTCGACGGCCCACACGATTCCTGCTGCGATCAGCGTGTCGTCGCCGCTCCCCGTCGAGTCGAGCACCTTGATCGGCATGACCAGACAGCGCCAGCAGATCCCGGCTCCACCGACGTGGTTGTTCGAGCGCGCGGCGATGATGCCCGCCACCGCGGTTCCGTGTCCGTGGTCGTCCGATGGATCGGCGTCGTTACCGATGAAGTCCCAGCCGGGCACGAGCGCGCCGCGCAGATCCGGATGCTTTGCGTCCACCCCGGTGTCGACGACCGCGACGACGATCTTGCTCGAGCCCTGCGTCACGTCCCAGGCCTGGGGGAAGCCTGCGACGCGCAGGCCGTCCTGCTGCGGCCAGTCCGTGTCGTCGGGGCTCGTGTCGAAGACCTCCGCGATCGGCTCCTTCGACGCGCTGGCCACAACCGGCGACGACTGCAGCGAGGCCAGCATCTCGGTGCGCTGCTCCGGCTCGACCCCGACGAGGTAGGCCTTGATCTGCGGGATGGCCTTTACGAGCGTCCCGCCCGCATCGGAGATCACCGCCGCGATTCGGGCGCGCGGGACGCCCGGCTTGAAGGTCGCGGCGACCCGTCGGGGGTCGTAGCGCACGATGGTCGAGCTCCGAACCGTAGGCTCCGGTTCGCGGGGTGCGCGGGGTTCGCGGGGTGCGCCCGCCGGCTCCGAGCTTGGTCTCGGTTCCCCTCCAGTGGGCGCACCCTGTCCATCGCGGCAACCGATGTCGAGGACCGGGTTTATGACCACGCACACGTCGGCGCGGGCACTTCCCCCTACGGCCAGGGCAAGCGCGACCGCCACCAGCGTCGGCAGCCAACCGGTCATCGATCTGAGCCGCATTCGCGTTACGGGAGGAGACCGACGGCGCCGCCCCAACTTGCGGCGAATCACCCGTTCGAGGGACTGCCCTGGGACGTGTCCGACGCGCCCGAAATCCGGCTTGGGAAGCGGCCTCGCGGCTACACTTGGGGTTACGTCCGGGGCTGTTTCTATGGTCCAGATCCGATCGGCGGCGCCTCCTAGAAGACGCACGACCAACACCGATCGAGACTGATATCCGTAGGACTAGCGCTCGGGAGGGACAGGATGGCGACCGCCAAGGAAATAGAGACTCAGGCTCCGGCAACCGCTCCGGCTGAGAACACCGTCGTCGACGAAACGGCCAGCTTGGCCGTGCGCCGCTACTTCACGATTCCGGGCCGCGACCCCTTCGACGAGATCGAGTGGGAGATCCGCGACGCCTTCATCCCCGGCAAGGAGAAGCCGGTCTTTGACCAGAAGGACGTCGAGTTCCCGAAGTTTTGGTCGCAAACAGCGACGAATATCGTGGCCCAGAAGTACTTCCGCGGCCGCATGACCTCGCCCGAGCGCGAGCGGAGCGTCAAGCAGATGATCGGCCGCGTCGTCGACACGATCGCCGGCTGGGGTCGCGCCGACGGCTACTTCGCGACCGAGGAAGAGGCCGAGACCTTCGAGGCCGAGCTGAAGGCGATCCTCGTCAACCAGCTCGCTTCCTTCAACTCGCCCGTCTGGTTCAACGTCGGCTTCGAGGAAAAGCCGCAGTGCTCCGCCTGCTTCATCCTCTCGATCGACGACTCGATGGACTCGATCCTCGACTGGATCCGGCGCGAGGGCGTCATCTTCCGCGGCGGCTCCGGCTCGGGCGTCAACCTCTCCAAGCTTCGCTCCTCGAAGGAGCAGCTCTCGAAGGGCGGCTACGCCAGCGGGCCCGTTTCTTTCATGCGCGGCGCTGACGCGTCTGCTGGGACGATCAAGTCAGGCGGCAAGACGCGGCGCGCGGCGAAGATGGTCGTGCTCGACGTCGACCATCCCGACATCGCCGAGTTCATCTGGTGCAAGGCCTACGAGGAGAAGAAGGCTCGCGTCCTCGAGCAGGCCGGCTATGACATGTCGCTCGACTCGGCCGACTGGGCGTCGATCCAGTACCAGAACGCCAACAACTCCGTGCGCGTCACGGACGCGTTCATGGAGGCCGTCGAGGCCGACGGCGACTGGAACCTCACGGCCCGAACGGACGGCGCAGTCGTCGACACGGTCAAGGCGCGCAAGATCCTGAAGGACATGGCCGAGGCGGCCTGGCAGTGCGCCGACCCGGGCGTCCAGTACGACACGACCATCAACAACTGGCACACGCTGCCGAACACGAGCCGCATCAACGCATCGAATCCGTGCTCGGAGTACATGTCGATCGACGACAGCGCGTGCAACCTTGCCTCGCTGAACCTGATGAAGTTCCGCCGCGAGGACGGCGAGCTCGACGTCGAGGCGTTCGAGCACGCGGTGGACGTCATGTTCCTCGCACAGGAGATCGCGGTCGGCAACTCGTCGTATCCGACGCCGGAGATCGAGCGGAACGCCAAGGCGTTCCGCCAACTGGGGCTTGGCTACGCGAACCTTGGCGCTTTGCTGATGGCGCGGGGGCTCCCGTACGACTCGGACGAGGGCCGCGCCTACGCGGCGGCGATCACGGGGCTGATGACGGGCCGTGCATATCGCAAGTCCGCGGAGATCGCGGGCCGGATGGGGCCCTTCGCCGGCTACAAGCCGAACGCGGCGGCGATGATCGGCGTCATGGCGCAGCATCGCGCCGCCGTCGGGAACATCCAGGATTCCGAAGTCATTCCCGGCGACCTGCTGTCGGCATGCCGCCAGGCCTGGGAGGACGTCCTCAATCTGGGCGAGGTGCATGGCTACCGCAACGCGCAGGCAACGGTGCTCGCGCCGACCGGGACGATCAGCTTCATGATGGATTGCGACACGACCGGCGTCGAGCCCGACTTCTCCCTGGTGAAGTCGAAGAAGCTCGTCGGCGGCGGCGAGATCACGATCGTCAACAAGTCGGTCCAGATGGCGCTCGAGAAGCTCGGCTACACGCCGGCCGAAGGCGAAGAGATCGTCGCGTTCGTCGACGAGCGCAACACGGTCGTGGGCGCCCCGTACGTGAAGGCCGAGCACTATCCGGTGTTCGACTGCGCGGTCGGCGACCGGGCGATCCACTACACGGGCCATACGAAGATGATGGGCGCGGTACAGCCATTCATCTCCGGCGCGATCTCGAAGACGGTGAACCTGCCGGAGACGGTGAGCGTGGACGAGGTGGCGAAGCTCTTCGTCGACTCGTGGAAGCTCGGCGTGAAGGCGATCGCGATCTATCGCGACAACTGCAAGGTCGCGCAGCCGCTGTCAGGCAAGAAGGACGGCGGCGCGGCGACGCTGTTGGATGCCGCGACCGCAGCTCCGCCTCTGCCGGCGTCGCGCCGGCGCCGCCTGCCGGACGACCGCGTCGAGGTCGGCCGCAAGTTCCGCGTTGGGGACTACGAGGGCTACATCCACGTGGGGTTGTACGAGGACAACACCCCGGGCGACATCTTCGTGGACATCGCCAAGGAGGGCACGACCCTCGCCGGCCTGATGAACTCGATCATGATCTCGGTGTCGCTCGGCCTGCAGTACGGCGTGCCGCTCGAGGTGTACGTCTCGAAGTTCGCGCACATGCGCTTCGAGCCGAGCGGGATGACGAACGACCCGGACATCCGAGCCGCGAAGTCGATCGTCGACTACATCTTCAGGTGGATGGGCAAGAAGTTCCTGACCGTCGACCAGCAGGAGGAGATCGGAATCCTGTCGGCCGAGGTGCGAGCCCGGCTAGCGGAGGGCTACCGCAACGGCGGAGACGCTCCTGCATCTGTCGCGGCGCCGGTCGAGATGGCACCGCCCGGACAGACCGCGCTCTTCAATGCGTTCGAGGACGCGCAGGAGTGCGCGAAGTGCGGTGGGCGGATGGTGCGGACCGGCAGTTGCTACACCTGCAGGGACTGTGGGACTAACACCGGCTGCAGCTAGGCCAGAGTCCGCTCAATTCCGAAGGGCCGCTGTTGCGGCCCTTCGTCTTTCTAAGCCGGTATGTCTTCGGGTCAGAAGACGCCCGAGTAGGCGTTCAGCGCAGGTTGCCCACCGAGGTGCGCGTACAACACGCGTGAACCGGGTGAAATGCGCCCGGAACGCACGAGGTCAATCAGCCCCGCCATCGACTTTCCTTCGTACACAGGATCGGTGAGCACGCCCTCGAGCCGAGCACACAGCCGGATCGCCTCGATCGTCCTCGCATCCGGAATCCCATACGTGCCGGCGTGCCACTCCTCGAGCAGGACCATTTCGTCGTCGCGGAGGTCGCGGTCGAGGCCGATCGCCTCCGCGGTCTGACGCGCGATGCGGGCGATCTGATTCCACGTCTGCTCGACCGTCGCGGAGCCGTCGATGCCGAGGACCTTGCGCTCGGCGTCCTGCAAAGCGAAGCCCGCGATCATGCCCGCCTGCGTCGAGCCGGTCACAGAGCACGTGATGACCGTGTCGAAGAAGACACCGAGCTCCTGCTCCTGGTCTGCCACCTCCTGCGCCCAGCGCGCGAACCCGAGCCCGCCGAGCGGATGATCGGAGGCGCCGGCAGGGATTGCGTACGGCTTCCCGCCGCGCTCCTCGACTGACGCGAGCGCCTCTTCCCAGCTCGGCCGGATTCCGATGTCGAACCCGCCAGGATCGAGACGCACGTCGGCGCCCATGATCCGCGAGAGCAGGATGTTGCCCACCTTGTCGTAGACGGCATCCGGCCACTCGACCCAGTGCTCCTGCACCAGCACGCAGCCGAGGCCGAGCTTCGCGGCAACCGCGGCGACCTGCCGCGTGTGATTCGACTGGACGCCGCCGATCGAGACGAGCGTGTCGCAGCCCTGCGCGAGCGCATCGGCGACGAGATACTCCAGCTTCCGCGTCTTGTTGCCGCCGTACGCGAGACCCGAGTTGCAGTCCTCGCGTTTTGCCCAGATCTCGACTTCGCCGCCGAGATGCTCGCTCAATCGCTCGAGCCGATGGACCGGCGACGGGCCGAACAGCAGCGGCACGCGCGGAAAGCTGTCCAAACCTCGCTGCTCAGTCACGGGCCGCGTACTCGACGTTTTCGAAGGGCCAGTCCGACTCGACCCACCCACTCACCGCTCTCCACAGCGGCGCATCGAGCTCCGCTTCGCTCGCGCGGATCCACGAAAGCACGCGCGCATCGACAGCTTCGTCCGGAACGGGATAGATATAGACGCACCCGATCACGCCGCCCTTCGGGGACAGCACGGTGTACGTGAAACCCGTCCGACTCTCAAAGTCCGCGGCGTGCCGCTCGAGATCGGCACGATTCTCGTCAAGCGTCATCGCCCGAGGCCAGGAACTCTCCTCCCAGCCGGGGGTGGCGTGAATGTGCTCCGCCGAAGACGACCAGGCTGCGTAGTCCGCATCGTTGTGCTGCGGCCCGAGCGGCTCCAGCACAAACTGCGATGTCTGGAGTCGAAGCGGTACGACGAAGTCCGGCGGCACAAAAAGCTCGGAAGTCACGCGCCGATACTCTAAGCGGCGGATGCGGAGGGGTCGGGGTCGACATCGACTGATCTTTGTTGCGCTCGTGCTCGGCGGCCTGCCTGTCCTCGCGGCCGGGTGTGCGTTCGAGGGCCAGGTCGCAGTTCAGCTTCTCGGCGGAGCACCGGTCACCGTCAAGCAGTCAGCGAAGCTGGAGCTCGATCCGCACCGCGTCCAGGGGACGACGACACATGCCGGACAGGTCGTCAAGGTCAATTGCTCCGTCACGGGGACTTTCGACGTCAGGGAGGCAACCGGATCGGCCGTGCTGGTGCAGACGTACGTCGTCCACCTGCGCACGCGCCCGCTGCGCCGCGGAACGCCCTACCAGCTCGACTGCGCAGGCCCGCTGCTCGTACAGCTTCCGACCGATGCCTCGGACGTTCTGGCGACGGCGACGAGCGCGGCCGAATCGGAGCTGCCGATCTCCGTCCAGGCTCCGATCACTGCGATCCCGCTTGCGTCCGGCAGGCGCCTGCGAGCAGAGCCAGGGACGCAGTTTGCAATCCTGGGCTCGTTCGCGCTCTCACCTGGCGGCTACACGGTCGAGCTGGCCTTCAGCCTGCCCGATACCCGGGCGTTCCGGGAGAAGGTGCTCTACACCGCCTTGATCGCGTGCGGCCGTTCGAAATACCTCCAACCGATTCGGCCACTTGTCACCACCATGAAACAGGTGCCGGCACTCACGATCCAGCCGACCGCAACCGAGACCACGGTCACGGTCCCGCATCTCTTCGGCGGAATCCGCAGCTACGGCGACGCGACGCGAACCCTCTCCTGCACTCGCTGACCGCTAACCAGTCGTGCGCTCTAGGACGACCACCGGGATCTCACGGTCGGTCTTCGTCTGGTAGCTGTCGTAGTCCGGCCACTGCTGGTTGACGAGTTGCCACAGCCGCCCGCGCTCCTCACCCTCCGCGGTGCGCGCACGCGCGGGGAACACCTCGTCGAGCACCTGCAGCTCGACGTTCGGGTCCTTCTGCAGGTTCTCGTACCAGTCGGGATGGGCGGGGGCGCCGCCCTTCGACGCCACGACCACGTACCGATCGCCGTCCTGCTCGTAGATCAGTGGCTTCGTGCGCGGCTCGCCGCTCTTCCGGCCCCTCGTCGTCAAGAGGAGGATCTTCGAGCCTCGCTTCCACCGGTGGCCGACTTCGCCGCCGGTGTCTCGGTAGCGCTGCACGTGCTCCTCGCCGAACAGCTTCTCCGCTTCGCTCATGTAAATGCCTCTTTCAGTCGCTCGCGCGCTCTCTTCGCCGCAACCAGATGCCCGTGCCGCTCGGCGATCTCGACGCTCTCTTCCAGCAACGCCTTCGCCTCGTCGCCACGCCCAGCCCGCTCGAACACCTCGGCCGCGCTCCACCTCGCGTCGAGTCGCATGCCGACGTGGTCCGTCTCTTCCGCTCGGGCCAACGCGCGCCTCGCGAGCTCCTGCCCCTCCTCGAGCTCGCCGCGGCGCGCTCTCAGCACCGCCTCGAGCGCATCCAGGCCGATCACGTCGACCACGTCCTCGGGAATCGTCAGCTCGCGCGAGCGCTCGAGCGCTTGCTGCGCCTCTTCGTTCCTCCCGAGCGTCGCGAGGCATGTGCCGAGCTGCATCCACCCGGTCGAAAGATAGTTCCGGTCTTTCAACTCCTCTTGCCTCTCGACCATCCTGCGGAGCAGTCGCGCTTCCTCTTCGAAGTCGCCCGCGCAGTGTGCGATCCACGTCTGCGTGTACTGCGCGGAGGTCGCCTCCACGTGCATCCCGGCTTCCAGATACATCTCTTCGGCTTGGGGTATCGCGCGCGCGGCTTCGATCTCACCGCGCGACGCGAGCACCCTTGCCAGAGCGCCGCGAATCCCTCCCAGCGCCAGTGGACGATCTGCATGGTCTCGGATGAACTGCTCGAGCCGTTCGATCGTCTCGGTGAGAGGTGCGGGCCCCATCGCGTAGGCCCTCGCTATCCGGGAGCGGGCATCGTCCTCGAGGTACTGGATCCCAGCTCGTGAGGCGTTCGCCGCAGCAACTTCGAACTTCTCGATGGCCTCCACCCAACGAAGCGAAGCCCAGCGTTCCAGGGCCGCCAGTCGCGAGGCGTACGCAAGGCCCTTGGGGTCCTCGAGGCGCTCGAACCGCTCAACCGCGGCCGCGACCGCTTCGCCGAATGCCGGCGAAAACCCCACCTCTCTCTCGGTCACGACGTCCAGCTCTGCCCGGAACAACGCGGCGAACGCCTGCGCCACCTCGTCCGGCGAGGCCTTCAGCTCGGCGACGGCGGCTTCTGCGGCATCCCACTCCGCCGATTCGACAAGGGTGAGGTAGTAGTCCGGAAGGACGTCGGCCCGCGCCCCGTGGCCCCTGGGAACGAGTGCCACCGCTCGGCGTAGCAGCGAGCGCGCCGCACTCCAGTCCGAGCGGCCGAGCGCCGCTTGTCCGGCCTTCGCGAGACGTCGGAACGCCTGCTCAGCGACCTTCTCGTTCGATGATCCGATCTCTTCTCGATACCGGGCGGCCTGCTCGAGGTGGTAGCCGGCGATCTCGTCCTGCTCGACAAGGTGCGCATGCGAGTCGAGCCACGCCACGAACTGCTCGTGCAGGGCCGCGCGCGTCTCCTTCGGCACCGACTCGTAAGCGGCGTCGCGTATGAGCAGATGACGAAATCGGAACGCGTCGTCACCCGGAACCTCGGTCCGGTCGGGCCGGATCAGCTCCTTTCGCACGAGAGCAAGGAGATGTGTTCCAACCCCGGCGCGGACCGGCTCCGGAGCCAACTCGAGAACGGCGCCCCGGTGGAAGATCTTCCCTTCCACCGCGCCACGCTCGATCACCGTGCGCTCGTCTCCGCCGAGCCGATCGAGGCGCGCTTGCAGGAGCGCGTGGATCGTCGGCGGCACGATCATCTCTCCGTCGGCGCCGTCTTCACGCACCATCGCGACCATCTCTTCGACGAAGAGCGGATTGCCCTCTGCGGCGTCGACGATCCGCGTGCGCATCGGCGCATCGAGCTCGATCTCCTCCAGCAACTCACCTACGAGAAGCGCACTGTCTTCCGCGGACAGCGACTCGAGGAGGAGCGAGACGGCGTTCAGCTTGCCACCTCCCCAGGTAGCTCGGAGGTCGAGCAGGTCTGGCCGCGCCGCGCAAAGAAGGAAGATCGGCGCATCGCGTGACCAATCGGCGATGTGCTCGACGAGGTCGAGGAAGGTCGGCTCGGCCCATTGCAGGTCGTCGAAGTAGACGACGAGCGGCCGCTCGACTGCTGCGCCCTCAAGAAGCTTCCTGAAAGAGAGCTGTGCTTCTGCTGGTGAGCCACCGATGACACTCTCCGGCTCGCTGCCGAGCTGCAGCAGTACTTCCACGACCGGCCAGTAGGTGATGCCCTCCCCGTAAGGCAGACAGCGGCCGCGAAGCACACGCGCGCGAGCACCGACATTGTCGAGGAACGCCCGCACGAGTCGCGACTTACCGACGCCGGCGGCGCCGAGGAGCGTGAACATGTGGCAGGCGCGTTCGTTAGCCGAGTGCTCGAAGTCGCCGAGCAACCGCTCGAGCTCACGAGTCCGGCCGACCATCGGCCGATCGAGCCGGCGCGCGACCGACGGCGCGTCCGGATCGATGGCAAACACGCGGTGCGCCTGCAGCAGCTCAGCCTTCCCTTTCAGCTCGAGCGGCTCGGTCGCCTCCGTCTCGACCGCGTCGCGAACGAGCTGCAACGTGGCGCCGCCGATCAACGTCTCGCCGGGTGACGCTGCCTGCTCGAGGCGCGCGGCGACGTTGACGGCGTCACCGGTGACCAGCGTCTCGCCCTCGCCGGTGACGACCTCGCCTGTGTTGATGCCGATGCGGATGCCGAGCTCGAGCGGCCCGGCGGCGGCGTGCATCTCGGCGGCCGCGCGCACCGCGCGAAGCGCATCGTCCTCGTGCGACTGCGGCACGCCGAAGACGGCCATGACCGCGTCGCCGATGAACTTCTCCACCGTGCCGCCGTGCCGCTCGACGATCGCCCGCATCTGCTCGAAGTAGCTGCCCATCAACCGTCGCAAGGGCTCCGGATCAACGCGCTCTCCCAGCGCGGTCGAGCCGACGACATCGCAGAAGAGCACCGTGACGGTCTTTCGCACCTCGCGCGGTGGCGGCGCTTCCGCGAGACCGGCGCCACAGGAGCCGCAGAAGCGAAAGCCTTCGGGGTTCTCCGCGCCGCAGCTTGGACAGGTGGTCACTTGACGAGCGTAACTCGCCGGGCCCCCGCGATACCCAACCGATGAGGTCCGTGCTAGAAGGGTGAAGTGAACGTCCCGGAACGCTTCGAACGCCAGGCCCGAAACGAGGCGCTCTTTCGCGAGGTCAACGAGCGCATCGCCCAGCTCGGGCAACGAGCCGAAGCCTGGTCGCCGGAAGGCACCGACTTCCTGTGCGAGTGCGGCGAAGAGGGCGGCTGCGGCCAGCGAGTGCAAGTTCCGCTCGAGGTGTACGAGCGGGTCCGAGCGCAGGACGACCGCTTCGTCGTCAAGCCCGGCCACGAGACGCCCGAGATCGAGCGGGCCATCGAGTGGACCGACGACTACGTGGTCGTGGACAAGATTCCCGCCGCGGAGCCGTTCGTCGCGGACGACCCGCGCGGCGCGCCGTCCTCCTGACGCAACCAGCTCGGACACATCCTGAGGTGCCGGTACCGTTGGGCGAGGGTCTGTGGCACAACGGCGTTTCCAGCGGGGTCGCGAGCTCGCGATCGATCTCGGTACGGCGAACACTCTCGTGTTCGTTCGCGGCGAGGGAATCGTGGTCTTCGAGCCGTCCGTCGTCGCGATCGACGAGGTAACCGACCGAGTTCACGCGGTCGGCGAGGAGGCGCGCCGGATGATCGGACGCACGCCGGCGAGCATCCGCGCGATCCGCCCCCTGCGGCACGGGGTGATCGCTGACTTCGACGTGACGGCCGACATGCTGCGCTATTTCATCCGGCGCGCCGGCGGCGGAGCCGGACTGTCCTATTCGCACGTCGTTCTCTGTGTGCCCAGTGGCATAACCGACGTCGAGCGGAACGCCGTCGAGGAAGCAACGCTCGCAGCCGGTGCACGCAGGGTGTCGTTGATCGAGGAGCCGATGGCGGCGGCGATCGGTGCCGGACTGCCCGTCGGTGAAGCACAGGGGACGATGGTCGTCGACATCGGCGGCGGCACCACGGAGGTGGCGGTCCTCTCGCTCGGCGGCATCGTCGTGTGGGAGTCGATCCGCGTTGGGGGCTACGAGCTCGACGATGCGCTCGTTCGACACGTCGACGCGAACGCGCGACTGCTCATCGGCTCGGAGACGGCCGAGGCGGCAAAGATCGCGTGCGGCGCCGCGTGGCCATTGCCCGAGCCACTCGAGACGCAGGTTGCCGGACGCGACCGCATCACCGGACTGCTCAGGCGCAGCGCCCTCGATTCCAACGACGTGCGTGCCGCCATCGCACAGCCGATCGAAACGATCGTCGACACGGTGAAACGCACGCTCGAATCGACGCCGCCCGAGCTCGCCGCGGACGTCGGGAGCCACGGCATCGTTCTGGCCGGCGGCGGCGCACTCCTTCGCGGGCTCGACCAGCTGGTGAGCGCGGAAACCGGGCTCCCGGTAGTCGTCGCGGATGCACCGCTCGAATGCGTCGTGCTCGGCGCCGGGAGCAGCCTCGAAGAGAGCGAGGTACTCGGCCGTAGCGCGAAGAAGCGGCCGCCGTTCGGCCGTCGCCGCCGGCGCGGCCGGCGCTAGCCAACCACCGCGAGCCGTCGGCGTACCTTTTCGACTTCAACGCGCGCCGCCTTTGCTCGAGTAGCCGCGGGCTCATACGCCCGCAACTCGAGCTCAGCCCGCACCGTGCCCTGTGCGGCGGCAAACAGGGCATGTCCGAACTGGCCGAACAGCTCGCGTCGCACGAGCCGCAGAAGCTGAAGCCTGCTGGGTTCTGTGCGCCGCAACTCGGGCAGGTGCTCACCTGGCGGGCGTAACGCGCCAGGACGCCGCAATACTAAGCCGATGATCATGCCCGTCCCCCCGGCCCGCCACCTCCTCCGGGCCAAGGACTTGATCGATGCTCGCTACCGCGACCCCCTCGACGTGCCCGCGCTCGCTCGCGCTGCGCGACTCTCGACGGCGCACTTCAGCCGGGAGTTCCGGCGGTCCTTCGGCGAGACGCCGCACCAGTACCTCCTCACTCGCCGGCTCGAGCGTGCCGCCGCGCTGCTTCGCAACACCGACCGCAGCGTCGCGGACATCTGCCTCACCGTCGGACTGCGCAGCGTCGGATCGTTCACGACGAGCTTCGGCCGCGCGTTCGGGATGTCGCCCACCGCCTACCGGGCGAGCTACCCGCCGGCGTCCGCTCGCGTCCGGATTCCGACCTGCATCCTCCAGGCCCACGCTCGGCCGCCGTATAGCAGTGTTCGAGAAGACAACGGCGCTCGGCGCGGCTGACGCAGCGCCCCTGGGTCAGAGCCTTGGCCCTTAGACGGTCCGTTCGTCCAAGTAACCTTGGCTATGACCCAGAGCACCGCGGTACGACTGCCGGACGGCGCGATTCACGGTCAGACTCCTGTCCTCGGTTAGATCTGCGAACTACAGGTTGCTGACGACGGAATTGATTGCGCCGGAGATACCCCCGGAGAGCGCCGTGAGCGCGAGGACAACGCCGACCGCGATCACTGCCAAAACGACGCCGTACTCGGCCATCGTCTGACCCTCTTCGCCGGCAGAGCGTGCGCGGAGGTAATGGACCAGGTCCTTGAACGACATGGATTCACCCCCCTTCGCAGCTTCGGGCGCGCCATGACGCGCAATCCACGGAGAACTCTTGGTAGATGTGGACTCGACTCGAAGTCGGTCAACGCCGCATGACAAGCTGGTGAACCTTTCTCTCTAGACCGCGCCGCTTTGTCTTCCTGCGGTCTCTCTCCGTCCATCGTCCTCGGGACCGGTGCGACCTGTATCCCCCGCATGGGTGAAATCGCCGGCGCCACCCGGAACGAGCCCTCGACGCCGCCATACAGCAGTTTTCGAGAAGACAACGGCGATCGGCCCGGCTAACGTCGTCCCGACTGTTCCACTACATCGGAGGACGACATGCTGAAGAACCTCACCAACGTCAACGTCTGGGTCCACGACCAGGACGAAGCCCTCGCCTTCTACACCGAGAAGCTCGGAATGGAGCTCCGCGACGACGTCACCGTGCCCGAGCTGGGCAACTTCCGGTGGCTGACCGTCGGCCTGCCGGGACAGGACGTCGCCCTGGCCTTGATGGCCGTGCCCGGGCCGCCCGTGTTCGACCAGGAGACCCGCGACCAGATCACCGCGCTGATGGCGAAGGGCGCGGCCGGCGGCCTCTTCTTCTCGACCGACGACGTCAAAGGCACGTACGAAGAGCTCAAGAAGCGCGGCGTCGAGTTCCAGCAGGAGCCGACCGAGCAGCCCTACGGCATCGACGCGGGCTTCCGCGACCCGTCGGGCAACTCGGCCCGGATGCTGCAGCCGCGATAACCCCGTAGAAGCTGAGCACCGGCCGGCTAGTGCAAGACTGCCGGCCGGTGCGACGACGCGACTCAAAGGACGGGACAGACCATGCCCAGAGCGATCCCGGCGTCACGTTCCTCGAGTTGTTCGCGTACGTCGCAGACGTTCTCTCCCACTACCAGGATGAGATCGCAGCCGAAGCGCGACTCAAGACACGAAGGCGTAACGCCTTCGCGCTCCTAGCGGTCGTCTCCCTCGCTGTCTGGCGATGTAGCGTCTCACGAAGATGCCGGGCCGGGATCATGAAACGCTGCTCAGAACAAGCTACTTCCGAGTCTTGATCGGCGAGCGTGAGCTCGGCTTCGCCGAGGTCAGCGAGCTGAGCTCGAAGACGGACGACGGGGTACCTGGGCAAGAGCATCACCAGCATTTCGAGACAGTGATCCTTCGCCGTGCGCTCACCCGCTCGACCGAGCTCTACGACTGGCGGAGACGCATCGTCGACGGCGCCGACGACCGGCGCGACATCACGATCCATCAGCTCGAAAGCCCTGACGGCGCTATCGCGAACTCCTGGCGGCTCGTCGACGCCTGGCCGTGCCGCTGGTCCGGCCCCGCGTTCAACGCCCTGAGCGGCGAGGTCGCGATCGAGGAACTGGAGCTCGCCTTCGCCGATCTCATCTGGCTCGAACAAACCACTACCCAAGGAGGCTGACGTGGCAGTCCTTCGAGAGCGCCCTTACGCGCAGTTCAACTTCCTCGTCGACCTCGGAACCGGCAACACCGATGGTCCGGAGGCAGGTTTTCAGGAGTGCAGCGAGATCGGCATGAGCGTCGACGTCATCGAATACCGAAACGGCAACGAGAAGGACAACGCCGTCCGCAAGCTGACCGGCCTCGCCCGCGTGAACGACGTCACCCTTCGCCGCGGGATCGTCGGCTCGCTCAACCTGTATCAGTGGCTGGATCAGATCCGGAACGGCGACGCCGCCGGCTACAGGACGGTCGTGATTCATCTGATGAGCGAGGACCATTCGCAGACTGTCCTGACGTGGAAGCTCCAACGCGCGCGCATCATCAAACACGTCAGCGGGCCCTTGAACGCGAAGGGGACGGACGTCGCCATGGAAGAGCTCACCCTCGCCTACGAGCGTCTCGAAATGGAGTAAGTCCCGAGCCGTCAGCGAACGGCCGAGCGGTTGAAGACGCGGATCGAGATCACGGTCAACAAGACGGCGAAAGCGGCGACAACAGCCAGGCTGAGTGTGGCCATCGTCGTCGTCCCGTGCATGCCCCAGATGTCGTGGAGCCCACCGCTGTCGCCGAGTAGCCCGTAGCGGACGAGCGCGAGCCCGTGGGTGAGTGGGAGGAACTTCGCGACCCAGGTGAGGAAGCCGGGTAGCGCGCTGATCGGAAACAGCGAGCCGGCCAGGAACCAGGGCACGATCGCGATCGCGGGGACGCGTGCGATGTACTCCTCTGCCTTGGGAACACGGCTGGCAAGGGTTTCCCCCACTCCGTACATGCCGACGGTGAAGAGAGCTGCAGCGGCAACGAACCAGACGACGCCTGTGGCTGTGGCGTTGAAGTGAATGCCTCTCGCGATCGCGGCGACGATCAGCACGGCAACCTGCAACGCGGTAATCGCGAACGCGACGGCCAGGTTGCCGAGCACGAGCAGCGAACGCGGGATCGGGGCAGCGAGCAACTCGCGCTGCGCGCCGTTCTCGCGGTCGACGATCACACCTAGTCCAGCGAACATCGTGTTGAGCGGAATGAGCAGGCCGATCGTGCCCGTGGCGACGAACGCCTCGTAGGAGGCACTGGTGTGGAGCGCCTGCTTGAGCGCTGGTGCGATCACGAGCGCGAACAGGATCGGAGTCAGCAGAGGCACGACGAGCTCGCGAGGCGTTCGGACGCTGAGCTGGAAGCGTCGCGCGGCGAGCGTTGCGAGGGGAGCAAAGGGGTTCTTCTGCACCCGCGGACGCGGCAGCGTTAGTTCGGGGCTGATGGTGGTCATCTTTCTCTTCCTTTCAGGCGGCTTCGGCTAGACGTGCGCCGGTGAGCTGCAGGTAGACGTCGTCGAGTGTCGGTTGGCGGGTGCTGATCGAGCTGGCCGGGAGATCCGCGTCATGGATGACAGAGATCGCGTGCGCAGTTGTGCGGTCGTGCAGTGGGACTGTGAGGGTGGAGCCGATCGTGAATGCGTCGTCGCCCGCGATGCCGCGTGTGCGGAGCAACGCGAGGGCCGTCGCAGCGTCGCCGTTCACGCGCAGCTCGACGAGCTCGTGCCCGAGACCGGCCAGCAAGGCGGCCGGCGTATCGAGGGCGACGATCTCGCCTGCATGGATGATGGCGATCCGGTCGCAGAGCCGCTCGGCTTCGTCGAGGTAGTGAGTCGTGAGCAGGATCGTGATCTCGTTGCGGTCGCGCAGGCGCCCGATCACTTCGAGCAGCTCGTGGCGGATCCGTGGGTCGAGACCGACGGTCGGCTCGTCGAGGAAAAGCACCTCGGGCTCGGAGACGAGCGCGCGGGCGATCTCGAGCCGGCGGCGCTCGCCACCGCTGTAGCTCCCAACAGGCCGGTCCAGTAGCTCGGCCAAGCCGAGCGTCTCGGCGAGCTCAGCGATGCGGTGGGAGGCCGCGGCGGGGTCGGTGCGCCAGAGGCGGGCATGGATGTCGAGGTTTCGCCGTCCGGTGAGGGCGCGGTCGATGACCGTGTCCTGGAAGACGACGCTGCTGACGCTCCGGGCGTCGAGCGGCTCGGTTGCGACGTCGAAGCCCGCCACACGCGCGCTGCCGCCGGTCGGCGCGATCGTCGTCGTGAGCATGCCGATCGTGGTCGACTTGCCGGCTCCGTTGGGGCCGAGCAGGCCGAACGCCTCGCCCGCCGCGACTTCGAAGTCGATGCTCTTCACCGCTTCGACGCCGCCCGGATAGGTCTTCCGCAGCTTGCGCACGTCGATCGCGGGCTGCTTGACTCGTGGAACGGGTTCGGATCTGGGCATGGAGTCTCTCCTGATTCAGTTGGATTGGCGTCACATCGGCCGCCGTTGGTTCGTCACACCTATGACGGCTCACGACGGAGGGATGTGACGGTGAACGAACAGTCCTGGCAGCTAGAGCAGTTCGAGCGCTACCGGCCCCACTTGCAGGCGGTCGCATACCGGATGCTCGGCTCGGTCACGGAGGCCGACGATGCCCTCCAGGAAGCCTGGATCAGGCTGAGCCGTGCAAACACCGACGACGTCGACAATCTCGGCGGCTGGCTGACCACCGTCGTCGCCCGCGTGTCGCTCGACATGCTGCGCTCGCGGCGCTCACGCCAGGAGGACTACGTGGGCAGCTGGCTCCCGGAACCGATCGTCAGCCTCGACGACGAAGCCGATCCCGAAAAGGAGGCGATGCTCGCCGACTCGGTCGGTCTCGCGCTGCTCGTGGTTCTCGAGACGCTCACGCCCGCGGAGCGGCTCGCCTTCGTGCTGCACGACATGTTCGCAGTGCCCTTCGAGGAGATCGCTCCGATCGTCGGCCGAACGCCGGCCGCAGCACGCCAGCTCGCCAGCCGCGGCAGGCACCGCGTCCAGGGCGCTGAACCGAATCCCGATACCGACGTGCGGCACCAGCGCAAGATCGTCGACGCCTTCCTGGCCGCCGCACGCGGCGGAGACTTCGACGCGCTGCTGGCCGTGCTCGACCCGAACGTCGTCTTCCGGGCCGACCCCGGCAAGATCCGCAGACTCGCGAGGCCGCCGATCGCCGGCGCAACGGCCGTCGCCACGGAGCTCCTCTCGAGGGCCCCGCGCTTCGCGCCACAGGCACGACCGGCTCTCGTGAACGGCACCGCCGGGCTCGTCGTCGGACCCGAGGACAAGCCGTTCGCCGTCGTCGGCTTCACCGTGGCTCGCGGCCGCATTGTTGCCATCGACCTGATCACCAATCCCGACAAGCTCGGCGGCCTCGCCGCGGTGAGTCCGTGACGAGGCTAAGCGAGGTTGAAGCGGTAGACGTGCACGTCGTGGGGGCCGAACCAGTCCTTGAAACTACCGTTCTGCACCTGGACATACCTGAATTGCTGCTTGTCGGGCTGGACCGGGGGCGGCAGCGGATCCTGCTCGTACTCGAACATGACCTGACCCACCGCGAGCTGCGCACCGCTCTGTTTGTGTGGTAGCCCGGAGAACGTGACGCGGCTCGTGCTGCCGCCTCGTCTGACGGCAATGACGTAGAGGAAATTGCCGCTCCTGCGTGCGGTCAGCTCCACGTCCGCCGCGCTAGCTGTCACGGCGGCCTGGGCGACCGGTGCGATGAGAGCAGGGAGCACGGATGGCGAGGTCAGCTCGACGAGAAGCGGTCGAAGCACGAGCTCCCAGAACGTCCAGTTCCAGCCGAGCTGCGCATCGCGTGGGCGCATGACCTGCGTGAGCTGACCGCCGAAGAAGATCAGACCTCTGGCACCGTCGACGATCGCCTGGTAAGCCATGAACCGTTCTTCCTGAAGCGTGGGGAAGCGCGGAACGAGATCCGGGCGCTGCTGATTCGGGGTGATTCCGCTCCACGCGATCTGAAGGGTCATCCAGACGGGTTTGCCGCCCGCCGCGTCGACCATCTTCTTCGTCACGTCCCCGACGACACTGATGTCCTTGTTGGGCAGGTCAGAGTGCTGACCGGGTGGATATGCGACCGGGTAGATGTCGGCACCGGTGATGTCGAAAGCAGGCCGGTACGGAACGAGGCTCGCGACCGGACCGAGCGGCGCCTGCGTGATCACTATCGGGTGATCGGGGTCGATTGTTCGCAGCTTCGTCCGGGCGCGTACCAGTCCAGCCGGGGCGACCCCTCCCCACGCCGGTTCGTCGACCCCCTTGTAGGCGCCCAGAGCAGGGTGCGTTTTGAGCCCGCTGGCGATTTTCACCAGGAGCTGCTCGTTGACCGACGGCTGGCCACCCGCCTGTGTGGGAGGCAAGTCACCGGCATTTCCGAGCCGCGGCCAGCAGTACATGCCGTGTGCCGCGGCGACATCCATGCGTTCACGCTCCGCCGCGATCTGGTTGTCGATCTGCGGGAGATTCCAGTCGCGCAAGCCGCTCCGCACGAAGTTCGCGCCTGCGCTTGCGACCTCCGCCCACGCGTCCCTGCCGTCGCGCGTTTTCCCGGTCGGCAAAGGTGCCTCGGACAGCCCGATCGGGAAGACCTTCTGCCCATCGATCACTATGCACCCGGTTGAGTCGATTGCAACCGTGGACATCGTCCGCAGAAGCTAGCGTGAAGGCTCGGACTCGGGGTGCAGCGCGATGGGAATCGCGCCGCGTTGCGACACGATTCCCGGTCCGTTCGCGTTAGACGGCCGCCGCCTGCATGTTCTTCGAGACGACGTCCATCGTCTGCTGCAAGTCCTTCGTCGGGCTGAACTCGACGATCTCGGTCCCTGCGAAGAGCACCGGCGTGTGACCCGCAGGCATGTAGTACGCGTCGCCCGTCTCGAACGTCTCCTCGCCGGCCGCGGTCTTGAACCTCACCTTGCCTCTGACCACGTAGCCCCAGTGCTCGCACTGACAGCGATCGTCAGGCAGGCCCTTGAAGAGCTCGCCCGGATCCGCATCCGCTGTGTACGTCTCGAACGCGACCGTGTAGCCGCCGTCGAAGTTTTCGTAGTGGCCCTCGTAGCCCTCCATCTGCATGGAGTCCGAGGCGGTCTCCTTGGATGCTTTCGGCATCTCGCACCTCCTTCGGTTGTGGGCCGAGCGTATGCCTCTGCCCCGGACGAGACAAGCTGCAATCCTTCTGGGATGGAGCGCGGCTGGAAGACCGCGAGGCTGCCCGAGATTCCAGGCTCGTACGAAATCCCGGTACCGGGAAAGCCCGAGCTCACGCTCGAGGAAGAGTGGGAGGCGACGAAGGAACGCGACCCGGCGGCGATCGGGCGCTGGGAGATATTCGAGCAGCGCTGGCCGTGGTCGCGCGACGCGCAGTGACGCTGCCGACCATCACGGCCGAGGAAGTCGTGCACAAGATCGAGAACGGCGATCCGTTCGTCCTCGTCGACGCACTGGCGCCGATGGTGTACGCGCACTCGCACCTGCCGGGCGCGATCAACTTGCCCTCTTCCGACATCGATGCTGCGCGAGTGGCCAGGCGCATACCGGATCCGACCATGGAGATCGTCGTCTACTGCTCCAGTCCAGACTGCGACGACTCCGTCGTAACGGCCCGGCGACTTCAGGAGCTCGGATACACGAACCTCCGACACTACGCCGGCGGCAAGAACGAATGGCGCGAGGCCGGACTGCCGCTCGAGCGCGCGGGCAAGCCGTTCGTTCCGCACTAGCGAGGCAGAAAGGGCACCATGATGAGGTTGTGCCCAGCCGATCAAGAAGACTTCGAATCGTCACGGCCTGCACAGCCGTCATTGCACTCGCGCTGGCAGCGTCTCCCGGCGCAGCGACACGAGGACTCAGCGTCCACCCTGCAAGCGTGGTGCGCGGCGGTGCGGTGACGGTGAGCGGCAAAGGCTGCAGGCCCGCCGGCGACCTCGTCTACCTGATCTCTCCGGCGTTCGTCGGCAATGCCTTCGTGCCTCACTCCGTTGCGACCCGAACCCGCTCGAACGGTACGTTCTCGCGCCGGATGAGAATCCGAATGTCCATCCGCACCGGGCGCTACGCGATCACTGCCCGGTGCGGCGGCGCCAACCTCGGCGTCTCGGCGCACCTCCGCGTGTACTGATGTCTGTCGGATGCCTTGCGCCGGCCGGACAACGTCACCCGCCCGCGCAGGGCTGGCCCACTACCAGCGGCGCAGTCATACGAGGCGCCTTCAGATTCCGATGTTTGAAATCGAGCACCGCGGCCAGGTTGTTGGCCCGAGCGTCGCGGACTGATAGCGGTGGGAGGTTCCAGCGCCACTCGATCATCCGCAAAATCGAGGTGTGGTCGTAGATGCCGTGCGCGACGTGCCGGCGCCGGGCGAACGGTGAGATGACCAGGCACGGGACACGAAAGCCGCGGAGCGTGTAGGCCGGATCCACGTCGGGCGCGAGCGGTGGGCGGACGTGGTCGAAGAAGCCTCCCCACTCGTCGAAGTTGATGACCAAAACCGTCCGCGCCCAAGACGGGCTCGTCGTCACCGCCGCGTAGACACGTGCCAGGAAGGATTCCCCGGCTCGAATGTCGGCATGCGGATGATCGTCCGCACCTGTGCCCTCGTCGGAGTTCGTGAACAGCGGGTCGACGAAAGCGACGCTTGGGAGTTTGCCGCGCTTACAGTCCGCCAGGAACTCGGGAAACAGCCGTTCAATGGAGGAGTACTTCGCGCCCCAGAGTGCGAGCGTAGGGGCATTGCTGTAGTACATCCGGCCGCTCAGGCCGCGATCGCCGAGCCGATCCCAGATTGTCGGCAGCCTGGACGGCGTGAAGGTGTTGACGATGCGGTCCGTGACGCCGGTATGCAGGTATAGGCGGTTCGGGAACGTCGGGCCCATGATCGCCGCGAAGTAACGGTCGCAGACCGTCCAGTAACGCGCCGCGGCACCGAGAAATGGGAGGTCTCGGCGGGTGTAGTAGCCGATCGCGTACTCGTCATTCTGGCCCGAGCGCAGGAAGCCGTCACAAGCACCGTTGTTGTACTGGATGCGCCCGCCGGCGTAGGAATGATCCGGGTCCGGGTGGGCGCACCCCTGGAAGTCCGGCGCGAGTGGGTGCGTCGCGTGAGCCATGCCCTTCGCGTCGATGTAGCTGAGGCCCGCCTGCTTCCCGTCGGCGCCCGGCAGCCAGCCGAGGAAATGGTCGAACGAACGGTTCTCGATCATCACGACGACGATGTGGTCGATGCCCGAGCGCCGCGGCGGCGGCAAAGCTGTCGCGGCGCCCAGTTCGCGCACCGCAGCAGCCGCGCCACGCGCGAGGCCGAGAGAGCCGAATGCCGCAGCGGTCGCGAGAACGAAGTCCCGCCTCGAGAACGGATCCTCCAAGCCCACGCTCAAATCCACTTTCGAAGGTAGCGCGTTCGTCACGCCCGTCAAGATCAGGTCAACTGTCCGACACTGAAACCGATGAGTTTTCGCCGGTCATCCGGTCCAACCCTGCGTACACGTCATCGACGCGGAAGGGAGCACCCATGGGACAGCCGGTCGTGCACTTCGAGGTGATCGGGAAAGACGGCGCGAAGCTGCAGCGCTACTACTCCGAGCTCTTCGGCTGGGAGATCAACTCCGAGAACGCAATGAAGTACGGGATGGTGGACGGCAAGAACAACCCTGCGCCGGACGGGATGAGCATCGGCGGCGGCATCGCCGGCGGCCCGGACGGCTACGAAGGGCACGTCACGTTCTACGTCGCGGTCGATGACATCGAGGAGGCGCTCGCCAAGGCGGAAAGCCTCGGCGGGACGCGCGTGATGGGTCCCGAGAAGATCATGGACATGGTCGAGCTCGGCCAGTTCAAGGACCCCGAGGGACACGTGATCGGAGTCGTCAAGCCGCTCGAGATGTAGAACGTCAGCGTCTTGCGAGGAGCTGCAGCCACGAGCCGGCGTTCCACCATGTCCGCCGACATCCGTTGGATCCGCTCGTACGTCGTGCACGAGAGCGACGGTGGCCTCGGAACGATGTGCTCATGCGCTGGCATCCCGGCGACGGACATCTTCGAGGTCGCCGACACGTGGTCGTTCGGCCCGATCCGGTTGCTGTTCCAGCCTGAGGTCACCTTGTATGGGAAGGGCTTGCGCATCTGCGCTCGCCCTTTCCTGCTTGGAGGACTCCCCCTCGGAAGCGCGAACCGGGGCCTCATCCGCGGGGCAGCGGGCCTCGCGCTCAGAGGAGGGATCTATGGAAGCTGCAGTCGCTGTCGCGCGCCCGCGCAGCGTGGCGCGCTGGGCCGCTCTCGGAGGCGTTCTCTACGTCGTGCTATTCGTCATCGGCACGATCCTGCTCTTCAGCGGTGCGCCGTCCGGCGATTCGGCGCCGGCAAAGGTGATCAAGTGGTACTCCGACAGTGGCCACCGGGACCGCATCAACGTCGCCTGGATCCTGCTCGGCCTCAGCATCCTCTTCCTGCTCTGGTTCATCGGGGCGCTGCGCCGGGCCGTGAGTGACGTCGACGGCGAGGGGATCCTCACCGGGGTGGTCAGCCTCGGCGGAGGAGTGTACGCAGCGCTCACGCTCGCTTCCGTCGCGTTGAGCGACGGGATCAGGACGATGAGCGACGACACGTACCAGCACCGCGTGTTCCCCGAGTTGATCCACGCGGCGGACGACGTGACATGGGTCATGCACGCCTCGGGCGCAGCGGCGCTCGGGGTGATGATCATCGCCGCTTCACTGGCATTCATGTGGGGCGCGGTCTGGCCGAAGTGGGCCGGATGGCTCGGCGTCGTCGTCGGGATCCTCGCGCTCGCCTCGATCGCGTTCTTCCCGCAGTTCTTGTTCCTGCTGTGGATCCTGGTGGTATCGGTCTGGATGTTCCGCCGCCGGGATACGTCCGTCCGACCTACTTGACGCAAGCTGTTGGGGGGAGCCGTAGCTCCCCCCAAGGCCTTCCTTCTAGGCCGCGATGTCGAACGCAGGCTCTGCTTCCTCGACCTGCTGGAGCTCCTCGCGGCGGATCAGCGTCAACGCGGCGACGATCCCGAGGGCGGCGATGATCACACCCGCGATGAACGCGCTCTGGAAGCCGTCGACGAGTGCCGCGGAATGCGTCGAGCCGCTTGCGAGCGCGCTAGACGTTCGTGAGGTCGCGATCGTCGACAGCGCTGCGATCCCGAGCGCACCGCCGATCTGCTGCGACGTGTTGATCAGGCCCGAGGCAAGCCCCGCCTCCGCCGGCTGGACGCCTGCGAGCGCAGCGATCGAGATCGGCACGAACGAGAAGCCGAGGCCTAATGCGATCAGCAGGAAGCCCGGGAGCAGGTCACCGAGATACGACCCGCCCACCGACACCTGCGTGAAGTAAAGGAGGCCGCCGGTGAGCGACGTCATCCCGATCGCCAGCACCGGCTTCACGCCGATCCGGGTCACGAGCTGCGCCGCGAGCGCGGAAGTGAAGATCGCCGTACCTGCGACGGCCAGGTAGCCGACCCCGGTCTTCATCGGGGAGTAACCGAGCACCTGCTGCATGTAGAGGGTCAACATCAGGAACAGCGAGAACGTGGCCGTGCCCAGGATGAAGCCCCCGACGTTGGCGCCGGTCACCGTCTTGATCCGCAGGATGCCGAGGCGCATCAGCGGCTCGGGATGGCGCATTTCCCACACGACGAATCCGACGAGCAGGATGAGGGATGCCGCGAAGAAGCCGATCGTCGTCGCTGCAAGCCAGCCGTCACGGCCTGCCTGCGTGATCGCGTAGACCAGCGACGAGAGTCCGCCTGTCACGAGCACCGCGCCGAACGCATCGAACGACTTGACGCGCGCGTCCCGGCTCTCATTGAGCAGGATCGGCGCCAGGATGAAGGCCGCCACGCCGACCGGAACGTTGACGAAGAAGATCCACGACCAACTGAGCGCGCTCGTCAGGACGCCGCCGAGCAACACGCCGGCGGCCGCGCCGAAGCCACCGACCGCGCCCCACACGCCGAGCGCGATGTTGCGCTCACGGCCCTCGACGAATGTCGTCGAAAGGATGGACAGCGCCGCCGGGGTGATGACGGCTGCGCCGAGACCTTGGAAGGCCCGTGCCGAGATCAGCGATGCCTCGGACCACGCGAGCCCTGCGAAGAGCGAGGCGAGCGTGAAGAGGACGAGACCTCCGAGGAAGATGCGCCGGCGACCGAGCAAGTCGGCCGCCCGCCCGCCGAGGAGCAGAAAGCCCCCGAAGAAGAGCGCATATGCGCTGATCACCCACTGCAGGTTCTGCTGAGAGAAACCGAGATCGACCTGAATCGAAGGCAACGCCACGTTCACGATTGCGATGTCCAGGACGACCATGAACTGGACGACGCTCAGAAGCGCCAGCGCCAGCCATTTGCGTCGATCAGAAGCCACCATGTCGTCCGTTTTCCTTTCGCTTGAGCAGGGAAGCCTTGCAATCTAGCAGAGTGTGCTTTCTTTTTGCAAGTTCATTCTTCACAACAGCAAGTCCGGGCGCTACACTGCGCCCGTGAGCAAGCGCTACGACCAGTACTGCCCCATCGCCCACGCCCTCGGCCTGGTCGGCGAGCGGTGGTCGCTCCTGATCGTGCGGGAGCTCATGCACGGCCCGAAGCGGTACACGGATCTCGCCGCCAACCTTCCCGGCATCGGCACGAACATCCTCGCCGCGCGGCTGAAGGAGCTCGAGACCTGCGGGCTCCTGACGAAACACCGGCTGGATCCCCCGGCGGCCTCCCAGGTCTACGAGCTGACCGCCTACGGCCACGAGCTGAAGCCGGTGATGCGCACGCTCGCCCTCTGGGGCCTTCGCTCGATCGACCCTCCGACCGATGCGGATGACTTCGCCCCCGGTTGGCTCTACGGCGCGCTCGACACCGTCTTTGCGCCGGTCGCCCCGTCCGGCTCGTTCGAGTTCCGAATCGGCGGAGAGGTCGCGAGCCTTGTCGACGGCGAGGCGCGGCGCGGCTCGATCGAGGGGCCGGACGTCGTGGTCGAAGGCGAAGCGGATGCGTTCTATTGGCTTTTCGTGGACCGACGCTGGGCCATGGTCAAGGTCGAGGGCGACCGCGAGCTCCTCGAGCGGCTGTTCGACGCTGCGACCGCGCCCGCTCCAGGCGCCTCCGTACTGGTCTAGGGACCTGCGAATCATCAGGTCCAGGTTGCCCGCAGCCGTTCGGCTGGCCAATAGTCCCAACCGGTCAATGCGGTGTTCGGTTAACCGAACTGTTGGGAGTCGGCGATGACTAGCTCATCTCGAGGCGCGGGTGGATCGAAGTTGACATCGATCCATCCGCGCCTGACGAAGTTGGGCTACGCGAACCGGAGGGCAGGCCCGGCCGCTCGCTTCGTGCCCTTGGCGGCGAACCCGGGAAGAGCGAGCAAGATCAGCGCCAGTACCAGCAGCATGAAGTAGAAGCGCCTTTTCATCAGAGTGCGGGGATGGCCGGTGCGTTTACGTCAGGGGTGTACGTCGGGCCGTAGCCGAGAGCTCGTCCGAGGGGAGCGGCCACTGCGAGACCCGCGTTCTGCAACCACGCCGGCGGATGCGGGAGCTGCACCGTGGCGAAGTGCGCCCGGGCGATCACGGCGAGCCGCAACGGATTCGGCATGCCTTTTCGATTCGTCTTGCCGTCCTCGGCAAGCGCGAACATCGTCTCGAGCAGCGACTCGAACTGGAGCGCGGGCCGCACCTCGCAGACGAAGCGCACCTCGTCCTCGCCGTCGTTCCAGAAGCGATGGGGCGTCCCCGGCTCGACAACCGCGACCTCGCCGCGTCCGAGAATGAGCTTTTCCTTGCCGCTTTTGAGGCCGAGTGTTCCGTCGATCACTGCGAAACGCTCGCTCTGGGACGGATGAACATGCGTGGCGGCGACGAAGCCGTCCGGCTGAACCGTGCACTCGATCACGACCGATTCGCCGTTCGCGTCGGCCGAGGTCGCGTGAAACGTGATGCGCTCCCCGGTCACAGGATTGTGGATCGTGTCTCCGGTGCGGATCATCTTGAGCCTCCTTCGTGGCGTCGATTGACACTCCGGAGGTTAGGTCCGCGCGGTTGCAAATTCGTCGGCGGAGAGAACGATCTTGCGTCGTCGTGCGGCGGATCTTCAGGAAGGCGTCGTCATCCGTCCGGATGAGGTCCGTCTACGCCTCGTCGCCGCCGGCGAGGCCGCACTCGTAGGCAAGCACGACCACCTGCACCCGATCGCGGACGTCGAGCTTCGTCAAGACGTGCGCCACGTGCGTCTTGACGGTCGTCTCGCTGACGAAAAGCTCTTTCGCGATCTCAGCGTTCGAGAGCCCTCGTGCGACGAGCTTCAAAACCTCGAGCTCGCGCGCCGTCAGCTCCGCGAGCTCGGCAGGCAAGGTCCGCGCCGACTGCGGCGGCCGGCGGACGAACTCCTCGATGACCCGGCGCGTGACCGACGGCGCGAGCAACGCGTCGCCCTGTGCGACCGCACGAATGCCGGCGACGAGCTGCTCTGGCGGGACGTCCTTGAGCAGGAACCCGCTCGCGCCTGCCCTGAGCGCGTCATAGACGTACTCGTCCATGTCGAAGGTCGTCAGCATCACCACCTTCGTGTTCACTCCGTCGGCCGCGAGCAAGCGGCGCGTCGCCTCGATCCCGTCGACCTGCGGCATCCGAACGTCCATCAGGACGACATCGGGTTGCAGGCGGAGGGCCTCGGCGACGGCGTCCGCGCCGTCGGCCGCCTCGCCGGCCACCTCGATGTCCTCCTCGGCGTCGAGGATCATGCGGAAGCCCGCGCGCACTAGCGCCTGGTCGTCGACGATGAGGACGCTCAGGCTCATGAACCCAGGGGCAGCTTTGCCCGCAATCGATACCCGCCGCCGGGCTGCGGGCCCGCGTCGAGCTCACCGCCGTAGACCGACACGCGCTCCCGAATGCCGACGAGGCCGTGCCCGCTGCCGTCCCCATTCCCGACGCCGCTTCCGTTGTCCGTGACCGTCACCTCGAGGTAGCTCTCGCCGTAGTTGACGAGCACCTCGGCGCGGGTCGCCTGAGCGTGCTTCACCACATTCGTCAGCCCCTCCTGCACCAGCCGATAGGCCGTGAGGTCGACGCCCGCCGGAAGCTGAATGGCATCGCCTTCGATGCTCAACTCGACCGGCAGGCCCGCCTCCCGCGCCTGTTCGACGAGGCGACCGAGGTGATCGAGGCTCGGCTGTGGAGCGAGAGCGGGCGCTTCTTCGGGGCGCCGCAGCACGCCCACCATGCGTCGCATCTCGGCGAGTGCCTCGCGCCCGGTCCGCTCGACGATGAGCAGCGCCTCGCGCTCGCGGTCCTGGTCAGGTCGTAGGAGTCGTCGCACCCCGGACGCCTGGACGGTCATCACGCTGACGCTGTGGCCGACGACGTCGTGAAGCTCGCGTGCGATTCGCGCCCGCTCTTCGGCAACGGCTGAGCGGGCACGCTCCTCACGTTCGCGCTCCGCCCGGGCCGCCCGGTCCCTGGCCTCGTCGGCCTCGACCGACTTCCTGCCGACGCCGAACGCGATCGTCCAGACGATGGCGAAGATGATGCTGGCCACAACGAAATTCCCCACGCCCGACCTCGGATCGTTGTGGACCACCACCGCGAGGACACCCTCCGCGACGGCAAAGCCCGCAACGGCCTGGGCCCGATCTCGGAGCAAGCCGACGAGGAATAGTGCGGCGCACCCCACCAGAAACGTCACGCCGTCGTAGGGGACGACCGTCCTGTCGACGAACGAGGTCAACGCAGCCGCGACACCCATTGCGGCAGGTGCGCCGAACGGAAAGCGTCGTCGCGCGAGCAGCGGGAGGACGATCACAAGGATCGCCAAGATGTCGAACCAAAGCGGACCCTCCGGTCCGTTGACGTGCTCCCGGCCGAGGACAGCGCCGCTGACACCGATACCGATGGCCGCCAACAACAGAGCATCGAACCAGTAGCGCCGCGCCAACGCCCAGAGCCTCTTCACGGTCTGAAAGTACTCCGAATTCGAGTCCTTCGCCTCGTCCGTGAGAACGATCCAAACATCGTCCTCCAGGACGACACGAAATCGCTACCGCGGCCGAAGACGACCCGAGCCGGTGGCCGTAGCGTGGTGACGACCGGATTTCACACGGGAGGACACATGAACATGCAGCGATCTACCGCATTCGTCGTTGAGACCTCCGCCTTGACGAAGCGTTTCGGCGCGCGGGTTGCCGTCGACAACGTCGAGCTGCGCGTTCCGCGCGGCTCCGCTTTCGGCTACCTCGGGCCCAACGGAGCAGGCAAGACCACACTGATCAGGATGCTGCTCGGTCTCACGCAGGCTACGGCGGGCACGATGCGACTGCTCGGCCGGCCCGTGCCGGACGGGCGTGCGACGGCGCTGGCGCGTGTCGGCGCGATCGTCGAGGAGCCTCGTTTCCACGGTCACCTGACCGGTCGCGAGAACCTCATCGTAATCGCAGCTGCTCGGGAGCCGGAGGCGCACGACCGAATCGACGGCGCGCTCGCACGCGTCGGTCTCACACAACGAGCGGACGAACGCGTGAAGCGCTACTCACTGGGCATGCGCCAGCGGCTGGGTGTCGCTCGCAGTCTGCTCGCGGACCCCGAGCTCCTGATCCTGGACGAGCCGACCAACGGGCTCGATCCGGCCGGCATCCACGAGTTCAGGGACATGATCCGTGGCTTCGTCAGCGAAGGACGAACTGTTCTGCTCTCCTCACACTTGCTCGACGAAGTGGAGAAGATCTGCGACGAGGTCGCGATCGTGGACCGAGGTCAGGTTGTCGTGCAAGGGTCGATCGCAGATCTCGCCGCCGGCGGGAAGCAAACGATTCTGATCGCGACGAGCGACGAGGAGCGAGCGCTCGCGATCCTCTCCGAGCACCGGGGAGTCGAATCCGCAGCCGCGGAATCGGCGGGAATCCGCGTCGCGCTCCGTGCGGATTCCGGCGAAGCGCAGGACGACATCAGCCGCCGTCTCGTCCTCGCGGGACTGGCCATTCGCCGCTTCGAGCCGGCGCGCGTATCGCTCGAGCAGCGGTTCCTGGAGATCACGTCCCGATTGGAGGAAGCAGCATGAGCTCGACAGCAGCTACCGCAACGGTCCCGCAGGCACGCGCCCGAAGGGACTGGCGACCGCGACTTGTGAGCGCCGAGTTTCTGAAGCTACGCAAGCGGCGCGGACTCGTGATCTCCGCGCTCGCGCTCACAGTCCTGCCGATGATCATCGGCTACACCGTCCTGCTGAGCATCCACGCCGCGAATCCCGCCAAGCACGGGCCGGCAGGAGGGCTGGAGAACCTGTCGGGCTCGATGGACATGCTGTCCGTCCTCGGCGTCGTCGCTGCGATCCTCGTCGGGGCGACTCTGGGAGCGGGGGACATCGGCTCCGGCGTCTTCCGAGAGTTGGTCGTCACCGGACGCTCGCGCCTCGCTCTGTTCGCATCGCGAGTTCCCGCCGGCCTCGCGCTCATCTTGCCGATCGTGGGTGCAGGCTTCGCCATCACCGCGACCGGGTCGATCGTGTTTGCGGGGTCCCTCGACGCGCCCAGCGCAAGCCTCCTCGTCGGGTCGGCGGCCTGGCTCGCGCTCGTATCCTCGCTCGCTCTGGTGCTCGCGCTCGGGGTTTCTTCCACAATCGGATCGCGCGGGACGACGATCGGGATCGTCCTCGGCTGGCAGATCGTCGCCGCCCCGGTGCTGCTCGAGATCGGGACGCTCGGGTCTCTTCGTGAAGGACTCCTCGGCGCTGCAACCGACCGCCTTGCGCCCGCTGCTCTCTTCGAGGGCAGCCCGCCAGTGCCGATCTCGATTGCTGCCGCGGCTCTCGTGGTGATTGCGTGGACCGCCGTCCCGCTCGCTGTCGGCGCGTGGCGGACCTGCACGCGCGATGCGTGAAGCAAGTGACGTAGGGCGGCGTTCTCGCCGCCCTACGTCCCACTCAAGCTTCACGCCGCTAGCGCGACGCGATGTGCTTGGCGATGTGCCGCGCGTCGCGGCCCACGCCGCCGACGTTCTCCGAGGTGAACGAGTACAGGAAGTCCAGCCCGACGAAATACAGGCCCGGCTCTGACGCGACGCCGCGCTCGTGCATCGGCTCACTGTCCTCGCCGAAGGCCGGCACGTCGATCCAGCTGAAGTCCTGCCGGAACCCTGTGCACCAGATGACGTTCGCGACATCCATCACACGTCCGTCTTCGAGCACGGGCAAGCCGTCACGAGCTCCAGTCGTCTTTGCGACGCGCTCGACGCCGGCTGCGAGTAGGTCCTGCGACTTGACCCGGATCAGCGGTGCGCCACCCTCGAGGACGCGCGGGCGGATCTTGCGGCCGATCGGCGTCTTCATCGTCAGAACGTGAGAGGCAACGAACCAGAGCACCGGCACGACCAGGCGTCTGAGTGGGTGCTCGATCCGGAATGGGATCTGACCCTTGTCTCTTCCGGACAACCAGGTTCGGTGGGTCGCCGACACTTCTATCCCGATGTCCGCGCCCGAGTTCCCGGCGCCGACAAGGAGAACGCCGCCGGGACGCAGCTGGGAAGGATCCCGGTAGTCGCTGGAATGCATTTGCACGATACGCGGGTCCAGCTCGGCCGCAAAGTCCGGCACTGACGGCTTCCCGTAGAAACCTGTCGCCACGACGACGCGCTCGGCCTCCAGCCGGCGCTGGCCGCACTCGACTACGTACCTGTCACCATCCTTCCCGAGACGGCTCACCGCCATACCGGTGCGCACGGGAAGATCGAATCGCGCCGCGTAAGCCTCGAGGTAGTCGGCAGTCTCGCGCGCGGTCGGGTACGACCACCCCGGCGCTGGGAACGGCCAGCCCGGAAGCCCGTCGTAGCGCGCAGGGGTGAAGAGGCGGAGCGAGCTCCAGGTGCGCGTTCGCCACGCACCGCCGATCTGCTCGTTCGCGTCGAGGATCACGAATGATCCGCCGTGCTTCTTCAGGTAGTAGCCGACGGACAAGCCGGCCTGGCCGCCGCCGATGACGATCGTCTCGAATTTCTCGGTGCTCGCGACCACATCGCGGCGGCTGTCGATAGCTGCTTCCTGTGTCGCCATGTCGTTCCTCCACTCTCGGATGACTTGACGACGACGTTAGGGCGGAGCCGACGAGCGCGCATCGCGCGGATCCACCAACTTGTTGCTGCGGCCGCATGGTCATTTCTGACCATGCGGCGCGTCAGGCGAGGTCGTGCTCGAACGCGAACGCGCCCGCGGCCGTCCGCGAAGCGACGCCGAGCTTGCTGAAGATGTTCTGCACGTGCCTGGCGACGGTGTGCTCGCTGATCACCAACACCGACGCTATCTCGCGGTTGCTCTTCCCGGTCGCGATCAGTCGGAGAACTTCGAGCTCACGCGGGGTCAATCCGTGCGTCCCGTCGGGGTCGCCGCCCATCGTGAGCGAGTTCACCGACGCAACCGACGGCGCAGCGCCGAGCTGCTCGAACACAATCCGAGCAGCGTCCAGCTCGAGCGCAAACCCGTCTTCGTCGCCGAGCGCTCGGCACGCTCGCCCCACGAGCACGCGTGTGAGCGCGAGCTCGTAGGGGGCGTCGAGCTCCTGCCAGGCCTGGAACGCCTGCCTGAGGCTGACCAGCGCGGCGCCCGCGTCGCCGGCGGCGAGCTCGAGCGCGCCACAGGCCTGCCCGACCATTGCTCGCAGCATGTCCGTCCCGTAGCGAGCCGCGATCTCCTGCAGCTCACCGCAGGCCTCGCGTGCAGCGTCAACGTCACCGCCAGCGAGCATGATCTCGACGTAGGCGGGCAACAGGCCCGCGCGAGCCGCAGGATCAGCCGTTTCGCTCACCGCTCGGCGGATCGCCGCGGCCGCAACCTCCCCGTTCCCCTGGGCAAGCCGGAGGAGCGCCAGTCCAGGCTGCGGTTCCAGGCCGAGACGGCTCGCCTCCCGGTACGCGTCCTCCGCCTCGCGGAACAGTCCGCTCAGCCGCTGAACCTCTGCTTGCAGGTACCACGCCTTTGCAATCGCTCCCGGATTCATCGCCTCCGCGAAGCGCTCGCCTGCGAGGCGTGCCTCCTCGAGCGCTGCGGCCCAGTCCCCGTGCAACCGCATGAGTTGGGCGCGGTGGACGAGGCAGCGCCCTCGGAACGACACCAGGTCGGGCTGCTGCTCGCACCAGCGTGACAGTGCGGCGGTCCACTCGTGAGCGCGGCGCAGCTCGTAAACCTCCTCGCAGGCGAGAATCACGCCGCAGTACACGATGCCGCTGACTACAGGCGATACCTCTCCTGCAGTCACTGCCACCATCGCTTCGTCCAGCAGGCTGAGGCCTTCGGGAACCCGCCCGCCCTTCGCGAGCACCGTCCCCTGAACGTGCACGGCGAGCGCGAACAGGTCGACATCGCGGAAGCGTTCGCCGATCTCGGCCGCTGCGGCAGCCGTGGCAGCGGCACCGTCGAAGTCACCGCTCACCTCGTGTTGAAAGGCGACCGGCAGGAGCATGTAACCCTGCTCGACATTTTCGCCCCCTTCGCGCTCGAGCACCCGTTGAGCGCGGCCGAGCCAGCCTGTGGCCGGACCCATCTCTCCGCGTAGCGCCAGGTTCATTCCGATCCAGAACGCGCAGCGGACAGCGGGCAGCGCCTCGCCCTCTTCCGCGTACGCGTGGTGCGCGCGCTCCAGCAACGGAATCCACTCGTCGACGTGGCCGAGCATGTGGGCCGATATCGACAGCAGCACGAGGTCCGCGCCCGAGAGGGGAGCCGCGCGCTCCGCGCGCCCCAGCAGCTCATAGGCCTCGCTCCAGGCGGATCGCGCGTAGGCCTCGCGGCCACGCTCCAGCTCGTCAGCGGTCTGCAAGAGACGCAAATGTCCTCCAAACGGGCCAGGTCGTAAAGGTAAGTTGCTTCTTACGAAAGAATGTGCTTACATAGTCCCGTGGAGGCCGCACTCAAAGCCATTGCCGCACCGAGACGGCGGCAGATCCTCACGCTCGTCCGAGACGGCGAGCTGAGCGCCGGCGAGATCGCATCCCACTTCGACGTCACGCGGCCTGCGGTCTCCCAGCACCTGAACGTCCTGAAGGAGGCGGGGCTCGTGAACGAGCGACGCAACGGCACGAGACGCCTGTACCGGGCGCGTCCCGAGGGGCTCGCCGAGCTCAAGGACTTCCTCGAGGAGTTCTGGGACGTCCGGCTCGAGACACTCAAACGCGAAGCGGAAAAGGAGGAGCAGAAGAAGCATGGACGCCGCAACTGACACCACCGTCTACGAGCGAACGCTCGCGATCGACGCCAGCCCGGAGACCGTCTGGGAGTTCCTCGTCGATCCCGAGAAGCTCATGCGCTGGAAGGGCATCAACGCCGAACTCGACCCACGGTCCGGCGGGATCTATCGCTGTGAAGTCATTCCGGGACACACCGCCCGCGGTGAGTTCGTGGAAGTCGACAAGCCGAACCGCCTCGTCTTCACGTGGGGCTGGGACGGCGAAGAGGGCGTTCCCCCGGGCTCGTCCACGATCGTGATCGAGCTCGCATCCGACGGAGCCGGCACCAGCCTCCGCTTCGTGCACAAGGATCTTCCGAGCGCAGAGGCCGTCGCGTCGCACGCACACGGTTGGGATCACTATCTCCCGCGCCTCGAAATCGCCGCGGCCGGCGGCGACGCCGGAGAAGACCCCTGGGTTGCGCAACCACCGTCGATGTAGGAAGGAGAATGCAGATGGCCCATCCAGTCGTGCATTTCGAGGTCAGCGGCAAAGACCTCGACAAGCTCAACAACTTCTACGGCGAGCTCTTCGGGTGGAAGACGCAGAAGGTCCCCGGAGACATGCCGTACGCAATGGTCCAGAAGGAGGACGGCGGCATCGGCGGCGGCATCGGCCGGTCACCGGACGGCAACGGCCACGTGACGTTCTACGTCGACACCGACGATCCGCAGGCAACGCTCGACAAGGCCGAGCAGCTCGGCGGCAAGACGATCATGCCGGTGACGGAGCTACCGCAGGTCACGATCGCGCTCTTCGCCGATCCGGAAGGTCATGTGATCGGCCTCGCCAAGGGCATGTAGTCCGTGCTGGGCCCCTAACGGGCCCAGCACTCTTTTCCCCGCACTAGCCAAGCCGCGGGTGTCATGCCAGCATCCGCCGCATCACGCACTCCGAGGATCCCCTTGGGCTCGATGCGGCGCCGGCTCGGCTACAGCACCGTCGACGCGCTCGTCGACTGGCTGACGCGGCGAGGCGACTGCTTCGGTGAGATCGCCCTCCTGCGCAATGTGGCCCGGACCGCGACCGTGACGTCGGCAACGGACGGTCGGCTGTACTCGCTCGCCCGGGAGCCATTCCTCGAAGCGCTCACGGGCCATCCGGCCGCGCGGGCGGAAGCCGATCGTCTGGTCGCGGAACGTTGGGCGGTTCAGACGTGATCGACCCGCTCGAGCGCTGGCGCCGATACGGCGAGAAGCCCGACTACGCGGGACTGCTCACTTACGGCGGCTCGCCGTACACGCAGGATCCAGCGTTACTCGCCGGCTTCGACGTGGCGATCGTCGGTGCGCCGATGGACGACCTCGTCTCCGACCGTCCAGGCGCGCGGTTCGCGCCGCGAGCCATCCGCGCCGCGAGTTGTCCGCCGGGGCCGCAGCTCGAGTCGAAGGTCGACGCGTTCGCCGAGCTGCGCATCGTCGACTTCGGCGACGCGCCCGTCCTGCCCGCGGATGTGGCTCGCTCGCACGCAGCGATCGAGGCAACGGTCGGCCAGGTGCTGGATGCAGGCCTCATTCCGATCGTGCTCGGTGGTGACCATTCGATCGCCGAGCCGGACATCCGAGCTTGCGCGGCGCGTCACGGCCCCGTCGGACTCGTCCATTTCGACACCCACACGGATACCGGCCGCGAGGTCTTCGGGGTCGAGATCTCACACGGCACGCCGATGTTCCGGCTCGTGGAGGCCGGACTGCTCGACCCGGAGCGCTACGTCCAGATCGGACTGCGCGGCTACTGGCCCGGCGAGGCCGAGTTCAAGTGGCAGGCCGAGCACGGCATCACGAGCTTCTTCGCTCATGACGTACGCAATCTTGGTATCGACGAGGTCGTTCGGCGGACGATCGCGCATGTCGGTGGTGGCGGCCCTGTTTTCCTCTCGGTGGACGTGGACGTCCTCGATCCCGCCTTCGCGCCGGGGACCGGGACGCCCGAGCCCGGGGGCCTGACGAGCGCCGAGCTGCTCGGTGCCTGCCGGCGCACGGCACACGAGCTCGAGATCGTGGGCGCCGACGTCGTAGAGGTGATCCCCACGGCCGTGGGCTCTGCCGACATCACGGCGCTGGTCGCCGACCGGATCGTCCGCGAGATCCTGACCGGGATCGCGCTGCGCCGGCGAGGTTGAGTCCTACTCGGGAGCGATGTTGTGATTGAACCTGAAGACGTTCGCCGAGTCGTACTGACGCTTCACCGCTCTTAGGCGTTCGAACCGCCGCGCGCCGAACTCCGTCTCGAGGTCGTCTCCCGCGGCTTCGGTTGCGTAGTTGAGGTAGCCACCGCCGATCTTCCACGGCTCCAGCGACCTAGAGTAAGCCCGCGCGGTCTCGATCTCGCGCTCGTCTTCATCTGGCTCGGCCCAGACGTTGATGAAGGTTGCGTTCCAGCGAGCTTCTCTACCGGCGAACGCCGTTGCGTCGGAAGGAACACGCGTCGGTGCGCCGTGTAACGGCTCGAACAGCACGCCTCCATAAGTCTCGCTTTCGTGGAACCGCTCGTTCGTGAGAGCGAACAGTTCGTCGGGGAGCTCGGCGAGAAACCGTCCGGACCAGTAGTTCCGCAGACCGAACGGCATCCGTCCGTAGATGTCCTGAAGCTCGCAGTAGTACATCGGCCTGACGTTGTTCGTCACAGGTGACAGGCCGTCCGTGAGCTCGCGGATCGCGTCACGCCCTGCGTCCAGATCGCCGACCCAGGCAATCGAAGTGTTGACCAGCCCTTCTCCGGTCACACGGTCGCGGTAGATCTGCGCAAAGCTCGCCAGGCTGTCCGGCGCACTTTCCATGACGTCTCGCCACGCGGATAACACGATTGGAGCGTCCTCGAGGCGGTAGTCGAGGTGGCCGCCGAGCAGCAGTCCGACCGGATGGAGCCGGAACGTGAAGTCGACGACGATGCCGAAGTTCCCACCGCCGCCACGGAGCGCCCAGAAGAGGTCTGGGTTTTCGCTCTCGCTCGCCGAAACGACGTCGCCGTCGGCGGTGACGACAGTCGCGGCGAGCAGGTTGTCGAGCGTGAGCCCGTACGACGGCGTGAGATGTCCGATGCCGCCGCCCAACGTCAGGCCCGCGACTCCGGTGTCACCGAAGGTGCCGCCCGGAGTCGCCAGGCCGTGCCGCTGACTGGGGGTGTCGAGGTCCTCCCAGAGCGAACCGCCGCCGCATGTCGCCGTCAGCACCTCGGGATCGACGACGACCTCGCGCATCAGGCGCAGGTCGACGACAAGACTTCCGTCGCCGACGCAATGACCGGCGACGCCGTGACCGCCGCCGCGCACGGCCACCGGCAGATCCGCTTCGCGCGCGAACCGGATAGCCGTGACGACATCATCGACATCGAGAGGCCGGACGATCAGTTCCGGGTAACGCTCGACCATTCCGTTGAATGTGGCCCGCGCAACGTCGAAGTTGCGGTCGGCAGGAGTTATGACCGGTCCGCGATGCCTCTCTCTCAACTCAGCCGTCGACGACACGCGCCGACACTACGTGATCTCGATCAGCTCCCCGCCGACCTCAGCGAGCGATGCACACCCGGAGAGCCCAAGCGTCAGATCCAGGTCGGCGACGAAGTTCTGGATGACCTCGCGCACGCCTGACTCCCCCGCGATCGCGAGCCCGTAGCAGTACGGCCGCCCGATCAGCACGGCGGTCGCCCCGAGCGCGAGCGCCTTGAAGACGTCTGCGCCACCACGGATGCCGCTGTCCAGCAGGATCGGCGCACGGCCGCCGACCACGTCGACGATCGCCGGCAGAGCGTCGAGACTGCCGATCGACCCGTCGACCTGGCGGCCACCGTGATTCGAGACGACGATCCCATCGACTCCCTCGTCGAGGGCGCGCCGCGCATCGTCCGGATCGAGGATGCCCTTGAGCAAGATCGGCAGCTTGGTCGCGTCGCGCACGAGCGCGAGGTTCTGCCAGTTCAGCGACGGTCGCGCGAACACGTCCAGGAAGGTTCGCACCGCCTGCCGCGGTCGCGGCGAGCGCAGGTTCGCCCACGTCGAGCCGGGGTAGGCGCGCGCCAACCGCCAGAGTGCGCGGACGGCTGCGGGTGTCACCGGTCCGCGCTCGGGCGGCGGGGCATCGTCGACGAGCCGCTGGAAGACCGGGTCGGTCACGTACTGGGCGATCCCTTTCCCCGCGAGGAACGGCAGGTAGCCGAGGTCGAGGTCGCGGAGACGCCAGCCGAGCATCGTCGTGTCGAGCGTCACCACGATGGCCTCGCAGCCGACGCGCTCGGCGCGTGAGACGAAGCTGCGCACGAGCTCGTCGGACGTGCTCATGTAGAGCTGGAACCACCGAGGTGCGTCGCCCATGGCCGCCGCGCACTCCTCGAGCGACCTCGATGCCTGACTGGAGAAGATCATCGGTACGCGTTCGGCGGCAGCTGCGCGCGCCACCGCGATGTCAGCGTCACGATGGGCCATCTCGAGAACGCCGATCGGTGCGAGCAGCAGCGGCGCGGGCAGCGTGCGACCGAACAGCTCGACGCCGAGCTCACGCGTCGCCGGCCCGCGGAGCATCCGTGGCACGATCCGAACGCGTTCGAACGCGGCGCGGTTCGCTTTCATCGTCGTCTCGAGGCCCGCGCCGCCCGCGATGTAGGCGAAGCCTTCCTTGCTCATCGCGCGTTCTGCCTCTCGCTCGAGAGCTGCCGCACTCTGCGGCACGCGCGGCTTCTGTCCGCGCACACCCGCGAGGTAGATGTCAGCCTGGCGCTGCCGGCCGTATCCGATCCCGGCCATCAGGAGCTCTCGGACAGCAAGGCCGGCAAGCGCGAGCGCAGGATGTCCTCGGCTTCGGCCGCGATCTGTCGGACCACCTCGCCCGCCGGAAGAATCGCGTCAACGAGACCTGCCGATTGCCCGATCCAGATGAGGGCATAGTCGGGGTCGGACTCTTCGGCCGCCTCCAACATCGCCCAGACCGCATCCCGGCGCCTCCGCAATTCCGGCTCGCGACCGAGCCACGCCTCGATGAAACGCGTGCGTCGCACCCGAACCCAGGCTCCGGGCCAGTCACGCCCGCTCAGCGTGTCGGGGATCGTCGTCACGATCGTGTCGTCCCCCTTGCTCGCGACGATTGCCCGCTTGTACGCCGCCTCCACCGGCGCTTCTTCGGTCGCGAGGAACCTGGTTCCGAGCAGGATGCCGTCGGCGCCCAGCGCCAGAGCCGCGGCCAAGCCGGCGCCGTCGACGAAACCGCCCGCAGTCAGGACGGGAATCGGCGCGACTGCCTTCACGACTTGACGGACGATCACGGTGGTCGCGATCTCCCCGATGTGTCCGCCGCCTTCGTTTCCCTGCGCGACGATCACGTTCGCGCCGGCCTCCGCAGCGATCACCGCGTCCTCCACCCTCGGGACCATGTGCATGACGGTGATGCCACGTTCGTGCGCCTTCGCGAAGATCGCCTCGAGATCCTGATCGTCTCGCGACCACGCCGTCGACAGCACGGCGGGCTCCGCACTCAGCACATCGTCGAGGCGATCCTCGGCGGCATGGAGCAAGAGATTGATGCCGATCGGCTTCGTGGTGATCTCACGGGCGCGCGCCATCATCCGCGCGACCTCCTCAGGCGGCACGAACGACGCACCGATCACGCCGAGGCCACCGGCCTCTGACACGCGCCCCACGAGCTCGCCGCCCGTAAGACCGCCGCCCATCCCGGCGGAGACAACCGGATGCTCGATCCCGATCAGCTCGGTGAACGGTGTGCGGATCACGGCAGCATCCATTCTCCTGCAAGAAGCGCGTCAAGTAACGGCGGTACCCTCCGGCGATGTCTCCGGCTCGCCATGCGTGCGCTCGGCGCCGCGTCCTGTCCGTCGAACCTCGCGAACGACCTCGCGACACCCGCTCCGGCCGCTTCTTTCTCCACGTTGAGATCGGCAAGGCGACGAGCGGTTGCGTCAGCCTGCGCCGCCCTGCGCTCGTTCACCTGCTCCGCTGGTTCGACCCCGACGCGCTGCCGCAGATCGCGATCGGAACGACCGGCTCGCTACGACAAGCGAGACGCAGCTAGGGCATCCGCCGCCGCCGCGGTCGTGATGCCCTCCGCGTCGGCGCGCGAATAGATCTCCGTCAACGTGTCGCCGATCCTTGCCAGCGCCGCGTCCACTTCGGCCTGGCTCCGACCGTTGATCTCGAGGAAGTTGATCGCGATCGCGCCGCCGGCATTGATGACGTAGTCGGGTGCGTAGAGAATTCCCGCAGCGCGAAGAAGCTCAGCTGCCCTCGGTTCCGCAAGCTGGTTGTTCGCCGACCCGGCCACGATCCGGCAACCGAGTTGCGGGACGCTTTCGGCACTCAGGGTCGCGCCGAGGGCGCACGGGGCGTAGACGTCGCACTCAGCGGCAATCGCCCTGTCTGCCTGGACCGTGGAACCGCCCACTAGTCCCGCGACCTCCTCCGCCCGCCTGCCGTCGACGTCTGCGACCAGGATTAGCGCGCCGTCGCGGCCGAGCAACTCCGCCAGCGCCCGGCCGACATTGCCCACGCCCTGTACGAGCACGGTCCGCCCGGACAGATCGTCGGAGCCGAACACCCGGGTCACGCTGGATTTGATCCCGTGGAAGACGCCGACGGCGGTGAACGGCCCCGGATCACCGGCGCCACCATTCGCCTGGCTGCGACCGAAGACGTGCTCTGTCCTTTCGGCGATCAAATCCATGTCGGTCTCTCCCGTGCCGACATCGGAGCTCGTGATGAAGCTCCCGCCCAGTGACGCGACCATGTCTGCATAGCGACCCAGCAACGCGCGGCGCTCGTCGCCTGCTGGGATCTCGGGCACCGCGAGCACGGCCTTGCCGCCGCCGAGCCCAAGATCCGCGACGGCGAGCTTCGCGGTCATCCCGGCGGAGAGGCGCATCGCGTCTCGGAGGCCCTCGACAGGGGTGTCGTAGACCTTCAGCCGCGTCCCGCCCGCCGCCGGGCCGAGCTGCATCGAATGCATGCAGATGAAGATCCACCCTCCGCTTTCGCGGTCGCGGCGAATGACGGCCTGCTCGCCGTCCCACGTTTCGAGCAAGTCTTCGAAGGTTGCCACCACGGAAATTCGATCACATCGTGTGAGGGTCGCGGGGGTCTGCGACGTACTACGTCACAGACAACCGAAGGGAGTATTCAATGAAGCTCGCTCGTATCTCGGTGCTCGCGGCTGCGGGCGTCGCCATCGCTGCGTTTGCGGGGGTCTTCCAGCCGTCAGGAGCGCAGAGCGCCGCTGCCGACACGTCGACCGGCGGCATCACCGTCGTCGGGACCGGATCGGCGAACCTCACCCCGGATCGTGCGTCCTTCGCCTTCGGCACCGTGAGCCAGGCCGCGACTGCGAACGCCGCCCTCGCAGCGAGCTCCCAGTCAGTCGCCCGGGTCATCGCGGCGCTCAAGAAGGCCGGCCTGGCCCAGGCCGACATCCAGACCGCGGACGTCTCGCTGTCGCCGCGGATGAACGACAAGGGCGACACGATCGTCGGCTACACGGCGTCGAACACCGTCACCGCAACGATCAAGAAGCTCGGAGACGCGGGTGACGCCGTCGACGCCGCCGTCAACGCCGGCGCGAACCAGGTGTCCGGGCCGAATCTGCTCGCCTCCGATCAGGACGCCGCGTATCGCGCTGCGCTCAAGTCCGCCGTCGCCCAGGCGCGCGCCAAGGCGGAGACTCTCGCCGCGGCGGCCAACGGAACGCTCGGGAAGATCACGGCAATCGTCGAGGGTGGTGGCAGCGGAGTGCCGCTTCCCGTGGCGGGCGCCAAGGACTCGACCGTGCCGATCGAGCCGGGCACACAGAGGATCGAAGCAAGCGTCAGCGTGACGTTCGCGTTCGGCTAGCAACGAGAAGGGCATCTAGGATGGCGGCATGTGCCGAAACATCCACACGCTCTACAACTTCGAGCCACCCGCTACGAACGAGGAGATCCGCGACGCCTCGCTTCAGTACGTCCGCAAGATCAGCGGCTTCACGAAGCCCTCGCGGGCTAACGAGGAAGCTTTCGCTCGCGCGGTCGACGAGGTCGCCTCAGCGTCGAAGCGGTTGCTCGAGCAGCTCGTGACGTCCGCGCCACCGAAGGACCGCGAGGTCGAGGCGGAGCGGGCCCGAGCGCGAGCGGCTAAGCGGTTCGCGGCGGCGTAGCCGCCGCATGGTCGAAGAAGCTCGTCTCGAAGAGACTGAAGGCGGCCTCGCCCCCGCCACCGAGGGCTGGTTCGTGGTGAACGTCCCCGACGGCCGCTGGGTGACGAACGATGTTCTCGGAGACGCTTTCATCCTGGAGGGCGACGACGTCTCCTTCCCTCAGGTGGGCTTCACGATCGGTGTCCTGCAACCGGGCCAGTCAGGTGGGAGGTACCACCGCGAGTCCGCGCAGGAAGACTTCCTCGTCCTGGCCGGGGAGTGCCTGCTCTTGATCGAAGAAGAGGAGCGCCCGCTCAAGGCGTGGGACTTCGTCCACTGCCCGCCCGGTACCAACCACTCGTTCGTCGGCACAGGCGACGGGCCCTGCGTCATTTTCATGACGGGAGCGCGCATCGAGAACAAGGAGACCGTGTATCCGCGCTCGGAACTGGCAATCCGTCACGGCGCGGGCGTCGAGACGGACACGAGCTCGTCGGCCGAGGCCTACGCACCGTTCCCGAAGTGGAAGGACGGACGCCCGAAGAGCTGGGACGGACTTCCCTGGGGCTAGCCGTGCTGCTGTACGACAGCCCAGTCTCCGGCAACTGTTACAAGGTTCGGCTCCTGCTCGCGCACCTCGGCATCCCGTACGAGCGCGCCACGATGGACGTCGTCGACCGCTCGAACCGGCGGGACGTGCTCGGCAAGCTCAACCCCGCGCTACGCGTGCCGACGCTCGTACTCGACGACGGGAGGCCGCTCGCGGAGTCGGGCGCGATCCTCTGGTACCTCGGCGAGGGCACGCGTTTCGTGCCGGAGGCCCCTTACGAGCGCGCGCAGGTCCTGCAATGGATGTTCTTCGAGCAGTACGACCACGAGCCGGCGATCGCGGTTGCGCGTTTCTGGCTCGCGTACTCCGGCCGCCCGGACGAGTTCGCGGATCGTCTCTCCGAACGAACGGCGGCCGGCCAGAGGGCTCTCGCCGCAATGGAGCGTCACCTCAACGGCAGACAGTTCTTCGTCGGCGATGCGTTGACACTCGCGGACATCGCGCTCTATGCGTACACGCACGTCGCGCACGAGGGCGGTTTCGATCTCGAGCAATACCCCCTTGTTCGCGGTTGGCTCGAACGAGTTGCCTCCGAGCCTGGACACGTCACAATCGACGCGCCGTGAAGATCCGCGCCGCAGTTCTCGAGGAATTCGGCGCTCCGCTCGAGGTCCAGGAAATGGAGCTCGCCGAGCCGAAGACCGGCGAGGTGCTCGTCAGGCTCGTTGCCTGCGGCGTCTGCCACACCGACCTCTACACGGCCTCAGGCGCCGATCCCTCGGGCTACTCGCCGACCGTGCTCGGGCACGAAGGCGCGGGCGTCGTCGAGCGCGTGGGCGACAGCGTGACCGATGTCGCGCCGGGCGATCACGTTGTGACGCTCTTCTCGCCGCAATGCCGCGAATGCGAGCACTGCCGCGACCACCGCACCAATCTCTGCCTCGCCATCCGCGAACAGCAGAACCAGGGCCATCTCCCGGACGGGACGACACGGCTCTCGCGCGACGGCGAGCCGATCCGTCACTTCATGGGGACGTCCACCTTCGCTGAGTACACGGTCATGCCGGAGATCGCGCTCGCGAAGATCGACCCCGAGGCTCCGCTCGACCGCGCGTGCCTGTTCGCCTGCGGGCTCTCGACCGGCATCGGCGCTGCGATGAACACGGCGAAGGTGGCTTCCGGTTCGACGTGCGTCGTCTTCGGCGCGGGCATGGTCGGGCTTGGCGCCGTGGTCGGCTGCCGGCTGCAGGGCGCCGGACGGATCATCTGCGTCGACCTCTCCGGCGAGCGGCTCATGCTCGCGCGCAGTCACGGCGCAACCGACGAGATGCTCGGCGGCCCCGACGTCGTGGAGCAACTCCTGGAGGTGACCGGCGGGCTCGGCGCCGACTACACGTTCGAAGCGACCGGCAACGTCAACGTCATGCGTCAGGCGGTGGAGTCGGCGCGCATGGGCTGGGGCCTGGCGACGATGTGCGGCGTCGCGGGCAAGGGCGAGACGCTCGACGTCGTCCCGCGCTTCCTCATCACCGGTCGGCGGGTGGCTGGGTCCTCGTTCGGAGGCGTGAAAGGTCGCGACCAGGTCCCGCAGTTCGTCGACATGTACCTCGCCGGCGACATCGACGTGGACGCCTTCGTCTCGCACAAGCTGACGCTTGACGAGGTCAATCGCGGCTTCGAGCTGATGGAGGCGCAGGACGGCATCCGCAGCGTGATCGACTTCGCCTAGCGCGGATCGGCCCGATCGATGTTCCAGTGGCGGGCGACGCCCACGAGCGTGCCTGGATCGCCTTGACCGCGGCGGCGAAATCCTCGGAGGCGGGGTCACGAAACGTTCCCTGCCAGAAGCCGAGGTCGCCGACCGGAATGTGGAGATCTCGCGTCAGCCGGGTGAGCTGCTCGGGCTTGGGCGTGTCGTCTCTGGGGGCAGACGTCGACCGCCACGTCTTCGTAATACTTTCGGAAGTGAAGCGGACAGCCGACCCATATCGCGACCTCGACGTGATCGACTCGCGCGCCCCGCGGTTCAACCAGGCCACGATCGGGACCCTGGCTGCGGTCGCCGTCGCGACCGGTTCGTGGTGGTTGCTCGGCGTGCTCGCGGCCCAGTTGGTCGTCGGGCTGACGCTCGGGCGGCGCTTCTGCCTGCCGTGCCTCGCCTACTTCGAGCTCGTGCAGCCGCGACTCGGCGAAGGCACGCTGGAGGACGCGCGCCCGCCACGATTCGCGAACCTCGTCGGAGCTGTGTTCCTCACGTCAGCGACTGTCGCGTATGCAGCCGGTCTCACCACCCTCGGCGCTGTGCTCGGCGGAATCGTCGCAGCTCTTGCACTTCTGGCCGCGACGACGGGCTTCTGCACCGGCTGCGAGGCGTACAAGCTGGGCTCCTTCCTGCTCGGGAGGCCGTTCGTCTCCTGCCCGCTGCCGCCCCGCGCCGAGTGACGTTTCGTACCCTGCCGGGGTGACCGACTGGTGGGCCGTGCGCCGCGCGCACAGTCAGAAGCCCGCGACCTATACCTGTCCGCTGTGCGGGCGCCGGCTGCATGCGATGAGCGACCACGTCGTGATCGCGCCGGAGGACGACGCGAGCCGACGGCGCCACGCGCATCTCGAATGCGTGCTCGCCGCGAGGAAGGCCGGCACGTTCAAGACCTATGACGACTGGCGCGCGGCCCAGCCTCGGCGACCCTCTCTCCTGCAGCGGTATCTTCGGCGCCGATGAGCAAGGGGTTCCGGCAACACCTGCGGCGCGCGATCGAGCTCGCCCGGCAGGCCCGCGAGCACGGCAACCACCCGTTCGGCGCGCTGCTTGTCGATGACCGGGGGAACGTCGTTCTCGAGGCGGAGAACACGGTTCGCACCGACAAGGACGTCACCGCCCACGCCGAGACGAACCTGATACGCATGGCGAGCGCGCGCTTCGAGCCCGGCTTCCTCGAACGCTGCACGCTGTACACGAGCACCGAACCCTGCGCCATGTGCGCGGGCGCGATCTACTGGGGGAACGTGAGGCGCGTCGTCTTCGGCCTGAGCCAGGAACAGATTCGCGCCATCAGCAGCCACGACCCGGAGAACATGCAGTTGGCGATCACGTCGCGCGAGATCTTCGAGCGCGGAGATCACGCTGTCGAGGTCAGCGGCCCCCATCTGCCAAAGGAGTCGAGCGCCGTCCACGACGGCTTCTGGGGCTGAGCCGGCTAGGGCACCTGAGGCACACCAGGAGCGTTCCGGGATGCCACCGGCGGGGCTAGAAGACAGGCAAGCCAACCAGGAGGTTCGGCCATGCCGACCCAGCTCCAGACCGAGCACGGGATCGTACGAGTGCCCACGGGCACGTGGCACGTGGACCCGGCGCACTCCAGCGTCCAGTTCGAGGTGAAGCACATGATGATCGCGACCGTCCACGGACGCTTCAAGGAGTTCGAGGGAACGATCGAGGCGGCCGAAGACATCAACAACTCGCGCGTCTACGGGAAGGTCAAGGCGGCCAGCATCGACACGAACGACGAGACACGGGACGCGCATCTGCGGTCCCCGGATTTCCTCGACGTCGAGAAGTACCCGGAGATCAGGTTCGAGTCGACGCACATCGAACCGCTCGGCGGGCCGGAATTTCGCATGACGGGCGACCTGACGATCAAGGGTGTCACGCGCCCGGTCGAGCTCGACTCGACAGTCGAGGGCGCCGAGCTCGATCCGTGGGGAAACGAACGCGTCGGCATTCGCGTCCGCGGCCAGATCGACCGCAAGGAATTCGATCTCAAGTGGCAGAAGGTGCTGGAGTCCGGACGCTTCCTCGTCGGCGACGAGGTGAAGATCTTGGTCGACGTCTCCGCGGTCAAGGCGACCTAGGACATGTCGACGAGGCGGGGCTGCAGCACCGCGCTGACGGCAGCAACGCTCGCTGTCGTCATTCTCGCAGCCTGCGCCGGCGGCCAGAACGTCAGCGCGATCGCGCCGGTCAAGCTCGCCAAACCGGTGGCAGAGTTTCAGGATCAGGTCGTTCGCGTCGTCGACGCGATCTCGCCGGCGGTCGTCCAGATCCAGACTTCGGCAGGGCTCGGCTCCGGCGTCGTCTACGACGGCAAGGGCGACATCATCACGAACGCGCACGTGGTCGGGAGCTTCAAGACCTTCAAGATCACGCTCGCGAACGGAACGTACGACGGCACGCTCGTCGGCACCTTTCCCGCCAACGACCTCGCCGTCGTTCACATCAAGGGCGTCACCCCTCATCCGGCGACTTTTGCCGACTCGTCCAAGCTGCGGGTCGGCGACTTCGCGCTGGCGATCGGAAACCCGCTCGGCCTCCGCTCGAGCGTGACCGATGGGATCGTGTCGTCGCTCGGTCGCACAGTGAGCGAGGGAAACGGCGTCGCTCTCTCGTCGGCGATCCAGACGAGCGCGGCGATCAACCCGGGGAACTCCGGTGGAGCCCTCGTCGACCTACAGGGACGAGTGATCGGCATCCCGACGCTGGCTGCGCTCGATCCGGAGCTCGGCGGCGCGCAGGCGCCCGGCATCGGCTTCGCAATCCCGAGCAACGCCGTCAAGAAGATCGCCGACCAGCTGATCGCGAACGGCCGGGTCGTCAAATCCGGCCGCGCGTACCTGGGCGTGCGCGTGGCCACGATCGTCGGCGGCGGCGTGCTCGTGTCCGCGACCGTGCCGGGGGGCCCCGCAGCCAGGTCCGGGATCAAGCCGGGCGACATCATCCTCGCGGTGAACGGACAGCCCACTCCGACGGCGGACGTGCTGGTATCCGTCCTTGCCAACCTCCATCCGGGCCAGAAGGTCCCCGTGAAGCTCCTTCGACACGGGAAGGAGACCACCGTCACGGTGACGCTCGGCGAGCTGCACGGTTGACGCGTGTCGGACGTGGTCGATCAGACAGAGCGAATGCGGTTCCGGAACCGCACCGAGGCGGGGCGCGCCCTAGCGCGCGTCCTCTCCCGCTACGCCGGCCGCGATGACGTCGTCGTGCTCGCGCTGCCGCGGGGCGGCGTGCCGGTCGCCTACGAAGTGGCGAAGGAGCTCGGCGCGCCGCTCGACGTGTTCCTCGTCCGGAAACTGGGCGTACCCGGGCACGAAGAGCTCGCGATGGGAGCCATCGCGAGCGGCGGCGTCCTCGTTCTCGACGACGGCGTCGTGCGCTGGCTCGGTATCAGCGAGGACCAGATCCAAAAGACCCTTGCGCGGGAACTGGACGAGCTCCGGCGGCGGGAAGCCGCATATCGAGAGGGGCGGCCGCTGCCCGACCTGAAGGGGAAGACGGTGATCCTCGTCGACGACGGGCTGGCGACGGGCGCCTCGATGCAGGCAGCAGCGCGTGCAGTCCGCCGGCACGATCCCGCCCGGATCGTGGTCGCCGTACCCGTCGCGTCACGCGCGACATGCGACCAGTTCCGAGAGGAGGTCGACGAGGTCGTGTGCGCGGTGACTCCCGCGCCGTTCTACGCAGTTGGAAACTGGTACGAGGATTTCTCACAGACGAGCGACGAGGAGGTGCGCGAGTTGCTGGAGCTTGCGGCCGAGCAGAGACGAGAGCGCGACTCGGACTAGCCGCCCGTCAGATGGGACGCGGCCGAGCTCGGCGTTCCACGTCGCCGAGCGCCTGATCGCCGATCCAGTTGACCGCCCAGACGACGAGGACCGTTCCGACGTACGTCCAGAAGCCGTCGATGGAGAAGTTCGGCGCGATCCACTCCGCCAGCGCCACCATCGCGATGTTGATCAAGAGGTAGAAGAAGCCGAGCGTGATGATGATCAACGGCAGCGTCAGGATGGTGAGCAGAGGCTTCAGCACGGCGTTCGCGATCCCGAGTACGGCCGAGCCGATCAGGTAGGCCGCCCAACCGTGGATGTGGACGCCGTCCCAGATCGCGTTCGCGGCCCAGAGGGCTGCGAGGTTGATTCCCCAGGCAACGACCAGGCGGGTCGCGAAGGACATGGCGACAGTGTAAAACGACAGCGTGTTCGCGCGCTTGCACGCCCTCCAGACGACCCAGGAGCAGCACGATCTCGGCCTCGAGATCGTCCGTGACCAGCTCCTGCCCTGGCTCAGGGACAGCTCCGGCTTCCGGGGGCTGATCCGCCTCTGGAATCCCGCCGAGGCGAAGACGCTGGTGATCACGTTGTGGGTCGACGAGCAGTCGCTCCAGGCGAGCGCCAAGGCAGGCAGTCATCTCGGCGAGCTCACTGCCGAAACGGTGGGAACGACCAGGCTCGCGCTCGAGGACTACGAGGTGAGCTTCTTCGATGTCGCAGACGCCTGACTTCATCCTCGGCGACGAGTTCGCCAAGGTCCTCACCGAGACGACCATGTCGCTCGTCTGCGTCCTCGACCAGTACGGGCGCATCCTGTTCTTCAACGACGCCTGCGAGCGAGTGACCGGCTTCGATCGGGACGAGGTGATCGGCGGCGACGCCCGGGATTTCGTCATTCCTCCCGAAGAGGCGGAGGCATTCAGCGAGGTGCTCGATTACGTCTGGACGACGGGCCTTTCGAGCCCCCAGGTCGGACATTGGCTGGCAAAGGACGGTGAGCGCAAGCTGATCGCGTGGTCGAACCGGCTCATGCCGAGCGAGGACGGGGGCGGCGCGGCGCTGCTCGTCACGACGGGCATCGACCTGAGCGCGAGCACCCCGACCGGCCGGGACGATGCGTTCGAAGGCGACCCGGAAGCGAAGCTCGCGGAGGTCAGCCGGCTCGCGCAGGAGCAGCGTGCCCTCCGCCGCGTCGCGACGCTCGTCGCGTCCGAGGCAAGTCCCGAGCGCGTGTTCACCGCCGTGTCGGAGGAGTGTGCGCGCGTGCTCGAGGTCAACGCGTCCGCGGTCTTTCGCTTCGAGGGCGACGACACGGCGACGATCGTCGGCCGCCATAGCCGCGTAGGGGCCGGGGACGTCTTCAACCTCGGCATGCGGCTGCCGGCCACCGAGGACACGGGCATCGGCCAGGTCCTCAGAACGGGGGTTCCGGCGCGAATCCACGACTACAGCGAACGGCCGGGAGAGATCGCGGACAACATGCGACGGATGAGCTACCGCTCGTCTGTGTCGGCCCCGATCATCGTCGCCGGAATCATGTGGGGCGCCGTCGGAATCGCGAGCGCCGAGCCCTTGCCGGCCGACACGGAGGGTCGGCTAGGTGCGTTCTGCGAGCTCGTGTCGCTCGCCGTCGCGAGCGCCCAGGCACGCGAGGACCTGAGTGCGTCACGCGCGCGCCTCGTCAAGGCGGGCGACGAGCAGCGCCGGAAGCTCGAACGAAACCTTCACGACGGAGCGCAGCAGCGGCTCGTCTCGCTGGCATTGACGATCCGGCTCGCGCGACGTCAGCTGGAGTCGAAACCAGACGCCGTCGCCGCCTCGCTGGAAGGCGCGGCCAAGGAGCTGGATCTCGCGCTCGAGGAGCTGCGCGAGCTCGCGCGCGGGTTGCATCCGGCGGCGCTCACCGAGCAGGGCCTCGGCCCGGCGCTGGCAGGTGTCGCGAAACGGCTGCCGATCGACGTCGACGTGAATGCACCTTCCGACCGGCTCCCCGAGAACATCGAGGCCACCGCGTACTACATCGTGTCGGAAGCGCTGACCAACGTTGCGAAGCACGCGCAGGCGACCCAGGCGAAGGTCGACATGACCGTGGCGGACGACGTGCTGAAGTTCGAGATCACCGACGACGGCCGCGGCGGCGCCGATCCTTCGGCAGGGTCGGGGATCCTCGGCCTACGCGACCGTGCGGAGGCGGTAGGCGGCACGCTGTTCGTGATCAGCCCCCCGGGCAAGGGCACGGTCGTGACGGCACAGATTCCGCTCGACGTCTGAACGTCGTCGCGGCTCCGCTTTCGCCAGCCACATCCTGTTCGGTCGCAAACGTCGACCAGACCTCAGGGCACTGGATCTGCCTCAGAGCTTCTTCGGTTACGGGTGCTTGACCGGGATGCTCTGGCTGAAGCGGAAGACGTTCTTCGGGTCGTAGCGGCGCTTCACCGCAATCAGGCGATCGAGGTTCGTGCCGTAGTACGCATGGCCGCCCCTGCCGAGATCGGGGTCGATGTAGTTCTGGTACGCGAAGGACGAGACGTAAGGTCGCATAGCCGCGTAGAAGTTCCGGAGCCAGCGGAGGTTCGGCTCCGCGGCCGCCGACGGGTCCCAGTAGGCGAGGTATTGCATCGAGAAGAGCGCGTCGCGGTGCACGAACGCGGTCGCGTCCTTCTTCACGCGGTTGATCGCACCGCCGTAGGAATCGAGCAGGATGATTCCCGAGCCGTTGCCGGTGGCGATGCGCGCCTCGATCTGCCTGATCATGACGTTGATCCCGCCCAGGGTCAGCGGCTTGTTCGCATAGCTCGACTTGCCCTTGAAGGTCGAGCGGCCGAGATGACCCTGGGGCGGCAGGTGGCACTCCGCGATCGAGCCGGAGCAGCCCGCCCACATCTCCTGCGCGTCCAGGTAGCTCCGTGAAGTCACGGTGAAGCGAGTCGGCGCGCCGGCGTTCGCAAGCGGTTTGACGAGCTCGCGCAGCCGGTCGGCGCTGCCGAAAAGCTGTCCTGCCGAGGTGATGCGCGCGTGACCGCCCACGACCGAGTTGAGGTTCAACACGGAGAAGAGCCCGTCGGGCGCGTGCGGCGCGAGCTTCTGCCAGGCCTGCATGACTTTCGCCGCATCCAACCAGGGCCACTCGATGGCGTACGTCGCCACCTGGCCGACCGGATGCGTGCGGAAGACCAGGCGCGTGACGATCCCGAAGTTGCCGCCACCACCGCCTCGGAGCGCCCAGTAGAGATCGGGATGCGCGTGCGCATTGGCCACCACTGCGCTGCCGTCCGCCAACACGACCGTCGCCTCGATCAGGTTGTCGCACGTGAGCCCGTACTTCCGCGAGGCGAAGCCGACGCCGCCGCCGAGAGCCAGCCCTGCAATGCCGACGGTCGGGCACGAACCGGCCGGCACAGTGCGTCCGTGCTGCGCGAGCTTCTCGTACACGTCGATCAGCCTCGCTCCCGCACCTACGACTGCGCGGCGGCTCGAATCGAGGGTGACGCCGTTCAGGCGTGACACGTCGACGACGGCTCCGGACGTCGTGGAGTAGCCGCCGTAGCTGTGCCCACCGGACCGCGGAACGATTCGCACCGAGTGCTTGCGCGCCCACCGCACGGTGCGTTGGACGTCCGCGGTCGACTCGCAGAAGACGACCGCGCGCGGCTTGATTGTGTCGAAGCGGGTATCGAACAGCAGTCGAGCCTGCTCGTACGCGGTGGCGCCGGGCAGGACCACGTCGCCGCGGAGCTCGTTGGCGAGCTCGTCATAGATTCCGCTCGTGCCTGCGCGGGCGAGCTCGGCCAGGGGCCGCCCGAGCGACAGGCCGCCGGCAACCAACGCGAGACGCCCGCCCCGGACGAGTAACTCGCGGCGCGTGATGTCTTCCACGCGCTCGAATCTAGCGACCTGGTGTTAAGACCTGTGGACGCCCATCATGATCGTCGCGACGTACACGCCCGCGCTGTTCTTCTTGACGCTCAGCAGCGACTTGCTTCCTCCGTTCCGGAAGATGGAGTCGGCCGCGTTGCGGACGTCCCGGTTCCCGCGACTGCTGTACGGCTGGTTACGGTAGACCGCGTCGGTCAGGGTGTCGGGGAAGTAGAGCTGGCCCGTGTGCACGACGTTGCCGCCGAGGTGGACCTTCACGTGGATGTGCACCGTGCGGCCCTGATACCAGCCCGGATAGACCGTACGGAAGAGCGCGAGCCCCTTCGCGTTCGTTCGCTGGATCCCGCGCATGAACGTGCGACTGGCCGCGCCGGAGCCGAAACCTGAGTAGACGCCGGCCGCATCCGCGTGCCAGATGTCGACTGCCGCGGACTTGATCGGCTTACACGTCGAGGCACTGACGACGAACGCGCGGAGCATCAGCGGCGCGCCCGGGCGACCCTCCGTGATGTTGCGGCGCAACGCCTCGTTCGCAATGTAGTACGGGCCCTCCGTCTGCTCGGGCGTCAGCACGCATGACACTGCACCGGATGCGACGGCTGCCGGACCGGCGCCCTCGGAGCTGTCGATCTTCAGTCCGGCCGCCCCGAACGCGGTGGCCAGAAACCCGCCTACGCGGACGAGCGAGCCGCGCCGAGTGAGTCTGGAATCATTCATCCGGAAATCCTCCTGTCTTGAAGACGGTCTCGTCGGCCAGGATCGTCATCGCCTCGTAGCCTTGCAGCCGCGCCGTCCAGTGCGGAGCACGCTCCGGGCCCATCGCGAAGGCCGCCGTTGCGTAGGCATCGGCGATCGCAAGCTCCGGGCCGACAACGGTCACCGACAAGATCCCGACGGGAGCGCGTCCGGAGTGCGGATCCCACACGTGATCGCCGCGCGCGTACGCCCCCGAAGTGGCGATTGCAAGATCGGTGGTCTCGATCACGGCGGCGACTCGTTGCCGGTCCTGCGGATGCTGGATGCCGACGCGCCAGGCGAGGTCCGGGACTGCACGACCGAGAACCCGCATGTCGCCACCCGCACTGACGGCGTAGTTGTGGAAGCCGGCGTCGTCGAGAATTGCCGCTGCTCGATCGACCGCCCAGCCCTTCACGAGCCCGGCTGGATCGATCGAGCCGGCCGGAGTGCGCATGTCGAAGTAGCCGTCCGTCTTCTGGTGCAGCAGTTCGCAGCGCTCCAGGACTCGGCGCACCTGCGGGTGAGCGTCCTCGCGCCTCAGCCGGCCGCTGTTGATGCGGCTGATCTCGCTGTCCTCCTTGAATGTGCTGAAGGTCGCGTCGACGGAGCGCAGCCAGTCGAAGAGCTCCTCGAGCGCAGCGCCGGCTTCGTCCTCGTCGCGGACGTCGACGACGATCGGCAAACCCATGACGTGCTCGACCCGGCGGACGCCCGGGAGTGAGGGGAGTGTGACGCTCATTGGGCAGCCTCTGCCCAATGAGCAAGGGAAGGGGCAGCGGGGGAAACCGTGCGGTTTCCCCATCCTTTCTCCTCGGCGCACGCGGCGATCTCAGCGGCGCGTGAGCTGAGGCCACCCTTGAAGAAGGGAGCTCGTGAGGGAAACATGGTTTCCCTCACGAGAGCGAGCCGAAGGCGAGCGACGGTCATGATTGTTTCGCCTTCAGGATCGCGGACTGGAGCGACTGTGCGAACGCGTCGCTCGAGTCGGTTGCCCCGGAGACCATGTTGATGTTCGCACTCTGCGCCTTGAGTGCTTCTGCCTTGAGGATCGGGAGGGCGGTCTGGTTGATGTAGACGGAGCGGTCAGTGTGGTTCGGATAGGTCGGCACGGAGACCGCAGTGAGGCGGCGCGTCACCTTCTTCTTCGCGCCCGTGGTCGTGGTCGTCTTGCGAACGACGATCGTCACCTGGAGGCTGCCCCATCTGTCCACGGAGGCCAGAGAGCCGGTGAAGCGTTTGCTGACGACGATCTTCTTCGACGTCGCGCGAGTCGCCGCGGTCGCATCGACGATCGGCAGCGCAAGCGCGCCGACGGTGAGTAGGACGATGATGGACTTGCGCATTGGTTCCTTTCTTAGAGGGCGAACTTCTCGGTATGGATGAAGCGCGGGTGGACGTTGGCACGGCGGACGTTCTGCCCCAGAAGCTCTGTCATCGCCGGCGGCCCGCAGACGTAGACCTGCCGTTCGGCGATGTCGGGGACGAGCTCCTGGAGATGAGCAGGAGACAGCAGTCGCGCACCGTTTTCGCCGGCGTGGTCACCGACCACGAAGTGGAGGGTGATCCCTCGCTCGCACGCCAACTGCTCGAGCTCGTTGCGGAAGATCACGTCTTCGTCCCGGACGACGCGATAGATCACGACAACGTCTCCCGACATGTCCTCCATCAGGGCGCGAATCGGCGTGATCCCGATGCCGCCCGCGACCAGGACGATCTTGTTGCGGCGCCGCGACTCTTCCGTGAAGACCCCGAAGGGACCCTCAGCGGCGACGCGTGTGCCGGGAGCGACCTCCGCGAGCCGGCTCGAGAAGTCGCCGAGCGCCTTGACCGTGATCCGAAGGGAGCGGCCGTCCGGCGCCTCCGACAGCGAGAAGGGGTGCGCAGCCCACCAGCGCTTCCGGTCCAGGAAACGCCAGAGAAAGAACTGGCCGGGCCGTGCGTCGAGCCGGTGCAGGCCGCGCCCCGTGATTCGGAGCGAGATGATCCCCGGGCCCTCGGCGACCACTTCCGCGACGCGCAGGCGGTAGCGCAGCGCGCTCAAGGTCGGACCGACGATCCGGAAGGCGAGGAGCAGGCCGAGCGTGCCGAGGTACAGCGCGCGCCAGTAATCGGCCGCG
>Ga0307302_10000003_pt1 | contig 95869 bp, 94 predicted proteins | sample ER_DNA_183_FD_194490 | JGI IMG/M metagenome (GOLD analysis project Ga0307302, IMG submission 194490) | Bulk soil microbial communities from the East River watershed near Crested Butte, Colorado, United States - ER_DNA_183 | ecosystem: Environmental > Terrestrial > Soil > Floodplain | place...
CCTGATTCGCCGGACTCGCCAGGCAGTCCGGACTCGCCAGAATCGCCGTCTTCGCCAACCTCGCCGGACTTACCCAGGAGTGGCTGACCAGTGAAAGACGGCCGACCCACTGGCGCGACCATCGCTGAACGATTGGGGCAGCCGAGCGAACAGCGCGGCGACGAACACCCACTTGAGGCCCAGCGCGAGGAGAGCCACTGTCAGGTCACCATTGGGGCCTATGGGCGGTGACACTGCAAACAGGTTGGTCGAGGCGTGCAGGATGATCGCGATCAGCACGCTGCCCTGCGTGCCCAAGAACACATAGGTGAAGATCAACGACTTGGCCATCAGGTCGGCCAGGAGCAACCACAGCGGTTGGCCCTCCATAGCAGCGCCCGCAGTCCAGACCAGCGGCAGGTGCCACACCCACCAGTAGAGCCCGAGGATCAGGCTGGCAGAGATAGCGCGGTGGCGGATGAGGAGCCGTGGCAGCAGGTACCCACGCCAGCCCAGCTGTTCGCCGAGTCCGTCGGTGAGCGCCAGAATCAGGAACGTCAACGCGAGTGCAGGGATCGACAAGGTGATCGCGGGCGGGTGCGCTGCATTCCACGGCTCGCCGATCAACACTGCTATCCCGGCAACGGTCATCGCGAACACCAGCGGCCTCAGCAGGACAACCGGATACCACCACCAGCTGACCCGCCACAACACCAATCGGCGACCCAGATCGCCTAGGACAGCCCGCCGTACAGCAGCGCCGCACAACCGACGGCAACCAACGCAGGAATCCAGGTCCACAACTGACCGATCACGCCGACCTGAGTCCCCATGGCTCTTGGCACCCAGACCGCCCACGTCACGATCACGGTCGCCAGCATGAACACCAAGACGTCGTGCCGGCGAAGGCTGCTGCGCCACCACGGGCATCCGGGTCAGTCATGATCTCATCTTGGCGGCTGTCGACTACGTTGGTCATTCATGAGCACAATCGGGCCGGATCCGGTCGCACCGAATCCGATCAGATCGGCGCACGCTGGGATCATCAGCCGTACCGCGCGTGACTGATCTCGCCCTGACCGTCAGCGTCTCCGACAGTGGAATTGTCACGTTCGACTGGAGCGGATCAATCAGCCCCGAGTTGCTCGAGCGCGCAGTCAGAGCCGCAGCCGAGGACGCGCTGGTTGGCCGCGGTCTCCGTCGCCTCGAGGTATCAGTGCCCGCTGAAGATCTGGCTGCTCGGCGGGCTGTGTTGCGCGCTGGCTTCCGGCTGGAGGGGATCCGCCGCGAGGCGATCGAACGGCCCGACGGTTCGTACGGGGACATTTGCCTGTTCGCACGGCTCGCATCGGACCAGACATACGGACCGCACGGCTTCTCAGGGGTGATGAATTCGGCGCTGCCGAAGAAGCGCCTGATCGCGCACGTGCTGCTTCGTGATCTGCTCGGGCGGGTGCTGCTCTGCGAAACCCAGTTCAAGCCCGACTGGGAACTGCCTGGCGGCATCGTCGAGCCGTACGAGACGCCACGACAAGGCGCGATCCGCGAGGTCACCGAGGAGCTCGGCATCGAGTTGGCCGTCGGCAGGTTGCTCGTCGTGGACTGGATGCCGCCCTATCTGGGTTGGGACGACGCGATCGAGATGATCTTTGACGGTGGCCTCGTCGGCGAGGAGGACCTGGCTGCCTGGTCGTTGCAGCCGACCGAGATCAAGCGCGTTGCCCTGGTCGATCTCGACACCGCGGCCGAGCTGGTCACGCCGCTCGCCCATCGCCGGCTTGTGCTGGCGGCATCGCTCGGCCCAGATGAGATGGCCTACACCGAGGACGGTCGCACGCTGTGATCAGATCGACTGATCGATCGCATCATCGCACCAAGTGCTCAGACCTTGCCGAACTCAAGTCGTACGTCCTGGAGAGTGACGATCAGCGCGTCATTCGCGCAGGACAACACAGCCTTGCCGTCGGGGGCGAGCACACTTCCGACGTCCGCTATTGAGACCGAGCTCTTCGACGATCCCACGCTGAGCGTGGCCGAGCCGGTGCTCTCACCCATCGTAAAGGTCGCCTTGTCGCCCTCCACGCGATAATCGCCGCTGATCGTGCCGTTCACCAGCAGATCGGCAGTCTGTCCGGCCAGTGTCAGCTTGATCGGGTCCTTGCCCGCGCCGCGCAGCAGGTAGGACCCATTGTTAAAGGTGACTGTGACGTCTCCCCCTTCGCCGGTGCCGAAGGTTCCCTTCTCACCGGCGCCCACGAACCGGATCAGGCGATAGCTTCCCTTCAAGCAGTCGGTGACCGGTGCCGCTGCTGAAGGCGTAGAACTGCTCGCGGTTGCTGAGGATTCCGGTGGCGTAAGCGAGGGCGTGTCGCCGGGAGACGAGCTGCCCGAGCAGCTGGCCACCGTCAACATCAACGCCGCCACGGCGACGAGAAACAACCGCCTCATGTTGGTCTCCTGAGTCCTGAGAAAGAACCGCGCCAGCATATGCGGCTCGCGCGTGGAGGCTCAGAAGAGTGCGGTCATCAAGTCCCGGCGAGCCTTGAGGACCCGCTCGTCAGCGTTGCCGAGTGTCTCGAACAGCTCGAGCAGGCGTACCCGAACTTGGTTTTGCTCGTCACCGGACAATCTCTTGATCATCTCAAGCAATCGGGTGAAAGCAGCTTCCGCCTGTCCAGAGATCATTTCGACATCCGCGGCTGCCAGCTGGGTGTCCACGTCGTCAGAGCCATCTGCGGCAGCGAGGGTGGACTGCGGATCAAGGAGCGCCGCACGAGCAAAGAGTCCCGCCTGTGCTTTGCCGGCTTGGGCCTCGGCGTCGTTCGGGTTGGCCTGCAGCAGCTTGTCGAACTCCTCCCGTGCGCCCGCGAAGTCACCGCGCTCCAGCGCCGCGTCGGCGGCGGCGTAGCGGGGATCCGCCTCGGGCTCTGGCTCAGCTGTTGTCGGTGATTCAGAACCGACGGGCTGAGCGCGTCCCACCATCCCGTTCGCCACCGCCGCCTTGAGGAGTTGATCAATGGCCGCCTCCACTTGATCCTTCGGCAGCACTCCCTGGAACAACGGAGCCAGCTGGCCGTTGAGGAGCGCGATAACCGTGGGAACTGCCTGCAGCCCAAGCGCTTGGACGATCGCAGGCGCCGTGTCCACGTTCAGCCGGGCCAGCAGAAACTTCCCTTCTGAGGCGTTAGCGATCTCGATCAACGCATCGGACAGCTGCTGACCGGTGGCAACGCGCGGCGAGTAAAGCTCAACGATCACAGGGTGCTTGACGGACTTGCGAATGGTTTCCGCTTCGAAGGTCTGCTCGGTGACCTCGACGACATAGGCGCCTTCAGCTCGCGGCCCAAGCGGTGGAGCCGGAGCCGACTGCTGTGCCCGCTGGGCGAGCTGAGAAAGATCAACGGCGCCAGGACGGTTGAAGCTGGACGAGCTCATGCTGCCCATCCTGGCAGAACCCTTCCTCGGCTCGTGCCCGGAGTTGAAGTCGCACGCAGAAGGGTCGCGCAGTGTGTGGGTTTGTCGGCAGAATGTGGCTTATGGCTCACCCTCGCGCCGGCCAGCCGGCCCTCCCTGAAGACCTCATCGACGTCGACGCTGTCATCAGCGCCTACTACGACCTCGTGCCCGACCCCAGCAATCCCGACCAGCAGGTGGCATTTGGAACCTCCGGACATCGAGGGTCGAGTCTCGACACCGCGTTCAACGATGCGCACATCGCCGCCACGACCCAAGCGATCGTTGAATACCGGGCGTCCCAGGGCATCACGGGGCCGCTCTACATCGGGAAGGACACCCACGCGCTCTCGACGCCGGCTTGGACGACGGCTATCGAGGTGTTGCTGGCGAACGGCGTCACCGTCTGCGCCGAGGACGAGGCGGACTACACACCAACACCGGCAGTCTCGCGCGCCATCGTCGTACACAACGCGACAGCGACGGCAAGTAACACGGCCGACGGCGTCGTGGTGACGCCTTCCCACAACCCGCCTCGTGATGGCGGGTTCAAGTACAACCCCCCACACGGTGGCCCAGCAGACACCGACGCAACGAGCGTCATCGCGGCGCGCGCCAACTCTTTACTCGCCGATGGCTCGGCGATCCGCAGAAGGCCATACGCGGACGTGGCGTCGGAGGTTCAACGCTTCGATTACCTCGGGGCCTACTGCGAGGACCTGGTCAACGCACTGAACCTCAAGGCGGTGCGAGACGCGCAGGTACACATCGGCGCCGACCCGATGGGCGGGGCCAGCGTGCAGTACTGGGGCTACATCGCGGAGAACCTCGGCATCGACTTGACGGTGGTCAACCCCAAGGTCGACCCGAGATGGTCATTCATGACACTCGACACTGACGGCAAGATCAGGATGGACTGCTCGTCGCCCAACGCCATGGCAAGCCTGATCCGCAACAAGGACGAGTACGACATCGCCACAGGCAACGATGCCGATGCCGACCGCCATGGCATCGTCACCCCGGACGCAGGGCTGATGAACCCCAATGCCTATCTAGCGGTCGCCATCCAGTACCTGTACGCGAACCGGCCCGGCTGGCGGCCGGACGCCGGGATCGGCAAGACGCTGGTCTCCTCGTCCATGATCGACAGGGTCGCAGCTAGTCTCGGCCGGAAGCTGATTGAGGTGCCGGTCGGGTTCAAGTGGTTCGTGCCAGGTTTGCGGACCGGCGACATCGGCTTCGGCGGCGAAGAGTCCGCGGGCGCATCGTTCCTAGCACTCGACGGCAGCACCTGGACGACCGACAAGGACGGCATCTTGCTGGCCCTGCTGGCGAGCGAGATCAAGGCAGTCACCGGCAAGTCCCCAAGCGAGCTCTACGCCGAACTCACCGCCGAGCATGGTGCACCGGCATACGCCCGCATCGATGCGCCCGCCAATCGCGAACAGAAGGCCAAGCTCTCCAAGCTTGACGCCTCCTCGGTCACCGCTACCGAGCTCGCCGGTGAACCGATCACCGCAATCTTGACCAAGGCGCCCGGCAACGACGCGCCCATCGGCGGTCTGAAGGTTGCGACGGAGTCGGCGTGGTTCGCTGCGCGGCCCTCCGGCACCGAGGACGTCTACAAGATCTACGCCGAGTCATTCAAGGGCCCTGAGCACCTCGCCCAGGTCCAAGAGGCAGCCCGCGCAGTCGTCTCTGCCGCTCTGGGCAGTTAGCGCCGCCGAACCGTGAACATCCCACGCAGCGTGGGATATTCACGCTGTGCATGGCGCGCATGCCGTGTACAGCGTCAAGTTCTCACGCTGCGTGGGATGTTGAGAGGCCCGTAGCGGAGCTCCGCGAGCAGCGAGCTCAGAAAGGCACCGCCTAGCCTTGAAAGGTGCACGCCGATGAGCTGGCGGACCTGCTCCGCTGGTGCGCGGCGCTCAGCACCAATCCAGCCGACCTGGCCGGAGAGGTACAGCTTGCCGCGGGCCAGCGTTGGTCGGCGCTGGTCGACTCGCCGGCCGACATGCGCGAGCTCACCGTGCGTACCTTCCTGGAGACGGCGCAAGCGCCAGGTTTGACTGTCCGCGACGGGATGGAGCGCGTGCCCGAAGAGCTCCGTGCCGTCGTCGCCGCTTACGACCAGCTGCCGAAACTCCAGCGTGCAGTGCTGATGCTCAGCTACTTCGAAAGCGTCACGAATTCAGAGATTGCCGGAATTGTGGACCGTTCGGCCACGCGCGTGCGCCACGAACTCGATCGCGGACTCGCCACCCTCGGCGGCGACCCTTACGCGGTGCGGGCTGCGTTGGACACCGCCAGCTGGCATCAGCCAACTCCCGCTGAAGTATCCAAAGCCTTCCAGCGGCACGCCAGGGCACGGGCGCGCCGACGACGCCGGATCGGGCTGGCCGGAGTGGCTGTCGGAACGCTCGCGGCTGTATTGCTCACGGTCAGCGCTGTGTACCGACCTTACGTTGAACCTCGCCAACCAGGAGTGTGGACGTTCTCCCACACGGTTCGAAACCTCCCCGGCTGGTCGGTGCAAAGCCGAACCGTCGAGCGTGAGTGGGAGACGACCACCCTGCGCGCCGAGTCAACGGCAAGCGGCCGGTGCTCCGTCGCCGTCGGCGCCTCGGGTGCCACGTGGGTGCGACGGCTGCCGCGTCACCCGACAAAGGTTCGGGTCGGCACTCACTCGGCTTTCTACGCAGAGCGCGTCTGGCCAAACGGTGGCGGCGCGATGTTGTGGTGGGAGTACGCTGACGCCGCCTTGGTGATCATCGAGTGCGGCAATCTGACCACGCCCCGGGAGGTGCTGCCGAAGCTCGGAAGCCGCGTGGCACTTGCAGCTGAGCCGATCCTGCTCCCCTACCGCGTTCGATCAGTCCCCCGGCACTATGAATTCACCTCAGTCGTCAAGGGACTGGTGAGCCACTCGACGGTGACCTACTTGAGTCGCAATGACTATCCCGAGGGCATGATGCAGATCAGCATCCGCTACCCAGCGGGCTTGCCGATGTACGGGGTGCATTACTCATCCTTGGTCTCGCGTTACACCAACGGCCGACAAACCGCAGTCTGCCGGCCTTTCGGGGACAGCCATATCTGCGTACGAGGCGAACTCGACACCCCTGGTCGTATCGACATCGCAGCGCAACGCGGCGCACTTGCGGTGGTCGATCAGATCGCCTCCAACCTCGAATTTGCTCCGAGCGCTACCGATCTCGCTGGCTGGTTCGACGCCCGCCAAGCCCTGCCCTCTTGAGCCCCTTCTTTGGGGCGTTCGCGCATCGCGCGTGGAGTCCGCCGCGCGATTTCCGACGCTCACGCCCAGGAACCGGAGTCAGCGTCTACGACCAAAGGCAACCACCGCGACCAGGCCGATGATGAAGATGACGCCCAGAACCGTGCCCTCGACGCCATGCCCCGTCGCGATCAGATAGACGCATGCTGCCAGGAACGCAAGGGTGATCACCACGCCGTAGTTGAGGCCGCGCGCATTGAGCCGCACCTCGCGCTCATCAAGCGCAGCGATGCGATCCAGCTCTTTCTCGATCACCGCGCGCGTCTCAGCATCAGCCTCGGCGTAGACCTGCAGTGGATCCTGATAACGCTCGTACCGAGATGATCGCTCGCTCATTGTTCCCCACTTCGCGGTTGATCGAAGATGTCAACGACAGGTTCGCCGCCTTCGGCTGTCGAGCCAGTCGGGCTGTCCAGGTCCACCATCTGCTGCAGCGCCTGGCCGAGGCGCTCCGGTACCACTGATGGATCGACTGCTTCTATACGTGCGATTGCACGGTCCAGCCGGCCTCCAACGCTGTAGTGGACACGCGGGTACGTGAGCGGCGCGTACAGATAACTAAAGCCTTTGAGCAGTGAGCCCGCTGGTGAGTTGGAAGGAATCTTGAAGCGCGGCATCGTCAGGCGCCGCAGGGTGGGGCTCGGCGGCCGCCGCCGGCGTCCGGAGGGAATGATGAAGACCACCAGCACCGTGACGATCACCAGCGCAGTCCCGATTCCGATGAGCAGCCAGGCCCCGGTCCTCACGCGCACCTCCTCTCGCCCACCCTAGTGATTTGTCAGCGTTTCGGCGGGCTATAGCCCGCTGAGAGCCTGACAAGTCGGTTATGGACGCAAGTTCCTTCCTCAGAAGCGCGCCGGCTCGACGTACTCCCCCCACTCAGCCCGCAGTGCATTGCAGATCTCACCGAGCGTCGCCTCAGCCCGCGCGGCCGCCAGCATGGACTCGATCATGTTGTCATCGGTCCGGGCAACCTTGATCATCTCCGCCAGCGCAGCGTCGACTGCCGCGTTGTCCCGAGCACCTCGCCGGACGCGGAGAGCCTCACACTGCTGAACCTCGACCTCGTGACTGACCCGCAGAATCTCCAATGGCGGGGTCACGGTGGCGGTGTGGACGTTGACACCGACGATCTTCTTGTCGCCTTTCTCGAGCTCGGTCTGATAGCGGAATGCGGAGTCAGCGATCTGTCCGGTGAACCAGCCCTCCTCGATGCCGAATAATAGTCCGGAGGTGATGGGGCCGATCTCGTGCTGCCGGGCAGAGCCACCGCCGAGTTCCTCGATTCGGTCGAGGATCGACAGCGCCTCGGCTTCGATCTTGTCGGTCAACGCCTCGACGTACCAGGATCCACCGAGCGGATCGACCACATTGACCACTCCAATCTCCTCAGCCAGGACTTGCTGGGTGCGCAGCGCAATCTCCGCCGACTCCTCGGTCGGGAGCGCCAGCGTCTCGTCCATGGCGTTCGTGTGCAGCGAGTTCGTCCCGCCAAGGACGGCAGCCAGTGCCTCGATTGCGGTCCGTACGACGTTGTTGGACGGCTGCTGCGCAGTGAGCGAGACTCCTGCAGTCTGGGTGTGGAATCGCAGCGACTGCGCCCTGACTGTCCTCGCGCCGTACCGATCGCGCATCCAGCGTGCCCAGATCCGGCGTGCGGCCCGGAACTTGGCAATCTCTTCAAAGAAGTCGATGTGCGCATCGAAGAAGAAGCTCAGGCCGGGTGCGAAACGTTCGATGTCCAAGCCCCGCGACAGCCCAAGTTCCACGTAACCGAAGCCGTCGCCGAGGGTGAAAGCAAGCTCCTGGGCAGCCGTCGATCCCGCTTCGCGGATGTGATATCCGGAGACGCTCAGCGGCTTGTAAGCCGGTATCTCGCGGCTGCAGTACTCCATCATGTCGCCGATCAGACGGAGGTGGGGCCCTGGCCCAAAGAGCCACTCCTTCTGAGCGATGTACTCCTTGAAGATGTCGGTCTGCAAGGTGCCATTGAGCGTGGCGATGTCGACGCCCTGCCGCTCCGCCGCCACGAGGTACATACAGAAGATCGGGACCGCCGGGCCTGAGATCGTCATCGACGTGGTAACGGCACCAAGATCAATTCCGGAGAACAGCAGATCCATGTCGGCGGCGGAGTCGATCGCCACGCCGCAATGCCCAACTTCGCCCAGGCTGCGGTCGTCATCGGAGTCGCGGCCCATCAACGTCGGCATGTCGAACGCGACACTGAGTCCCCCGCCACCAGCGGCCAAGATCATCTTGTAACGCTCGTTGGTCTGCTCCGCGTTGCCGAAGCCGGCAAACTGCCGGATGGTCCAGGGGCGCCCGCGATAGCCACTCGGGTACAGACCACGGGTGAAGGGAAACTCCCCGGGCCAGCCGATCCGCTCCATCCGGTCGTCGGCATCCTCGTCCTCCGGTCCGTAGACCGGATCGACTTCGACACCTGAAAGGGTGGTGAAGTCGGCGTCGCGAATCTGGCCATTCGCCTGAGCCTCTGCAAAGGCGGCCGCCCAACGCTCCCTGCCGCTGTATGCCGTCATGCGAACCTCCGGTCTAGATACTAGGGCGGCCTAGTAATACAGCAAAGGGGCAGAGCCACGAGCGACAATGGTGAATGAGATTCCACCGCGCGCGATCCTCCCGGCGGAGCGAGCAATCAACCACAGCGCGAGCAGCTCTGAATCAAAAGTCGCCCGCGGCCTCGCGCGGCTGGGTAAGCAACCACGTCAGCTGATCGCACTCCTCGTCGGTCAAGGCGCTCAGCCCGAAACGTGCACCAACGATTGCCTCGGTCGCCTTTTCCATCACGAGGCGGCCCTTGGGCGTGATCGAGGCCAGTACCGCGCGGCCGTCCTCAGGATGCGGCGTACGCCTGATCAGATCGGCTGCTTCCAGGCGCTTCACCAGCGGCGTCACCGACGTGGCATGCACCTGGAGGCGCTCGCCGATCTTGCCCAAGGGCAAGGCACCGCGCCTGGAAAAGGACAGCAAGACCAGGACCTCATAGCGTGCGAAAGTCAGACCCAATGGGCGAAGCAATTCATCCAGCTCGGTGAGCAGCAGCTGATGCACTCGCATCAGCGATGTGACGGCGCGCATCCGGGGCATCTCGCCCCACTGCGTAGCCCACTGCTTGGCCGCCTCCTCGACGGGGTCGAATGGCAGACGATGTCGTTCCACGGCGGTCATGTTCCGTCATCCTCTGCGGGCGTGGCAACCTGCTCGGGCAAGTCACCCTGCATCACTAGGCGTAGCACATCCTCGCACTGGTCAATGTCCTTGACGTAGGTGATCTGATTCAGACCCTGAACCTGCGCGGCAGACTCAAAGACGAAATGCCCGTAATTCAGCCAACGGCCGATGACGGGCTTGTTGACGGTGATGTCCAGGATCCTCAGCAGCGGCACACTAGCGCGTGCCGTAGAGATGACGCCATTGACTCGGAACACTCGCTGGTTGGTGATGACGAAACGATCACGGTACTCCTCGAGGATTCGATAGAGCGCCTGCACGCCAAGCACCATGCCAAGCACGAAGAAGACCCAGAACATAGCTCCCTGATAGGCAAAGGCACTGACGACGATCACAACTCCGATTGCGACGCGCACCGTCGGCCAGATCATCACGACCCAGTGCTTGTGGACTTCGAGAACTTTCTTTTCGCCGGCCGTACTCAAGATGTATTGGTCGACGTGCGGATCGAGCCAGCCCAGCACGCCCACTGCTAGCCAGCTAGTGACTGGAAGAACGTGATGATCGAGCGAAATACTCGCGCAAGGGCTCCAAATATCGCGCGAACGGCGTTCGCGGCAGCCTCAGGCTGCGCGATCAGATAAAAGAGGAAAAAGCCCACGACCAAGAAGATGATGATCCGCTTGAGCCACACCATGTCGGACGCTTCATCCTTCCGGTCTTCACCGCAGACTATTCGAACGCGCTGCCGCACGTACAGGCAAACGCCTGTACATCTTCCTTTTTACCCGATCCATCGGCAGATTGGGAGCAGGCACGCCGCCACGCTGTTGTCGCACGGCCATAGCGATCCGACTTGCGACCTAGCGGCCGACAACGACTCGGTCCGCCGCCGCGTACGGATCGAGCTCACCACGGCTCACCAGTTCGGCGAGACCGTCAAGCCCAGCCTCCCCATTCAAACGAAACTCCGCCCGCAGCTTGGCCAGCGCGATGCTCTCGACCTCTCGCCGGGCGCGCGCGACGCGGCGTGCGTCAGCGCGTCCAGTCTCCATTTGCGAGGTTCGGAACCGGTCGACAGCTTCCAGCAGATCCGCAATCCCACGATGCTCGTGCGCAACTGTCAGGACAATCGGTGGTTTCCAGTCCTGCGGACCTCGCTGGGCGAGGGCAATCATCGTCCGCAGTTCTCGTACCAGCGCCTGCGCACCGTCGCGATCACTTTTGTTGACCACGAAGATGTCGCCAATTTCAAGGATGCCGGCCTTGGCCGCTTGGATTCCATCGCCCATCCCAGGCGCGAGCAGAACAAGGGTGGTGTCAGCGGTTTGTGCGACCTCAATCTCCGACTGGCCGACCCCAACCGTTTCGACGATCACCGTGTCGAAGCGCGCGGCGTCGAATGCCCGTAACGCTTGAGGGGTAGCGACCGCAAGCCCGCCGAGATGACCTCTGGTCGCCATCGACCTGATGTAGACGTCGCGATCGAGCGCGTGCTCCTGCATCCGAATGCGGTCACCTAGCAGCGCACCGCCGGAGAAGGGCGAGCTCGGGTCCACAGCCAATACGCCGACCCGCTCGCCGCGGGCCCGGAGCGTACGGACGAGAGAGGTTGCCGTCGTCGACTTGCCAACTCCGGGCGCACCAGTCAGACCGATCACATGCGCTCGTCCCGTATCTGGCGCGAGCTCTTGCATGATCGTCGGAAGTGCCGGCGAGGCATTCTCGATCCAGCTGATCAAACGACCCAGTGCCCGCGGATTGCCCAACCGCACTTCGGCGACGACGTTGCGCACGTCGTCACGGTCAAGTGACAAGGACGCGTCCGCCTAGCTGCCGTCCGATGGAACGATGATGATCAAGGCGTCGCCCTGCCCACCGCCGCCGCAGAGCGCAGCTACCCCCGTACCACCACCGCGTCGCTTCAGCTCCATCACACAGGTCAGCACCAAACGAGCGCCCGAGGCGCCGATCGGATGGCCGAGGGCGATCGCCCCGCCGTTGACGTTCACCCGCTCGTCAGTCTCATCGGCGCTCAGGCCCAGAGCCCGCGCGCTGGCGACACCGACGGCGGCGAATGCCTCGTTGATCTCGATCAGGTCCAAGTCGGACACGCTGATCTGTTGCTTCTTCACCGCAACGTTGATCGCGTTTGCCGGCTGCAGCTGGAGCGAGGAGTCCGGGCCCGCGACGCTCGCATGCGCGCCGATCTCCGCGATTGGGGTGAGTCCCAAACGGTCGGCCGCTTCCTTGCTCGCCACAACCATCGCCGCCGCTCCGTCTGAGATCGGGCTCGACGAGCCCGCCGTGATCGAGCCATCGCGCCCGAATGCCGGCGGGAGCTTGGCAAGCGACTCAGCGGTAGTGCCCTCCCGAATGCCTTCATCCTTACTGATCACCACATCGTCTCCGCGACGCTGTGGGATGCGGACCTCGACGATCTCCTCCGCCATGGCGCCGCTGGCTGTCGCCGCCGCAGCGCGCTGATGAGAACGCGCCGCGAACGCATCTTGATCTTCACGGCTGACTAATTGCTCGCCGCGATTGCAGCCGTCGGTCAGAGAGCCCATGGCTTGGTCGGTGAAGGCATCCCAGAGGCCGTCGTAGGCCATGTGGTCGATCATCGTTACGTTGCCGTACTTGAACCCAGAACGCGAGCGCGGCAACAGGTGGGGAGCCTGGGTCATCGACTCCATGCCGCCCGCAATGACCACATCGCACTCCCCCGCTCGGATCAGTTGATCAGCAAGGGCGACCGCATTCAGTCCTGACAGGCATACCTTGTTGATCGTTACTGCCGGGACCGACATGGCGATCCCTCCCTTGATTGCTGCCTGCCGAGCCGGGATCTGCCCCGTGCCGGCCTGAAGCACGTGACCCATCACGACGTAGTCGATGTGCTCCGGGGAAACGCCTGAGCGCTCCAGAGCCGCCGCAATGGCATAACCTCCAAGTTCCGTGGCTGACGCGTCCTTTAGGCCGCCAAGCAGTTTGCCGATCGGCGTACGCGCACCGCCGACGATTACTGATCCCATGCTGTACCTCCCAGCTCGCAGCGCTGTCCTCTGACGATCACATCCGATGCTGTGTCCGAGACCAGTCTGGCACCCTAATGTCCATGACCAGAATGCCTTCCGATCTCGGTAGCGTGCTGCCCGGTCTGCTCGGTTTTGATCATGTCGGTATTGCAGTCGCCGATCTGGAAGCAGCGATGACCTTTTATCGTGACCTGCTCGGCATGCGGGTGGTGCATCGTGAAGACAACTTTGACCAACAGGTGGCCGAAGTCATGCTGACCACCGGCGAAGTCTGGGCCGTCAGCAACCAACTTCAGCTCTTAATGCCGTTGTCGGAGGACTCCGTGCTGCAGCGCTTTCTCGTGAGACGTGGAGGCGGCCTGCACCACGTGGCTTACGCTGTTTCAGATGTCCGGTCCGCATCCAGGGTTCTGCGTCACTACGGTGTGCGGGTGCTTTATGATGCACCAAGAGCCGGTACCCGCGGCTCGCAGATCAACTTTGTCCACCCCAAGGACACTGGCGGCGTTCTGCTCGAGTTGGTCGAGCATGCTGCGGCGGATCCGCACAGTGTCCAATCAAGTCGGGGCTGAGCGAATGGCTGTCGCTCACGCGGGCACAGACTCGGCGTCAATTCCTATTTTCGGAGAGGGTTTCTTGCGGTGAACGCATCAGACAACACGGGGCTCGGCCTGTTCGACGACACAGCAAGCGCAGTCGGCAACTTTCCCACCGCATTGCGCGGTTATGACCGAACGGCCGTTGACGACTATGTCCGGACGCTTGAGGACAGTGTTGTCAAGTCGCGTAGACACGCCACTCAGCTCGAGCAGCAAGTGACCATGCTCCAAGATGACATGGCATCTGGTGGTGATTCAACAGACTCCAAGGACGTCGATTACGCCAACCTTGGTGGGCGCGCCAACGACATTCTCCGGCTCGCTCAGGAGCAAGCGCGTGAGCTGGTGCAGAACGCGACGGTCGAGGCCCAGAAGCTCAAGGAGCAGGCGCGGCGCGAGGCCGACGGGCTGCGGACCTCCGCGGCCCGAGAGGGCGACGCCATCAAGACCGGCGGCGCAGCACAGATTGATCAGCTACGCAGCAAGTTGCGGGATGAGGTCAAGGCCCAGGTCGACAAGGCCAAGGCCGAAGCGGAGTCCCTGATCGCGGCGGCCCGCCGGCAGGCCGAGTCGGTACGCCGGGAGGCCGACAATGAGGCACAGGCGACGCGCCAGAATGCCTACCTCGACACCGAGAACCTACGTCGGACTGTTGAGCGCGAGGCCGCAGAGGCTAGATCCAAGCTGGCAGGCGAGCGGGAACAGGCCATTGGGCAGCTCAAGTTGGCCCATGATGAGGCGCAACAGAAGACCGCCGCACTGCTCGCCGAGGCAACCAAGTATCACCGCGAGTCCGGGGAGCGTCTGGAAGCTGACCTGGCCGAAGCCGCACGAATTCGCGCCGAAGCCCTTACCGAAGCCGAGCAGACCAAGGGCGCGGCTGCACAGGAAGCTGAGGCGCGGATCGCCACCGCGAAGAAGCAGGCCGCGGCCATCAATGAGCGGACCCAACAGGAGTTCGCATGGCGGAAGCAACAGCTGCGCCGTGAGACGGAGTTGCTGCACCAGCGCAAGCAGGCTGTGTTAAGCCAGCTCGCGAGCTTGTCGGCACTCGCCGAGCAAACGGCCAGTGCCTTCCCCGACCTGGACGACCCCAACGATCTGGAGGGCGAGGTCGGCGATCGCACCGTGATGCGTCCCGACATACTCCCACCAGCCGGTCTGGGCGAGGACAGTCCTGCCGCTAGCAGTGCCGGCTCGACTAGGAACGGTGGCAAGTCGACCGATGATGAAGAGGACGAACTTGAGATCGACGGAGATGCGACCGTGCTCGTGGCCCCGTCCGATCTGGCCGGCGAAGGAGCCAAGTCGAAGTAGCTCAGCTCCAGACCGCAGGCCGGCCGCGATGATCATCACTGCCTGACGACTGGCCCTCGGCTTCGGGTGCCGTTACCCTGAGATGACTCGGGGTAACGGCACTTTGGCGTGTAAGGAGCCGGCGTGAACATGCCCCCAGCAGTTGACCCGCATTTGGATAACGGCCGCTTTCCCGTGGCGCGCAGAGGATATGACCGCGAGGCGGTTGATCATTTCGTGCGCGCGACGCAAGCCCAGATCGCCCAGCTGGTGGAGCAATACGATTCCTTGATCACCTACAACCATGAGCTTCGCCAGGCGCTTGACGAGGCCCATGCCCGGGCGAGTCATGCAGACTTCTCCGGACTCGGCGCGCGGGCGCAGGAGATCCTCCACATCGCCGAGGAACAGGCAACCGACATCACTCAGGGCGCCATTCAGGAGGCAGATCGGCTGAGCGCACAGAGGCAGGCCGAAATTGACGAACTACGCCAGGGCGCGTACGCGGACCTAGCCGAGATGCGAGACGCCCAGCGGGCTGAGTTAGACGCCCTACGAGAGCAAGTGGAGCGAGATACGGCGCAATTGAGGGACCACGCGCGGACCGAGGCCGAGCAGCTGGTGGCGTCGGCTCGACTACAGGCCGGGGCCGTTCGGGCTGAGGCGGAGGCAGCCGCCACGGGTACGCGCAAGGCCGCCAGTTTTGAGTCACAAGAACTCCTTGCCGCCGCAGAACGTGACAGTGCGGCTTTACGCCAGGATGCTGCAGACCAACGCGAGCATGTGATGGCTGAGTTGAAGGAGGCGCAGGAATCGGCGAATCAGGCCATCCAGGCGATGCTGGCCGAGGCGACCGAGTTGCAGCGGGCCGCCGATGAGCGCCTGACGTCGGAAGCCGAGCGGGCCGCGAAGCTACGCAACGAGGCCCTGGCTGAGGCGGAACGCATCAAGCTGGGCGCCGGTGGCGACGCGGACGAGATCATTGATCGGGCGCGACATCATGCCGCGGTCATCGACGACCGAGCACGCCAAGAGCTCGCGCTGCGACGCCGCCAGATGCAGGACGAACAGGACCTGCTCATGCGACGGAAACACGCGATGCTCAACCAGCTCGCTTCGGTGGGCGCGCTGGCGGTCGAGACTGCGGAGAACCTGCCTGATGTCCCTGAGACGGACTTTTCAGAGCTCGCGGCATATGGAGCCAGCTCAGAGCCCGGCAGCACCGTGGCCGAGATAGAGAGCGATCCGACCGTGGGCAATGCGACGAGCGAGGCCGGGGACGGGCAGGACGTGGCCGAGGAGACTGAACAGCAGGCGGCGAATGAGGAACCTGAGGCGCGCGCTGAGAACGAGGAAAGCGGGCCCTCCCCGAAGGACGAGGAAGGCGAGCCGCGCGCGGAGGACCATGGCGACTTGTCCGGAGATGAGGCGTCGCGCAGTGATGAAGTCAAGGGGAAAGTGCCGACCGAGGACCGTGAGTACGCCCAGTCGACCAAGCCGTAGCGCACGCAGGCGCAGCGCCCCTTTCACCCGCTCAGCGGAGAAGCGCTGGCAAATCACATGCGCTGCGGTGTTCCACCTGCACCTATCCAGCACTTTCTCGGGGAGCGTCGGTGATTGGCTCGTAGGGCGCCCATTGATTGCTGCCGGACTACCAAAGCGGCCAGATCAGAACAATCGCGTTGACGGGTCGTCGAGGCCCCGGAGAGCGTCATAGTCCACGAGCTTGACTTCGATGCCCCTGTCCCCCGCAAGGGTCCGCGCCTGCGGCGCGATCGATTGAGCAGCAAGGATTCCGCGTACCGGCGTCAGAAGCGGGTCGCGGTTGAGGAGGTCAAGGTAGCGAGTCAGCTGCTCGACGGCGTCAATGTTGGCCTTGCGCTTGACTTCCACCGCAACGTGCTTCGTAGGATGCTGTTCCAGGCCGTGAATCTCTCCGCGACGTCTGATCTCGACCGCGACGTACGCCCCGGCGGCGTTCCTGCACAGCAAGTCGACTGGCCCGATTGGTGTCGGATGCTCGCGTCTGACAAGCGACAGGCCGGGTGCCAATGCCTCAGGATGTTCGGCGAGAAGCTCCTGTAGATGCGCCTCAACACCGTCCTTCTGAAGCCCTGGGTCGACGCCCAGTTCATGGGAGGTGTCATGGAACACTTCTGCCAGCAAGATCTGGAGCGTGTCGCCATCGCGGCCGCGGACTTCCCAACGGGCTGACAGCGGCTCGCCGCTTAGCGCCGAGTCATGGTCCAGCTCAGGCGGCCCCAGTTCGACCAGCGAGCACGGGGGGCTCATCCAGTTCAGCGGTTTGTAGGCGCGGTCGTCAGCGTGGATCGACACAGATCCGTCAGACTTGATCAAGATGAGCCGCGTCGCCATCGGCAGGTGGGCCGTCAGCCGCCCTGCGTAGTCCACTTGGCAACGGGCTATCACCAACCGCACGGAGACAAACTACCGGCTTGATCGGACTACCACTTGTGATTGAATCTCGAGATACCCGCCCAATCCCCCAGGGAGCTTGCTCATGGCCCGACGGCCGAGTAAACATCTCAGGCCGGCACGACCGCTGAGCTCCGGACATGCGACGTCGGTGATCAAGAGCGACGGGCGGTGGATTGTCCGCAGCGTGTCGGGTGCAGCAGCCACGAAGGCCTATCGGTGTCCCGGGTGCAACGGCGAGATCCGCCTCGGCACTCCGCATGTGGTGACCTGGCCAGACACACCTAGCCTGCTCTCTCAATCCCCGGTCGAAGAGCGCCGACACTGGCACACGAGCTGCTGGCAACGGCGGCCGTGAACGCGGAAGCGCCTCAGCACGGGCTCTTCACTACCCAACTGGGGACCACCGGTCCGCGGGTGGTGTTTCTCCACGGCCTGTTTGGACAGGGAAAGAACTGGAACACGATCGCCAAAGCCTTGAGCGACTCGGCCCGGGTCACGCTCGTCGACTTGCCCAATCACGGCCGGTCCGCCTGGACGGATCACTTCTCCTATCCCGAGATGGCGCACCAAGTTGCCGAGCTGCTGAAAGCCCGGGCCGAGGGAGATCGGTACGCCATGGTCGGCCACTCGATGGGGGGCAAGGTTGCCATGACGCTCGCGCTGCTCTATCCAGAGCTGGTGGAGCGACTCGTCGTGGTCGATGTTTCGCCAGTATCCACTCGCGAGATCAGCGAGTTCGACACTTTCATCCGCGGCATGCGCGCCATCAACCTGAAGGGCTTGACCGATCGGCGGGCTGCGGACGCCCAGCTTGCCGCGTACGTGAGCAATCCCGGCATCCGCAGCTTCCTGCTACAGAATCTCCGACGCGACGATTCCATCGCGGACGGCTGGAGGTGGCAGATGAACCTGGAGATGCTCGCCGACTACCTGAGCGAGATGGGCGGCTGGCCCGAGCTGCACGCAGACCCGTACGACGGTCCTGTCCTGTGGGTGGCCGGCGCCGCCTCACCTTATGTTCAGCCGGAATACGCTGCCGCCATGCGCGCGCTTTTCCCACGGGTTCAGCTCGTCACGATCAAGGGAGCCGGCCACTGGGTCCATAGCGAGCAGCCACAGGTGTTGCTCGCGATCCTGCGCCGGTTCTTGCATGTGTAAGCACAGTCGATGTTGAAGGGTGGAGCACGTCGATGACAGAGTTCGTGATGGTTGTGTTCGCTCTCATCCCGCTAGACGTGATGCCCAACCAACCGTCGGCGACGCCGCCAGCGGCAGCCTATCCCCACGGGAGCCAAGGTTTCGCCGCCTACATCGTCGGTGGCTTCTTTGGCTTGGGCATCCTGGTGCTAGCCATGGTGCTCCTCAACCGTCGGCCAAAGCGAGTTAATCGTCGTTCCTTGGACCAGTGAGCATGCGCCTTAGCGAGAGAGTCAAGCTCGAGTCACTGTCGTGATCTCAGAGGGGTTGTTAGGCCGGCCCGTGCCGTCAGAGTTGCTGCCGTCCTGACCTTCCTCGGCCATCGATGCCACGACGTCACGAGACGCCTTGTTCATCTTGCCGAAGATCGTATAGTTCGGGTTCTTGTCGAGGCTGGTCGAATCGGCCCAGACCAGGAAGAACTGTGAACCGTTCGTGCCTGGGCCACCGTTCGCCATGGCAACGGTGCCCTCCGTGTAGCTTTCGGTACCGTCGGTCTCGTCGGCGAACTCGTAGCCAGGACCACCCTTCCCTGTACCGGTCGGGTCGCCGCATTGCAGGACGAAGATCCCCGAGTCCGCCAGCCGATGGCACTTGGTGTTGTCGAAGTAGCCCTGGTCGGCCAACGAGACAAAGGAGTTGACCGTGCATGGAGCTTTCGTTCGATCCAAAGTGATCGTGACCTTGCCGTTCGTCATCGTCAGCACGTAACTGATCGTTCCGCTGGTCGGGACTCCGGTAGTGGGCGGCGGCGTGACCGGCCGCGCTGCGTCGGCGGACACGGAATACTCGCACGTGTCACCAGCGCCGCCACCTAGGCCGCTAGCGCTGGATACCGGCGACGGCACGACGGAGGCTGCCGGCGGATCCGGTGGTGGCGGTGGGCTGGGGATCTGACCGCAACCACTCATCAGCACCGCGACTCCGATGACAGTCACGAGTCCTCGGCAGGCGCGCTTATTTGGGCTGCTCACGCATCGCGCTCGATCCCCGCCGACGTCGTCGTAGCCCGCGGAGGAAAGGCGCCTCCACTCTCTCCTCCTCCGACCGGCGGCGCGCGATACCGACGCTCGCAGCCCGCTATCTGGGCTGCTCGCGCATCGCGCTCGCAGCTGGTTCACCGTTGTACTGTGCCACAGCGCGGAGCCGCTTCCTGGCAGCGACAAGCCCGCCAACCTGAAGTTGTCATCACCCGCGCCGGAACGTACCGGACCCGCTGCGTAGGGTGTGATCATGGTTCGGCTGACCCGCATCTACACCAGGACAGGCGACGCCGGACAGACCCAGCTTTCCGACCTGTCGCCGGTCAGCAAGACCGATCCGCGGGTTGCGGCGTACGGGGATGTGGACGAGGCCAATTCAGCAATCGGGGTCGTCCTTGCCGCCGGTGACCTGCCCGAGGATGTCGCCGCGGTGCTGCGGAGCGTCCAGAACGAGATGTTCGACGTCGGAGCTGACCTTTCGACCCCGCTACGAGTGCCCACCTCGACTGATCCCCCACCAGAGCTACGCATCACCCAGGAGTATGTCGAGCGGCTGGAGGCCTGGTGTGACCAGTTCGGCGACCCGCTACCGAACTTGAAGTCATTCATCCTTCCTGGGGGTTCGCCGGCCGCTGCGCAGCTGCACGTAGCGCGTACGGTGGTGCGACGCGCCGAGCGCGCAGCCTGGGCCGCCGCCGAGGCATACGGAACTGAGCCGGTCGAAGAGGCGCAGCTTCCGGGCGGGGTCGGCATGCTGGCGATGACCTATCTCAACCGACTGTCGGACTTGCTGTTCATCCTCACCCGGGTCGTTAACGGAATCGACGGCGATGTGCTGTGGGTACCCGGGGGTGACCGAAGCCACAGCTCGGCGCCGAGAAGCTAGCCCAACCAACCCTCAAGCCTCCAGGAGGATGCGATGCCGAGTGACTCCCGTCTGAAGGAAGCGACTGGCAAGGCCGACCCAGCTCAGCCGAGACCGGTTACGTTGTTCACCGGACAATGGGCCGATCTCCCCTTCGAGGAGATCTGCCGGCTTGCCGGGGGCTGGGGCTACGACGGGCTCGAGATCGCCTGCTGGGGTGATCATTTCGATGTCGTCAAAGCGGTCGAGGACGATGGCTACCTCCAAGGACGCAGAGACATTCTCGAGCAGCACGGGCTCGGCTGTTGGGCGATCTCCAATCACCTCAATGGTCAGGCCGTGTGTGAGGCGATCATCGACGACCGCTACAAGAACATGGTCAACCCACGGGTCTGGGGTGACGGTGACCCCGAGGGCGTTCGACAGCGGGCCGCCGAGGAGATGAAGATCACGGCACGCGCGGCGGCAGCCTTTGGCGTAGACACCGTCGTCGGATTCACAGGATCGGCCATCTGGCACTACCTGGCCATGTTCCCGCCGGTCGAGGACAAGGTCATCCAGGCCGGCTACGCCGATTTCGCCGACCGCTGGAACCCGATCATCGACGGCTTCGAGGAGGTCGGCGTCCGCTTCGCCCACGAAGTACATCCCAGCGAGATCGCGTACGACTACTGGTCGACGGTCGCCACGTTGGAGGCCATCGATCACCGTCCCGGCTTCGGCCTCAACTTCGATCCGTCGCACATGGTCTGGCAGGAGCTCGACTATGTCGGCTTCCTCTGGGATTTCCGGGATCGGATCTACCACGTGGACTGTAAGGACACCAAGCTCAGGATGAGCAACGGCCGCAATGGCCGGCTGTCCTCGCATCTGCCATGGGCGGACCCGCGCCGCGGCTGGGACTTCATCTCGACCGGTCACGGCGACACCCGGTGGGAGGACATTTTCCGGATGCTCAATCACATTGGCTATGAAGGGCCCATATCCATCGAATGGGAGGATGCCGGAATGAACCGCCTCGACGGGGCACCCGAGGCGCTCGACTTCATCCGGAGCATGAACGGCATCCGCCCGTCGGAAGCATCCTTCGACGCAGCCTTCGCCGCCAGGGGCTAGCTATTCGAAGCGGCGTACGCCGGGCTATTCGAAGCGGCGTACGCCTGGCGGTGCCGCTTCCAACCAGCTCAGTAGGCCGGTCAGCGACTCCTCGCTCATCGCCAGCTGCCATTCAGTGTCGGTGTGACCATCGTGCATCTCAATGCGGAGCACCTTCTCATCCGCGTTCAGTGCCAGCGCCTCGACGGGATCTGGCATCCGGGTCTCCAGTACGCGTACGTTGCGCCGCGGAAAGACGATGCGCGGTCGTAGCGAGTATGAGAAGAATCTGAACCACTCCAGGATTCCCTCGCTATAACGCCCGACTCCGAGCACCCAGCCGGCGCCCGGAGTCGACATCCGCAGCCGAAGACTGCAGTCGAATGTGCCACCGAGACGATCAAGCCATCGACGCCTGACAGCCAGCATCAACAGGCTTATGGCCATCAGACCAGCCAGCACAATGAGGATCTCAACGACCCCGAGCCAGCCGTGCATGAAAGTCCTCAGATCGCGCGCGAATGTTAGCTGCGACCCTACTGCGCCTTCTGCGCCGCGCGAAGCTGTGCCTCAGCGCGCAGGAAATGCTTTCGATCCTCGTCGCTTCCGTCACCCGTATCGAGAACTCGTTGTGCTTCCGCGAGCTCCTTCTCAGCTTGCGCAACAGTGATCTCGTCAGCCATCCGGGCGTATTCACTCAAGATCGAGACTCGCCCCTGAGAGACGGATATGAAGCCGCCCTCCACGGCGATGATCTCCCGGGTGGGGTTGTCTTCGCAGAAGATTACGACCGCGCTCGGCACCAGTAGTCCGAGAACCGGTTCATGACCTGGCAAGATGCCGATCTCACCGTCGACGGTCTCGGCGATGATGTTGGAAGACTTACCGGACCAGACCACACGATCGGCCGAAACGACTTCCACCTGCATGGGTTCAGCCATACCGCTCCATTCCGTGTGCGCCTATCGATTCTTCGATCATCAGGCTTCCTTCTGCAGCTCCGACCAACGGCGCTCGACGTCTTCCATGCTGCCCACGTTGAAGAAGGCCTGCTCCGCAATGTGATCAACTTCGCCGTTACAGATCATCTGGAACGACTCGATGGTCTCGTTGAGCGGCACCGTCGACCCCGGAATGTTGGTGAATTTCTCGGCCATGTAGGTGTTCTGGCTGAGGAACTGCTGGAGGCGACGGGCGCGGTTCACCACGATCTTGTCTTCTTCGGACAACTCGTCGACGCCCAGAATCGCGATGATGTCTTGCAGCTCCTTGTTGCGTTGCAGAATCTGCTTGACCCGAACCGCCACGTCGTAGTGCTGCTGGCCGATGTATTGCGGGTCGAGGATTCGACTGGTCGAGCTCAACGGATCCACTGCCGGGTAGAGACCGCGGGAAGCGATCTCGCGAGACAGCTCTGTGGTGGCGTCCAGGTGAGCGAACGTCGTTGCCGGCGCCGGATCGGTGTAGTCATCAGCCGGCACATAGATCGCCTGCATCGAAGTGATCGAATGCCCGCGGGTCGAGGTGATCCGCTCCTGAAGCTGGCCCATTTCGTCGGCGAGGTTCGGCTGGTACCCAACAGCCGAAGGCATCCGACCTAGGAGGGTGGAAACCTCCGAGCCTGCCTGGGTGAACCGGAAGATGTTATCGATGAACAGCAGCACGTCCTGGCCCTGCACGTCGCGGAAGTACTCCGCCATCGTCAGCGCCGAGAGGGCGACCCGCAGCCGGGTTCCCGGGGGCTCGTCCATCTGCCCGAACACCAGCGCGGTGTCCTTGAAGACGCCGGCCTCCTCCATCTCGTGGATCAGGTCGTTGCCCTCACGGGTCCGCTCCCCCACGCCGGCGAACACCGAGGTGCCACCGAAGTTGTGGGCGATGCGATAGATCATCTCCTGGATCATCACCGTCTTGCCGACGCCGGCGCCGCCGAACAGGCCGATCTTGCCACCGGTCACGTACGGGGTGAGCAGGTCGAGCACCTTGATGCCGGTCTCCAGCATCTGGGTCTTCGACTCCAACTGGTCGAACTTGGGCGCCTGCCGGTGGATCGGCCAGCGGCCATTGGGCGCGCCCTCTATCTCGGTGATCTCGATGGTCGACGGATCGACATCGAGCACGTCGCCAGTCACGTTCCACACGTGACCCTTGGTGATGTCGCCAACAGGCACTGAGATCGGCTGCCCAGTGTCCCGCACTTCCGTGCCTCGCTGCATGCCGTCGGTTGGCTTGAGTGCGATAGCTCGAACGAGGTTGTCGCCGATGTGCAGCTCAACCTCCATGGTCATGCTGCGGGTCTCACCGCCCACGGTGGTCTCGACCGTCAGCGCGTTGTAGATTTCGGGCATCTGGTCGACAGGAAATTCAACATCGACCACCGGGCCGATGACCCGAGAGACGCGGCCGATGCCGCCCGAGGGGGCTTCGGTGTCTTGTTCTTCAATCGTGGCGGTCATTTGGCTTCCTCGTTCGTCAGTGGATGGCTGGTCATTCGATGGTGGATATCACTCGGCGGCCGCAGTTGCCTCGGCAAGGGCACTCGCTCCGCCGACGATCTCGGAGATTTCCTGGGTGATCTCGGCCTGCCGGGCCTGGTTAGCTTCGCGGGTCAGCCGCTCGATCAGCTGCTGCGCGTTGTCGGTCGCTGACTTCATCGCCTTCTGCCGGCTGGCCAACTCCGAGGCGGCTCCCTGGAGCAGGCAGTAGTGGATGCGGCTTGCGACATACAGCGGCAGCAGCTCATCCAGCACCGTCTCAGCATCCGGCTCGAACTCGTACAGCGGAAGAATCTCCTCACTATCCGGCGGCTCGTCGCCCTCCACGACCTCCAGTGGCAGCATCCGGATCACTTCGGCTCGCTGCGTGAGCATGGAAACGAAACGGGTGTAGACCACGTGGATCTCGTCCACCCCGCCCTCTGCCGTTGGCGTCAGGAATGCCTCAATCAGCCTGTCGGCGATCTCGCGAGCGTGGGCGTAAGTCGGAGCGTCGGAGAAACCCTCCCACTTGGCGGCGACATTACGACGCCGGAAGCCGTAAAACGCGATGGACTTCCGGCCAGTCAGATAGGGCACGGGCTCCCTGTTCGCCTGCCGCAGCATCTGGTTCAGCTGTTCGCCCTCCTTGATCACCGAGGAGGAGTAGGCGCCTGCCAAGCCGCGGTCAGAGGTGATCAGCAGCACCGCCGCTCTGGTCGGGTTCTCTGCCTCCGTGGTCAGCGGATGATCAACGTTGGAGAATGTCGCCACGGCTGACACAGCCCTGGTCAGCTCCCGCGCATACGGAGCAGCCGATTTGGCGCGCTGTTGTGCCTTGATGATTCTCGACGCAGCAATCAGCTCCATCGCCCGCGTGACCTTCTTGATGGTCGTGACCGAGGAGCGGCGCTGTCGCAGCTCACGCAGACTTGCCGGCATGTCAGCCTCGTTTCTGCCTCACGATTTGCTCTTGCGTGACGTCCTCTTCCTCCAAGGCGACATGCTCCTCTCGGCCGGCCAGCAACTTGCCCTCCGAGGTCTGGAACCCCTTCTTGAACTCAGCAATCTGCTCGCGCAACGTCGCCGCAGTGTCGTCGTCGAAATTCTTGGTTTCCCGGATGTTGCGGAGAACGCTGCTGTGGTGACGGAGATGGTCCAGTAGCTCGCGCTCGAAGCGCAGTACGTCGTCAACTGGCACCTCATCCATAAGACCCTGGATACCAGCCCAGATCGAGACCACCTGCTCTTCCACCGGATAGGGCGAGTATTGCGGCTGGCGCAGCAGCTCGACCAGCCGGCCGCCCCGATCGAGCTGGCGGCGGGTCGTCGCGTCGAGGTCTGAGGCGAACATCGCAAAGGCCTGCATGTCGCGGAACTGAGCGAGCTCCAACTTGAGCGAACCAGCGACATTCTTCATCGCCTTGATCTGAGCGGCCCCACCGACCCGGGATACCGAGATTCCCACGTCGATGGCTGGGCGCTGATTCGCGTTGAAGAGGTCCGACTGCAAGAAGATCTGACCGTCAGTGATCGAGATGACGTTGGTCGGGATGTACGCCGACACGTCATTGGCTTTGGTCTCGATGATCGGCAGGCCAGTCATCGATCCGCCACCCAGCTCATCGGAGAGCTTCGCGCAGCGCTCCAGCAGCCGGCTGTGTAGGTAGAACACGTCGCCGGGATACGCTTCGCGGCCCGGCGGCCGACGCAGCAGCAGCGACATGGCACGGTAGGCCTCGGCCTGCTTGGTCAGGTCGTCGAAGATGATCAGCACGTGCTTGCCCTGATACATCCAGTGCTGCCCGATGGCCGAACCGGTATACGGCGCCACGTACTTATAGCCAGCCGGGTCTGACGCGGGGGCGGCGACGATCGTGGTGTATTCGAGTGCGCCAGCCTCCTCCAGCGCTCCGCGAACAGCCGCGATGGTCGATCCCTTCTGGCCGATCGCGACGTAGATGCAGCGCACCTGCTGCTCGGGATCACCGCTGTCCCAGGCGCTCTTCTGGTTCATGATCGTGTCGACGGCAATGGCAGTCTTCCCGGTCTTGCGGTCGCCAATGATCAACTGCCGCTGGCCCCGACCGATCGGGATCATGGCGTCGATGGCTTTGATCCCCGTCTGCAGCGGCTGATTGACTCCCTGTCTATCCATCACACCAGCGGCCTGCAGCTCGAGCGGGCGACGCTCGCCAATGTCGGTGATCTCGCCGAGCCCGTCGATCGGATTGGCCAACGCGTCGACGGTACGTCCCAAGTACCCGTCACCAACTGGCACCGAAAGGATGTCACCAGTGCGCTTGACGACCTGGCCTTCCTCGATGCCCCCGGACTCACCCATGACGACGACGCCGATCTCCCGGACGTCAAGGTTCAGCGCGATACCAAGAGTGCCGTTCTCGAACTCGAGCAACTCGTTGGCCATTGCCGAAGGCAGGCCCTCGACCCGCGCGATTCCGTCGCCGGATGTGACAACTGTTCCAACCTCTTCGCGGCCGGCCGTCTCCGGCGCGTAGTCCCGGACGAAGCGATCAAGTGCTTCGCGGATTTCCTCTGGACGAATCGTAAGTTCTGCCATCGTCTGCGCTTTCTGCTTTATCTCGGAGATGAATGTTCAGTTGTTGATCTAGGAGCCGTGCTATCCAAAGAGCCGTCGGGCCGCCTCGAGCCTGTCCACGACGGTACCTTCAAACACTTCGTCGCCGAGCTCAACCCGAACCCCGCCCATGATGTCGGGATCGATGACCTCCTGGATCGCAACCTCGCGGCCGATCTGTTTCATCAGAGCAGCGCGCAACCGGTCTCGTTGGTCGGAGGTGAGCGGCTTGGCGACCCGGACGGTTGCCACGACCCGATTCTTCTGTGCCGCGGCCAACGTGACGTATCCCTCGATCGTGTGCCCGAAGGTTCGCTCTCGAGCCGCCACTGCCCGCTTCGCGAGCATGATCGTTGCGTCGGTCGCGCGGCCTCCAAGCAGCTCGCCGATAAGTTCCTGCCGCCTGCTGCGTTCGATCGAGCGGTCCGCCAGCACATTACGCAGATCGGGGTTGGACTCCACGAACCGGGCGAATCGGAAGAGCTGGTCCTCGGTGTCCTCCAGCTCGCCACGTCGGTCTGCCACGATGAGCACGGCACGTACGGCCTGCCGCTCCAGTGCGGCCGCGAACGTACGCCCCCCTGCCCACCGGAGCGTTGCCGCCTCCGCCACGAAATCAGCCACAGCCCGGTCAACTTTGCCGTCGAGCAACCCATGCACCAAACCCTGACGCGCTCCTTCCGGCGTGCCTGGATCGGTCACGGCCCGCCGCAGCGTTGGTGAGGACTCCAGCGCGTCAACCACCGCGAACATGTCGGTGGCGAAGGTGTCGCCGACCTGGCTGTCATTCAGCATGCGGTCCAGCGAACTCAGTCGCGCGTCGGTGGCGACGGTCATCACAGCCTCGCGCCCAGATTCATGACCTGCCCACGGGCGTGCGCTCGCCCTCACCTTCGAGCTCCGCGAGGAAGCGATCGACCGTACGTCGGGCTCGCTCATCGTCCTCAAGCGACTCGCCGACGATCCGGCTCGCCAACGTGGTGGCCAACGTACCGATCTCAGCTCGCATCTGAGTCATGACTGTGGCGCGCTCGGCTTCGAGCTGAGCCTCTCCCTGGGTCCTGATCCGGGCGACCTCGGCCTGCGCCTGCTCGCGAAGTTCGGCGAGGATCTGCGTGCCCTCGGATTTAGCGTCCTCGCGAATCCTGGCCGCTTCGGTGCGGGCCTCGGCCAACTGCTCGTTGTACTGGCGCAAAGCCGCATCGGCAGCCTCCTGAGCCTTCTCCGCCTTCTCCAAGCCACCCTGGATGGCGGCGGTGCGCTCGGCGTAGGTGGCCTCGAACCGCGGCACCACGAACCTGCTGATGAGGAAGGTCAGTAGCAGCGCGAACACAATCGCGGCAATCACTTCCGACAGGTGCGGGACCAGCGGATTCTCCTGGAGCGGTACAAGAAGCGCGGTCATCGAGACCACTCGCTCACAGCCCGCCGAAGACGAAGGCGAGGGCGATTCCGATGATCGCCAGCGCCTCAGTCACAGCGAATCCGATCCAGGCCGTGCCCATCATCGCGCCGCGGGCCTCGGGCTGCCGCGCCGTGCCCTGGATGACCGAGCCGAAGATCAAGCCCACGCCGATTCCGGGGCCGATGGCGGCGAGGCCGTAGCCGACGATACCGAGGGATCCGACGAGTTCCATTGGAGTCATTTGCGACTTCTTTCTTGACGGGGTTTCGCGGAATCTGCGGAAACCGAGGGTGGGTCAGTGCTCCTCGGACGCGGCCGAGGAGATGTACTGGGCGGTGAGAACGGTGAAGATAAAAGCTTGCAGGGACTGAACGAAGATCTCCAGGCCGAAGATCGCCATGCTGAAGATCAGGGCGACCACGCCGGCGGTCTTGTTGATGATCGACTCGGAATGCAGAAGCAAGTACTCCCCGCCCAACACGAACACCAGGACCAGCAGGTGCCCGGCGAACATGTTGGCGAAAAGTCGCAAGGACAGGGTGACCGGCCGGACGAGGATGTTGGACACGAACTCCAGCGGGATGATCAGCGGCCACATGAATACGGGCACACCCGAGGGCAGCGTCGCGTGCTTGAGGTAACCAAAGAAACCGTGCTTAGCGATGCCAACGCCGTTATAGATCACCCACACCAGAATTGCCAGGCCGTACGGCCAACCTATGTGCGAGGGCGTGGGTAGCAGGCTGAGTGGAAAGACTCCAAATAGGTTATTGACCAGCACGAAGGAGAACAGGGCGATCAGCAGCGGGAGGTATCTGCGGAAGTCGTGCCCGATCATGTCCCGGGCGATGGTGTTCCGGACGAAGAAGTAGGCAGTTTCGCCGAGGTACTGGCCCTTGCTGGGCACCATGGCGTTCTTCCGGGCCATGATCATCCAGAAGATCAAGATCAAGATCACCGAGATGATGCTCTGCAGCATGTACTTGTCTAACCAGGCTAACCAGGGAACGCCTTCGAACAGTGGCGGCACGTCGAAGCTATGCACCCCGGGGGCTTCGAAGCCGCCGCCGTCTGTTTCCAGCGGGGTCAGGCCCGACAAGAAACCGCTCACCGTTCCCCCTTCTCGGCCTTCTGCGTGTGCCCGGTTACCGTGCCCTGGTTGCTTCGATCCTTGGCACCCGTTGCAGGTGCTGCGTCATCGATGCGGCCAAAGCGCCGGATGATCACGTACGCCCCGAATGCAGCGCCTGCGACGATCCCGATCGGCAACAGGAACCTGGTGCCGAAGTAGTGATCGCCGAGCCATCCAAGCAGTCCGTAGACCAGAACGCCGGCGATCAAGTAGGAGAGCACTCGTAGCCCCAAGTCCATTCCGCCCGATTCCTCGCCTCCTTGCGATTTCGGCTGGTCGAAGGCCGCCTTCGGTTGTTCCTTCATGGCGTGACACACGCTAGCAGTGATTGCGGCACCGGTCACGGCTCCAAGTCACCTTTGCTTGGTGGCACGTACTCGGTGTCGTAGGCCCCGATTCGCAGGCGAGAAAAGACAAAGATTTCGACTGCCAGCCATCCCGCGACAACGATGATCGTTGTCAGGAAGATGACCATGGGTGTCAGTGTTGGCCAGACTTCGTGGTGGGCGTTGTAGAGCACCAGGACCAGTCCCAGGATCACCACACGCGCGGTGTAGCTGCACATCGACACAGTGAGCAACGTCCGGGCCCCAGCGTCGGCGAAGAGCACCATCACGTACTGGCCGACTCCATAGAAGAACAGCACCATGGCGGCTGCCAGGGCGGCCGAGATCAGGCCGCTCATCCCGTAGCCGATGGTGAAGCCGATCAAGCAGACGGTTGCCGCGATCAACCCGCCCACAGCACCGCCAATTAGCAGCTTGCGAGCCCGGATGACGTGCACACTCGGCCCATCTGCAGGCGTCGCCGCACGCTCGGGGCGGCTGTCGACGGTCATGAGCGGCAGTCCTTTTTATGCCAGTGTCGGAGCTGGATAGTGATCGGATACGGGCCGGGTCGCGTCGCGCGAACAAAGGTCGCAGGGCTGCGTCCGTGAAAACTAACACAGTGCCTTCTCCGACAACGGCATCTCCGGATGGACATGCGCGGAGCGAGCACTGCGAGCCGAGCAATCAGTGCAGAGACTCGCCCCGGCGGATCTGGTGCTTGGCGCGCACGGGGCGACCAAGTGTGACCACCATCAAAACCAGTGCGCACACTACCCCGATCGCCACGACAGTCCACTGTCGTTCTGTCTGCACCAGCCCCAAGATGATCACACCGAAGGAGACGAGCGCCGACCAGACATACATCAGCATGACGGCACGACGCTGGCTGTGGCCGCGTTCCAGAAGCCGGTGGTGCAGGTGCTGTTTGTCGGGTAAGAACCACCACTTGCCGGCATAGGTACGACGAATGAACGCCAGGGTCAGGTCGAGAAACGGCAGCGCGAGGATTGCCAGCGGCAACACCAAAGGAAGGACCGTCGGAACCAACCCCTCGCGACCGTCCTGAAGCTGCGAGATGTCGATCTGTCCGGTGAGGCTGATGGTGGACGTTGCAAGCAGCAGACCCAACAGCATCGCGCCGGAGTCGCCCATGAACATCCGCGCTGGGAAGAAGTTGTGCGGCAAGAAGCCGAGGCAGGCGCCAGCGATGGCGACCGTGATGAGGCTTGAGGTCGTCGCCCTGGTGAGGCCCTCAGTGACGGTGAGCAGATAGGAGTAGGCGAAGAAGGCAAGAGCGCCGATCCCGACTACTCCAGTGGCCAATCCATCCAGGCCATCGACGAAGTTCACGGCATTCGAGCACAGCACGATGAAAAACACGGTGATCGCAACCGAAGTTGTGCCGTCCAACGAGACGATCTGGTTGGGCAGCGGGATCCACAGCATCTTGACCCCCAGCGCCACGGCAATGCCCGCCGCGAAAACCTGCCCGGCGAATTTCGTCAGCGGGGGTAGCTCGAAAACATCGTCGAGCACACCCACGAGACAGATCACGATCGCTGCTACCAAAACAGCCCGAGAGTCTTGTTGCACAGTCGCCAAGCGGCCGAGAAATGGCAGCTGCCAGGAGATCAGAATCGCGGCCGCGACTCCAGCCAGCATCGCCACGCCACCGAAGTAGGGCATCTCGATCGTGTGCACGTCGCGGTCCCGGACTCTGGCCATTGCTCCGGTTCGCAGAGCCAGGCGACGGCAGACACCACTCAGCAGATAAGTCACTGCCGCCGCGATGCAGAGAACTAGCAAGTACTCGCGCACTCAGCCTCCCGCAGCGGGCGCTGAGCCATTGGGACTTGAGCCTGTCGACGGACCTTCGTCTTTCTCGCCGACTTCAGTGGGCAGATCGAGGAGATTCGGTGCGGTTTCACGGAGCGTTTCCACACTGATCGCGCCGCGCCGCAGCACCTGTCCATCCTCGTGTTGGGTGAAGTCGACGATGGTCGACGGCGCGCCATCCGCGCCACCGAGCTGACCACCGTCGAGATAGACCGACACAGAATCGCCGAGCTGCTCGATCGCCTCATCACAGCTCAAGGCCGCGGGCTGACCGCTGATATTGGCGCTGCTCACCGCCATCGGACCAGTCCGCCGCAAGATGTCGCGTGCCAGCTCGTGGTCCGGCACTCGAAGTGCGATGGTCCCCTCAGTGTCACCAAGATCCATTCGGAGGCTGGGCTGGATCCGGCAGATCACTGTTAGCGCGCCGGGCCAGTGTTTGTCGACAAGGGCATTGGCTGTTTCGGGCACGGCGACTGCAAGCGTCCGGATCAGTGCAGGCTCACCGATCAGTACCGGCGGCGGCATATCGCGACCTCGGTTCTTGGCGTCCAGCAGCCGCTGCACTGCCTCAGCACTGAAGGCATCCGCGCCGATTCCATAGACGGTGTCGGTCGGAAGCACGATGCACTCACCATCCTTGATCGCCTGGCGCGCAGCCTCACACGCTTCCGCGGTGTCCGCCGGATCGTCGCCGGTGCAATCGAAACGCCGGTATCCGAGATCGACAGCCGCCTCTGCCGCCTCCCCCGGGTCACGTTCGCCGGGCCCGCCGGTCGTGGTCACCGGTCAATCTTGCCAGAGTTGAATGTTGACAACGGTGTGAGCAACAAGATCACTCAGTGGGAACGGATCGCGCGCCGCTGTGCTGAGCCAGGCTGGCGCGCCGCTGTCCTGGACGATCGAGCGAGCAGGCACGTCTTTCGCCTGCGAGCGAGTAGGAAGGCAGCGGCTGACAAGCGCCAGCCTCAGCGAGCGGAGCGAGCAATGTGCGAGGAGCGAGGGGACACGCTCTTCGTCCCGGAGCGACGACGAAGTAGGCGGCTACAAAAGCGCGATCCGCGCTTGCGATGTTCGCGCCGCCGATCTGCAGGAGGAGCCAACGAAAAGCGTCGAGAAGTGGGCTGAATTCTCCGACACAATCGTTTCGTTGGATCCGACGAAGACGGCGGCTCCCGGCGAACATCGCAGCGAGCGGAGCGAGCCATTAGACAGCGAGCGCAGCGAGTGGAGCAATCAAGCACGCCGGACCGCGGTGACGAAACGCGGTCTGCCGGTCAAATCGGGATGATCGCGTACGCCGACGAAGCCACCGTGCTGGACAGGGACCTGCGGAGCGGACTCCCCTTGCAAATCAGCGTGCTCAACGCAGAGCAAGCCGGCCGGTCGTAGCAGTCGCGCGGCCTCGGCGACCACCACTCTGATCGCCTCAAGCCCGTCAGGACCGGCAAACAGGGCAAGCAGTGGATCATGATCACGCACCTCGGGCACCACGGATTCGAAGGCTTCCAACGGAATGTAGGGCGGATTGGCGATCACCAAGTCAACTGTGCCGTCAAGCTCAGGCAGCACGCCGATCATGTCCTGCACGTGGAGCTCCACCGTTGTGTCCGCGAGGTTCCGCGCCGCATAGGCCGCCGCCTCCTCAGACAACTCGACAGCATGAACCCGGGTTCCAGTCAGTTCGGTGGCTATGGACTTAGCGACTGCACCAGATCCCGTGCCAAGTTCGACGACCACCGGCAGGTGTCGCGACTCCCCGCGTGCGACTGCATAGACCATCGGACGCAGTTGTTCGATCGCCCAGCCGGTCATCACTTCAGTCTCCGGTCTTGGAACGAAGACGCCGGGGCCTACCTCCAGCTCCAGGTAGCGAAAGTGAGCTTTACCGGTCAAATGCTGCAGTGGCACTCGAGCGGCGCGTTTGTTGATCAATGTATGAAAGTGGGCCGCCTGAGGATCCTCGACGGTATCGAGCAGGGGAAGCCGAGCCAGCTCGACTCCTACTGCGTACGCCAACAACTGCCGGGCCTCCTGCTCAGCCGAGGAGACGCCGACCTCGCGCAACTGGCTCGCAGCCTGATGCAGCAGCGGTCGAACAGCCTTGCTCACGGCTTTGTGCTGCCGACCTGGGAGAGCCGGAGCTGGGTGTCGGCCTCCTGCAGCGCCTTGATCACCGCGTCCAGATCACCATTCAGCACTTGATCAAGGTTGTACGACTTGAAGCCAATTCGGTGGTCGGAGATGCGGTTCTCTGGAAAGTTGTAGGTACGAATGCGCTCCGAACGGTCGACCGTTCGGACCTGGCTGCGGCGGGCCGCCGAGGCTGCGCTCGCAGCCTCCTCTTCAGCGGCCGCCGTCAGCCGAGCCCGAAGCATGCGCATTGCCTGGTCCCGGTTCTGCAACTGCGAGCGCTCGTTCTGGCAGGAGACAACGATGCCGCTGGGGAGATGGGTGATGCGCACGGCCGAGTCGGTGGTGTTGACGCCCTGGCCGCCAGGGCCGGACGAACGGTAGACGTCGATCCGGAGGTCGTCCTCATTGATCTCGACCTCGGTTTCGGCAACCTCGGGCATCACCAGCACACCAGCGGCGGAAGTATGCAGCCGACCCTGGGACTCGGTGACCGGCACCCGTTGCACCCGATGTACACCACCTTCGAACTTGAGCACGGCATAGGGCATCGAGTCAGGCTCACTCAGGGCCGGCGCCTTGATCGCCACGGTCACTGACTTGTAGCCGCCAAGATCAGTTTCCTGAGCATCGAGAATCTCGATCTTCCAGCCGCGGCTCTCGGCGTAGCGCGAGTACATCTTGAGCAGGTCTGCGGCGAACAGCGCTGACTCCTCGCCCCCTTCGCCTGACTTGATCTCCATCAGGGCATCCGAGGAGTCGTTGGGGTCGCGGGGAGCCAGCAGTCGTGTCAACCGCTCCATAACCGGGCCCAGTTGCGCTTCCAGTTCTGCAGCCTCTGTAGCCAACGAAGAATCCTCCTCCGCCAACTCCTTCGCTGCTTCAAGATCATCTGTCAGCCGGGCGTATTCGTCCAACGCCTTCATGACGGGCAGCAGCTCGGCGTAGCGCCGACCCACCGCCCGGGCGCGAGCAAGATCAGCATGGACCGCCGGATCACCGAGCGCTGTTTCCAGCTCCTGAAACTCAGCGCGCAATGGAGCCGTCGACTCGAACATCCGACACTCCTCTCCGACTTGTCAGCGTGGGTGGTTGCTGACGACCACCACGCTGACAACTCGGTGGTCGAGACGCGGCAAGCGCCGGGTTGCAGGGCTTGGTCCCTGCCTCCCGGCGCTGCTTGCACAGCTACTTGCTGCTGGCTTTCTTGGCTGGCTTCTTGGCCGCGTACCTCTTCTCGAAGCGAGCGACCCGGCCACCAGTGTCGAGAATCTTCTGCTTGCCTGTGTAGAACGGGTGGCATGCGGAGCAGACGTCTGCGTGGATCACGCCGTTGGGCGCGGTGCTACGCGTAGTGAACGTATTGCCACACGTGCAGGTCACCTGCGTCTCCCCGTACGCGGGGTGAATGTCGGGCTTCATGCTTATCTCCTCATCGTGGTCGCCGGGTCGCCACGCATCTTGCGCTTAAGGCGTGAACCGGCACCAAAGGGTGATTCTGCCGCAGTCGGACCGCGGCACCAAATAGGGAACGGCTAACCCGTCCGCTTTAGTCCCTCGTGGAACCGTCGGTGCGGAGGGCCGCCTAGTCCTGTGACGGAATGGTCTTGGTGATCGCCATCAAGAACTCGGCGTTGCTCTGGGTCTTGCGCAGCCGGTCCAGCAGCATCTCCAACCCTTGCAGGCTTTCCAGGCCAGAAAGGACGCGACGCAGCTTCCACACGATGGCCAGCTCCTCGCGACTCATCAGCAGCTCCTCGCGGCGGGTGCTGGACGCGTCGACGTCGATCGCGGGGAAGATCCGCTTCTCGGCGAACTCCCGGCGCAGCCGGATCTCTGAGTTGCCGGTGCCTTTGAACTCCTCGAAGATCACCTCGTCCATCTTCGAGCCGGTCTCGACCAGAGCAGTCGCGATGATGGTGAGCGATCCGCCACCCTCGATGTTGCGGGCAGCGCCTAGGAACTTCTTCGGCGGGTACAACGCTGCGGAGTCGACACCACCGGACAAGATCCGTCCGGACGCCGGGGCTGCCAGGTTGTAAGCACGGCTCAGCCGCGTAATGCCATCAAGCAAGATCACCACGTCGTGGCCCAGCTCGACGAGCCGTTTCGCTCGTTCGATGGCCAGCTCGGCAACGGCGGTATGGTCCTCGGCGGGTCGGTCGAAGGTAGACGAGATCACCTCGCCCTTGGCTGAGCGCTCGAAGTCGGTGACTTCCTCGGGTCGTTCGTCCACCAACACCACCATGAGCTTCACTTCGGGGTTATTGATGGCGACTGAGTTGGCGATGGCCTGCATGATCAAGGTCTTGCCGGCCTTGGACGGGGAGACGAGCAGCGCACGCTGACCCTTGCCGATCGGAGCCACCAGATCGATGATCCGGCCGGCCATCTGGTTCGGCGTCGTTTCGAGCTTGAGCCGCTCCTGTGGATACAGCGGGGTGAGCTTGGCGAAGTCCGGTCGCTGCCGGATCCCATCGAGATCGCCACCGTTGACGGTGTCGATCCTCACCATCGGATTGAACTTCTCCTTGCGTTCGCCCTCGCGTGGCGTACGGATCACACCAGTGACCAGGTCGCCCTTACGCAAGCCGAGCTTCTTGACCATCGACAAGGAGACGTACGCGTCGTCGGAGCCAGGCAGATAGCCGTTGGTCCGGACGAACGCGTAATTGTCGAGCACATCCAAGATGCCGCGAGCCGGGACGAGTACATCGTCATCGGAAATCACCGGCTCGTCGTAGCGTTCGAGATTGCCACTGCCACCGCGGCTACGCCGGTTTTGGCGATCTCGACTACGCCGCCGGCGACTACGGCGGCCGCCACCTTCCTCGTCCCAGTCTCGGCCCTGGTTGTCTCGGCCCTGGTTGTCTCGGCCCTGATTGTCTCGGCCCTGATTGTCTCGGCCCTGATTGTCGCGCTGTTGGTTCTCGCGACCTTGAGCCTGGTCGCGGCCCCGGCGATTCTGGCGGTCGTTCTGCCGACTCTCGCGAGCTCCGTCGGCCCGCTCGCCCTCCTCAGCGCGGCCCTCAGCAGCCTCCTGAGCGTCCGCTCGGTCGGATGCTTGCTGGGAGTCGCTACCGTTCTGTGGCGCGCCGCTCTCCTTGCGGACCTGACCGTCGTCAACGGTCTCGACCGGTTCGTGCCGTTGATCTGGCGTCGAATCGGTGGGCTGGGTCGCAGCGACCAGCTCAGGCTGTACGGCGTGTTCGAGCATGTGTGCCTCCTCGCGCTCGTCGCTGGCTTCGCGCGGCGCTCGTTGCAGGTCATCCAGTGCGCTGGCGACATCTTGGTTGTCGCGGCCGTCCTGAACGCTGCGGTGGCCGTCTTGCCGGACCTGATCCGACGGAGCCTCAGCTCCGGGACCGCGCTGGGCGGACTGAATGGCGTCGATCAACTGGCTTTTGCGCATAGCGCCAGTCCCCTTGATTCCAAGGGAGCTTGCCAGCTGCTTAAGCTCGGCGAGGACCATCGAGTCCAGGCCTGAGCCCTTTCGATTGCGACGATCACTGGTGAGTTGCTTGCTCTGCTCGCCGGTGCCTTCGTCATGTGGCGAGGCATTCGTCACTTCGGCGATTTCTGTCAACGTGTGTCCTTGTCGGTTCGGGCACGTCATCGGTGCCCATCTATGGCGCGGGGTTCTGTCGCCCCGACCAGCGGGTCTTTCTTGAGGTCCTCAGCGCATCGCGACGATTTGTTTCTCGAGATGTGGCTGACGGAGATGCCGTTGAGCTTCGTCCGCGTCGCACCTGACCTTGAGGCGCTACTTGGTCAGATGTGCGACTTTGTGACTTGGCTGGTTTGGGGAGCCGGTCACCGCAGCTGTCCTGACCGTGTCGGCCCTTTAAGGCTAGCACCTGCGTCAGGACTTTCCATCACAGTGTGATCACGCACCCCGCGGACTTCTGGCTCCAGGATCGATGCGGCTGATCCTAGGCCACTGAGTCGTGCCGAGAATCCAGTTGCTTGTTGATCTTGAAGCAGAGCCAGATCCGCCTGCCGACCCAGCACCAAAACGCTCGGACCAGCACCACTAATCATCGCCGCAAAGCCCTGTCCTCGCAGCGATTTCATCAGCTCGTAGGAGCGTGGCATCGCTGCTCCTCGATATCCCTGGTGCAGCCAGTCGTGCGTGGCCTCGTAGAGCAACTCCGGCTCATATGCCATGGCGTGGACCATCAGAGCCGCTCGGCCGGAGTTCGCCGCCGCGTCGACGTGTGGAACGGTCTCAGGGAGCAGACTGCGTGCCGCCTCAGTTGCCAACGACGTCTCAGGGATGAAGAGCGCCGCACCGATCGAGGGGTCAACGTGGCCCTGCGCCACCCCGACCCCGGTTCGGCCCTCGTACGCCAGCACGAAACCTCCATAGACCGCTGCGGCAACATTGTCGGGATGACCCTCGATCGCATTGGCATGACCGAGCAGCCAATCTGGCGTCACCTGTGCCTGGGCCAGTTCGGCGGCGGCTACCAAACCAGCGACGATTGCCGCTGATGAAGATCCGAGGCCCCGACCGTGCGGAATCGTGTTGCGACAGCCGAGCCAGAGTCCCGGCGCTCTGACGCCCAGATCGGCGAGGCCGACGAGGACTGACCGGATGATCAGGTGGCTCTCATCCCGGGGCAGCTCGGCCGCTCCCTCTCCGGACACCTCGATCTGATAGCCCTCTTGGATCACCGCCAGGTTGACCCGCTCTCGCCAGTCGAGGGCGAGCCCGAAGCAGTCGAAGCCCGGTCCGAGGTTGGCACTGGTGGCTGGAACCTCCACCGTCACGGACTTTCCGGGACTTAGCGTCTGCTGATCCGACGGGTCAGGACGCACCGTCGGCTCCCTGGAGCGTCATTTGGAGACCTAGTGCCCTAGTCCAGCAGTCCGCAGACCGTCGCAATAGCGAGCAGATCGGCTTTGACGACTTCGGCATGAATCGGGCCGAGTCGTGACAATGCCGTGTCCACATCCTTGAGGCCATGTCCGGTTACGGTGATGGCGATCTGGAGACCAGACTCCACCTCGCCGCGCTGGTGCTTGGCAAGTAGACCCGCAACCCCCGCAGCTGAGGCGGGCTCGACAAAGACGCCCTCTTCACGAGCGAGGAAGGCCTGAGCATCGAGAATCTGCTGGTCGCTGACGGCCTCGATCAGGCCACCGGATTCGTCGCGGGCTGCCCGAGCCTGCTCGGCGGAAGCCGGGTTGCCGATGCGGATCGCCGTGGCGACGGTTTCGGGGTGAAGAACCGGATGTCCAAGCACGAGAGGGGCGGCACCTGTCGCCTGAAACCCCCACATTCGTGGAGTTCGTGTCGCTTTGCCAGCCGACGCGTACTGGGTATAACCACGCCAGTACGCCGAGATATTCCCAGCGTTCCCAACAGGGATCACATGTACGTCGGGTGCGTCGCTCAGCTCGTCGATCACTTCGAACGCCGCAGTCTTTTGCCCCTCGATCCTGTTGGGATTGACCGAATTGACGAGGGCGACCGGGTACTCCTGGGCGAGCTTGCGCGCCAGTTCGAGGCAGTCGTCGAAGTTTCCGTCGATTTGCACCACCTTCGCACCGTGGACGATTGCCTGGGCCAGCTTGCCGGTCGCGATCCGGCCCGCAGGCAGAAGGACGATAGTGGTCAGGCCCGCCCTGGCGGCGTACGCGGCGGCCGAGGCAGAGGTGTTTCCCGTCGAAGCGCACACCACAGCCTGTGCACCCTGCCCGGCGGCGACACTGAGCGCAACGGTCATGCCGCGGTCCTTGAATGAGCCGGTCGGATTGGCACCCTCGACCTTGATCCATGTCTCGCAGTGCAGGATCTCCGACAGCTTCTCGGCGGCAACCAGCGGCGTGCCTCCTTCGCCCAGCGTGATCACCGGATCGCTATTGGACACGGGCAGCCAGTCTCGGTAGCGAGCGATCACCCCGTATCCCGGACGACGCTTGAGAGCAGTCGGCCGGTCCGCGATGAAGGACTCGGGAATCACGTCACTCCCCTTCGACGCGCATCACGCTCGTGACCTCGCGGACGACATCGAGCTTGCGCAAGGCTCGCACCGTGGCGCTCAGTGCGGCATCTTGTGCGCGGTGCGTCACGATCACCAGCTGAGCGTCAGCATCTCGCCCGTTCTGGCGTACGGTCTCGATCGACACATTGTGTTCGGCGAAGACGTGAGCGATCGTCGCCAGGACGCCTGCTCGGTCGGCGACCTCGAGCGAGAGGTGGTAACGAGTCATCACGTTCCCGATTTCGCTAACGAGACGTGCAGCGTAGCTCGACTCACCCGGTCCGACTGCCCCGCGCAGCCGGTTCCGGGCCACGGTGACCAGGTCCCCGAGAACGGCACTGGCCGTCGGTGACCCGCCCGCACCAGGACCGTAGAACATGAGCCGTCCGGCAGACATCGACTCGACGAACACCGCGTTGTAGGCGTCGCCGACCCCGGCGAGCGGGTGAGATCGCGGAATCATCGCCGGATGGACCCGCACCGACACCGTTCGCTCTGCAGCGCCTGCGACGAGTGGGGATAGCTCGCAGATTGCCAGCAGCTTAACCACACAGCCGATGTCATGCGCCGAGGCGATGTCAGTAGGAGTGATCCCGGTGATGCCTTCCCGGTAGACATCCGCGCCGGTGACCCGAGTATGGAATGCCAGGCTCGCCAAGATCGCTGCCTTGGCTGCGGCGTCGAAGCCCTCGACGTCTGCCGTCGGGTCCGCCTCCGCGTAGCCGAGCTGCTGCGCCTCAGCAAGCGCGTCGGCAAAACCCATTCCCGCGGTATCCATGCGATCCAAGATGTAGTTCGTGGTGCCGTTGACGATCCCGATCACCGAGGTGATCTCGTCACCGACTAGCGACTCCCGGAGTGGCCGGATGATCGGGATGGCGCCAGCAACCGCGGCCTCGAAGTAGAGATCCGCGGCACCCTTCTCCGCAGCCTCGAACAGTGTGGCGCCGTCCTCGGCTAGCAGCGTTTTGTTAGCGGTGACGACCGAGGCTCCATGGCGCAGTGCGGCCAAGATCAGCGAGCGGGCCGGCTCAATCCCGCCGATGACTTCGATCACGAGATCGACGTCTTCTCGGGTAACCAATGCCTCGGCATCGGTAGTGAACAGCCCGGGATCGATACCTGGCCGCTCGCGGTCATCGCGGCGAACCGCGATTCCGACCAGCTCCAACGGCCGGCCCACGCGGGCGCGCAGATCGGCTGCCTGCCCGATGATCAACCGCGCCACCTCGGAGCCAACTACGCCGCAGCCGAGCAGTGCCACCCGAAGCGGTGTCAGCGGCGGAACGTCAAGTAAGGATGTGGGCTGCACGCTGGTCAAAGTCACGGAAACCTCATTTACACAACGACACCACGACCCCGAATCGTGGCGGTTTCATTCTTCACTATATTTTTTGGGGCTCTGCTCGCGCATCGCGCTATGGACTCGCCTACTTCGTCGTCGTTCCCAGACAAAAGCGCGTCCGCTCACGCTCTGTCTTATTGCTCGCTTCGCTCGCTGCGATGTTCGCTAGGTTGCCGCCGTCTTCGTCGGAGATGACGGAACGGAAAAGCGTTGTCCCGTCATCTCCTCCTGCAGATCGGCGGCGCGAACATCGGTCGACTCGCCTACTTCCAGTCATCCAGAATCCAATGCCAACAAGTCTTCGATCGTTTCCCGCCTGATCAGTGTCGTGATCTGGCCAGCACGAACGGCGATGACAGGCGGTCGGGGGACGTAGTTGTAATTGCTCGCCATGGAGCGGCTGTACGCGCCCGAGCCCGGTACTGCGAGCAGGTCGCCGGCGGCTATGTCCGCCGGAAGGAACTCATCCCGCACCAGGATGTCGCCGCCCTCGCAGTGCTTGCCGACCACCCGCGCCAGCACCGGAGGAGCCGATGAACGGCGTGAGGCCAAAGTTGCCGAGTACTCGGCTGCATAGAGAGCAGTCCGGATGTTGTCGCTCATCCCGCCATCGACCGCGACATAGAGGCGGCTGACACCGCCGTCCAGCGCGACGGACTTGACTGTGCCAACGCGGTAGAGGGCGAAGGTACTGGGACCGCTGATCGCACGACCCGGCTCGATGGACAGATGTGGGACGGCGATGTCCAGGGCTGAACATTCGTGGGCGATGATCTCTCGAAGTGCCTGCGCCAGAGCACCGGGCGTCGAAGGCGTGTCGGCGCTGGTGTAGGCGATGCCGAAGCCGCCCCCCAGGTCCAGCTCACCCAGTTGAACACCGGTCTGAGCTGCGAAGTCGGCATGCAGCCGGAGGGTACGGCGTGCTGCGACCTCAAAAGCCTCAGCGTCGAAGATTTGCGAGCCGATGTGAGAGTGAATACCGATCAGATCGAGCCAGGGATGCTGGTGGCAGGCGAGCAGAGCCGAGGCCGCTGTGCCACCGGCGATTGAGAAGCCGAACTTCTGGTCCTCGTGTGCGGTAGCAATGTATTCATGGGTGTGCGCTTCGACACCTGTGGTTGCCCTGACCATGACCCGCGGCCGGCTCTGCAGCTCCTCGGCTAGCGCGCCGAGCCGGGCGATCTCGTCGAATGAATCAACGATGATCCTTCCGACTCCGACTGTCAGGGCCTCCCGTAGCTCTTCGACACTCTTGTTGTTGCCGTGCAGGCCCACCCGCTGCGGATCGAGACCGGCACGCTGCACCACAGCCAGCTCACCACCGGTACAGACGTCGACGCCGAGACCCTCTTCCCTGACCCAGCGGGCCACGGTCGTACAGAGGAAGGACTTGGCGGCGTAGTAGACATCCCAGCCCTGGAAGGCAGCCGCGAAGGCGCGGGCGCGTGCCCGCAAGTCGGCTTCATCCACTACGTAGACGGGTGTGCCGACCTGGTCGGCAATCTCGACAACCGTGAGGCCAGCCACGGTGAGCGCGCCGGACTCGTCTTTGCGCACGCCGGTGCTCCACAGGCTTGGCAGCAGGCTGTTGACGTCGCTGGGCGTGCTCAGCCAGCTGGGAGCCCGCGCGGTGGAATCGGCGTGGATCGAGCCGGCCACGTGGGTATGGGTCACATCGCGGAACTGTGCCAGACCAGGCCTGACGGGCCCGGACTTATCAGCCCGCGGACATGCGACGCGGCACTACGACGATGCCGTGATGTTGATCGTGCGACTCGCTGCCAGCCGCACCTCGCGTGGAGCTGAGCTCGCTGTGCCGTCGACAGTGACCTTCAGCGCTCCGCATGCCGAGCCGAGACAATGATCATCGAACCGCACACCCCAGACGGTGAAGAACTGTCCAAGCGTCACGGCGTCGGTTTCCCGACCCTCCAGCCACACCTGACCAGATGTGTCATGGGTGTGTACCGGTGCCTGGAGCGCTCGAACCCGGTCGATTCCCACGTGAGCGGGCACTTCCACCGATGTGCCATCGACGGTAATGCGGAGATCGACGACGCGGGAGTTCTCATTGCTGCTGAGAGGTTGCGCTTCCAGTCCAGCGGCTGTGATGTAGGAGATGGCGTCCCGAGGGGCGCTCCATGGGGGCGGCGTACTCCGCTGCTCGGCTGGAGACGGCGTAGCCTGCCGGACGCAGCTAGTGAGCACGAGCAGAACGATGATCAACGCCGCCCGCGCAGCGGGCGCGCTCCACCAACCGGCCCGCACGGGACGAGAATAGAACGACGACGATGTCACGCCGTGCCAGCGCAAGCGCCAAGCCGATGTCCACGCTGGTACATTGCCTTTCGGCCCTCTTCTGGGCCGCAGCTTGCCGGGTGACAGGCCCCCGTAGCTCAGGGGATAGAGCACCGCCCTCCGGAGGCGGGAGCGCGAGTTCGAATCTCGCCGGGGGCGCCATCCGAATTTGGCGCCCGACCTGCGGTTTTACCTTTCACCTCGTAGGCGGCCAAGTCGACCGCATCGGCGTTTGGCAACACTTTGGCAACAGGATTTTGAGCATTGGCAACAGCAGCGGTGGATCCGCACTCTCGATAGGCAGCTGAAGGCGAACGCCCAAGCCATCGCCCGACTCGTGGCCGCCGCGGGAACTACGCTTACCGAAGTCGTCGGCGTGGGGCCCATCGTGGCTGGCCGGTTGATCAGTCGGACCGGTCGCGTCAGCCGCTTCCCCACCGCGTCAGCTTTCGCCAACTACGCCGGTGCGGCCCCGGAGGAGATTGCCAGCGCGGAGAAGTCCCGGCACCGTCTCTCACGCCACGGGGATCGGCAACTCAACTCCGCCCTTCACACCATTGCGATCACCCAGATCCGCCATGTCGGGCAGCCGCGGCAACCGCTACTACCGAACCAAGATCGCCGAGGGAAAGACACCACGCGAGGCCGCGCGCTGCCTGAAGAGACGCCTCGCCGACCACCTTTGGCGCGTCATGATCACCGACGAACGACGGCAGGCGGCGAGCCTGGGAGGACATCTGGGGGCGGCTCTGCAATCCAGCGCGGCTGGCTCAACCCCACCAACCAGCTCTTCGGACAAGTCACTTCCCAGACCCGCCAACCACGACTCTACGACGACCAAGCCAGCCGCTTGACAAACACAGAGGCACCCAAGGGGAGCGACCTCGCCGTGCATCCCGAGGCCGAGCTGGACCGGGTCGCCGCCGAACTCAACGACCGGCCCCGCAAACGGCTCGGATTCCGCAAACCGGTCGAACAGATCGCTGACCTGCTTCTGGCAGCGTGAAGAACATCCCGCTCAACCGCCAGCGCCCGACCACACCTCCACGTCCTTCCTCATAGCGGCCAGCCCGGATGCCGCGCCGGAGGAGTCCAGATGGAGCCCCCGCAGCCGCGCAGCGGCGAGGAGGAACGACCTTGACGCCGACCAGCGGCAACCCACCATCAAGCGGCGAGGAAGGGAGCCGACCACATCCGCGAAACCCTGCCAGCGCAGCTCAGGAAACGCTACACACGCCAGCTTCAACCACCGTGGCACTATCGCAGGAAGCGTGTGTGTTGCAACCACCGGCAGAATCCGCCGAACCGCCAGCGGGACGATTTCGGGGCACCGATCAGGCAGCAGACGCACCGCAATTGCCGAGTTGCTGGACGCGCAGGGGCCACTCCGGGAGCGCGCTGTCGCGACGACGAAGGACGTGCGATGCGGAGATGTCGTTTCGCGCCGTTCTAGGTAGGTACTCGCACTTGTGTGCCTTTGACGAACACGGCGGCCACGTCGTGGATGGTGTTGATGTCTTCGAGGGGGTTGCCGCGCACGGCCACGAAGTCGGCATCCTTGCCCGGCTCGAGCGTGCCGGTTGTGTCGGCGATCCCGCATACCTCGGCCGCCACTGCGGTGGTGGCGGTGAGGGCTTGCGCGTTGGTCATGCCCATTCGGGGGAGAAAGACCACGCCGTGAGGAAGCACGTCATGAGGCTTGTTGGGGCCGACGCCGGCGTCGCTGCTGCACACCACTCGTGCTCCGGCGCGTACCAGGGTGGCACAGTTGGCGAGGATGGCGTCGAGTCGCTTCCGCATAGCTGGGTAGGGCACTTCGCTGCCAGGAAGGAGCGCGGCGGTCATCGAGATGGCCACGCCGCTTCGAGCGAGCTGTTCCAAGAGGTCGGGGTCCGCGTCGACTCCCTCGGCGGTGAAGAACGTGCAGTGCTCGATGGAATCCACTCTGGTGGCGAACGCATCGGCGATCCCCTGCGGGCCGTGGGCATGCGCCGCGATCCTGAGCCCGTGGGCGTGCGCCTCGTCAACGGCCGCAGCGAGCTCCGCGCGGTTGTACTGCGACTCGTGGGGTCCGAATGTAGGGGTCATGTTCCCCCCGGTTGCCATGATCTTGATGACATCGACGCCGTGGGTCACCCGCTCGCGGACCGCTCGGCGAACGCCATCCTCGCCATCGGCTACACCCCCAAGGAACCAGCAGTGGCCGCCCGAGACGGTGAGGGGCGGCCCGGCGGTAAGGATACGAGGGCCGACCTCGTGGCCGTCGCGGAACAGGTCCCGCAGCCTGAGGGACAGGTAGTTGCGGTCCCCAAGGTCGCGGATCGTGGTGATTCCCACGGCGAGAGCTCGCTGCGCGGCACTCTGCATCCGTTGCAGCACGGCGGCGTCATCTGCTGCCTGGAGATGGGCCACCGGGTCGTCCGAGGCGTCGAACACCAGGTGCTGGTGGACGTCGATGAGGCCTGGAAGCAGCGTGACGTCTCCAAGATCAACGACATCACCGGCATCCGATCCTGACGCCGCTCGCGAGCGGGGCCCGACATCCAGAATGCGGCCGTCCTCGACCTCGACCACCCAATCGCGGAACACCTTCGGGGTCCGGCCATCGAAGAGCCGATGAGCCCTGAACAACATCGCGCCTCCTCCTGGAAATTCAAGTTCACTCCAACGGCGGAGCAGAGTTGGGGGCCGATCATCTCGCTTGGGAGGCGAGTGGTCCCAGAACCTGGGCACCGCCCCGCCTTCCACTGATTGCCAGCCAGCACAGCTACTCAGACATCCGGATCTGCCGCGAGCCGCGCGCACCGCCCAGGCCACCCTGTAAAGGGACGGTATACGGCCAGTCAGCCATCCCGCCTCATAATTGTCGACCTGGCAACCCTGGCCAGCGACCAGGAGTCGGCGCGCCTCCCCGCCGACATCGCGTTCCCCGAACCGGCCCTGTCTGATCGCGAGCCCGCTCGCGACTTCCTCCAGATGCACCGCGCACTAGACGCGCCCACCACCAGGCTTGAGCACGAACAACGGCTCGCTGCTGAGTGGCTGCGTGCGCTGATCGAGCGCTCCTCCTCCGTCCGGCCGCTGCGATCACCGCTCAACCCTGACGACGACCGAGCGCTTCGCTGGGCCTGCGACTACCTCGCAGACCGGCCGGAGCGCAACGCGGGCCTCGACCAGCTCGCCGCCGCCGGTATCGGGAAGTTCCGCCTCTTCCGCGAGCGCACCGGCCTAGCACCCACGCGCCGCAGGTCGCCCACCGCATCCGTAAGGCCCGCCGACTACTCGAAGCCGGCGAGACGATCGCCGACGTCGCCGCCTCCAGCGGCTTCACCGATGGAGGCGGAGGGACTCGTCGGTCGTCTAGTCGAGGCCCTGCACGGCGACTGCGCGCAGGTGCGCTGCGCCCTCGCGCAGCTTCTTCGCCTCCTGGTAGGTATCCGACTGGTACCAGCGCTTCGCGGCCCCGAGGTCCTCGAACTCCAGCACCACGAGGCGGGACGGCTGCCAGTCGCCCTCGAGGACGGCGAGCTCGCCGCCACGGGCGAGGAAGCGGCCGCCGCCGGCTGCGATCGCGCCTGGCGACGCGGCCTTGTACTGCTCGTACTGCTCCGGGTCGGTGACGTCGGTTTCGACGATGACGTATGCAGCCATGACGGGAATCTACGCTTGCGACGTGGGGACCAGAGCCGAAGCCTCGCGAGTCTGCTATTTCAACGTGTCACAAGGGACCGACATACGGGCATCCGCCGCTATGAACAGGCTGCCCTTTGAGCTGCCCACAAGAAGCGGTGAACGGGCTCATCGCCCGCCCCCAGCGATGATCGTGCCCAGCTCCGGCGGTAGCCTCCCAGCGATTCGCAACTCTTATGAGGGCCATCTCCCACTTCTCACAGAGTCTCAGCGATGCTCTTCCCGCCGCGTCGATGCGTGACGTAGGCCTCGCGGAGCCATCGGTAGCCAGTCTCCTTCCCGATGCCGACCTCCCGGGCTGACCTATTGAGACCCCTGCCTTCCCTCACCGACGTGAGAAATCGGACACCTACCGCTGACGAGGAACTGAGATGCATGTCGAACCACCTTGTGAACAAGGCGTTGCTTCGACCGATAGAACCTGGGGTACCTCAAACAGGACGAGCGTCGAGCCTCGACGCAGCACGCCGAGAGTCAAACCACTCCTCTCCATGATTCCAACCACGCCACAGCACGGTCGGCATCGGGCCGCCGTCTTTCCTCGACGCTGAGAAGCCGCTCGAGGATCACGCCCGCATCGACGAGTCCCGCCTCCAGCAGGGCTCCAACGAAGTTGCGATCCTTCTCCCTGAACGCGCAGAGCTTGGCGACACAGAGATCTTCCTTGTCCAGGCACCAACCGGTGAACTGCGGTTGTCCGGCCGGCGCTGCCGTGTTGGCGTTCTGCACTTTAACCAACCGATCGCGCCACCGATCCGGGAGCGTCGACGTTTCCAGATCGACGCCGTCGATGCTGAAACCGTGCAGGTCCTCGAATGTGGAGAACTCGCCCGCGACGCCCTCGATCAGGTCAGCAAGACGCGCCGTCTCGTCGTTGCTGTTGGCGATCGGCAGGATGTCGACCTCGACAGACATGGTGGCATCAGCAGGAAGCTCATCCTCGCGGAAGCTTCCGAGGATCGCCTGCGAGCCGACCACGATCACCTCCGGTCGCTCGATGATCTGACAAGCCGTCCGGATGGCGTGTTCCAACTGGTCGCGACGCATCAGCTGGCCATCTGGAGCACGTCCGTACGCTCGTCCTGCGAGAGCAGCCCGCCCATCGGCGAAACCTCACGCATCTCGATCGAGTCCCGGTCCAACCCTGTCAAGACGCGGTGGAGCCCTGGCACATCGCCGCGATCGATCAGCGTCATCCACCGGTCGAGATTGCGCCCGTGCGGCTCGCCGCTGACGCCGTTGCGGAGCCGCTCCAAGTTGCGCTCGATGGTCGGCCGCCACTGCTCCAGGCTCGTTCGCGTTAGGTGTGTTGAGAGCTGGCGGTGGAGTCGCCACGACCGTCGTTCGGAGTGGGTCAGCTCGGGCACGACGGGACGTCGGACCACCTCAAGTCGATAACCGATGCACGACAGGAGCCGATCGAGTTGCTCATCGCTCAACTCGACCTTCCCGGATAGGAACTGGCTGATGCTGGGCTGGTGCACACCGCTGACACGGGACAACTCGGACTGAGTGGTGCTCGTTTCGAGCATCACCTCGCGGAGCAGATCACCTCGGCTGGACATGACTCGACTATAGCACTCTATGCTATAGAGATCGCTCAGCCAGGAAGCCCCGGTTCGCTAAGTTCCGAGGTGGCGCGTTGGCAACAGATTTGCAACACCAGAACCGAAAACGGCCCCACTCGGCTAGCAACGACCAACCACTCAAAGTGGGTCTGACCTGCAGTCGTCTTCTGGCTCTCCGGAGGCGGGAGCGCGAGTTCGAATCTTGCCTGGGGGCGCCAGTCGCGCAGATGGCCAGGGAACTCATTGCCGTCATCCTCGACATTCGACTGCGCGAGGTTGCTGTCGACCTTTCCTGCGGCGCGATGGATGGCATAGATGTTGCGGCGGCGTAGTTGCAGCGCTGCACCACTGGGCCCTGAATCTGCATCACCAGCGGTGAAGAAGGCGCCGCTGATGGGCACTTGGGTCGCGTTCGTGATGCAAATCCAGGGAGCAGCCTTTGGTAGGTTCGCAGCGTTCCGTCCTCGACCAAGGTCCTCCCAAGTCCGATGCGCCCTCCCCTGCCAGCCGAATGTCTGGGTCCTGAATGAGCCGACTCGCTGCCTGGTATGACGCCCACCGTGGCCCTCGAACGATCGTCATCGGCTGGCTATCCACCCGCTTGCTGATCTTGGTCATACTGGCGGCTTTTGAGCGTTTCGTGGTGGGCGATGTCTTCTATTACTACCGCAAGATCAACGCCCTCTTCACTGCTGGCCTGGACCGCACTCTCTATGAGTACCCCACGCCCGTGGTCTGGATCCTCTGGCTCCCTTACGGCGCCTCCTTTGGCAGCCGCGTCGGCTATCTCGTAGCCTTCGTCGTCTTCATGCTCGCCCTGGATGCCGTCTTCTGCTACGCCCTCTGGCGCGCGAGCGGGCGGCGACACGACAGCGCCGTCGACTTCTGGCTGATCTTCGTTCCCCTGATCGGTCCGCTCGCGTATCTGCGCTTCGACATGCTGCCGGCGGTGCTCGCCGGCGGAGCGCTCCTCGCAGCACGGCGCAAGCCATGGGTCACAGGAGCCCTGACAGGTCTGGGTGCGGCCATCAAACTCTGGCCTGCGCTGCTCATTGGTGCTTTCCTGTCCTACCGATCCGACAGGCGACCGGCAGGCATCGCCTTCATTGTCGTGGGCTTCGGCCTCGCCTTGATCAGCCTGATCTTTGGTGGCTGGTCACGACTGATTTCGCCACTGACCTGGCAGTCGGATCGCGGGCTGCAAATCGAGTCGATCTGGGCAACGCCATTGATGCTGGCACGGGCTGCGAGGCCTAACCAGTGGATTATCAACATCTCCCGATACCAGGCGTACGAGATCTTCGGCCCGGGCGTGGATGCCTGGGTGATGATCAGCAGCATCGCGACGGTGTTGGGTCTATCGGTGATCATTTTGCTGACTGTTCGCGCCTTCCGTCATGACGGATCGACTCCCGCGGCGATCGGCTTAGTCGTCATCGCGACGGTGGCGATCATGACGATCACCAACAAGACCTTGAGTCCGCAGTATCTGCTCTGGGTGGGTGGCCCGATGGCGGCACTATTGGCGTTCCGGCCCCAAGCCACACCCGAGGAGCAGCCGGCGATCAGCCGGATCGCCCGACAGGCTCTGGTCCTAGCACTCCTGACTCAACTTGTCTATCCGCTGTTCTATTACAGCTACCTTGGTCATCATGGTCACGCGATGATCATCGTCTCGACTATTGTCACCGCCCTTCGCAACCTTGCTTTGGTGGTCTTCACAGTCGAGGTCTGCCGGCTGGCCTGGCGCATGCTGGGCGCTGGGGTCACGGAGAGAACAGCCCTGACGCGCCGGGATTGATGGTCGACGGCCGAGGTCACGCTGACGAAATGAGTCGCGCCCCGACCAGTGATTGGCTGGTCTCAAGCTTGGGTAGCCTAGGTAACGCCTGCCAGGAGCGTGCCGGGAGCAGGCCGGGAGCAGGCCAAAGGCGGATGAGATCCGCGAACAGTACGTATCAGGAAGAAGGCGACCGTGGCCATCCTGCCCGACGAATCACCTAGTAGCGCGCCCGAAGCCGACTTTGGTGCCAACGACTGGCTGCTGGAGGAGATGTACGAGCAGTACACCGCAGATCCCAGCTCGGTCGACGAGACGTGGGTGGAGTACTTCAAGGTGCACGGTGCGCCAACGACCGACGCAGGTAACGGCGGCGCGGCCGAGAAACCCGAACCTGAGCCCCGACGTGATGCGGAGCCACCAACCACTGGTGAGGAGCCGGCCCCAACGGCAGCAGCTCCTGCGCCGGCCCCCGCGCAGACCTCCCCCACCACGCAGCCGCCGGCTGAGCCCGCTGCGTCGCGTCGCACGCCGACAGTCGAGAAGCCCGCGCCAACCAAGGAGATCCGGCCGAGCGCTCCAGGAGCGCGCGGCGGCGTCCCTGCTGATCCCCCTAGCGCTCAAGACCGGCCAAAAGTCGCACTCGAAGGGCCAGTCAGAACCACCATGCGCGGGACTCTGGCACGTACTGCCAAGAACATGGACGTCTCTTTGACAGTGCCAACCGCGACCAGCGTTCGATCCCTTCCGGTCAAGCTGCTCATCGACCAGCGCGTGGTGATCAACAACCATCTCCGACGGGCGCGCGGCGGCAAGGTCTCCTACACCCACATCATTGGCTACGCCATGGTGAAGGCCCTGAAGACTGTGCCCGCCATGAACAACGGCTACGACGTCGTCGACGGCAAGCCGACGTTGGTCGTACCAGCTCATATCAGTCTCGGCCTGGCCATCGACCTTCCCAAGGAAGATGGCACCCGCCAGCTGCTCGTGCCGAGCATCAAGAAATGCGAGGAGCTGGACTTCGCCCAGTTCTGGTCTGCGTACGAGCAAATGGTCAAGAAGGCGCGAGCAGGCCAACTCACGGTCGAGGACTTCGCTGGCACCACTATTACCCTGACCAACCCGGGCACCATCGGAACAAACCATTCGGTTCCCCGCTTGATGCAGGGCCAGGGCGCGATCATCGGCGTTGGTTCCATGGAGTATCCGCCAGAGTTCCAGGGATCCGACCCTGATCGGCTCAGCGACATGAGCGTCTCCAAGATCATGACGCTGACCTCGACCTATGACCATCGGGTCATCCAGGGAGCGCAATCTGGTCAGTACCTGGCTCGCCTGCATGCGTTGTTGCTTGGCGAGGACGGCTTCTACGACGACATCTTCGGTGCGCTGCGCATCCCGTACGAGCCAATCCGCTGGGCACAAGACATCAGCAGCCTCCACGAGGACCAGATCCCCAAGCAAGCCCGGATCATGGAGATGATCAACGCCTATCGGGTGCGCGGCCATCTGATGGCCGACACGGATCCGCTGGAATACCGCCAGCGGCGCCATCATGATCTTGACGTGCAGTCGCACGGCCTGACGCTGTGGGATCTGGACCGTGAGTTTGCGACGGGATCCTTCGCCGGTGGAGATGGCCGGATGAAGATGCGGAAGATCTTGGGCATCCTGCGCGACTCCTACTGCCGGACTACCGGCATCGAGTACATGCACATCCAAGAGCCCGTGCAGCGCAAGTGGATCCAGGATCGGGTCGAGCGGCCGCACGAGTCACTCCCCCGCGAGGAACACTTGCGCATTCTGGACAAGCTCAATGAGGCCGAGATCTTCGAGACGTTCTTGCAAACCAAGTTCGTCGGACAGAAGCGGTTCTCCCTGGAAGGGGGCGAGTCGGCAATCGTCTTGTTAGATGAGGTGTGCGAGCAGGCGGCCGAAGCCAGCCTGGAGGAAGTCTGCATCGGCATGCCGCACCGCGGCCGGCTCAACGTGCTGTCCAACATCGTCGGCAAGTCGTACGAGCAGATCTTCCGGGAGTTCGAAGGCAATCTGGATCCTCGTACCGTCCAGGGCTCCGGCGATGTCAAGTATCACCTCGGCTCGGAGGGAAAGTTCACTGCGCTTAGCGGTGCGACGATCAAGACGTCCGTGGCGGCCAACCCGAGCCATCTCGAGGCGGTGAACCCGGTGCTGGAAGGCATCGCCCGAGCCAAGCAGGACATTCTTGACCGCGGAGCGGAGTTCCCCGTGCTACCCGTGCTGATGCATGGGGACGCGGCATTCGCGGGTCAGGGTGTCGTCGCCGAAACCCTCAACCTCAGCCAGCTACGCGGCTACCGTACGGGCGGCACGATTCACATCGTCGTGAACAATCAGGTTGGCTTCACCACCTCGCCGACCGAGTTGCGGTCCTCCATGTACTGCACCGATGTGGCCCGGATGATCCAGGCCCCGATCTTCCACGTGAATGGCGACGATCCAGAGGCCTGCATCCGCGTAGCTCGGCTGGCGTTCGCCTTTCGACAGGCGTTCAACAAGGATGTGGTCATCGACCTCATCTGCTACCGCCGGCGCGGTCACAACGAGGGCGATGACCCGAGCTTCACCCAACCTCGGATGTATGACCTGATCGAGAAGAAACGGTCGGTCCGCAAGCTGTACACCGAGGCTCTGATCGGCCGTGGCGACATCACGGTCGAGGACGCCGAGACGGTTCTGACCCGCTTCCAGCAACGGCTAGAGACTGTCTTCAAGGAGGTCCGGGGTACGACTCAGCCGCCCAGGGACATGGAGTACAGCCGGGTGCCGGCGTATCCCAAGAAGTCTGCCGCAAGGCAAGGGACCGCCATCACCATGGAGACACTCAAGAAGATTGCCGACGCCCATACGATTTTTCCCAGCGGATTCACGGTCCATGCGAAGGTGATGCCCCAGCTGCAGCGCCGGGCTGCGGCGATCACCCAAGGGCCAATTGACTGGGCGACTGCGGAAATCCTCGCTCTTGGCTCCTTGCTGTTAGAGGGACGCACGGTCCGGCTCACCGGGCAAGACACCCGTCGTGGGACTTTCGTGCAGCGCTTCGCTGCCATTGTTGACCGCAAGACAGGCGAGTCCTGGGTCCCGCTGAAGCACGTCGACGACGACCAAGGCAAGTTCCACGTCTTCGACTCGCTGCTGAGCGAGTACGCCGCCATGGGCTTCGAATACGGCTACTCGGTGGCGAGCCCTGAGGCGCTGGTGGCCTGGGAGGCCCAGTTCGGTGATTTCGGCAATGGCGCTCAGACAATCATCGATGAGTTCATCACGTCAGGTCAGGCCAAGTGGACCCAACAGTCTGGCGTGGTGCTCCTCTTGCCACACGGCTATGAGGGCCAGGGTCCGGACCACTCCTCGGCGCGCCTCGAGCGCTTTCTTCAGCTCGCCGCGGAAGACGCCATTACGATTGCGCAGCCGTCAACTCCGGCCAGCCACTTCCACATGCTCCGGCAACAAGCGTTGGGCGAGCTCCATCGACCGCTGATCGTGATGACACCGAAGTCGATGCTCCGGAACAAGCTCGCCGTATCCGAACCGTCGGACTTCACCCAAGGATCGTGGAAGCCGATCCTCGGCGATCCGACGATCGAAGACCCAAGCAAGGTCACCTCGGTGCTGCTGTGCTCTGGCAAGATCCGCTGGGATCTGATGACCGCTCGGAGCCAGGCCGGAAAGGATGGGCAAGTCGCGATCATCGCTATGGAACGGCTCTATCCAGTTCCAGCGAAGGACCTCGCCAAGCAGCTGAGGCGTTTCGAGCGGGTCGACGAGGTGCGGTGGGTGCAAGACGAGCCCGTCAACCAAGGGGCGTGGCCCTTCATGGCACTGAACTTGCCGCAGCGCCTGGCTGAAGTCGAACCCAGTCGGACATGGCAGCTGACCAAGGTGACTCGACCGGAGTCATCGGCGCCTTCAGTCGGATCGGCGAGCGTCCATCTGCAGCAGCAGCGTGCGCTGATGGAAGCCGCCTTCGCACAAGAACGGTAAAGAGGTGCGACGCGGCGAGTATCGGAGGCGCCTGCTGTTGATCGGAAGGGACATGTATTTCACTGATCGGGGCATCGAAGAGCTCCAGGCACGCCGGGGTGAGGATGAGGTCACCTTGGCCTGGCTCGCTGATCAACTACGCACCTTCGTCGATCTGCATCCGGAGTTCGAGACTCCGGTGGAGCGGCTGGCGACCTGGCTGGCCCGCCTTGACGAGGAGGATGGGTAGGCTCCGCAACCCTCCGGGGTGCCGCACTTAGAAAAGTGGTCAGAGACGACACCAATCTCGGCGAGGCGCGTGCCGGCTCTGACCCCTTTCGGCGCAGTGAGTTAGCGGCCCAGAAGTCGGTGACGAATCATGCGGATCTCGAGCGGGCCGAAGAAGTCCTCGACCTGTTCCGCACCGTCGGGTACGAAGCCGTTGCGGACATAGAACGCGCGGGCCCGAGGGTTGTCGCGGAACACCCAGAGGAATGCATCGCGATCGCCGATCGCTGCGTCCAGCAGCCGTTGCCCGACACCGGTACCCCAGTAGGCCCGGCGGACATTGATGGCGTTCAACTGAAGAGCGATATCCACGCCCGGCTCGGTCGCAGGACCGGCAGTTGCGAAGCCGGCAACCAGGTCGCCGTCCATCGCCAGGATCATGGTCCGGTCCGAGGTAGGCGCCTTCTGCCACCAGCCGATCGCCCGTTCAAGATCACCCGTGATCTCTGCCAGCCGGTCGGCGTCAACCAGCCCTAAGTACGCCTCTTGCCAGCACGCGAGCTGACAGCGGGCGGCCGACTCGACGTCGGCCGAGGTCAGCGGCCGAAGAACTATGTGATCGGCACTGCGGCTCATGGCTCGAAGATGATCTTGCCGAAATGATCACCGTCGATCATTGCCGCAAATCCCGCGGCGGCATCCGCTAGCGGCAGGACGCGGTCGATGTACGGCCGTATGCCGGTGCTGACCAGCATCTTGGTCAAGGCGATCAACTCATCTCGGGTGCCCATCGTCGAGCCGTGCACTCGAAGCGGTTTGAAAAAGATCTTCGTCAACTCGGCCTTGGCCGGATTATCGCCGGACGTCGTGCCACAGATCACCAGCGTGCCGCCCGGTTTCAGTGCATTGATCGAATGTGACCAGGTGGCAGCACCGACAGTCTCCATCACCGCATCCACCCGCTCCGGGAGCCGCGCGCCGATCGGAAAGGCCTGGTGTGCTCCGATGCTGACCGCTCGGGCACCCCGCGCCTCGTCACGCGAGGTGACCCAGATGCGCATCCCGGCATTCCTGCCGAGCGCCGTCAGTGCTGTGGCCACTCCCCCGCCGGCGCCCTGGATCAGTACGGTATCGCCGGGCCTGGCTCCCGACTGGCTGAAGAGCATCCGGTACGCCGTCAGCCAGGCCGTCGGCAGGCAGGCCGCTTCGGCAAAGCTCAACTCAGGCGGCTTGTCCACCAGATTGGCCGGCGGCACCCACACCTGCGTCGCAAACGTGCCGGGATAGCGCTCCGAGAGCAGTGACCGTGTGGGATCGTAGGTGGCATCGGAGCCAACGAAGTCGGGGGCATTGATCACCGCGTGCACGATGACCTCCCGACGATCTTCGGTGACACCAGCAGCGTCACAGCCAAGGATCATGGGGAGCCGGTCGGCCGCAAGCCCCACGCCGCGCAGTGACCAAACGTCGTGGTGATTGAGAGCAGCAGCCTTGACCCGCACCCGGACCCAGCCGGACGGCACTCCCGGGGGCTCAATTTCGCCTACGACCAAGGCGTTCAAGGGCGCATCCGCATCCGCCCGGACCGCATAGGCCGCCATCATGCCCTTCACCCTATGAGCGCGGACCGGGGCTTGACATCGTCAGGTGGCCTCGCCTGACACAGTGCGTCTACAGTGCGTCGCGTGAGCAATGACGCCGCCACCCTGGTCGAGGCCTTCCGTGCTCGGACTCAGCGGCAGCCAGCGGGAGTCTGGGCGGCGCCTGGTCGGGTCAACCTGATCGGCGAACACACCGACTACAACGACGGCTATGTCATGCCGTTCGCCCTCGCACAGCGGGTATTGATCGCCGCCGCTATTGGGCACGATGGCACCTGGAGCGTCACGTCGCTCAACAATCACTCGACCGCGACATTTCAGGGTGCCGACCTGCAACCAGGCATGACCGGCTGGCAGGCGTATGTCGCCGGCGTGGTGTGGGCTCTCAAGGAAGCCGGATACGGAATTGGCGGAGCTGACCTCGTACTTTCATCTGACGTTCCCGTAGGCGCGGGTCTATCGTCATCGGCGGCATTGGAGTGCGCCGTGCTCACTGCGCTGGCCGATCTCAACGATCTCGACATCGCCGGGCTGGAGCGTGCCAAGCTCGCGAGGCGCGCCGAGAACGCCTTCGTGGGCGCCCCGACCGGCTTGATGGACCAAGCCGCGTCCACCCTGTGCACCCTGGGCCACGCGCTGTTCTTCGACTGCCGAACCGCTGAAGCCGAGCAGGTTCGATTCGACACGACCAGCGCCGGCGTGGAAATCCTGGTTCTGGACACCAAGACACCACATGCGCTTGTCGACAGTGAATACGCTGCCCGCCAGGCCAGCTGTGAAGAGGCCGCACGGCTCCTCGGGGTGGCGGCGTTGCGGGACGTCACCAACTTGGACGCCGCGCTGGAGCAGCTTTCTGATCCGGTCATCCAGCACCGGGTACGCCATGTAGTCAGCGAGAACGCTCGCGTCCTGGAGGCCGTCGAGGTGCTGCGAGCGGGCCGCATCACCGATCTGGCGCCCCTCCTCGACGCCTCACATGCCTCGATGCGGGACGACTTTGAGATCACGGTGCCGCAAGTTGATCTCGCTGTTGAGACGGCCCGCGCCTCGGGAGCGCTCGGCGCTCGAATGACCGGAGGCGGCTTCGGGGGCTGCATCATTGCCCTGGTCTCGGCCGGGGAAGCGAAGCGGGTCGCAGACGAGATCGCTCGGAAGTTCGCAGCCGCCGGATACGGCCCTCCAGCGCACTTCACGGCGGCTCCATCAGCGGGCGCTCAGCGCCTGCAGTGAGCGGCCTTCAAATCGTTTCGATCGGATTCCAAACCCCCCGCCATCGATCAAACTTCCCCATCGCATGCGAGGATTCACACTGTCTTCAGGACCCATTCCGCCGCTGACAAGAGCGGTGAACACGCGCAATCAGGCCAGGTTAAGCAGGACCTGGATTGGAAGGGAGCAGCACACATGAATGTCCGGATCAAGCTCGGGGTCGTTGCAGCCTCGGTCGCCGCATTGGCTTTGAGCGCATGTGGCTCGAGCTCGTTGAGCGGGGAGCCTGGCGGCGGCGCTAGTGCTCCCTCGGTCTCGGTCAGCCAAAACGTGGACCTTGCGAGCAAATTGCCCGAGAGCATCAAGAGCGCGGGAGTGATCAAGATCGGCACCGACCCGACGTACGCACCCAGCGAGTTCCTGGCCGCCGACGGCAAGACAGTCGAGGGCTTTGACGTCGATCTCTTCAACCAGGTCGCCGCCAAGTTCGGCGTCAAGACCGAGTGGCAGCCCTCGAAGTTCGGCAGCATCATCACTGGTGTCAACGGCAAGAAGTACGACATGGGCATCTCATCGTTCACGATCAACCCGGATCGCTTGAAGCAGGTCGATATGGTCAAGTACTTCAACGCCGGTACTCAATGGGCTACCCAGAAGGGCAACCCCAAGGGCGTCGACCCTGATAATGCCTGCGGTAAGAACATTGCCGTGCAGACCGGAACGGTGCAGGAGAATCCGGACCTTTCGACTCGGCAGAAGAAGTGCGGCAGTAACAAGATCAACGTCCTGTCTTATGACAGCCAGGCCCAGGCCACAAGCGCGGTGGTAACTGGCAAGGCGGACGCCATGCTGGCCGACTCGCCCGTCGTGGCGTACGCGGTGTTGCAAACCGGCGGCAAGCTTGAGGCGCTGGGTGACATCTACGACGCGGCGCCATACGGCTATGTGCTACCCAAGGGCGAGACCGAGTTCGGTCAGGCAATCGTGGAAGCGCTGAAGCAGCTGGAGCAAGAGGGCGCCTACAAGGCTGCGCTTGAGAAGTGGGGTGTCCAGCAGGGCGCCATCTCCGACTTCACCGTAAACCCGACGTCATGACAACCACAACGGAAGCCCGGCCGGCGGTCAGCGATGACCGCCCCGGGCTGATACACGCAACACCGGTTCGCCACCCGGCTCGCTGGGTCGCCATCGCAGTGATCGCCGTGCTGGCAGTCATGTTCCTCAACATGTTGATCTTCAACCCGGCGTTCAACTGGCCGTTTGTCCTTGAGGCGATGGTCCAGAACCCGGTGATCGAGGGCTTCTGGAAGGGCACCATCCTCGTCACGATCCTGGCGATGGTTTTCGGCGTCACCTTGGGGGTGATCTTGGCGGTCATGCGGCTGTCGGACAACCCCATTCTCAAGGGTGTTTCGTGGTTGTACACCTGGTTCTTCCGCGCCATCCCTCGGTATGTGCTACTCATCATCATGGGCCAGCTTGGACTCCTCTTCGCAGAAGGCATCGCTCTTGGTGTGCCTTTCGACTGGAAGATCATCGAATGGCTCGGTCTAAGCGGTGACTGGCGCATCGGACCCTTCGATGCCAATGCGATCTTCGTCGGCCTCGCCGGCGGCGTGATCGGTCTAGGTGTGTCAGAGGCTGCCTATATGGCCGAGATCGCACGCGCGGGAATTCTGAGTGTTGACAAGGGCCAGATGGAAGCCGCCCAGGCGCTCGGCATGAGCCGCGGCATGGCCATGCGTCGGATCGTGCTTCCTCAGGCCATGCGCGTAATCGTGCCGCCGACCGGCAATGAGACGATCGCCATGCTCAAGGACACCTCGTTGCTCATCGGCATTCCGGTTGGCACCGAGCTCTTCTTCCAGCTTCAGGCCATCGGCAATCGGACCTTCCAAGTCTTTCCGATCTTGGTGGCGGCCACGCTGTACTACCTGATCGCCTCCAGCGTCCTGATGGTCGGCCAGGCGTACCTGGAGCGGCACTTCGGACGCGGCTTCGGCGTCCAGGTGAGCGCGGACAAAGAGGAGGCGGCCAAGGGCCTAGCGATCGGAGCAGCGAAATGACGACCACGGCGACGGACACCGAGCATCTCGTACTCGCGGTCAATGTCACCAAGGCGTTCGGCAGCAATGAGGTGCTGAAAGGCATTGACATGACCGTTGACGCCAAAGAAGTCGTGTGCTTGCTCGGCCCCAGCGGGTCGGGCAAGACCACCTTCCTGCGTCTGATCAACCAGATGGAGACTCTGACGGGTGGCCGGATCTCGGTTGGCGGGGAGCTCATCGGGTTCGAGGACCGCAAGGGCAAACTGCACGTGCGTAAAGACAAGGACATCGCACGGCAGCGGGCGCGGATTGGCATGGTCTTCCAGCGCTTCAACCTCTTCCCGCACATGACCGCCCTTGGAAATGTGATGGAAGCGCCGGTCAAGGTCAAGCGGCGACCTAAGGCGGATATCACGAAGGAGGCCTTGGAGCTGCTTGACATGGTCGGCCTCGCAGATCGGGCCAGGTACTATCCCTCGCAGCTCTCCGGCGGGCAGCAGCAGCGGGTGGCGATCGCGCGTGCCCTGGCCATGAAGCCGGAACTGCTGCTCTTTGATGAACCCACATCGGCCCTCGACCCAGAGCTGGTGGGCGAGGTTCTTGGGGTCATGCGCAACCTCGCCGAGGAGGGAACGACCATGATCGTGGTCACCCACGAGATGGCCTTCGCACGTGAAGTTGCCGACCGCGTCGTGTTCATGGATCAAGGTGTGGTCGTCGAGCAGGGCCCGCCCAACGAGGTGCTGCTCAATCCCCAGGAGGAGCGCACCAAGTCATTCCTCCGCCGCGTCAAGCACGAGGCCGAGACGGAGGCCGAGCACGAGGCCGAGCTGGCCAGGATCCTCGCGGAGGCTGAGGCCTTGGAAAGCGGAGGCTGAGGCCTAGGAAGCGGAGGCTGAGGCCTAGGAAGGGCTTCGACGGGCTTAGCCCGCATCTGCCCTGAGCCCGTCGAGCGCGCAGCCACCAGCGGCCGACCCTTACCGTTGCCCTCTGTTGGCCGCCGGAGGCACGAAGACGGCCGTCGAGCGCGGGTGGAGCACACCAACCAATACAGCGATTGCAAGTGCGGCCAGCACGACGGTGACCCACGTGGTGCTGCCGCCTTTGAAGCTCCACGCAATCGGCAACAAGATCAGCTGTGTCGCAACCGCCGGTCCCCTGCTCCAACGCTTACCCCGGAACACGCCTCGTGATACAGCGAGGAGCAAGAGGCCGAAGCCGGCCATCAGGATCGCTACCCCAACCCCGACAGCAGCTCGGGTCATCCAGACCTGGCCGAGCTCGAGCGCTGCGTACCCAAGTCCGATTAATGCCTCAAACGCCAGCAACACGGCCGCGATGACAATCGTGAAGGGCCGTCGCCCTGAAGGCCGTGCACCTGTCATGGGATGTGTTTTGAGGCGATAGGAGCGGGTACAACCGGTTGAAGAGACAGCAAGGACCGTAACAGGACCGAAATGTGAGGCACCGAACGCTCGAAACTCTTGTATTGCCTGTCAATACTTGAAAGTCTTGGGGAGCGCGGGTCAAGGCTCAGTGTAGAGGACTCGTGGCTTCCCCGTCCTGCGGGGTCCTACGCCAGGGACCCAGAGCAATCAGTTAGGAGTGTAACGCCATGGATTGGCGCCACCGGGCCGCCTGCCTGGATGAGGACCCTGAGCTGTTCTTCCCGATCGGAAATACCGGCCCAGCCCTTCTCCAGATAGAAGAGGCCAAGCAAGTCTGCCGGCGATGCGAGGTCAGGGACGCATGCCTGCAATGGGCGCTGGAAGCTGGTCAGGATCATGGTGTCTGGGGCGGTCTCAGCGAAGATGAGCGGCGAGCGTTGAAGCGCCGCGCCGCACGAGCGCGCATCCGCACCGCATAGTTCAGAAGTTCGTCCAGCACCACAAACGCCGGAGGAGATCCCTCCGGCGTTTCGCATGCTGACGCGCGGGGACATTCCGCGCCTCGCATCTCAGAGAAGCTGACAACGACGCGCTCTCGGATGCCGCTGTCGTGATGTGGGAGTGCTGACTGGAGACGTAACCGACCGCGACCACTGCGTCCTTCGCACCAACAGTGACGGTGGCCAGCCCGGTGCTGTTCACTACGACGGTCGGCCGGGCGCAGGGACTGCCTGGGTTCGTGTCATGGATCACGTCACAATAGGTGCCTCTTGGCAGGCCGGTCTGTACGCGGATCTCCTTTGCCGAAGTCCCGTTGTTGAACGCCGCCCAGCCCTCGCTGTCCTTGCTGAACGCGACCACATTGGCGTCGTCGGTGTAAAAGTTTGCACGCTTGGCGTTGCCCACATAGTTGTGCCACTTAACCATCGCTACGATGCCGCGGTTGCGATGGTCGCAGGTCCAGGCGCCTGAGGTGCATTCAGCGTCGGTGATGCGCCCATTCTTATTAGCTGGTGGTGAGTCGTCGCGGGTCTCCCATTCGAAGCTTGAAAAGACTTGAGGGGATCCATAACCCGACGCGAGCAGCCACTCATTCGCCAAAATGAAGGTTGAGCCGTCCTTGTGCCCCAGGTATTCGCCCGCATTGCGGTCGGTGTCATGGTTCGTCACGAACGACATGGTCTTCCTGCTGGATGTCAGTCCTGAGCCTTTACCGAACACGTCAAGAGTGGCGAGACTGCCAGTGTTGCCGCTGCCCTGGTAGCTCTTGAACGCAGCCTGAATTTGCTTGGCCGCGTCGAGGCCGAGCACGTCTCCTGACCTGGTGAAGGCCTCGGGCGAGAGAATGCCAGGACCACCCCCGAAGACCTCCAGGGCCCAGTACGGTTTGACGCCGTCCTTGGTCTTGTGCAGTCGAGAGTAGATGGCGTCCAGGTCGTCTTGACCAACGTGCTTAGCCGCGTCGACCCGGAACCCGGATACGCCATAGCCGATCAGCTTGTTCAGGTAGGCAGCGAGCTGACCTTGGACCTTATCGGTCTCGGTCCTCAGATCCTCCAGGCCGACCAGATTGCACTTGAAGACTTGCAGCTTGTTGTTGAAGTCCTGGATCCCGCCGTCACTTGACGGGCACTCGCCAGTCTTGAAGTGGAAGTCGTTGGGGCCGTAGTCGGGATAGTTGTACGGCTTGTAGTCAACGCCACCGTAGGAAGTGTTGCCCTGCCCCGTCATGTGGTTGATCAGGGCGTCGACGTAGACCTTGACGCCAGCCTCGCGGCACTTGCGGACCATCCTCTTGAACTGATCTTCATTGCCCATCCGGCTCGTCAGGTCGTAGGTAACTGGCTGGTAGATCTCCCACCAAGGGATGCAGGATGGTGTCGCTGCCATTCCCTAGCCCGGTGCGCTTGAGCGAGTTCTGCGGCGGCGCAACCTGTACACCGGTGTTGCCGGCGTCCGCAAGCGTTGAGCACTCCTGTCCGATGGACTTCCAGTTCCACTCCCAGAGATTGGCCGTGACGCCAGGCTCGTCGACCGGAGTCGGCCGCTTCTCAGGCGCCCCCTGAGCCGCGGGCACGGTCCAGGTGAGGGCGCCAACGAGCGTAGCGGCCGCGACCAGCGACGTTCGTCGGAGCAGTGTCTTGTGAGGTGAGCGTCCAATGCCAGATCGATTCACAGGCCCTTTTTTGGGCTAGCTGCGTGGGGCCGAACTCGCACGTCCCTGAGCTTGCCTGCAGGAATAGCGCAACGTCCCCGAGCCTTTTTGAATGGGACAAGGGCAACGTCCCCGCGCCTTTCTATTGACCGCCTAATGGGGTGTCAAGGACTTCCGCGGAGCGGCGCAGGAGCGATATCGGACAGCCGGTAGGTCGGGTCCGGGCTCTCGTACGGATCGATCAGAGGGGAATTTCCACAACGGCTTGTGTTCCCGGGCCCGCGGGCCGCGACCCGAGCTCGAAAGAGCCCTCCATCTCCGCCACGAGTGTGTTCACAATCGAGAGTCCCAGGCTCCGCGACTTACGCCAATCAAATCCCACCGGCAGCCCGCGCCCGTTGTCGCTAATCTCAACTCGGAGTCGCGCATTCTGACGGCTCGGGACCACCCGAACCTCGCCTGAATTCTGCGCGAGGCCGTGCTCGACGGCGTTTTGGCAGAGCTCGCTAATGACCATCGCCAGGCTCGTGGCAACCTCTGCTGACAGCAGACCAAAGCTGCCCTCACGGATCGCAGAAACCCCACCCCACGAGGCGGCCACATCGCCGACCATCCGGAGCAGCTCGTCAGCCACCCGGTCGAACTCAACGATCTCATCGAACGCCTGGGACAGCGTTTCGTGGACGACGGCGATTGATGCGACCCGAGACATCGCGTCCGTCAGCGCCACGCTGGCCTCTGGGGACTCGATCCGGCGGGCCTGCATGCGCAGCAGCGCCGCGACAGTCTGCAAGTTGTTCTTGACCCGGTGATGGATCTCGCGAATGGTGGCGTCCTTGGTCACCAGCTCGCGCTCCTTGCTCCGCAGGTCGCTCACGTCGCGGCAGAGCACGATGCTGCCGAGCCGCTCGCGGCCGTCCACCAGCGGCAATACCCGGACCATCAGGTGCGCCTCGCCGGATACCAGCTCGGTTCTACGTGCCGTGCGGCCCGACAGCACCGACTGCACGGAGTCATCCACTGGGCCTGGGCCGGTAGGTAGTCGCTCCGCTGTCAAGCTCGCCAGATGCTCACCGACGAGATCGCCTCGCAGCCCAAGCCGGCGATAGGCACTCACGGCGTTCGGGCTGGCGTAGGTGACATCTCCGGCTGGGTCAAGGCGGATGAACCCGTCCCCGACCCGCGGGCTGAACGCCAGGTGCGTGGCATCGCTGGGAATCGGAAAGGCACCAACCGTGATCATCCTGGCCAGCTCCGCTCCGGCCTCCAGATAGGCCTTCTCCAATGAGCTCGGCGCGCCCCGTACGCCTAGCTGACTGGTGTGCTGCTCGACGACAGCGATCACTCGTTCGCCGACCTTGACCGGGATGGCATGGGTATCGACAGGCAGTCCGGCTTGCAGCTTGCGCTCGCTGGTTTGAACGATCTTGCCGCTGAGGAAGGCCTCCGAGACCAGATGCTCCGGTGAATACGCGATGAGGTCGCCGACGACATCGTCGAACAGCGAGGTCGCGCCGGTGAATGGCCGGATCTGGCCGGCCGCCCAGAAAACGTTGGGATCGCGGTCGAGCACCCACAACACCAAGTCGGAGAAGCTCAGATCGGCGAGCAACTGCCACTCCGAGACCAGCAGCTTCAGCCAGTGATGGTCAGCCTCGGAGAGGTCAGTGTGCTCGGAGATGATCTCCGACATCGACGGCATGTCGCAAATCTACGGCTGGGTCAAACGTCAGTCGGGTTGTGGCAGAATTGTCGGCTGATTGCGAGCGTCGGAAAATCGCGCGCGCCCCTGTCTGGACGAACGAGCGAGCCGACACGCTTTTCGTCGGCGCGCGACGGAGGAAGACAGGGGATTGTCAGCGCGATTGCGCGAGCAATCACATCAGATTGGGAGGCTCAAATGGCTAAGAGTGCCCGCAAGCGGCGCGCCCGTAGAAAGAAGAGCGCCAACCATGGCAAGCGCCCCAACGCCTGACGGCTGAAGGCGCTAGAAAGAGTCAAACCCCGCGGGAAGCTCCCGTGGGGTTTGTTGGCTTGTTGTTCAGAGCGTTCTGCGAATCACTGTCAGCTGGGTCACGATCTTCGTGCGGAGGTGGCTCGGTGCGACATCGCCTCCACAGCGCCGATGAACCAGCGACTTGACGGCCTCCTCGACATCGAACTTGTCGAGGCAGGGCTCACACATCGCGAGGTGCCGGCGGATGGCGTCGCTGCTGGCAGCGTCGATCTCGTTGTCCAAGAACTCATAGACCCGCTCGAGCACGTGCTCGCAGTCATCGAACGATGCTTCGCCCGGTCGATCGGCGTTCATGTCCTGCTCGCCTCCGGTCGTTTCACGCCTCGTTCCCGGGCGTAATCGGCTAACAGGTTCCGGAGCTGCGTCCTGCCGCGGTTGAGCCGCGACATCACGGTTCCGATTGGAGTACCCATGATTTCGGCGATCTCCTTGTAAGAAAATCCTTCCACATCGGCCAGGTAGACAGCCAGGCGGAAGTCAGGAGCCAGCTGCTGGAGAGCTTCCTTCACGTCAGAATCCGGCAGGTTCTCCAGCGCCACCATCTCCGCCGACTTCAGACCACTGGAGGTGTGCGACTCGGCCCTGGCCAGCTGCCAGTCCTCCACGTTCTCTCCGTCGGAGAGCTGGGGCTCGCGCTGCTTCTTCCGGTAGGAGTTGATGTAGGTGTTAGTGAGAATCCGATAGAGCCAGGCCTTCAGGTTCGTGCCCGGGGTGAATTGGTGGAAGGACGCGTACGCCTTGGCATAGGTCTCCTGCACGATGTCCTCAGCGTCGGCCGGGTTACGGGTCATCCGCAGTGCACCGGCGTAGAGCTGGTCGAGGTATTGCAATGCGTCTTTCTCGAATCGCGCATGTCGCTCATCCGTCGACTCCGCGTGATCGGATTCGTTATTGGGCGCGCTGGCGCCGGAGGCCTTCGAGCCGCTTGGCATGCTCATCACGTACGAGAGTAGTGGCGAGGTGCGCAGCATCGACTGCTCGGCCCAGCCATCCACCAGTAGGGGCATGTGATGTGCAACGCGGTCATGATGTCGATATTCCCGCTATAGCCCGGATGAATCTGCTGACTTCGGCGACAACAGTCGTGCGGAGGTCGGCTGGGCTGAGCGGTGAGGATTTTGCGGTCTGTTGTCGATCGCTCGCCGCGGATCGCGCCCCGACGATCCGGAAACCGTGGTCGGCTCCGGGCAAGGCGACCACCGAGATACCTGGCACATCGCCGATTGCCGCGCAGATCTCTTCCGGAGTACCGAAGCTGTCCTTGCTGCCTTGCAAGACGAGTCTGGGGGCGGCGGGTGCCAACAGCTCTGACACCCGGGACTTTTCGGGCCGACCCGGAAGATGCAGCGGGAATGCCAGGCACACAATTGCCGCCGGATTTGTGCGCGACGCCGTCCGGCAGGCCACTCGAGCGCCGGCACTCCTACCGCCCACCAGGAGTTGATGTTGGGCCCACTGCTGACCGATCAGCCAGTCCAGCGCGGCACACCAGGCCTCGTCCAGCTTGGGCGGTGGCGCGCCCACCTTGCGCCCTGCGGTACGCCACGGCTGTTCGAACCGCACCACGGTCGTGCCGGCTGCAGGCAAGCGTTGAGCCAGCAGTTCAAGATCAACGGCGCCGATGCCGCCGCCGGCGCCATGGCCGAGCACGAGGATCGAATTCGGCTGCTCAGCAGGATCGACGAACAACCTGCCGGGCCCTCGCGGGGTCTCCACCATGACCGTCGAGGTCATGATCAGATCAGCGTTTCTTGATCAGGCGTTGGCCCCGGCTCCGCGGCGAGCGGCTCGACGAGCGAGGGATTGTTGTTCTCCACGCTGTTGACCTCGGTGGAGACCGCGTACGCCTCGAGGGCAGCCGCCTCGGTGACCGCAAGAAGCTCCAGCGCACGCTTCGGATTGGTGATCGTGGGATCCAGCCAGGCGTCGATGGCCTCGCGGGTGATCACCATCGGCATTCGATCATGGATGTGCCCGGCCGCGTCGGTCGCCTGGGTGGTGATCACTGAACAGGTGCGCAGCCAGGCCGAGTCGTCGGTGGGATCTTTGTGCGGGTCCCGCCAGATCTCGTAGATGCCGGCCATCACCAACCGTCCGCCGTCTGCTCGATGGATGAAGAACGGCTGCTTTCTGGTCTTGCCTGCGCCGCGGCCGGTGGACGAACCGCCCGGCGACTCGGCGGCATACCACTCATAGAAGCCGTCCGCCGGCAACAGGCATCGGCGAGCGCTAAAAGCGCGCCGGAAGGCAGGCTTCTCTGCCACAGTCTCGAGTCGAGCATTGATCATCCGCGAGCCGATCGAGGCAGCTTTGGCCCAGGACGGAACCAGTCCCCAGATCAATGGAGCCAGCCGACGCCGAATCTCGCCGGTGCCCTTGACGCGCCGCTCGAAAATGGCCGGCACCGCGACAGTTGGAGCCACGTTGTAATCGGGGCCTGGCAGGCTATCGAACAAGTCGTCGACCTCGAACTCCTCCATCAGGTCCTGCGGGCTGGCCGAGGTTGCATAGCGTCCGCACATGGATTCGAGCGTATCTGCGGGCACTGACCAATTCCTGGGTGAGTGGGCGCTTCGACGCGTAGCCAAAAACCGGGCACCCGTGTTGGGCGCGGAGGGGCAGTCACGGTAGGAATAACCTATGACGTTGCTACGCGCTGTTTCTCGGACCATGCTCGCCTCTTACTTCGTCTCGTCGGGGATCAAGGCAATCCGTGATCCTCAAGCGCTCGTCCCGGCGGCCGAGCCGCTTGTGGATCGTGTCGTACCCCTCGTCAAGCAGTACACGCCGGAGCAGGTGGCTGGCTACGTGCCGGAAAGCACGGTCACCCTGGTGCGCATCAACGGCATCGCTCAGGTGCTGGGCGGCGCCGCGCTCGCGACTGGCAAGGGCCGCCGTCTCGGCGCGATGTTGCTGGCCGGCTCACTCATTCCGAGCACCATCGCCAAACACCCCTTCTGGACGGTGCAAGACCCGGAGGAGCGCGCGCAGGACCGGACCCACTTCCTGAAGAATGTGAGCCTGCTCGGTGGGGTGCTTCTGGCTGCTCAAGATACCGAGGGAAAGCCGAGTCTGACCTGGCGCGCCCAGAAGGGCGGAGAGACGTTGGCCAAGGACGCCCGGAAGGCGACCAAGAAGCTGACCAAAAGCACTAGCAAGGCGGCCGGGAGTGCCAGCGAGCTGGCTGACACCGCAGTAGCAGGCGGTGCGGCACTGGTTGAGGCCCTCGCCAAATCCTCACGCAAGGTGCGCAAGCAGGCAGCGAGGCAGCTGAAAGAGGCGAAGGCGCTGGCAGCGAAGCAGGCTGAGGAAGCCCAAGAGGCGGCAGCCAAGGCAGCCAAGAAGGCCAAGAAGGAAGCGCGTAAGCAGGCCAAGGTCGTAGCCAAGAAGGTCAAGAAGGTCGGCGCGAACGTCCACCTTGGCGAAAACTGACTCCCCTACCAGCGACTTGTCAGAATCTGAGCACCATATTTGGTGCTCAGATTCTGACAAGTCGGTGGTAGGTGGATGAGGTGCCTAGGATCTGAGGATGTCTGGACTGCGACAATGGGCCGCGCCGGAGGCGCCTGCACCGATTACGGCGACAGTGGTCGTTCCCGGCTCCAAGTCCGAGACGAACAGGGCACTCATCCTGGCTGCGCTGGCCAGTGGACCGTCGGTGATCAGCGGCGGTCTGGAAGCGCGTGATACGCAGCTGATGCGGGACGCTCTGCGCACCCTCGGCGTGGACATCGTCGAAAACAACGACCAATGGCAGATTACCCCGCCTCAGGCGTTTGTCGCTGGTGGCACTATCGACTGCGGTCTTGCCGGAACGGTGATGCGCTTCGTTCCTCCGATCGCAGCGCTGGCCGACGGCACTGTGCGATTCGACGGCGACAAGCAGGCGTACGCGCGGCCGATGGCCCCACTGCTGGGTGCGCTCAAGCTCCTTGGCGCCAAGGTCGACGGCAACGGCTACTCGCTTCCGTTCAATCTCACCGGCAACCCGCAGCTCCCAGGCGGCGAGGTGACTGTCAACGCGTCGGCATCAAGCCAGTTCCTGAGCGGCCTGCTTATTGCCGGCGCCCGATACGCCGACGGCATCGACATCCAGCACATCGGGAACGAAATTCCCTCGCGTCCTCATGTTCAAATGACCCTGGCGATGCTGCGTGCACGAGGGGTCGACATCGACGACACAACGCCGGACCGCTGGGTCGTTTCTCCCGGCGCCATTCAACCGCTTGACGTGGCGATTGAGCCGGACTTGTCCAATGCGGCACCATTTCTCGCCGCAGCGGCAATAACCGGCGGAACCGTCACCGTGCCCAACTGGCCGAGCAACACGATCCAGCCCGGCGATGCGATCCGCGAAATCCTGCAGCGCTTTGGTGCCAATGTGACCCTCGAAGGCGGCAGCCTTCGGATGCACGGAACCGATCATCTCCGCGGAGTTGATCTTGATCTGAGCGATGCCGCGGAGCTTACCCCGGTGGTCGCGGCGGTCGCTGCCCTCGCCGATGGCACCAGCCACCTCAGAGGCATCTCGCACATCCGCGGCCACGAGACCGATCGGCTCGCTGCGCTGGAGACCGAGCTGGATCGGCTCGGCAGTCACGTGAGCCAGACCGAGTACGGGCTGACCATCCACCCGCGGCTGCTCGGTGGCGATCTGTGGCACACCTACGCCGATCATCGGATGGCGCAGGCCGGAGCGCTGCTAGGCCTGGTAGTTCCTGAGATCGTGCTGGACGACATCGGCTGCACCGGCAAGACCATGCCGGAGTTCGAGCACCTCTGGACGACGATGATCGACGACTCCGTGGAGGCGTCAGCGGGCGAGGCGATCCGGCAGTGACCTACGGCGGCCTACGGCGCGACGAGCACGAAGCGTTCGACCGTCCGCGTCGTCGCACCAGGCCGCGTACCAAGGACCGACCCGACTACACCGATGCCGAGATCGGCATGGTCATCACGGTCGATCGGGGTCGCTTCCGCGTTCTGATCTTTGATCGGGACGTGACCGCCACCAAGGCGCGTCAACTCGGCCGGAAGGGCGTGATCGTTGGCGACCGCGTTCGCGTGGTTGGTGACACGTCCGGCGCGGAAGGCACGCTGGCGCGCATCGTCCAGGTCGAGGAGCGCGAGACGGTATTGCGCCGCACGGCCGATGACGACGACCCGTACGAACGCCCCATCGTGGCGAACGCCGACCAGCTCGTCATCGTCACTGCGCTCGCGGATCCCCCGCCGCGTACCGGGATGATCGACCGCATCCTGGTTGCTGGCTACGACGCCGGCATCCAGCCGCTGCTTGTCCTCACCAAGGCCGATCTTGCGCCACCCGATGGACTCGTCGCACAGTACGAGCCGCTCGGTGTCCTGGTGGAGGTGGTCTCGCCCGGCGCCGACCTCGACCCGTTGCGCGCGAGGCTGCGTGCGCACCGTAGCGTTTTCGTCGGCCACTCCGGGGTCGGGAAGTCCACTCTCGTCAACGCCTTGATCCCTGGCGCCGATCGCGCGATTGGTGCGGTGAACGTGGTCACCGGGCGGGGCCGGCACATCTCCTCCTCGGCCATCGCGCTCCGACTGCCGGACTCAACCGACTCCTGGGTTATCGATACTCCCGGCGTACGGTCCTTCGGCCTCAGCCACGTCAGCCGTGACCGGATCATCGCCGCCTTCGATGACCTGAGGGCCATCACCGAAAATTGCCCACGGGGTTGCCGACATGATGAGACAGCTCCGGAGTGCGCCCTGGACACCGCTGTCGCGAACGGCGATCTCTCCCCCTCCCGCCTTGAGTCTTTTCGCCGGATGCTGGGCTCCGGCCAGTAGCGTAGGCACATGCCCGTCCCCGACACCGCGAGAACAGGGCCTAACGATGCGCTCCACCGCGGCCTGACCGACGACCTCCGGCTGGCCCATCTGCTCGCCGATGACGCCGACTCGATCGCCATGAGCCGCTTCAAGTCGCTCGACCTGCATGTCACTGCGAAGCCAGACCTTACGCCGGTCTCCGACGCCGACACCGCGGTCGAGCAGGCAATCCGGCGCACGCTGAGCCGTGCCCGACCACGTGATGCGGTGCATGGGGAGGAAATGGCCGACACCGGGTGGGGGCCGCGTCGTTGGGTGATCGACCCAATCGACGGCACGAAGAACTTCGTCCGTGGAGTGCCGGTATGGGCAACCCTGATTGCCTTGATGATCGGCGACAAGCCAGTCGTGGGAGTGGTGAGCGCGCCCGCGCTCGGTCGCCGCTGGTGGGCGAGTCTTGATGGCGGAGCGTACGCCGGCAAGTCGCTGATGTCGGCAACCCAAATCCACGTCTCCAACGTTGCGACCATCGAGGATGCCTCGCTCAGCTACGCCTCGATCTCTGCATGGGTCGAGGCACGCCAAGGCCAGCAGTTCGTCGACCTGCTCCGTCGCTGCTGGCGGACGCGTGCCTACGGGGACTTCTGGTCCTACATGCTGCTCGCTGAGGGCGGAGTCGACATCGCCTGCGAGCCTGAGCTGGCGCTGCATGACATGGCCGCCTGCTCGATCGTCGTGACCGAGGCCGGCGGGAGCTTTACTGATCTCGACGGCCGTCCAGGGCCACTGGGAACCGGTGGATACGCCACCAACGGTCGGCTGCATGACGCCGTCCTGACTCAGCTAGCCCTCAAGAACGACGACCGCCTCGATGATCATAATGATGATCAAGGCGTCGGTGATTCTTCCCGCACCTGATCCGCACCCGCGCGCGCCCGACGGCCGCATTCTCGGCGTCCTGCTGGCTGCCGGAGCCGGGCGTCGCGCTGGCGGACCGAAGGCGCTGCGGGTCGACGCCGACGGCACGTCCTGGCTGGAGCGCTCGATCAAGGTGTTGCGCGACGGCGGCTGTGACGCCGTCATCGTCGTGCTCGGCCGCGAGGCCGCACGTGCCCGCGACCTTTTTGCCAGCTCCACTCTTGCTGCCGACCCTGCCATCACGTTGGTCGACGCCCCCGACTGGCAGCAGGGCATGGGCAGCTCGCTGCGCACCGGCCTGCTCGCTGCGCAGTCGGTGCCATGCCAGGCGGTGCTGGTACACCTCGTCGACCTTCCCGACGTGACAGCTCAGGTGGTACGCCGTCTGATCCAGCAAGCCCCGCCCGGAACCGCGACGCTGGCCCGCGCCACCTATGGCGGCCAACCCGGCCACCCGGTCCTCGTCGGCCGCGACCATCTGGCATCGATCATGGTCGGCCTGACCGGAGACAGCGGAGCCAAGAGTTATCTTCTCCAGCGCGGCGCTCATAGTGTGGAATGTGGTGATCTGGCAAGCGGCCAGGACCACGACACGTAATGTCGGCGACGAAAGGCGGGAGCGAGCTAGCTGTGTTGATCTCCGCCACCTTGAGTCCGGCAACGATCGGCGATGCGCTGCGGAGCACTGGCTACCTTCCTAGCGAGGGGTTGTCGACGGTCCTCTTCCTGGCTACCGCGATGAACCGGCCGCTGCTGCTCGAGGGCGAACCTGGCACCGGCAAGACCTCTCTTGCCGAGGCATGGGCGATCATCACCGGGGCCGAGCTGATCCGGCTCCAGTGCTATGAGGGCATCGAAGCCAGCCAAGCTCTCTATGACTGGGACTTCGCCCGGCAGATTCTGCACATCAGGGCCGTCGAGGCGGCAGCCGGGGATGATCTTGACGCCAGGGCGCTCGAGGAATCACTGTTCCACGAGCGATTTTTGCTGGAGCGTCCGATTCTCAAGGCGTTGCGATCATCCAACGCTGTACTGCTGATCGACGAGATCGACCGTGCCGACGATGAGTTCGAGGCCTTTCTGCTCGAGGTGCTGTCCACCTTCGCCGTCACCATCCCCGAATACGGAGAGGTGCGAGCGGCGATCCCGCCGATGGTTGTGCTCACCTCCAACCGAACCCGCGAACTGCATGACGCTCTCAAACGGCGTTGCCTCTACCACTGGATCGACCATCCACAACTTGCGCGCGAGATCGAGATCATCCGGACCCGATTGCCGGATGTGAGTGCTGAGCTGGCGACCCAGGTGGCCTCCGCCGTGCAGCGAATCCGAGCCAGCGAGGACATCCTGAAACCGCCAGGCGTTGCCGAGAGCCTGGACTGGGCTCGCGCTCTGGAGCGTCTCGGGCATGAGCAGCTGGACGTCGCGGCTGCCGCAGAGACCCTCGGTGCGGTCCTCAAGTACCGCGAGGACGCCGATCGGGTCCGACGCGCACTGGCGACGATCCTCGCTCGTTAGCCGGCTATGACCGCTCCGACACGTCCGGCGCCTGACGAGCTGCTCGTCGGCTTCGCCAACGCGCTCCGAGCGGCGGGCATGGCTGTGACCCCAGACCGGACCAGTGCCTTCGTCGAGGCAGTCGCGCTGACTGGATTCGATGATCGAGCAGCGACCTACTGGTCCGGCCGCGCGACCCTATGCTCCTCGCTGGACGACTGCGAGCTTTACGACCGAGCCTTTACCGCCTGGTTCGCGCCTTCACCCCAGGAGTCGGGGGCTGGCAGCCGCGGTCCGGCGCCCCGACAGCCGCAAGCCTCACTGAGCGCTGAGCCGGGTTCCGGCGACACAGCCGGGGATGTCCTCCTCACCGCACGCGCAAGCACTGCGGAGGTGTTGCGCTACCGCGATGTGGGAAGCCTGAGCGAACAGGAGCGAGCCCAGCTGGCGACGCTCTTCGAAAGCCTCGATGTTGTGCCACCCCTGCGGCGCGCACTTCGACAAAGGCCGCACCATCGCGGCTCTGTCGACTTGCGGCGTACGCTGCGCGCCCAGCTGCGCGCGGGCGGCGAGCTGGCTCGGCTCCGCCGCAGGCGGGCGGGGGTACGACGCCGACGGGTCGTCTTGCTGATCGACATATCCGGATCGATGCAGCCGTACGCGGATTCCCTCTTACGTCTGGCGCACCGCATCGTCCGTGCGATGCCTAACCAGGTCGAGGTATTTACCATTGGCACCCGGCTTACCAGAATCAGTGCAGCCCTCCGGGTGCGCCAGCCCGACGAGGCGTTGGTGGCGGTGGGGCGGCTGGTGCCTGACTGGTCTGGCGGCACCCGGCTGGGCGAGGTGATCGGCGCGTTCGTGAACCGCTGGGGGCGGGGCGGTCTCGCGCGCAGCGCGGTCGTGGTGGTTGCGAGTGACGGCTGGGAACGCGGCGATGCACAACTGCTCGGCGACGAGATGCGGCAGCTCCGGCTGCTCGCGTACGCGGTGATCTGGATGAACCCGCATCATGGAAAGGCGGGGTACGCTCCGATCCAGACCGGTATCCAGGCCTGTCTGCCTCATCTTGATCGGATGGTCGCGGGACACTCGCTGGCGACCTTCGCTGAACTTCTGGAGGTGCTCGGCGATGCCTGAGGGGCGTACGGATGCGTGATGTCCTCAGCGAGCTTCTCGCATGGTGGCGGGCAGGCGAGACCGTCGGTGTGGGCACCGTCGTCGGCACCTGGCGTTCGGCGCCCCGGCAGCCCGGAGCGGCCATGTTGGTCGGGCCAGATGACTCGGCTGTGGGGTCTGTCTCCGGAGGTTGCGTGGAATCTGCGGTCTACGCTCTCGCGCAAGAGGTGATCGCTAACGGCCACCCCGTGCTGCAGCGGTACGGCGTCAGCGACAATGACGCGTTCGCCGTCGGCCTGACCTGCGGCGGGATTCTGGACGTCTTCGTCGAGAAGGTGTCGCAGCAGACGTTCCCCGAGCTCGCTGAGGTTGCGGCCGACATCGACGCCGGCCGCCCCGTGGCCATTGCCACGGTGGTCGAACATCCTGACCCCAGGAGGGTGGGCCGGAGAATGATCATCCGGCCAGCTGAAGACTCCCCGATCGTCGGCTCGATGGGCACCCCACGGGCTGACGCCGCTGTTGCCGACGACGTCCGCGGCCTGCTGGCGGCAGGCAAGACTGAATTGCTCACTTACGGTCCGGACGGTCAGCGGCGCGGCGAGGGCATGCGCGTTTTTGCGGCCAGCTACGCGCCACGCCCTCGGATGCTGGTCTTCGGGGCCATCGACTTCGCAGCCGCCGTCGCCCGGCTCGGCAGCTTCCTGGGGTATCGAGTGACTGTGTGCGACGCGCGACCTGTGTTCGCGACACGGACCAGGTTTCCTGACGCCGACGAAGTGATCGTCGACTGGCCTCACCGTTATTTGGCTTCCGAGGTCGACGCGGGCCGGATCGATGCCCGTACGGTCATCTGCGTGCTGACCCACGACCCCAAGTTCGACGTACCAGTCTTGGAGATTGCGCTGCGCCTTCCCCATGTCGGCTACATCGGCGCCATGGGCTCACGCAAGACCCATGAGGAGCGGCTCCAGCGGCTACGTGAAGCAGGGCTCACCGAGGTCGAGATCGGACGACTGTCCAGTCCGACCGGCCTTGATCTTGGAGCGCGCACACCGGAGGAAACGGCCGTGTCGATCGCCGCCGAGATCATTGGCCAGCGCTGGGGTGGTCAAGGTGGCCGGCTTGCGGAGCTCACCGGTCGCATCCATCACTGAGCCTCGTGAGGCTGGGCTAGGAGCTCTCGATCTTGACGAGGCTCTGTGGCGTCACCCCCCGGAGTTTCCATGATCATCTCGGGGAGTTACATTTGCCTCCTAGGCCGGCACCGTCGCCAGCCAGTCGCGCATTCACGCGCTCCGGGGGCGACAGTCCAACTGAAAAGGAGTGGCGTATGCGAATTTCAGTAACTGTCGACGGAGTCACCTACACCGACGACGTTGAGCCGCGAACACTGCTGGTGCAGTATCTCCGATACGGGCTGGGCAAGATCGGCACCCTCGTCGGATGTGATACGAGCAACTGCGGCGCCTGCACGGTGCTCCTCGACGGCCTGAGTGTGAAGTCGTGCGCGGTGCTTGCCGTCCAGGCGGACGGGCACGAGATAACGACCATCGAGGGCCTTGCCAGCGATGGGGAGCTGCATCCGATGCAGCAGGCCTTCCACGAGAACCACGCACTCCAGTGCGGGTTTTGTACCCCGGGAATGATCATGCAAGCCACGTCTCTGCTAAAGGAAAATCCTGATCCGTCAGACCAGGAGATTCGCGATGGGCTCGAGGGCAACCTGTGCCGCTGCACCGGTTACCAGAACATCGTGAAGGCTGTGCGCCAGGTAGCGGGGAGCCTCCAATGACCATTACAGAGGAATCTCCCGAGACCACCCCCGAGATTGGCCGCCCAAGGCTCCGCAAAGAGGATCAGCGGCTGATTACCGGTCGGACTCGATTCACCGACAATCTCTCCGTCCCCGGCATGCTGTTCCTCGGCATGGTGCGCAGCCCCATCGCGCACGCGAAGATCACATCTATCGACGTGGCCGAGGCGAAGGCCTCACCTGGTGTGGTCACGGTCTTCACTGGATCTGATCTTGCCGACGATGTGGGCCCAATGCCGTGTGGCTGGCCGCTCTCGCCCGAGGATCATGTCCCGGAGTACCACCCGGTCGCTATCGACGAGGTCAACTTCGCAGGCGAGATTGTGGCAGTGGTCGTGGCTCGGAGCGCCGAAGCTGCCCGCGACGCGATGGAGCTGGTCGATGTCGAGTACGAAGATGAGCCGGTTGTCCTCGATACCGCGGCTGCCGCGGCTGGGCCTCCGTACGTCCATCCCGACTGGGGGACGAATGTGTCGACTCATTGGGTCTTCGACTCGGCCGAGGCGGGCACTGGTACTGATGTCAAGGATGAGATTGAAAAGGCTCGTCAGGACGGCATCGTGCTGGAGCGGACCTTCCGGCAGCAGCGGCTGATTCCGGCGTTCATGGAACCGCGTTCCTACCTGGTCGACCCGACCGGTGACCAGATCGTCTTCTGGTCATCGACCCAGGTGCCACACTTTCTTCGCGTCTTCACCTCGATTGCGACGAACACCCCTGAAACCAAGATCAGGGTGATCGCACCGGATGTCGGCGGCGGCTTCGGCGGCAAGCTGCAGGTCACGCCCGAGGAGTTCATTACCTTTACGGTGGCCAAGAAGCTGGGCAAGCCCATGAAGTACACCGAGACCCGCAGTGAGTCTTTGCAGGGTGCCCACCATGGCCGGGATCAGGTGCAGCGCCTGACATTGGCTGCCACAAAGGACGGCAAGGTCACCGCACTGCACGTCGACCTGCTTGTCGGCATGGGCGCGTACCTCGGTTTGGTGGGCCCGGCCGTTCCCATCCTCGGCGCCTACATGTACAACGCGATCTACAAGTTCGCCGCCTACCGCTTCGAGTGCAGAAACATCTTGACCAACAAAGTGCGCACTGATGCCTATCGCGGGGCCGGCCGCCCGGAGGCGACGTATGCCATCGAGCGGCTCATGGATGATCTTGCAGCCGAGCTGGACATGGATCCCTTGGAGCTGCGGGCCAAGAACTGGATCACCGCCGAGGAGTTTCCCTTCACCACCGTAGCCGGATACGAGTACGACTCCGGCAACTACGAGGCAGCCACTGCCAAGGCCAAGGAGCTGTTCGACTACGACGGGCTGCGGGCCGAACAGGCCGAACGCCGTGCCCGCAAGGACCCAGTACAGCTCGGGATCGGCATCTCGACATACACCGAGCAATGTGGGCTCGCCCCGTCGCGGATACTCGGGAGGCTGAACTACATCGCCGGCGGCTGGGAACACGCTGAGGTGCGGATGCTCCCACTTGGCACGGTCGAGGTCGTTGTCGGAACGAGCCCTCACGGACAAGGACATGAGACAGCCTGGAGTCAAATCGTGGCCGACAAGTTGGGGGTGGCTTTTGAGGATGTGGAAGTGCTGCATGGCGACACCCAGGTCGCTCAGCGTGGCTTGGACACCTACGGCTCCCGATCACTTGTCGTCGGCGCGACCGCGGTGCTCAAGGCCGCCGACAAGGTGATCGAAAAGGCCAAGCCCATCGCAGCGCACTTCTTGGAGGCGAGCGAGAATGATCTTGAGTTCAGAGGCGGCCACTTCTGGGTCAAGGGCACTGATACGGGCAAGTCGCTGGCTGAGATTGCCTTCGCCGCCCTCCAAGCGCATGCCTGGCCCGAGGGCTTCGAGCCGAACTTGGATTCTACGGCGTCCTTCGACCCTGAGGTCTACTCCTATCCGCACGGCACCCACCTCGCAGCCATTGAGGTGGACACCGAGACCGGAGCTGTGTCCATCCGCAAATACGTCGCCGTCGACGACATTGGGAAGGTGGTCAATCCGATGATCGTCGAGGGACAGGTACACGGCGGACTGACCCAGGGCATCGCGCAAGCGCTCTTCGAGGAAGCTGTCTATGACGACAACGGAACGCTGACCACTGGGTCGTTCGTGGACTACCTCGTGCCGTCGGCGCCGGACCTGGTCGACTTCGTCACCGACCGCACCGAATCGCCCGCATTCAGCAACGAGCTCGGCGCCAAGGGGGTCGGCGAGGCCGGCACGATTGCCTCAACTCCGGCCATCGTCAATGGCATCCTCGACGCGTTGCGCCCCCTAGGGGTGACCGATATCGAGATGCCGTGTACGCCAATGCGCGTCTGGAAGGCCATCCAAGGTGCGAAACCGATGACCCAGGACTCCGCAACACCGGGCGAAACCCAACCCCACTTCAGCAGCAAGGGGGACAACCCCCTTGAACCCCCGCCGCGCGCGCAAGAACACCCGGGAGCGCGCGGTGCCGACGCCGAAGGAGGCCAGGCGTGATTCCCGCGGCGTTCGACTACAAGGCGCCCACCAGCGTCGATGAGGCGCTGCAACTGCTCGCGGAGGGCGGCGACGACGCGAAGATCATCGCTGGTGGACAGAGCCTGCTGCCGGTGATGAAGCTCCGACTCGCGGCACCCGAGCTGCTGATCGACTTGGCCAAGATCGATTCGCTGAAGGGCGTCCGCGACGACGGCGACGCGATCGTCATTGGGGCGATGACACCCCACTTCGAAGTCGTGGGCGATCCGCTCGTGGCCGAGCATGCATCGCTGATCGCCCGATGCGTCGAGACTGTGGCCGACCCGCAAGTCCGGCATCGAGGAACCATTGGCGGGGCTTGCGCGCACGCGGATCCAGCGGGCGACCTTCCAGCACCGATGGTGGCCCTGGAGGCCGAGTTCGTGATCGCCGGTCCTGGTGGCCAACGACGAGTCACAGCGGCAGACTTTTTCCAAGATCTCTTTACGACTGCACTTGGAGATGACGAGATCTTGGTCGAGGTCCGAGTACCGAAATACACCGGCTGGGGCTCGGCGTACGAGAAGTTCGTCCGGGTGGCTCAACAGTGGGCGATTGCCGGCGTTGCGGCGACCGTCCAGACCGAAGGTGGCACCATTGCCGATGCCCGGATTGCCCTGACGAACATGGGACCGACACCAGTTCGGGCGCGTGCAGCCGAGCAAGCGCTGGCCGGCGTCGCGCTGGAACCCGATGCCGTCGCGGGTGCGTTGACCAGCATCGCTGACGGCACGGCGCCGCCTACCGACATCAATGGTGACCCGGAGTACCGCCGGCATCTGGTGTCGATCTTGGGTCGCCGTGCGGTGCTGGCGGCTGCCCGCGCATAGGACAGGATGAAGCTATGGACCTGACGCATCGCTTCATCGTGCCCGCCCACATAGACGAGGCGTGGAACGCCTTCAACAACCTGGAGGGGTTGGCTCCGTGCTTCCCCGGCGCCACGATCACGAGCATCGAGGGCGACGAATTTGCCGGATCCGTGAAAATCAAATTAGGCCCGGTCGCCATTGTCTACACCGGATCTGGCCGGTACGTGGAACGCAACGACGCGGAGCGGCGAGTGGTGATCGAGGCTCGCGGCAAGGACAAGCGGGGGAACGGGACGGCAACTGCGATTGTCACTGCCTCCTTCGCCGAAAGTGGCGAGCAGACCGACGTCGAAGTGCTGACCGACCTGGCGATCACAGGGAAGCCTGCGCAATTCGGCCGCGGAGTGATCTCCGATGTCAGCGACAAGTTGCTGGACCAGTTCCTCGCCTGCGTTTCCGGGCGTCTTGCCGAAGGCCTCGGTGAGACCGAGGAGGCGCCGTCGAGTGCAGCCTTTGCAGCGGATGCCGACGCCCGATTCGATGAAGCGGACACCGAGCAGACGATCGAGCTCGAAACCGTGCCCGCCGGAGCAGGGTCATCCGAAGTCGGGAGCAGCGCGGGGGCTGACGTTGCGTCATCAGCAACGGAGGCTACTCCTCCGACGGCTCCCCCAGCCTCCGAACCGTCCCGCTACTCCTCGCCATCGGGCGACGCCGGTCAAAGCGAGCTGAATGTGTTCAGCACCGTTGTGCCGGTTGTTCTGAAGCGCTACGGTCCGGCTCTCGCCGTCTTGGGACTGCTGGTGTTCATCGTGATCAAGGTCATCCGCCGCAAGTCGTGATCCATTGATGGACAGTGGGTTCTACGCGGTCACTGTTTGCGTCTTGATCCACTGTGGCAACAGTTGGCTGCTCGTCGTGCGGGCGCCTGGCGTCGGGTACGCGCCGAACATGATCGGAATGATCGGTGGCCATGTTGATGTCACCGATCCGGAGGCCGATGTGCTGGAAGCGACCGCGCGACGGGAAGTCGCCGAGGAGGTCGGTCTTGATCTTTCTGGAGTGCCGTTGACGTATCTGGAGTCAGAGTTTTTCATCACCGACGGCGGTGAGCGGCAAGTCACCGTGACGTTCTCAGCCCCAGCACGATCTGACGATGAGCCGTACGTGAACGCACCGGATGAGTTGGCCGAGGTTGGCTGGTGGCGTCTTAACGATCTTGAAGCCGATCCCCGCTGCCCGACATGGCTGCCAGCACTCATCCGCCGATGTGCCCAGAGGCTGTCGAAGGGAGCCTAAGGTCAGCTGCCCCCGAGCTTGTCGAAGGGCAGGTGCTTCGACAAGCTCAGTGCGCACTCGCTAGCCCAGCGCCCTGAGGCGTACGGTCTCCGGCATGCTCTGAAGCTTGTCGATCAACTCAGCTGTCAAAGGGCCAGCAACGTCGGTGATCACGTAGCCCAGCTCACCGCGGGTGGACAGTACCTGGCCCTCGATGTTGACATGAGCGTTCGCCAGCAACCCGTTGACCGTCGCAAGCACTCCCGGGACGTTCTGATGGACATGCAGTAGCCGGCTACACCCAGCCCTCTTGATGTCGGTCTGCACCCGTGGCAGGTTGACCGACATTGTGGTGTGCCCGGCATCGGCGAAATCGCGCAACTTGCCGGCCACGAACCGGCCGATATCGGTCTGCGCCTCCTCGGTCGAGCCGCCGATGTGGGGCGTCAAGATCACGTTTGGGATGTTCTGCAGGCCGTTGGAGAAGGGGTCACCAGTGCGCTTGGGCTCCTCGGCGAAGACATCCAGCGCAGCACCGGCAATGTGCCCGTTGAGCAGCTGCTCCCGCAGCGCCTCATGATCAACAACAAAGCCGCGGCACAGATTGAGAAACAAGCTCCGGCCGCGCATCTTGCCGAATTGCTCGGCACCGAAGAGACCGGCGTTACCGGGTCGTCCGTCCACGTGCAAAGTGACGGTCTCCGCAACCTCAAGCAGCTCGTCGAGGGTCTCGCAGCGCCGAGCGTTGCCGAGCGCCAGTTTGTCGGCGATGTCATAGAAGTAGACCCGCATGCCAATCGACTCAGCGACCACAGACAGCTGGCTGCCGATGTTGCCGTAACCGACGATGCCGAGTGTCCGCCCTCGTACCTCGTGGGCGCCCGTGGCCGACTTGTCCCAGATGCCAGCGTGCATCCGGGCGTTCTTGTCGGTGAGATGCCGCGCCAGAGCAATGATCTCTGCGATCACGAGCTCCACCACGCTGCGCGTGTTGGAGAAGGGTGCGTTGAAGACGGGGATTCCCAGGCCGGCGGCGGCGGTGAGGTCGACCTGGTTAGTGCCAATACAGAACGCACCGATCGCTTCCAGCTCGGGAGAGGCCTTGAGGACGTTCCTTGTCACATTGGTTTTCGACCGGATGCCCAGTAGCTGCACTCCGCGCAAGGAGTCGATCAATTCGGCCTCGTCGAGCGCTCCCTTGAGCGTCTCGACCTCGATCCGGCGTTCGGTGAGCAGCCGAACGCCTTCCGGATGGATGTTTTCCAGCAGTAGCGCCTTCATAGTTCTCTCGTTGGTCATTGGACCGAATGCAGCCACCAGTGTAGGAATCACCCAACCCGTTCTGAAACGGATCTCAGCCGACCGCGGAGGGGGCTAGGTCGGTGTAGCTCCTCCAGTAACCGCGTCCGGTCGCAGCGAGCATTGCGTCGAGGCAGGCGTCTGTAAATAAGTCGGCGGCCGCGGCTAGCAGCGTGTTGAAGGCAAACAGCCAGCGAATCGGATCCTCGGCGACCGGTCGGCGGGACGAGGCAAGGCAGAACACCGTGTCGCCATCCAACATTGAGTGGATCGGCCGGATGGCGCGGGCCATCCCGTCGTGCGCTACCGCGGCGAGTTTGCTGGCCTGCGCCTTCGACACGATCGCATCGGTCAGGACCACGCCAATAGTGGTGGCGAACGACGCTTGCGCATCGGCATAGGCAGTCGCCAGTGCCTCTCGCTCGAGATCAGTTGGCGTAGCAAGCAGCCGCGCATGATCAGCCCACAACCGGCCGGTCGTCGAGTCAACGGCCGATCCCGCGGCGTTCACAACAACGGCCGCTGAGATAGAGACCCCGGATGCGAGCTGCTTCTCCGCGTATCCAAAGCCTCCTTTTATCCCCCCACAGACTGCACCCGTGCCGGCGCCAACCGTGCCGGTGGCAGGCTGGTTGCCGGTGGCGGCAGCCAATGCCAGCGCTCCGAAGTCTGGCGTCGGCCGATTGCTGAAGACGCCGCCTCTGCCGAGGTCGAAGAGCACCGCAGCAGGCACGATAGGAACGACCTGATGAGACTCGAGACCGACGGGGAAACCTATCCCAGCCGCCTCGAGACTCTCCATCACGCCGTTCGCTGCCGCCAGTCCGTACGCGCTCCCGCCGGTGAGCACGACGGCATGCACGCGCTCGATGGTCGTCGCGGGATGCAAAAGGTCGGTCTCTCGAGTTCCCGGGCCGCCGCCGCGTACGTCCACACCTCCGACAGCGCCCTCGCGGGCCACCACAACAGTCGTCCCGGTCAGCCAGCCGTCGCCATCCGCGGTGTGGTGGCCGATCTCAAACCCCTCGATCACCCACTCATTCTGCCGACTTGTCAGATTCCAGTTGCGCAAGAGGTCAACTAGGTTCTGACAACTCGGTGATGAGTTATACGCCTAGCGCCCGGACGACCTCGAGGAGCGCATCTGCGGAGTGGCCGCTGATCAACGAGTCGACGTGCGGCAGGGCCGCCGCCATACCGCCGGCGAGCGGAGCGAAGCCTGGGGCGGCCACCCTCGGATTGACCCATACAACCCGATGCGCGTGCCGGCCGAGCGCGACCATCTGACGGGCGAGGACGCTCGGGTCGTCGCGCTCCCAACCGTCGGAGACGATCAGCACTACGGCACCGCGGGCCATCCCCCGCCGCCCATAGAGATCCATGAAGTCGCGCACGGCGCAACCGATGCGCGTGCCACCCGACCAGTCGGGCATCAGTGCCGCTGCGCGTTCGAGCGCGAGGTCGGGGTTGGCGTTGCGCAGCGCGCGAGTCAGCCGAGTGAGCCGCGTCCCAAACACGAACACCTCGGCATGTGCGCGGGTTGCCGCACCCCAGAGCAGGTGCAGGTAGGCGCGGGCGTACGGCTCCATCGACCCGGAGATGTCGAGAAGCGCAACGAGGCGACGCGGTGTCCATCTGCGGGTACGCCGGATCGGCACAGCAGGGTCCCCACCCGAGCGCGTGCTGTGGCGTAGCGAAGCGCGCACATCGAGCCGATCACCGCGATGATGGCGGCGGCGGCGCCGGGATAGCCGCTGTGGTGGACTGATGCACAGCATCCGCAGCAGCGGGGCCAGCGCAGCGAGCTCGTCCGCCGTCAAGCGCGCGAAGTCGACCTCTGTCAGTCTCTCTTCCCTGCTAGCGAGGGTCGGTATTGGGCGGCCGATGTCGTTGTCGGCGGTGGTTTCCGACGCCTCGAATCGTCCTGTGGATGGCAGAGCAACCCCAGGCTCCTCATCAACGAGGGGGTAGTCGCGTTGCGGTGGTAGGCGAATGTCGGTGGAATCGCCTCGCGACTCGGCTACGTCGACCATGCCGCGGAACACGAGCGCGAAGACGGCGTCGAATGCACCGAGGTCGGCCGTCGAACGCAGCAAGCTCACCCGAGCGCACCAGTACAACTCTTCGACGGTCCTCGGTACCCCGAGCGCTACGAGTGTCGCGAGCCGGATCGTCTGGTCAGGCGAGACTGCGACACCCGCGTCGCGGAGCCGCTCGCTGAACCGGGCCAGCAGCGTTGCGCTGTCGGCACGTGTCATTCGACCGAGAACCCGGAGGCCCGGGCGAGCTGCTGATCCTCGACGTACTTCAGCACCGAGCCGAGCGTCCGGTCCACTGTGGTCGTATCGACTGTCCGCACGCCGAGCAACTCGAGCGCAGCGACCCAGTCGATCGTCTCAGCGATGCCCGGCCGTTTCTGCAGGTCCATCCCACGGAGCCGTTCGACCACCCGCGCTGCCTGTTCGGCGAGCAGTCGCGAGCTGCCCGGCACACGCCGCCGTACGATCTCGGCTGCGCGCACCGGCGGTGGATAGTCGATCCAGTGGAACAGGCAACGGCGTTTGAGGGCGTCGTGCAGTTCCCGAGTGCGGTTCGAGGTCAGCACAACGATCGGTCGATGCGTTGCGTGCACCGTACCGAGCTCGGGGATGGTGACCGCTCCCTCGCCGAGCAATTCGAGCAGGAACGCCTCGAAGTCATCGTCGGCGCGATCGACTTCGTCGATGAGCAGGACCGCCGGACGAGGGCCGGGATGACGCAATGCGGAGAGCAGCGGACGCGCAATCAAGAACTCGTCGCTGAACAGAGCGTCCTCGGCCAACTCGGTGCCGCGCGCCTCAGCGAGCCGGATAGCGAGCAGTTGCCGGGGGTAGTTCCACTCGTACAGCGCCTCGGCGACGTCGATTCCCTCATAACACTGCAGCCGTACGAGTGGCGTGTCCAGCGCGGCGGCAAGTGCCTTGGCGGCCTCGGTCTTGCCGACTCCCGGCTCGCCCTCGATCAGAACTGGCTGGCCCAGTCGGGATGCGCAAAACAGCGCCATGACCGTGCCATCGTCAGCGAGGTAGTCGACACTGTCGAGCGTGCTCCGAAGGCTGTCCAGATCCGGCAGAAGTTGCGCGACGCTCCTGTTGTCGGCAGTCACTGCGAGTACGCCAAAGGGTTGTCGAGGTAGGCATTTCGACAGCCGGTGCCGCAGAAGTAGACGACGCCGGTGGGAGTCTCGACGTGCGGCGTCGCGTCGACCGGGGCAACCATCATGCCGCACACCGGATCGCGCACCATCTCGCTAGCGTCGTGCGCGGGTCCAGGGCTGTCGTCGCGAGCGACCGTTGGTTCGCGCAACACCGCGACGATCTCCGCGAGAATCGACAGGGCAACCTCCGGAGCCGTACGCGCGCCGATGTCGATCCCGGCGGGAGTTCGTACCCGCGATCGCATCTGCTCGTCTACGTCTAGTGAGTCGAGGACAGCCGGACCCCGTCGCCGGCTGGCGACCAACCCGATGTATGCCACCTCCGCTCGCAGCGCCGCCTCGAGGACCGGCTGCTCGTCGTTGCCGTGGGAGGCGACCACCACCGCACGGACCCCCGGCGGCAGGGGATCGTCCGGCTTCTCCAGGTGGAGGACTTGCTGGCCGAAGAGCCGATGCGCGCGCAGCAAGGCCGTGGCGATCGGGGCGTGACCAAACACGGCTACCACAGGCAATGGCACCGCCGGCTCGAGGAAGATCTCAAGACTTCCGCCAGACAGGCACGGGTTGTATACGGTCACCACGTCGTCGCCGAAACCGACATCGTCAGGTGACGGCGTGATTCGCACGAGTCGCGGCTCCGCGGTCGCGAGCACCTCCAGCGCCTGGGCGCGCACCGTCGATTCCGCGCAATCGCCGCCGATGAACCCGTCCACTTGGCCGTCTGCGAGAACGATCGCCGAATCGCCTGGCTTTGCGCTCGTCGGTCGCTGTGCCCTCACAACGGTCGCCCACACAAATGGCGTGCCGGCAGCGGCGAGTGTGGCAGCCCGACCTGCGAGCTCCAGGCGCGCCGCCATTAACCACCCCTCAGTCCGTGATCGCCAGGTCGGTACGAAGCGGCCGGCCCTGGATGGTGCGCCACACCTGCGCTGGTGTCAGCGGCATGTCCGCATGCCGTACCCCATACGGCTTGAGTGCGTCCATCACCGCGTTGACGACTGCGGCCGGCGAACCAACGGTGGCCGACTCGCCGACGCCTTTCGCGCCGATGGGGTGGTGCGGCGACGGCGTCACGGTCTCCCCGAGCTCCCAGCTGGGGCATTCCATCGACGTAGGTAGCTGGTAGTCCATGAACGACCCACCGAGGCAGTTGCCCTCCTCGTCGAATGCGATGACCTCCATCAGCGCCATGCCGATACCGTCGGCGAGACCGCCGTGGATCTGCCCTTCCACGATCATCGGGTTGATTCGGGTGCCGCAGTCGTCAACCGCGACGAAACGCCGTACCTTCACCGCTCCGGTGCCCGCATCCACGTCGACGACGCAGATGTAGGCCCCATACGGATAGGTGAGGTTCGGCGGGTCGTACACGCAGGACGCGTCCAGATGTCCCTCGACGCCTTCGGGCAGCTCGAGTGGGCCGTGCGCGGCAAGGGCGACCTCCTGGATCGTCTTGGACATGGTCGGGTCACCCTTCACCGAATAGGTACCCTTTGTGACCTCGATGTCGTCCGGCGAGACCTCCATCATCGTCGCGGCGATGATCTTTGCTTTGTCCACGACACGCTTCGCCGCGACGGCGACCGCAGCACCTGAGACCGGCGTCGATCGGCTGCCGTACGTGCCTAGACCGAACGGAGTGTTGTCGGTGTCCCCGTGCACCACATCGATGTCGTCGGAGGGGATCCCGGTGATCTCGGAGACGATCTGGGCAAACGTCGTCTCGTGTCCTTGACCCTGCGACTGAACCGAGATCCGTACGACGGCCTTGCCCGTCGGATGCACACGCAGCTCCGCGCCGTCGGCCATCCCGAGCCCGAGGATGTCCATGTGTTTGCGCGGGCCGGCGCCGACACCCTCGGTGAAGAAGCTGAGTCCGATCCCCATCAGCTCGCCCCGCTCGCGCTTCTCGGCCTGCTCGCGGCGCAGCTCGTCGTATCCGGCGATCTCCATGGCCTTCTGCAGGCAGTACGGGTAGTTGCCCGAGTCGTACTCCCAGCCGGTCGGCGATGTGTAAGGGAATTGCTCGGGGCGCAGTAGGTTCTTCATTCGCAGTTCGGCGGGGTCCATGTCCAGCTCGAAGGCCAGGCAGTCGACTATGCGCTCGACTGCGTACGCCGCCTCGGTGATCCGGAACGAACACGCGTAGGCCACACCCCCGGGGGCCTTGTTGGTGTAAACGCCCTTCACCGTGCAGTGGGCCGCGGGGTAGTCGTAGCTGCCAGTGAAGATGTGGAAGAAGCCGGCCGGAAACTTGGTCGGCTGAGCGGTGTTGTTGAACGCGCCATGATCCGCGACGACATTCACTCTGAGGGCCAGGATCTTGCCAGCCTGTGTCGCTGCGATTTCGGTGTGCATATGGTAGTCACGCGCGAATGACGTCGACATCAGGTTCTCGGCACGGTCCTCCACCCATTTGACAGGTCGCCCTGTGAGGATCGACCCGACGACGGCAAGGACGTAGCCGGGGTAGATGCCGACCTTGTTGCCGAATCCGCCGCCGATGTCCGGGCTCACTATGCGGATCTTGTGCTCGGGGAGGCCGGCGACGATCGCGTACAGCGTGCGGTGCGCGTGCGGGGCCTGCGTATTGCAGTAGATCGTCAGCTTTCCGGTGACTTTGTCCATGTCGGCGATGGCGCCGCACGTCTCCAGCGGGGCGGGATGCACGCGCGGGTAGAGGATGTCCTGGCCCACTACCACCTCTGCAGCAGCGAACACGGCGTCCGTCGCCGCGCGATCGCCAGCCTCCCAGTCGAAGATGTGGTTGTCGGCCTTGCCGTCGATGTCATCGCGAATGACCGGTGCATCGGGATCGAGGGCCCGGCGTGCATCGATCACCGGGTGCAGCGGCTCATACTCGACATCGATCAGCTCCAAGGCGTCCCTCGCGGAGTAACGGTCGTCGGCAACGACGAAGGCGACCTCCTGCCCGTGGAAGCGAACCTTGTCGGTAGCGAGCACGGCCACGACGTCATGAGATAGCGACGGTATCCAGGCAAGGTTCAGCGTCTCGAGCAACGCCCCGGTGATCACTGCCCGAACTCCTGGATGCGCTTCGGCCGCTGAGGTGTCGATCGAGACCAGCCTTGCGTGCGCGTATGGGCTGCGCAGTACCGCGCCGTGCAGCATCCCGGGCAGCACAAAGTCGTCGACGTAGTTGCCCTTGCCGCGCAGGAAGCGAGCGTCCTCCTTGCGCATCCGGCGTCCGAAGCCAACGGTCGCCTGCTCCGCAGTGACGGTCATGGCGCAGCCACCTCCTCAGTTTCGGCGACCCGTGGGTGGTCTGCGGCCCAGCGGATTGCGCGCACAATGTTCTCGTAGCCCGTGCAGCGACACAGGTTGCCTGAGATCGCTTCTCTTATCTCAACGTCGGACGGGTGTGGGTTGTTGTCCAGGAGCCATCGGGCGGTCAACATCATTCCGGGCGTGCAGAACCCGCACTGCAGACCGTGCTCGGTCATGAACCCCTGCTGGATGGGATCGAGCTCGCCACCTTGCTCCAGACCTTCAACCGTCCGGATCTCGTGCCCGCCCGCCATCGCCGCAAGCATGGTGCAGCTCTTCACTGGCGTGCCGTCCACCTGCACCACGCAGACACCGCAGTTGGAGGTATCGCAGCCCCAGTGCGTGCCGGTCAGGCCGAGCTCGTCGCGCAGGAAGTGCACGAGCAGCAGCCTCGGCTCGATCTCGCGGGTGTACTGCTCGCCATTCACCTCGATCGAAACCTGCATGGTTACGCCTCCTCTCCGCGGCAACGGGCGATAGCGGTTCGCAGGGCCCGCTTGACGAGTTCGCCGGCGAGCGCACGTTTATAGTCCGCGGGCCCGCGCTGGTCGGTCGGCGGCTGACACTCCTCCGCCGCCAGCTGGGCGGCCAGGTCGAGCGTCTCGTCGTCTGCGATGCGCCCGCGTACGGCGTCCTCCGCTCGAGCGGCAACCAGATGCGGCGCTCCGACCGCGGCGAGGCCCAGGCCCACTTCGGTGATCGTGTCGGCGTCAAGCGTGACGACCGCACCGGCCGCAGCTATCGCATAATCGCCGGCCCGCCGTTCCACCTTGGTATATGCGCTTCCTGTGCTGGCCCGGATCGGCAGCCGAATCTCGGTGACAATTTCAGCCGGACCGATGCACGTCTCGAAGGGTCCCGTCGCAAGCTCGCGTACGGGCACTACCCGCTCACCGCCAGAGCCCTTGATCACGACATCGGCCCGGATCGCTCCGAGTGCGGCGGAAAGATCTTCGGCAGGATCGGCGTGGCAGAGCGAGCCGCCGATCGTGCCTCGATTTCGCACCACGGGATCGGCAATCACCCGCTCGGCGTCGTGAAGGATCCGGTAGTGCTCACCTACCACGGCCGACCCGAGGATGTCGGAATGGCGGACCATCGCCCCGATGCACAGTTGATCACCGGATACCCAGATGCGCTGAAGGTCCGTCAGGTCATTGATGTCTATGAGAACTTCGGGCGCAGCAAACCGCAGCTTCATCAGCGGTAACAGGCTGTGTCCGCCGGCGATGAGCCGTGCTTCCTCACCATGTTTCTCTAGCAGTGCGATGGCGTCGTCGATGCTCGATGCGCGCTCGTACTCGAACGGAGCCGGAACCTGCATCGTCTGCCCCCTCTCAATTGGGCTCGATAGGGATGCGTGGGTGCATCATGGCGCCGTTTACTTCACCGCTAACACGTCAACCGTGCGGATGTCAGGTGCACTGGCGAGCAATTCGTCAGCCACCTCGCCCAGCGCCGCCGGGATCTGACCATTGAGATGCGCCTGCCGGCCTGCGTCGTCGTCGAACGTGTCGAAAATCCCGTAGGTGGTGTCGCTGATCTTGAACGCATACCACGTCACCGTGCCCGGTTCAGCAGCGGCAAGATCGCGGCCACCCTCTAGGAACTTTCCCAGGTCGTCACCTTTGCCAGGCTTAGCCTCGAGCAGAGCGAGCACCCCGAATGTCGGACTCATCGGAACTCCTCCCAGGATGTCCCTAACGTACGTATCCAAACGACTGATTGGTAGTGGCGGACCCGCCACGTTGAGTATCGTTTCCGACGTGGACGTTGCAGTTCTCGCAGTGGACGGTTGCTTCGACTCGGGGCTCTCAGCAGTAGTCGATGTGCTTGCGACGGCGAACGCCCTCCGTGAGAACGTGCCGGCATCGCCAACCGCATTCACGGTGACGATCGTGGGACTCAAGAAGCAGGTCCGCACTGGCAACGGCTTGACAGTGAATCCCGTCCCTGCCAAGAAGATGCCGCAGTTTCCCGATTTGTTGATCATGCCCGCCCTGGGGGTGAAAACTCCCGATGCGATCATCGACACCGTCCGTGGGCACGCGGCCCTCGACCTCATCCGGGAGAGCCACGCGAACGGCACGGAGTTGGCTGGTGCCTGCACGGGAACGTTCTTCTTGGCCGAGTCTGGAGTCCTTGACGGCAGGTTGGCAACGACCAGCTGGTGGCTCGGTCCTGCGTTTCGGAGTCACTATCCCGCAGTGATCTTGGACGAGACCCGGATCATCGCGCGGGATGCTCGGATCACGACCGCCGGCGCCGCGTTCGCCCACATTGATCTTGCACTATCGATCGTGCAGCAGCACAGCCCGAGCTTGGCGGACCTCACGGCGCGGTATCTGCTCATCGGCGACCGTCCGTCGCAGGCGGCGTTCGCAATGCCCGCGTTACTCGCCCGGGCAGACCCGACTATGGCGGCGTTCGAAGGATGGGTTCGGCAGCGACTTTCCCAGCCGTTGCGGATCTCTGACGCCGCGCGCGACCTCGGTATCAGCGAACGTACGCTGCAGCGTACGACCGCCTCTGTCGTCGGCATGTCGCCGCTGCACTTCATTCATCAGGTACGCCTCGACGAGGCCACTTTTTTGATGCGCGACACGGCAATGTCGACGAGCGCCATCGCGGCCGCGGTCGGCTATCGCGACGCCGGAACGCTCCGGGCACTCGTTCGCAAGCGGCGTAACAGCACGCTCAGATCGTTGCGGGCGGGACGACCGCCAGGCGGCCTCTAACGGCTCAGCCCGCTCATTCTGCCGACTTGTCAGCGCGTGTACTCCCTATGGCAGCCCCTGATGCTGACAAGTCGGCTTAGACGGCGAAGCGGGTGCGTGCGAAGGAGCCGGCGAGTGTGGCGCTGGGGGTGAGAGAGGCGCGGCCGTCACCCTTGTACAGAGGTCTTGCTGCCGGCGACCATGTACAGCGAGGAACGCAAGCCGAACATGTGCTGGAAGGTGGTTCCCGACACCGTCGCGGTCCGCGAACTTCCGATGATCTTGATTGCCTTGACTCGGCCGCCCCAGGCTCCAGCACCGTCGCGGCTGGTGATCTGCAGCTGCTTCACTGTCCCAACTGACGGCCAAGCCCGACTGATGCTGCTCGCGCTCAGCGTCCGGCTCCAGGCCTGAGACTTGATCACACCGTCATACGGATCTGGGTGCGCTGCGAGGTAGGGGTAGTCCCCGCGGGCGCTGTGTCCACCATTGGATGGAGCGAACTGCGTGAGCGCCACCACGCCTCGGTAAGTGACGATGGTGCCGGCCGTGGCCTTAACGGCCGCATTGCCGGCACTGTTCTCGCGACTCATCCCGCCGTAGACCTGACAGGCCGTGGTGTCGCAGATGTCGTACCCGGAGTATCCAGCGAATTTCCGTAGCCGGACCGCGTAGGACCGCGCCGCGACAGCCTGCGCCCGTACCGCGTCGGCCGCCCAGGAGGTGGGCATTTCGGCTGGCACCACACCTTTGACATAGTCCTCCAGGAGCACGTTGTTGATCGTCCGCCCGCCGGCTCCCCTCTTGATCAGCGACACCCTCCCCCGGTATGGACGTACCGAACCATTCGGAAGCACCACCTTGACGATCTTGGAACGAGTGGAGAACGACCACGTGCCGCTCGTCAGCCCGGTCGACTTCGTTACATAGCTTCCGCTACTTGTCCGGTAGCTGAGCCGGTACCCAGCCCCCGAGCGACTGATTCACCACGATCTGTATCTCGCCCCGGTTGGCACGGTGTATCGATGCCCGGCTGTGTCACCGACCTCAAGGCCGCTCGCCGGAAGAACCCGCAGGCTGTTGTCGTTGTCGGCGGTGATCCAGACCTTGATCTTGGTTCCGCTGGGCATCTTGCTCAGCTGGGTACCCCGGTAGTAGAAGGCGAGGATCTTTTTCCAGGACAGGCCTTTCCGAGCGGCCCCGTAGGCGCCGTACTGGGACATGCCCCAGCCGTGGCCCCAGCCAGCGCCACGGATCGTAAAGCTTCCCGCTCCTGCCGAGGCCATGGAATCCGCCCGGGCCGGGATCGTGGTGAGGGTTGCGGATGCGCCGATCACGGCGAAAATCAGTACGGCGCTCAGAAGCCACCTGATCCGGCTCCGAGCGAAAGTGGCCGCGGGTGTCGCGGAGGGAGACATAGCCGTCCGTTCGTGGGAAGTGGCCTTAGCCTGCAGCAGATCAAGTGCGGCACGCAAGTGAAAATAATGAATTAATGTGACGAATGTGACCAACTGAAGAGCGACTAGAACTCCGTCACTAAGGCGTTGGCGGATCGTTTGTGATCACAGGTGTCGAAACGCCGCATTTCTGACCTGAACGGGTCGTTGGTGATTACAACCGCCAGGAGGACCAAACCGCGCGCTGGCGGTTAGGAGTCGAGCGTGATCTCGGTGCCCTTCTCGGCCGAGGCATAGCAGGCCTCGATCACGACGGCGCGTGCCAGTGCCTGCTTGCCGCGATGGTTCGTGTAGTCACCGGACCGCACCTTGGCAATGAAATCCATGACACATTCCGTATGCAGGCCGTCGGGCGGCACGCTTGGATGCAGGGTCGCCGGCACGCCCGCCTTCTCGGTCCAGACATTCAGACTGCGCTCCGGGTCATTAGGAGCGCCCCACTCGATGCTGGCGCCACCGTCGGAGCCGTACACGGCCACGTAGCACTGATCCTTCGGGATCCATTGGGCCCAGCTGGATTCCAGCAGCAGCGTCCCACCACCGTGCAGTCGCAAGAAGGCAGTCGAGAGGTCCTCGACATCGAAGGCGCCTGGCTCCACTCCGGTCTTGCGCATGAACGGCGACGCTGAGCTGCCCTTGCCGCGTGGACCGAACTCGGCGTACGTCGCGGCACTGACCGCCCGAACCGGCGGCTCATCCAGCAAGTAGAGCGCAATGTCGAGCATGTGCACTCCCAGGTCCATCAACGGTCCACCGCCGGCCGTAGCCCGCCTGGTGAACCAGCTGCCGATCCCTGGGATTCCCTCGCGGCGCAACCAGCCCGCCTTGGCGTAATAGATCATGCCAAGCAGGCCGGCGTCGATCATCTTCTTGAGGACCTGAACGTGGCCACGCCGCCGATGGTTGAACGACACATCGAGGACACGGTCGTTGCGCTCGGCCGCCTCCACCATCAGTCGAGCTGTCTCGGCGTTCTCGGCCATCGGCTTCTCAGAGAGCACATGCAGGCCGGCATCCAGCGCTGCCACTGCTATCGGAGCATGCAAAGTGGTCGGAGCGGCGATGCTCACCAGGTCAAGTTGTCCATGATCAACAAGATCCCGCCAGTCTGTGTAGCGGTGCTGCTCCGGGATGCCGTGCGCTGCTCCAAAGCTCTGCAGCGCGTCGGTCTCCATTCCAGCCAGCGCCACAAGATCAACATCAGCTGAATCGGCGTACGCCGCCATATGCTGCTGCCCGGCCCATCCAAGACCGATGACACCGGCACGGAGTCGATGACTTTCCGCGCTCATGCGCGGACCCCTTCATCGACGAGGCGCCTGTTGAAATGAGGTGCTGGCTGGTTGACGACCGCCGGCGCGCTGAAGTCGGCGCCTTCCTCGGGCCGGGCCCACAGCACGGCGTTGGCCAGCACCCGCCTGATGTCAGGGTGGTGGTAGACCGGGTACTCCTGATCGCCGGGTGAGAAGTAGAACACCTTGCCCTTGCCGCGTCGCCAACAGCAACCGGATCGAAAGACCTCGCCGCTGCTAAAGGTCGAGATGAAGATCAACTCGTCCGGCGCCGGAATGTCAAAGAACTCGCCGTACATCTCATGCTCGTTGATCACGATCGGTTGCGGAACGCCGGTAGTGATCGGATGGGACGGGTTGACCGACCAGACCAGCTCGGTGTCGCGGGAGTTGCGCCACGCCAGGGAGCAGGTGGTACCCATCAGCCTACGAAAGATCTTGGAGAAGTGGGCCGAGTGCAGCACGAGCAGACCCATCCCGCCCAGAACTCGCTGATGTACCCGATCGACGACCGCCTCGTCGACGCCTGAGTGGCTGGCATGTCCCCACCAGGTCAGAACATCGGTTCCGGCCAAGACTTCCTCGGTCAGACCATGCTCTGGCTGATCTTGGGTGGCCATGCTCACGGCGACGGAGTCACCCAGCAAATCAGATAGGCCAGCCGCAATTGTCCCGTGCATGCCGCTCGGATAGCGCTCGGCCATGCCGGCGCTATCCCCTTCGGATCGTTCGTGAAAGTTCTCGCCCCATACAGTGACGCGGATCGGTGAAGTCACGTCTGCCTAGTGTGCCCGACGGGACACGATTGCTTCCACGCGGTCGACGCTCTGGTACGCCAGCACCGGCCAGGTGAATCATGAAGCATGGACTCCGATTCCTTCTCCGTGAAGCGGCTGGAACTGCGGGCATTTGACCTCAGTGAGCGAACGGTCCGGCGCGGTGAGGCATCCGCGGTTCGCCGTATCGAGCGATGGCGACAGCGTGCCTTCCTGATCGCCCAGTGCTCGGTGACCGCGGGCCTCGCGTGGCTGATCGCGAGCCTGCTGCTTGGTCATGAGGTGCCCTATTTCGCCGCGGCGGCGGCCATCCTCGTCCTCGGTATGGCGTACGGGCAGCGTCTCCGCCGTGGTGTGGACGTGGCGATCGGTGTGACGCTCGGCGTCGCGCTTGGCGATCTCTGGTTGGTCTTGTTCGGAGCTGGAGTTTGGCAAGTTGTGCTGGTCTGCGCAATCGCCATGTCACTCGCGACCTTGGTTCGAGCAGGCCCGCTGATGACGACCCAAGCCGGCGCCAACTCAATCGCAGTGCTGGTCATGGCGCCCAGTCCTATTTATGGATTTGAACGCTGGATCGATGCAGCAATAGGCTCCACGCTCGCGTTGCTGGTGGCGACTGTGGCACCGAGTGCGCCGCTCCGCAAGCCAGGTGAAGTCGCGGCCAAAGTTGTCGCCGGAATGGCTGACACGCTGGAGGCCGCAGCCGACGCGCTCGCCGGGAAGGACGAGCACGCTGCTAGTGCGGTGCTGGATCGGGTGCAGACGACAGAAAAGGATCTGGCTACCTTCGACATCGCTGCTGACGAGGGCCTCGACGTGGTCCGCCACTCCCCTTTTCGCCGACGACAGTTGGGCCTGGCAATCGCACTGTCCGACCTGCACCAGCCGCTGGATTCTGCCGTCCGCAACCTTCGGATACTGGTCCGAAGGTGTGTTGTCGCAATATGGCGGGGTGATGAGGTCCCTTCGACCTATCAAGATCTGGTCCGCCGGCTGGCCGAAGCGTGCAGATTCATCGCTCATGAATTGTCGGAACACCGGCTTCCCACGAATGCGAGAGATCAATTGCGAGAGATCGGCGAGGCCAGCGCCCATCTGCAACTCACCGAGTCCATGTCAGCCGTCGTGATCTTGGCTCAGACGCGCTCCATGGTGGCTGATCTGCTGGAGCTGACCGGCCTGGACTACCACGCGGCGCGCGAACTCATTCCCGAGATGGACTGACCCGATCTGCTATCCACAGGTCGCATGATCTTGGTGCTCTGGGTGGCCGGCGAAGGTGACCCCTGCGATTTGGCTAGGCTTCAGGGCTGACGTAAGGTAGGTCACTGCCGACGCGGGGTGGAGCAGCTCGGTAGCTCGCTGGGCTCATAACCCAGAGGTCACAGGTTCAAATCCTGTCCCCGCTACTGCGAAAGC